>Ga0310343_10001027_pt1 | contig 14047 bp, 14 predicted proteins | sample HC15DNA2025_MG_FD_203519 | JGI IMG/M metagenome (GOLD analysis project Ga0310343, IMG submission 203519) | Marine microbial communities from station ALOHA, North Pacific Subtropical Gyre - HC15-DNA-20-25_MG | ecosystem: Environmental > Aquatic > Marine > Oceanic | place: Pacific Ocean: North... | reverse complement strand
ATCAACTTCTTGAAGAGCGATTCTTACATGTAAATCCATTACTGAACTTGCTATTGCTGAAATCCTTGAAGCTGTATTCGCAAAGTTTTTACTTTTTGGCTTTTCCATGTTATTTTTTACCACTGTTAATTAGAGTTCCTATTATTAATCCAACGCCAGCCGCAATAGCAATAGATAAAATTGGCTGTTTTCTTATTGGACGCTCTATTTTTGGTCTAAGAGTATTATTAAGTTCTTCTAATAAATCTTCTAATTGACTTTCTAAAGGTTCTATTTTTTCGGAGATCTCCCAATTGTTATCTCGGATTGAATCGATGATTTCGAATAGTTGGTCCTTTATTCCATTTGCTGAATTTCCTGTTTGGCTTGCTATTGCTTCAACTAGATCGTCAATACTGCCTTTTGTGGCTTCAAGTGTTTGATTAGCAATGGCGGGCCATTTTTCTTTAATTAAAGGTATTAAGCTATCAATTTTTTCAGTTAACCATTTCTCTGGAATAACTTCTCGCTCAGGTAGTTCAGAGTTATCAACCTTCTCTTTTGCTGCTTCGGGAGTATGGTAGGTCTCCATTATTTAGACTTTATTATTTTAAGATTAGACCTTATTTTCATAATTTGGAACCCTTATCTAAAGATTTGTACGATTTATATAAAAAACATATAAAAGTTTATTTACATTTTATTTAACTACCCAGTTCTGGAAGAAGGTTTTGTTAAGCTATTACTGAATTTATTAAATAAGTTTTTATTTCATCATGGATATTCTATTTGCATCATTAATTTTTGCATCTCGCACAATCCCTACAGATTTTGGATTAGTTGCGGCAGCTATCGCTGGGGCTGGAAGTTTGCTATTCATTGCTTTAAGATTTGTTCCTGATACAAGTAATTAAACAAGAGGCACTCTTTTAAGATCATTTTATTTTTATCTTAATTTGTTTGACAATATTTTAAGTTTATTTTTTAACTAGATAATGAATAAATGGGTTTTGCTTGAACATAAGGTTTATTCAGAGAATACCTTTAATATGCATTACGATTTTCTTGTGCAAGATGAAAAAGATTGTTTAACTTGGAAATTTTTAAAAATACCTTTACTAAATCAAGCGTCTGAAGTAATTTTTAAACAGCCAAATCATAGACTTGTATGGTTATTAAGGGAAGAATATGAACTTTCAGGAAATCGCGGTTTTGTAAAAAGAATTGACCATGGAATATTTAGAAACGTCTCTGATAAATTAGAACCTTATGGTTTTCGATTTATTTTGAACGGGAAACTTATGTATGGGTTGTTTGAAATTTCTGGAAATTCTTGTAGATTAATTCAAAATAATTAATATTCATTTATAAATATTCGTAATATTTCTCTTGAGAAATTTAGTAAATTAGTTATTCTTATTTAGCTATTGAGACTTTAGATTGGTACATATCAATCAGGTCGAGTTTGAAAATTTTAAGTCTTTTGGGGGAAGCGTAAAAATTCCCCTTGAAGAAGGTTTCACAGTGGTTACCGGTCCTAATGGTTCTGGGAAAAGCAATATTTTAGACGGAATTTTATTTTGTTTAGGTTTAGCTAATAGCCGAGGGATGAGAGCAGAAAGACTACCAGATCTTATAAACAACTCCAAAGTTAGAGAGGGTAAATCATCTGAGACATTAGTATCGGTAAAATTTAATATTCAAGATTGGTCTCCTAGAGAGGATCTTCCTCCCTTGGAATTAGAAGAAGAAGAAGAAATTTCTCTTAAAAAGGATCAAAAAGAATGGGTAGTTTCTAGAAAGTTAAGGCTTATGCCAGGCGGTTCGTATGCTTCAACTTATACTTCTGATGGAAAACAATGTACTTTGCAACAAATACAGAGAATACTAAGGGATATTAGTGTCGATCCGGAGGGAAGCAATGTTGTTATGCAGGGTGATGTAACAAGAATAGTATCTATGAATAATAAAGAGAGGAGAAATCTTATTGATGAATTGGCAGGAGTCGCACTTTTTGATACAAGAATAGAGCAAACCAATGCAAAATTAAATGATGTCTTTGAAAGACAAGAAAGGTGTGAAATATTAAAAAATGAATTGCAATCTAGTAAAATTAAGCTTGAAAAAGAATGTGAAAAAGCTAAGAGATATAAAGAGTTAAAGGCAGAATTGATTCAAATAAAGGAATTAGAGAAAATTCTCATTTTTGAAAACCAAGTTAAGCATGTTCAATCTATAGAGAAAAAAGAAACTGAAATTGAAAAAAATAAAATATTATTTAATGAAAAGAAAGAATTTATTAATAAAGAAATATCAGTCTTAGAGGATGATTTGAAAATTTTAGTAGATGACCTTAAGGAAAAAGGAGAGGATAAATTGATAAAAGTTAATTCTGATATTGGAAGTATAAATTCTAGCTTGAGAGAACTTGATAGAATATCAAGTTTGAATAAAGAAGAGGGCATTAAATTACAAAAGCGGAGAGATGAAATTGCAATATCTAAGAGAACTATTGAGTCAGAAAATATGAGACAAGAAAATTTTGATGATAATTTTTTAAATAAATTGAACTTGCAAATTGATGCTCTTACTTGTAAACATAAATTATCTAGAAAAAAACTTTCCGATGCAGCTGGAGAATCTGGAGAATTCTCAAAAAAAAGTATTCAATTAAATGCTGATCTTGAAAGTATAAAAAATGAGATTAATCCTTTAGAAGCAAAAAAAAGGAAAGTTGAAGAAGAAACTATTCAAAATAATATTCAAAAAGATGAAATATCTTCTCAGATCGAATCTCTAAACTTAGAAATGCAGAAACTTTTAGAGGGTAATAAAAGAACTAAAGAGTCATCCGAGGTAAATAATAATAACTTGGCAAGAAATAGATCTGAAATTAATTCTTTAAATAATGAAATTGATTTACTCAATAAGACTAAATTAAGGCTAAACAACGAGCAATTAAGGCTTGAAAAAGACTTATCTAGATTCGAAAGCAGAAAAGAAGCTTTAAATGAATCCCGAGGTTCATATGCTCTAAGAGTTCTTTTAGAAGCAGGATTAGATGGAATACATGGTTATGTAGCTCAACTTGGAGAAGTCAGTGAGAAAAATAGATATGCATTAGAAATTGCTGCAGGAAATAGGCTCGGACAAATTGTTGTTGATAATGATCATATCGCAGCTAGAGCAATTGAAATTCTTAAAAAGAAGAAGGCTGGAAGATTAACCTTTTTGCCTTTAAATAGAATCAAAAGTCAAAAGAAGAATTTTGCACTTTCCAGATTTGAAAATAATAGAGAACCTGGATTTATTGATAAAGCTATTAATTTAATTACTTTTGATGAGGTTTATTCAGATGTTTTTAGATATGTTTTTGGAGATACTTTGGTTTTTTCAGACTTAGCTTCAGCCAGGTTATCTAAACAAAAAATTAGGTTGGTTACTTTAGGTGGTGAATTATTAGAAGCGAGTGGTGCTATTACAGGTGGCAGCAAGTTAAATAAAGACTTAGCTTACAGCTTTGGAACTAATACTGATTTTGATGATTTCAGCCCCATAAAAGAAAGATTGTTGGTTATTGAAGAAACTTTAAAAGAGTCAAATAATGATTTGATCATAAAAAATAATAGACTAAAGAAATTAAATTCTAACCGCAGTCAAATAATTGAGGATTGTGCCTCACATAATAAAGAAATTCAAGTAAACCAAAATTCTCTTGAGGTTGTCGTTCAAAGAATTGAGGATTGTAAATCTAGATTAGATAAAATTGATAATGCTAATAATTTATTAGTTGAGGAATTAGATCTTTTAAAAAATCAATTGAAGCCTCACTATAGTAAGTTTGATCAATTGAAGAGCATTCTTCAGGAGAATTATGAAAAAAATCAAAAATCTTCACTCATAGCTTATAATGAAGATTTTAATAATCTAGACAAAAAACTTGATTTACTTATTAATGAGAGAGATACATTATTAGAAAAGAAGAATCAATTTGCTCTAAATAAAGAACGTATTAATAATTCATTAAAAATTGCATTATTACAAGAAAAAAATTTACAGGAATCTATTAAAGAACTTGCAGTTGCTCATAGTGAATGGATAGAAAAAAGAGATAAATTTAAAAAAGAGCTTTCTGTCCTTGATAGTCAAAAATATACTTTAGAAAAGGATTTGGGTTTATTGAGAAGGAAAAGAGATGAACTGAATTCTTCAATTTCAAATAAAAGGCAAGAATATAATAACTATCTATTAAAGCTGGAATATCTTGAAAGAGATATGAATTCTCTTAAAGAAGAAAAGAGGAGCGAGAAAATAAAATTAGACAACTATAAAAAAGATCTACCTCATCCTTTACCAAAGTTTAGACAATATGAAGGTAAGAGTCTTGAATCTTTGCAATCAGAAATTTCTATTTTAAATACAAAACTACAAGTTTTAGAGCCTGTTAATATGTTAGCTCTTGATGAATTAGAGGAATTAATTGAGAGATTAAATGGTTTACAAGAAAAATTAGAAATTTTATCTAATGAAAGATCTGAATTATTGCTGAGAATAGAAACTGTATCGACAATGCGTCAGGAGGCTTTTATGCAAGCATTTAAAGAAGTTGATAAACATTTTAGAGAAATTTTTGCAAATTTATCTGATGGAGATGGTTTCCTGCAACTTGAAAATCCTAATTCTCCTTTGGAAGGAGGCTTAACTTTAGTTGCTCATCCTAAGGGGAAAAATGTTAGAAGATTAGCTTCTATGTCAGGTGGTGAAAAATCATTAACTGCATTAAGTTTTTTATTTGCTCTGCAAAAGTATAAACCTTCACCTTTTTATGCATTAGATGAGGTTGATAGTTTTTTAGATGGTATAAATGTTGAAAGGTTATCAAAATTAATATCTAATCAGTCATCAAATGCTCAATTTATAGTGGTAAGTCATAGACGACCTATGATTAGTGCATCTGAAAGAACAATTGGTGTCGCGCAAGCAAGAGGTGCTAATACTCAAGTTGTTGGGTTACCAAATGCTGCATAAACACACTTTTTTGTATTTTTACGTCAGAATGATAAAAAGTTATTTATGAGTTTGTCTAACACATCTTCAAATAAGAGTCGTCCTAATTCTGTTCCTAGCGAACGTTTATGGTTAAGGTCAGAATTGATGGGAACACAAGTTATAACTACTGACACTGGGAAGCGTTTAGGAGTAGTTGGTGAAGTTGTCGTTGATATTGACAGAAGAGAGGTGGTAGCTTTGGGACTCAGAGATAATCCACTTACAAGATTTTTACCAGGTTTACCAAAATGGATGCCATTAGAAAGTATCAAGCAAGTTGGAGATGTTATATTAGTTGACTCCCCAGATTCTTTGAGTGAAAGTTTTTCTCCAGAAAGATATGGAAAGGTAATTAATTGTCAGGTGATTACAGAATCTGGACAACTTTTAGGCAGAGTTCTTGGGTTTTCTTTTGATATCGAGACAGGGGATTTGATTTCTCTTGTCATGGGTGCAGTTGGCGTTCCACTCTTAGGTGAGGGAGTTTTAAGTACTTGGGAAATTCCTGTAGAAGAAATTGTAAGTAGTGGTACGGATCGTATTATTGTTTATGAAGGTGCTGAAGAAAAATTGAATCAATTGAGTAGCGGACTACTTGAGAAACTTGGAGTTGGAGGTTCTTCATGGGATGAAAGAAATGCAAATGGATATTCAGCAAATCTTGTGCCAGTTGAAAATCAGTTGTTGTCTGGCTCGGAATCAGAAGAACAAAACAATATGGTTGAAGAATATGAAGAAGTTGTTGAACGAGATGATTATGAAGATGATTATGAAGATGAACTTGAATATGTTGCAATAAAGGATAGTTCTGATGAAATTAATACTAGAAAAAAACTATATATGGATAATGATTTTTCTGATCAGATTGAGATTCAAAATAGCGTTAATCAGATAGATGAAGAAAAGAATAGTGATTTTACGCAAAAAAAACAAATAAATAATAACTTAGTATCGAAAAGACCAATTCAAAATGCAACAGAAACTTTAGATATTGAACCATTAGATGAACAAAATTTAGTTAAAAATAAAAAATCAGAAAAGTTTGAAATTGAGGATCCTTGGTAATTGTTAGAGGTTTTTGATTGTATTAACTATCATAGATGCAAGTTTTCTTGAAGCACCATTCTCGCCTCTTTCTTTATGCAAATTATCACTAATACTTTTTAATTGATCTCTTCTTTTAATAAGATGCAATACTTCTTTTGCGATTTTTTTAGGTGAAATATTACCTATCCTTTCAGGGACAATCATTTTTTTAGCTTTAATATTGGGCCAAGCAAAAAACTTGTTTTTTTTAAAATAAATATATTTAACCATAAAAGTTAGGAGTCTATTGATAAATGAGATTTTCCCAATTACTCCAAAAATACCATCCCAAGCATTCATCATATTTAAATGTTGAGTTGGGAGAACAACTAACATTGGAAGAGAAATTGCCGCTAATTCTGCAGTATTTGCTCCCACAGTTGTAATGGCAAGATCACAATCTTTCAAGATTTCATAGCAAGGATGTTTTTTGATTAGATAAATCTTGGTATTTTTTGATGTTTCAATTACATAATCAAAATAAGAATTTTTAATATTTTTAATTGTTTTGATTTTTGATGAGTAATATTTCGTAATAGGATTTTTCACACTTTGAAAAAATAAATATTCTTTTTCATCAGTGGTTGGGGCCATGGGAATTATAAAAGTTATATTTTGATTTTCTTTAGCTACATGATCTGCAATTTCCAGGAAAAAAGGAATTCCAACAGAGAGCTTCGCTTTTTTTGAGCCAGGCAGTAATGCAACATAGTGTTTATTATTATTTAATGATATTTCACTTTTGAGTTTTATATCTGCCATTAAATCACCAATGATTTGACATTTATATTTATATCTTTTAGGAATTAAATCTTTTACTTTTATATTCATAGCCGCGATTTCATTTGTCCATTGAGGCCATCTCGCAATCCATTCGGCATATGTGATACTTCGATAACCTAACCTTTTAGCTAGTAAAATGCTCCAGAATTGATCGCCACCAAGGAAAATAACAACACCTTTTTTTGGCCAATTTGCAAAAGAACGAGGCTTTATTAATAATTTCCAAAGACTTTTAGATTTTGTAATTAATTCGAATTTATTCCATGAATTTGCAACTTTAAATTCTTTACCAGTGGCATTTGGGCAAGGAACAAGTACTAACCTAAGAGTGAAATTGATTTTTTGGTCATCGCATAGGGAGTTATTTAATTTGTTAAGTTCATCTACTACCGGACTTACCCATGTAGTTAATTCTCCAGGACCATTAGAAACTATAACTACTGCAATTGATTTTTTTTTCACTGCAGTTGTACCATAATAAATTTAATGCGGACGGCGAGACTTGAACTCGCAAGGCCTAAGCCACACGCTCCTTAGACGTGCGCGTCTACCAATTCCGCCACGTCCGCAAAGGGTTTTCGCCAACCGGCGGCTGTGAAAACTATAAAGTAATCATACATTATGGTCTGAAATAAGGATGTATTTTTAAGAGAGAATTTTTTCAATATTGTAAATTTTTTTCTATTGCATAAAACAAATATTTATACATATATAACGTTCTAGGTTGTATTGTAAAAATGTCCTCTGATCACTAAAAAAATTTTGTTAAATAATTTGGCAAAGAATTTTTATTTTTAAGTCATTTTCATTTCTTCAATTTTATTTTCATAATGGTTGAAAAAGTTTTAATTGCTAATCGTGGAGAAATAGCTTTACGAATTGTCAGAAGTTGTAGAGAACTAGGTATTGCAACAGTTGCAGTCTTTAGCACCGTAGATAAAAAAGCATTGCATGTTCAGCTTGCTGATGAAGCGGTCTGCGTTGGTGATTCGTTAAGTAATAAGAGTTATTTAAATATTCCAAATATACTTGCTGCTGCTACATCTAGAGGAGTTGATGCTATTCATCCTGGTTATGGATTTCTTGCTGAAAATGATAAATTTGCTGAAATGTGTAATGATCACGGCATAGTTTTTATTGGTCCATCTCCTAAAGCTATTAGATCTATGGGAGATAAATCTACAGCTAAAGAAACTATGCAAGCAGTAGGAGTTCCAACAGTACCTGGTAGTAAAGGCTTGTTATCAAATGTTGATGAGGCATATAAATTAGCAAATGCTATTGGCTATCCAGTCATTATTAAAGCCACTGCTGGAGGAGGTGGAAGAGGTATGAGGTTGGTTGAAAATGCTGATAATCTCGAGAAAATGTTTAAAGCAGCTCAGGGAGAAGCAGAAGCAGCTTTTGGTAATGATGGTTTATATATGGAGAAATTTATAAGTAAGCCAAAACATGTAGAAATTCAAATTTTGGCTGATAGGTCAGGTAATGTTGTTCATTTAGGAGAGCGCGATTGTTCAGTTCAAAGAAGACATCAGAAGTTATTGGAGGAGTCTCCTAGTCCTGCAATTAATACTGAATTAAGAAAAGAGATGGGAAATGCAGCTATTGCTGCTGCAAGAAGTATCGGTTACGAAGGGGCTGGTACAGTTGAATTTTTAGTTGATGATGATGACAATTTTTATTTCATGGAAATGAATACTAGAATTCAAGTTGAACATCCTGTTACTGAAATGGTTACAGGAGTTGACTTAATAGCAGAGCAAATTAAAATCGCAAGTGGAGCAAACTTGGAATTTAATCAGGATGATATCCACTTAAACGGTCATGCCATTGAATGTAGAATTAACGCTGAAGATCCTTCTCATAACTTCCGACCATCTCCTGGGAAAATAACTGGGTGGCTTCCTCCCGGGGGCCCTGGAGTAAGGGTTGATAGTCATGTTTATACTGGTTATGAAATACCTCCTTTCTATGACTCATTAATTGGCAAATTAATAGTCTGGGGAAAAGATCGCAATACCGCAATTAAACGTATGAATAGGGCTTTAAATGAATGCGCAGTAACCGGCATTCCTACAACAATTAACTTTCATCTAACCTTACTGAATAAATCTAAATTTAAGGAAGGAAAGATACATACTAAATATGTAGAGGAAGAATTATTACCAAATTACTGAAGAATAATTAATTAATTTCTATGATATTTGAGTATTCAATGCAAGTTTGATAAGTCCTTGTTGACCAACTAAAATTTCTCTTAAAAAACTTATAACTCCAATCCAAATTACTGGTCCTACATCAACTCCTCCTATTGGGGGAATTAATTTTCGAGTTCTATTCAGGATAGAATTCGATGGTATAGAAATTAATAACCATAAACCTTTATTTAAATCAATTTTTGGATACCAAGTAAGGATTAATCTTATTAAAAAAACTATAATTAGATAAGAAAGAGAAATTGCCAAACTAATATCTAAAATTTGGAGGGAGTTTTCTAACAAGGAAATCACAATTATTTAATTCATCTTAATAAATAACCCATTGAATCGTATTTAATTCGTATTATATGTTGAGAATTAATTGTCTTAAAAGTGTTTCAAATCTCTAACTTATTACTAGCTGCAAATTTTTCAGCTGAAGTTTCAAATAATTCTGCAGTTGGAATGATTGGTAGTTTCATTGCAGCCGCTTTACTTATCGTTATTCCAGCTACTGCATTTTTGATTTTTGTTAGTCAGAAAGATTCTCTAGATCGTACTTCTACTGGAAGACGCTAGTTTTTATAGAAGTTTTCAGTACACTATATATGTAGGGTGATTTATATCTCCCTTTAAAAAATAAATTTTGGAGAAAGAATGTGGTCAATGCTAGTCTCAATTGGGCCAGTATTGTTGGTATAGTTCTAGCGGTATGCGGAGGAGGCCTTTACTTCTTGAGGTCTTTTAAACCTGCATTAGCACGAGATTATGATGTTTTTTTTGCAGCTATTGGACTTTTGTGCGGAGGAATATTATTTTTTCAAGGCTGGAGATTAGATCCTATTCTTCAATTCGGACAATTTTTATTAGCAGGAACTACAGTTTTTTTTGCTTATGAGAGTGTGCGATTAAGGGGAGTTGCGACCGATCAAGCTAGAAGGTCATCTTATTTTGATGAGGAGCCTATTTCTGATGTCCCCAGAAATTCTAGAAGTCGATTTAATGAAGAGTTTAATAGGTTTGAAGAAGCTGAAAGACCATCTAGAAGGTTTAAACAACCTCAAGAAGATGAATTTGAAGATGACTATATTGAGGGTAGAGGTCGCCGGAGGAATGTTTCAAGAGCAATAACTGGTGCTGCAGTAAGTAGAGGTAGGCCATCTTCAAGAGAAGTAAATCAGTTCGAAAATGATGAACCCATACGAAGAAGAAGGCAGAATCCTAAAAATAGAAATACTAATGAATCAGTAAGAAATAACTTCGGTGAGAGACGAAACTTATCTCAAAATGAACTTAAAACGGGATCTAGGCCAAGAATGAATAAGGGGGTTTCTAGACAAGATAATATTTCTTCATCTGGTGATAGCTCTTTACTAAGAAAGAATTCTGAAAGATCCTCTATAAGGCAGCAAACTTCAAAAGAGCGAATAGAAGATGCATCATTCAAGGATGCTAATGAAAATAAAAAATCTCGCGAGAGACGAAGAGCAAGCTCTTCCCAGAGATCAAGTTCAAAAGACCAGAGTAGTAGATATAGCGTTGGATCAAGCAGAAGAAAACCTAGAGATAACAGTTCTAGATTTGATGATTAATTATAAAATACCTGCCCATTTTAAAAATGATTGTTCACTAAATAATTCAATTAGTATTATTGCTAAGAATCCAATCATCGCAAATCTTCCATTAGTTATTTCAGAATAACTACTCCATCCAAAACTATACATTTCAGTATCTTTATCAATTAATTGGTCAATTTTTTCTTCATTTGTGAGATTGCTATCTTCTTCTAAGTCATTATCAACCGAAATGTTTTTTAACTCATCTCTATCTTCACCAGTTTTCATAAAAATACTTTAGTTATCAAAATTATAGTTTTTTGTAGGTAATAATTGCCAGTTCCCTTTACCGTTTAAAGCTAAAACGTTTTTATGAAATTCTTTTAGAGTTGGACGATGCCCAACACTTATAAGAGAAAGTTCTCTTTTTATAAGCAAACCATAGAGATATTTTTCAGTTTCAATATCTAATGCACTAGTTGCTTCATCAAGTACTGCAAATTGTGGCGAATTTAGTAAAAGTCTTGCAAAAGCCAGTCTTTGTTGTTCTCCAAGAGATAATATCCTTGGCCAATCTTGCTTGATATCAAGATCTGGATATCTATCAAGCATAGAATTTAGATTAACTTCCTTAAGCACAGAGAATAAATGATCGTCACTAAATTTACTCACTTCAGTTGGATAACAAAGTTGTTCCCTCAGTGAACCTAAAATCATGTATGGCTTTTGGGGGATAAAAAGTAAATCTCCTGTTTTTGGCTTTTCTATTAACCCTTTATTAGGTTGCCATAAACCACTAATCATTCTTAAAAGTGAGGTTTTACCACAACCTGATGGTCCAGTGATTAAAAGGGTGTCTTTATTATTAATATTTATGCTTAGATCTTTAATAATGGGATAATTTGACCCGGGAGTATATAAATCTGCATCTTTAATGAGTATTTCAGGTTTGTTTGTGATAGAGATATTATTTTGTTCTGGCTTTTCTTTACTTATTAGTTCAACTTCAGATTGAAACCCTTCTAATCTACTAATGCCTGCAGTGAACTTTGCAAGTTCATCTATTTGGTTAACTATAAAAAAGAGAGAACCTTCGACCATATTAAATGCAAAATTTGCTTGTACAAATTTTCCGTAATCAATAGTTCCAGTAAAATATGGAACAGCCATTATTAAATATGGAAAAAATATTCCAGCATAATTAGTCGACCTTTTCATAGTAAATATTATTGTTTTCCAAATTATTAGTAGGTTGAAATTTTTTACTAAGACTCCTAATCTCCTTTGATTCTCTACATTTTCTGGATATTCTCCTGAATAAAACGCAATTGCTTCGGAGTTATTTCTTATATGAACTAAGCCATATCTGAAATCAGCCTCATATCTCAATTGATCAAAATTAATTTTAACTAATCTTTTTCCTGCATATATTAGAAGTGAAGAAGCTATTGCTGCAAATGTAAATAGGGAGAAGGTCAATGTTCTACTGATGGTGTAAAGAATGAGAATATTTAGAGAAAAAGTCAAAATCGCATCAAATATTCCAATCGTGAAATTTAAGCTTTGTTCAGTAAATGATTTTGTATCTTCCGAGATTCGCTGATCTGGATTATCAACATCAGTTGCTTGCTCATCATTCGGATTTATCTTGAAGTAAGTTCTGTTAGTTAAATACTGGTCGATAAGACTTTTTGAAAGCCACTCTCTCCAAATAATGCCTAATTTTAATGTAAAGAAAATTTGTAGAGCTCTTATTGGCAATGCAAAAATAAAGCAGGATGCGTATATTGCTAAAATTCTGTAGAAACCTTCTTGTTCTCTTTGTACTAGCGCATTAGTTAAATCTCTTGCAATAAAACCAATCCCTGCATTTATACCATTAATTGCTAAAAGCATTAATACAATTATTCCTAATAAAATCCAGTGAATCCATCTTTTTGCTTTTAATTGATGTCGAAAACTAAAAAAACTTGAAGAACCTATTACGAATAATGCAGAAAAAATTAATCCCCATTTTCCAGCCCAAATTGTATTAAGAGTGCTAACAACACCTTCAAAATATTTTTCTAATAATTCTGGTTGAAAATTTTCTAATACATTAATTAAGCCTGTAAGTAATACAAGTACTATTCCTCCTACACAGAATAAAAGGGAAAATAAGAGCCCAATGAATTGTATTCCATTATTTTGCTCAATCGGCAAGAAAAAAGGTTGAGATAATCGCCTTAATTTTTCTAATTGCAATATAATTTTGGATTTATTATTAACTAATGTATTCATTACTCGAAAAGTTTTATAAAGTAAATTATAACTTTTAGAAGTCTATTGCCCAAAGCCAATAAATGAAAGTGCCCAGTTAGGTAAATTCAAGTAATTCAGAATTTTTGCGTCAAATTCATGCACATTTGGAAAATATTTATCTAACACCCACAATAGTAGAAAAGGTAAATTAAATAAAATTTGTAATTGCCATTTATAAGTTAAAACGCTCCAAATTTTTATTAACTTAGTTTTGAGTGACTCATCTAAGTCTTCCCAATTTTTTGAGATTAAATTTAATAAATTTTTGGATTCTGTATTTAAGGAATCTTGGGTATTCATTTTAGTTTTACTTAATTTATAACCCATAAATATTTCTTTCGAGAGTTTTAACCTGGGGGCCAATCCATTTTTCTTCCAGATAAAAAATGAATATGTAAATGAAAAACTGTTTGACCTGATTCCGCACCAGTATTAATTACTGTTCTCCAATTAGTCAAATTTTGTGATTTGGCTATTTTGCTACCAACAAAAAGTAAATGCCCTAATAAATTTTTATCTTCTTCAATACACTTGAATAAACTGATAATTGGCCTTTTGGGGATCACTAAAAAATGTACTGGAGCTTGCGCCTGGATATCATTAAACGCAATACAAAGCTCATCTTCATAAAGCTTATCGCAGGGTATTTCTTTATTAATTATTTTTTGAAATATTGTAGTTTCAGTCATTAAATTAATTAAATCGATATAACGTCTTTTTCGTTAAACCCTTCTTTTAAAAGTTCCTTGTTCAAATCATCTTTTGATGTAACTCTATCTACAAATAATATTCCATTTAAGTGATCCATTTCATGTTGAATACACCTCGCTAGAAGTCCATCTGCTTTCATTTTTCGTGGTCTTCCCATTTCATCCCTAAATTTTAATTTTATAGTTGATGGTCTCACTACATTTAAATAGACACCAGGTATACTTAAGCAGCCTTCTTCGTATGAATTAAGGGTCGTCCCAAAGTCTGTAATCTCTGGATTGATTAATATTAAAGGTTCAGCTGCTGAATCTTCAAAATTTACATCTATTACAAGAAGCTCTTTGTTGATGCCAATTTGAGGTGCAGCAAGTCCAATTCCTT
>Ga0310343_10001026_pt1 | contig 14050 bp, 20 predicted proteins | sample HC15DNA2025_MG_FD_203519 | JGI IMG/M metagenome (GOLD analysis project Ga0310343, IMG submission 203519) | Marine microbial communities from station ALOHA, North Pacific Subtropical Gyre - HC15-DNA-20-25_MG | ecosystem: Environmental > Aquatic > Marine > Oceanic | place: Pacific Ocean: North... | reverse complement strand
CGGTTTCATTAAGCAGCAATGGAACTATTCTTGCTGTTGGAGCATATATACACGACTCATACAAAGGAACCACGCGCGTGTATACGTATACAACCACTACAACCACTACAACCATATCCCCAATTTGCTTCGCCAAAGGAACAATCATAAGCACCGACCAAGGAAACATGGAAATTCAAAACATTATTCCCGGAAAACATACCATATACAAAAAGGCGATTTGCCATATTACGAAGACCATTAGTCCCGAAAAGAAAATCGTTTGCGTGAAAAAGAATGCCTTTGGCAAAAACAAACCCAACAAGGCCATTACCATGTCGGGAAACCACTGCATTCAACCCAAAAAGGGATCATTAGTAAAAGCCAAGGATTTGGTTCTCAGTAATCCTAAAATGAAATTCGTGGACTACAACCAAGAACCTCTTTACAACGTTCTCATGGAAGACCACAACGTCATCAAGGTACAAAACTTAGAAGTAGAAACATTAGACCCCGAAAATATTGTTGCCAAGATACATAACAGTCTTATGGACAAAAGCATCCTTGCGAAGCTAGTCAAGCAAATGAACGAAGGTATACAAGAAAACAACCGGGAAAAATACCTTATTGCGGAATATGAAATAAAGAAAATAAACTGAATATCGTTATATAAATCGAATTTAAATATTATAGGATAATTCGTATAATATCTAATATATAAAGTAGGCATCGTGATATAATAAAATCAATCTATTATTGTTATATTATGTTGAACTCTATTTTTTTTAGCAATAAATGAAGATATAATCATTCCTTGTAAAATAAAAATAGAAAACACAACACAAATCGCCCAATATAACAAGGTTTGTTTATTTACAATTATATTCATTTGTTCTGCTTCTTCATGTTGTTCTTGCGGATAAGATACAATATATATAGTTGAATTATATAACTCACCACGACAAAACATACATTTGCTATTTGTTTTAATGTAATTATAGTAACAATTATTACATATTACTTGTGGACACGTTGTACATTTGTATTTCAAAATATCAGTATTTTTATACTCATTATAACAAATGACACATTGTTCATTCATTCTATTTAATATATAAATCATTTTTTATATATTAAGAAATATTCAGATATATATTGAATATAAACTATATGTATTATATATATGACAACTTGTAGTTTTACACTTTCGTTTAAGAACAAGGTTCAATTACTTCCTAATTCTTCTTTGTTATCTGACATATATAAGGCTTGTACTCGTACGAAGCCGTTTCAAAACATCAAATCGTTAAAAAAACATAGCATACATGGAAATAAAGTACAAATCACATTGAGTGTTAAAAATAAACTCTCTAAAAATCAATTGAACGATGCGGTAAAGAACGTAATTCATTTATTGAAAAAGAAAAAGTATCAATTCAAAAGTACAAAAACCATGAAAGGTGGTGGCAAGAAGAATAGAAGATCAACGCGGAAAACTCGGAAGCAAAACGGTGGTCAATTAAAAGGTACAAATTCTGAAGGTATGAAAAAGAATGTACAAACAGGTGATATTATATCATTTCACGTTATTAAAGATAAAAAAGAAATTATTAAGTCTCCTTATGGAGAATCTTCATATGAATTGTCTCGTGTTCCAGTATATTACCATTGGTATATTTATAATGGAAAGAAACCAAACACCAATGAAGTGAACTTGAAATCAACTACAGGAAGTGCAATAATATATTTTAATTATACAAACGATACAAGAGAAGTTGAAGAAAAGGGATCAGTAAAAGACACCACCATTGATATAAATAAAATAATTCCAGAATCTATTAAAATAGAGATGTAAATCGTTGAACAACAACAAAAAACTTTTCTCCCCAACATATATCCCATGCCCCCCATCGTTTCCCCCTTGGCTGGCAAGAAAAATAGAAGATCAACAAATAAACACAGAACAAAAAAGAAAATAGGCGGAATGAATGCTGAAATAATGAAAATTATTGATATACAGAGGAGATTACGAAATAATAATAAGGTTGTTCCTTATGATTTGTTAGTTCTTATTCAAGGATACACAAACGATATACAAAGTAAGATACAAAGTAAGGAGAGAACTAATTTAGAAGATACTATTGTTAAAAAATTAGACGAACTCCTTCTGAAAATTGATAGAGTCAATATTAATTTCAAGGCATTTATTTTGGAAAATAATCATATGAGTGATGATAAAATTATGAATAATAAACAATTTAATGATTTTATAGAATCGGCGACGCAAATTCAAGACGAGTTTAACATTTTGAAGAATGAACCTAAATATTCAAATTTTTTTGTAGAAAATATAGGACATAGATTTAGATATTGATAATCATTTAAAATTGAAAATGATTTGTACATAACAATCACTTTCAATGAACAAATGTCACATACAAATCTATTTCCTAGATCATTAGCAGCCATCGGTTTAAGTCCTGGATTTACCCATGAACAATTTTGTTGTATGATGGAATTTGAACGTTCCGACGAAATACGTCAACTTGCTCATCAAGAATGGTCTAACCTTCAAGGAGAAGAATATGAAAATTCTCCTTATCGTTGGTATTTAAGTTATGCTTCCATGAAAACACAATATACAAAAGATATGGGATATGCATACAAAAATAAAAATAAAAATACACAACCTTAACAAATAAATTCCGCTATATTATACATTATTTATATTTATATGTTCCATTTTTTCCTTTTATTTTATTTTTGGTCCATTCATCATGTGACTCATCAAAATTAATATCTATTTCATATAACTTATATGGTATTTTTTCCAAAACTGTAAATTTTTTCGTCTTTTTCAACTGAATTTTATGTATTATTTTATGTGGATAATCTTCCATGTCAAGTAATGTATTTATATAAAAAATATGTTTATTTCAATTTTTGTTTTAAAATTATAATTGTATATTTATACGGTATTTGTGAAATATATTCTTGTTTATTGTTATTGTAATCACGTCAATTATATATATAATTATTTATATTTAAAGATAATTGTATGATAAATGTATATGAGCTCTATTGAAAAATCATCAAAAGTTACTGAATATGTACCTGGTAGAATTGTTCAAGTACAAGATGTGCTTACTCCACAAGAGTGTGAAAAATTAATCATGGACGCTGAAAAAGGTGGTTTTCAACCTTCGCCTTTGTCGGGTGGAGGACATGGGCAAACACCACGTACAGGCGCACGAACTAGTCAATTTTATGTAAAAGACAATGTAGAACTATCAAATATGATATGGGAAAGAGTAAACAAATTTGTACCAGAAAATTTACGTGATATTAAACCCGTTCCATATATGAATTCAGTTACAAAAGGCGATGAGTTCAAACCAATTGGAGTAAATGAGCATATGAGATTTTACAAATACGAACCCGGACAATTTATATTGAAACACGATGATTATAGAATGTCGCGTTTTAGATATGCAGCACATGAAGATCAATATTATGAACAAATGTCCTTTTTAACATTAGTTATTTATTTAAATGATAATTTTCAAAATGGAAAAACGTTGTTTTGGACTAAGTACGCACAAGTAGGTACAACAGGTCATTGTAGATTTATCCGTGATGTTGAGTTTACCGAATCAGATTTAAATATTGTACCTGAAACCGGTAAAGCCGTTATACACGATCACATGGTACAACACGAAGGAGAAGCGCCAACAAAATCTACAAAATATATTCTTAGGACTGATATACTACATGAGAAGAAAGTAGATAGAGCTAAGATAGAGGAAAAATTCAAAAAAAATCAAGTATATGGCGAATGGCATAAACATTACGAACCATCTTGTTTGCATTATACGGAATAAATATAACATGAATTATGATTTAAAATTAAATCATAATTTATAACATGACCCAAAATAAATATGCGTTTTTAAATGAAGATTATGTTTTGAAATATAATGAAGAACAAGAACTGAAAAAGACTCTTCAAATGTCAAAAAAAAAATGTAATAAAAAAAATAAAAAACAAACAGAAATAGATAATAATGAATTATTAGTTAGTAAATTAAATAGTGAATTAAGTCATAAAAAAGAGATTGATAGACATATAGATGCTGCATTAATGGATTCTGAAAAAATGTATATAGCCGAAAAACATATGGCTGCGTCAAAACAAATGGAAGAAGATCGCAAATTGGGATTATTTGGTGATTATCCTGAAATAAATTCGGCACTTCATAGAAATTACAATTCTCTATTAAAAATAGAGAATCTTCGAAACAATGAAGTTATCCCAGATGACTTCATCGTTCTTTCTAAAAATAATAAAAAAGAATAATTAATATATCCAATTTTGGTTATATATTACAATTTAAAATTTATTTTTTTTCTATTTGTTTGATTTTTTATATTTGTTCGTTTTTTTAAAAATAAAAAATAGCGATTTGCTAAATTAAATCTTTTAGTTACATTTTTAGCGTTTTTATATTTTGTTTTTTTGTGTTTTTTTATAGCTTCCAATCTAACTTTCATAATCATACCCACTTGCCATATTCTTTTATGACTATAACTTCCAGACTTATATAATTTTTCTAGTTTTTTTATTGTATCATTGATTTATTTTTTCATCATCTGGTAATTGAGATAAATACCGAAGTCTATATAACGGATTTACAATCGGGGCAATTGTTATACAAAAATTCACGATTAACCTCTTTTTTAGACGCAACGCAAGCGTTTCAACCTGAAGTCAAGCGCGCATACAACATCACTGAAAAATATTTATTTAGTTTTTACAACTCTTTAAGTTCTTGTTTTGTTATTGCGCCGCGTTTTTCTCATTTTACGGCTCCGCGATGTCTTGCGCTTTTTGTTATTCTTTCCGCTGCGTTTCGATTGCTTCTTATTGCGGCGACTGCGGCGGTGGCGGGATTTACCGCCGTGTTTCTCATATTTCGAGAGGTCGAGACCGGGATATCTTTTGCGGGCGTTCTGAATAGCCTGCCTCAGGTTTTCGAGATTCTTCGCCTTCTCCTCATCCGTATAGGTGCGCTCGAACTGTCGAGGTATATGCGTCACCCGTGTATACAGCGCGTCCAGCCTGCCGATCACACCTTTCATAATAAGGTCATTGTTATGAGTAATCTCATGACGGTATTGTGAATCTTGAAGGGCTTGAATGGGGTCCATTTCTTGACGGGGGTCCATTGTTATATAATATCTCTACATAAAAAAAACATAAAATTATTATATGGCAATGAAAATCGAATTTATAATGATTCTATTTCCTCCGCCTATACCTCGCCCTTTTGTGCCTAGCCATGGGATAATTAGACGCTAGATTTTCCCTTTTTAGACGCAAATTTAGACAATTCAATTAGTATCTTAGACTTCCTCTAAAATACCAGGATTTTCCTACAAATGGAGCCATATTTAATTAAATATGGGTTGATTTCTATTAAATAAATAGCTAAGATACTTTCTAAATACGTCTAAACCGTCTAAAAACCTAGAAAAAATAGCCATTTTTAGACGCCGTCTAATTATCCCATGGCTATTTGTGCCTCTTTCATAAGAACCATATTACGCTGAGCGCGTTTTATGAGGTTTTGCGATTCTTTTTGAAATTGGGTGTTTTCGTGCGTTTTAAAAGGTAACTATATAAGATATTGGACCTATCATCCTCGTGACCATACTTTAGTAGTATTAGGTATGTCGCAGCATACCAGTAAAGGTAATGTAAACGGTGTATTATTACTAGTAGATGATGGTATGTTGTCTAAATTGGATGAACGAGAGTATGGGTATACACGTGTAGAATTAGATAAAAAAGATTTAGAAATAGCAAAACAACTGGACAGTGATATACCATTGTATACGTATTTATTGCATAGAGTTCGGGATATATGTTTAAACAGTTTTATGATATAATTACAGGTGGGTAAGTAAAAACGTTTCAATTCGTTTTTCAATTAATGGGTAATGGTATGAACAATAGAATGATCATGATTATCTAAAGCAATAAAATTAGGTATATCATATTCACGATACATGTTTAAAGGTGCGTATATATCTTGTTAAAAGTATAATAATTCTGTTTATCTGCATCAAACGAAATAATATCTTTGTCTTTATCTGGAATATCTAAATCCATGTTTTGTAACTTGTTTTTAAATATACCACCACCTAATCCAGTATGTTGTGATTTACACGCATACATAAATATTTTACTACACACCTCTTGTGGAAAAGGTAATTTATATAGTATATCCATTTTTGATTATGCTATATAAAAAATATATTATTTCAATTTTTTCATATATAAAAATAAAACATCGTTTTGGGAAATGGAAGGTTTTGAACCTTCAACCTAATTACTTACGTCGCTCCATTTGACTACTTTGGAATAACTCCATTCCGGAGTGAAGGATTCGCACCTCCGAAGGCAACATAAGTTACCACGACGCGCAAAATCAGATTTTCACCAGAACATTCCCATAATATATATCCTATATATAATATTATGCTATATGTCTTTAAATTATGTATTTAAATTATTGAATTCATATCATTATTAAATTAAAAACTAAACAAAAATACTTTGTATGAGCAGTAAAAATGAATGTTGTATTTGTTTTGAAAATCAAAAATTAAAAATAACGAACAAATTACCATGTAATCATGAAATGTGTGTTTCGTGTACTATGAGTTTAACTCCTCCAATATGTCCATTGTGTCGCAAAGATTTCTCTTCTGCCATAGAAGAATACAAAAATACAATTCATAGGTTAAATATTCAGAAAGATAGTCCAGGTATACCCTTTACACAAACCGAATTTCCTAGTCTACCTAACATCCGTAATCAAAATGATCCATTACTTCGTGGTGGTTTCTGGTAATAGTCGCGCGATTGAATACAAAATGAGTGATCAAATTATATCAAAAAAAAAATTATAATGGGAGGTTGATATTTATATTAATCGCAATCATGAAATGCCTTATTACTATACTTAGAACACAATTTCATCATATCTTTTTCATTTATATATGGAATCCATATGTCTCTTTTTTTCTCCATTTGTTGGTATAACATGTGTTTTCCTTTATAGTGGTGCATCGAAAGATGATAAGGCATATATGCATGAAATGACAAGTCTGTCATGATTTCAGGCATGACGCTAGATTGGAGTATTTGATATTCATAGGACTTGATTTTATGCCAAAGCTCTTGAGGAAATTCAATCATTGTTTATATCAACTCTTCCATGTGTTATAAAACGTTTCAATTTTTATATTTACCAACATCCTGTATCAAAAGTATAATGGAAAATTATAATATATTCACCAAAAAACTCAAACAATAATATTTTATTTTTCACTATTAGAATTATTTTCAACTTCTGTTTCTGACCCATTACTGTCCATTTCGTTATTTAATCTTGTTGCGATATTAGTGTTGGAATTAGTGATGGATTGTCGTCTTCTTTTATGACCACTTGCTAAAATAGTTATATCTCCATTAACATTTATATCAAACAATCTGTGCATCAATCTATTTACACTATGTTTTTGATCAGTATTTAAAAGCTCTGCGTTCATCATTACGAAATTTTTGAATTTTTTAATAACATTTTCGTCATCATTATTTTCTAGATTACGAATAAACTCTTTAAAGTCACTTATGGTATCAATACTAATATTTTCACTATTTGCCTGTCTAGGTGTTAAAACTATTCCTCCCTTCTTTTTAATTGTCTTTCTTGCTCGTTTTCGACTATTATTCGTATTTCTTCTTGTTTGTCTTTTTCGCATATATATAATACAATCATTTTTTAATAAAAAATAAAGTCATCTAAGTTGACTTTATAATAAATTACTCCGCTAATATTTTTATCACCATTATAAAGTTTACCATTCGTCGTCGTCTTCATCGTCAGTTCCATTCAAACCAAAGAATTTATCACACATTTCTTCTATATATTCTTTCATTTTTTCACAAAACTCTTTTTCGTTATGTATGAATCGTTTTACTTCTGTCTTATTGTCTTTTGATTTGTGATGTAATTCTTTGAAAAAATCACGAACATATATAACATTTTCGAATTGTGATGATATATAATCAAATGGCGTTTTGAAACCTTTATCTTTCCATTTATTCGAATTTTTAATGAACGAGCAATATTGGAATAACTGTTTGTTAAATGTGGAATAATGTTTCACAATTGCATGTTTGCATTCTTCTTTCATTTTTTCATTATTTTCTTTATCCCAATTCCAATCAAATACTTCGTAACAATTGCTTTTTAAACTAAATAAATAGGTTTTGATTGGTTTGTATTTAAATTTTTCCACATCGGTTCCTTTATCCGATGTATTGTAAATCATAAATCGTTCCAATAAAATTTCGATTATAGTATCCCAATAATTCAATTTATTAAAATCACTTTTGAAAATCATATGATATACCACAGTATCACTCCATCCAATTATCTCATAATTTGTTTTTATTTTAATGTCCTTTGACGCTCCTCCGTACTTAATATTATGCCATATGTTCCAATTAATTTCTGAATTAGAAGACAATATTTCGTTCATTGCGTTTGTTGTCGTATCCTTGATGGTCTCTGCTTCTTTTAATAATTCAGTTACTTTGTTATCTTCATCTTTTTCAAAATAATCTAAAATATTATAAACGGTTGTCGGATTTGTTTGACAATATTGGTTCCTTGAAAATAATTCTATCATATACCATTGAATTACCATTTCTAATGGCGATAAATCACATAATGATAAAATATCTTTTTTATATTTTATTTGATTTCCTTTCATAATATCTTGAATCTTTTTTGAATAATGTTTATATATAGGTTGTTTATGTGAAAAGTCGCATAATGGAAAACATGTAAATGGATTATCAATACAAATTGTCCTCAAATAACTATAAAATTTTTTGGGAGTAAATTTACCAATATCAAGATTTTTTATTTTTTCCAAAACAACTTTTAGATGTGATCTTTTAAAACTATCATTGTGTTTGTTTTTTTGAAAAATAGTGAAGATCGCATACATCAAATAAATTGCACGCCGAATACAATGATAATTCCAATCTACCATTTGAACTTCCTCTTTGGGTTTCGGTTCTTCATTCTCTGGTTCTTCTACCCCGTTATCTTTGAGTAAATTCATAACTGATTCCTTGTCAATATAACGAAGAAGTTTATCTAACCCAATGGTCATTTTAATATCTGGTTGATATTCGACCAAACCATTTGAACCAAATCTTTCATGAATGTCGTCGTTATTTTTTGTCAATCCAAAATAGATTTTGTTTTTTGCCCTTGTCATCGCAACGTGAAAAAAAGATTCATAAATTAAATCAATATCATTGCTTTTATCAATATCATCACCTTTACTTACAATCTTTAACTTTTCTTCGGTACAAGATAATACAAACACAACCTTCCTCCCATCGCCCTTAGAACTTTTAATCGTTACAATTCTTGACGCCTTTTTAGATATACTCATGTCTATCACTTTTCCATCTTCATGTTTATGAAGAACTGCGTATTTTATATATTCGTCTTTATTTTCTGGAAATTTATCAATCCAATACGCATTTAATCTAGTTTCTAATTCTCCTGGAATAGGAGTACCTTTCATAAATGGGAAAATAAAAAGAAAATCTTCAGGTTTATAACCATTTAATTGTACTTCATATTCTACCTTTTCTATGATATGATCTATAAATTTTTCCATTTTATCTATGTTTTCAGAAGTAGTATCATTATAAACAACTGGCATATCAATGGTTTCAATGACATTTTCCCCGTGTTCCAGCAACGGATTATTCCGGTTTAAATCAATGGATATTGGGAGCATATTAAAATTGTCAAAATGTATCATTGTATTCAAGTTGACTGCCATATATTCTACATCAATACGACGATTGTTGTTTATTGGAGTTTCTTTTATAATATGGATATTTGGAATAGGTTCATTTGTTTTCGTTATTATATTCATTTTATAATCTAAACTTTGAAGTTCATCGCCAACAACAACAACATCTACTTTTGTTTCATACATCACTTTTGTGATTGCGTTAAAATAGTTTTCGCCCAAATCTTGGGCTTCGTCAATCCAAATCTCTGCCTTTTTATTCAATAATATTGATTCACCAGCGTATTTTATCCCACCGGTGTTAGTGTTTACTTTTGTACACCCTTCTTCACGAATTGTTTCCAACAAAGATTTGAAAAAGTCATTACCTGATACATGGGTTGCATCTACAACATTATACATAAATGAATCAATTGTTCCAATAATCACAAGACATTCACGTTTAGATTCTTTGTGTGTATAACGAACCTTAAACTTTTTGTTGTATATTTCGTGTGAATCATTTTTCATATTTTCAATGTGCATTTCATGGCGTTTTGCCTGTTCATCTAATTCGTTTTTTATAACTTCCTTCGCAGAATGCTGTTTTGTGATAATGATGAACAACTCCTTATCTTCGTTCGTCAAAATACTTTTCCAAATACCATATGTTTTTCCATTACCAGCGCCTTTTTGATGAACGGTCAATGTTGCTTTTACTTCATTATCGTCTTTCCAATGTTCCCAAATGTGAGATGGATTTTCATTTAATTCTTTCATTACAAAATGAATCTCTTTCCATTCTTTAACCAAAATCATTTTATTACATACTTTTTTAACAGGTATTTTAAATATTTTATCATGAATATCAAGCAGTATATATTCATTAGCATGTTTAAAAGATTTATATTTCCAATCTTCTGAAAAAATAATTAAGAAGTTTCCGGTTGATAATTCTTCTAATTTTATATCTTTTGTATTGCCATCAACAATCCATATAACATCCATGTCATGAAGGCGATAATCGTCATGTCTACATTTGACATTTGCTTCATCGATCTTGCTATGCTGTATTTCAATTACATAGTTAAATTCTTCGATAACAACGTCCGCTCGTCTTGCTTTTAATTGTGTTGTGTGATTATTTTGAAACCACTTTTCGGTTACTGGAAAATAACTTTGCATCCTCAAATGCCATTCTGACATTTGTTCTCCCCCAACATCATCACTATTTTTATGACGAAAATATGGTTTAATTTTTTCTCCTTTACAGAACACTAACTCGTGTCCCCTATAACAAACCAGTTTGTCTTTTTTATTTTGAACATAATCTTTGATATGAAAACATTTTCCACGCACATAACAATATTGTGAATTAAATCCGATTGGACATTTTTGACATGTTTTTTGTTTGTTCAAATGTGCCTCCAAATGACCTTTTTGTGAATGTTCTTTACCACATTTATAACATATGTACGCCATATTTATATAATAACAATACGTTTAAATCTATTTTTAGTGAACTAATTTAGTGTTTTTTAACCAAAAAATTCCACCAATATTTCACGAATATTTTTGGCGAGTTTTCGTTCTTTTTTGTCTTTTGTTTTGAGTTTTAGTTCCTTTAAATATGTGGGTTCACTTTGTATTTTTTGTAGAAAATCTCCCAACTTAAAATCAAATGGTTCTAATAATTGCGTAGCAACATGAGTGCTAATACCTGGCACATTGGACAACATGATGATTCCAATATTTTCTTTACAAATTTGGCTCGATTTTTTCTTGGGTTGAAGACAAACAAATGGAGTCTGTTCTTCTTTACCACACGATTCAGAGTATTTTGTATAATATTTCAAACAAAATTTCAATAAATAGTCGCATGTTTCATTTAAATGTTTGGTCAAAAGAACTTGAAATCCTTTTTCATAAAACAAACTCATAATACACGATATGATTTTGTCTTTGCTAATATTATGTTGATTGAAATATAAATCCAAATTACCTTCAATAATATAAATCACTTTTAGAGTTGGATTGTTGGTAGCATGTTCTACAAGGCGATTGCATTGCTCTTTATATCGTCCATCTAAAATACTAGACGCCAAATCTTGATGCGTTTTTCGTTCAAAGAGCATGTTTCCAATTTGAAAATCGCCCAAATCCAAATTATGATTTTTGATTTGAATTTCTTTATAAGATTCTTGGGTTAAAGAATGTTGTAATTGTTTGATAGCATGTTTTTCACGATAATCACATATTAGTTCCATAAATAGAATCACAACAATATATAGTTATCCTAATCATATATTGTTTAAATCATTATGGTGTTGCAATATACTTATTCCAGAAAAAACGGAAATTGTTGTCTTGACACCATTGTCTAACCTCTGTTTCATAATAGGTTTTATATTCGTTTCGATTTCTTGCCAACACATAGAGTGAAAATCGAGTGGCAACCCAAGGCGTCAATGGCCCCGCAACAATTGCGTAACGATACAATTGTTCTTTGATTGGTCCTAATTTTACAATCCAATAATTGCCATCAACGGGTACTCCATCAAATCGCAATTTACGTTTTGTTTGGGAGTTTCCATTTATATATGAATATCCTTGGATACTTGTATAATTATTATTTTGATCAAATCCGCTATTGTATACACCAATATCACCATTATTTAACATATCATAAAATGCGGTAACATTTGTAAATCGTACTCCCGTTCCAAGCAATGCGCTGGAACGAGATGTGGCTACTTGATTCCACAATCCCAAATAACTTTGCACTTCAAGTTTTGGTTCCGTTTTAATCGGTAACCAATTTTTAATTACATAAGGAACAAATAGCATTGCGTTGCTACAACATAGTGAACTAATCAACGTAAACAATGTGGTCTTCATTAATATATATCATTCTTTCATTTGTTTTATATTATTTTTTTATATAATGATGAAATACATGCCCACTTAACCCAATAAAAATATCGCTTATTAACAATGGTATGAAATTCATATTTTCATTATAAATCAAAATACTAGCATAAATAAAAATAAAAGCATGAACAATTCGTAAATAATCCCACCAAATCGTTTGACCAAATGTACCCATTGTTCTATATTTTGAAATATATTGATAGATAAAAGACAAACCTAATACAAAATAGAACACTGAAAACAAAGAAGGGTTTACCCAACGATAACGAATGCATATATAAGTTATATATACAATTAGAAGACGAATTAAAATACATATGGCGTATAAATAAGACAAGCGTTTCATATATATATTATATACATATATATATACATGAAACATACATTAAAAAAAACGTCGACATATAGAAAAAAGAATAAAACAAAAAAAGCAAAAACGAGAAAATGGTCAATGAAATACAAAAAATCAATTAATTGTAAAAAACCAAAAGGATTTTCACAAAAACAACATTGTAAATATGGACGTAAGCGTTTTTAAAAAATTGAATATAAGTTATGAGTCAATGACTCTAAGTACACTATTATCATGCAACCCAATGAGAAACAAGAACTATTTTTCAAAATCCAAATCGAAATTAAAAAACAAATTAAACAAGAAGAAATCATATCTTTGCGAACAAATTCAGGAAATACGCAACAAACGGAACGCAATAATATTGGTCTGGTAAAGCATGTTCTTGATAATATGCATATACATTACGAAGAAGCCGGTTCACAGCAATCAAAAGATTTTCGTAATGTGGGAAACATTGGATTGAATATTGAAATCAAGAAAACAGATTCATGTATGATTGTCTTCAATGATACATGCCCATGCGATAATATATATTACATTATCTTTTATACCGGTACAAATTATAAAAAAAAAACAAATATTCCACCACAAATCTTATTTCTACATGGTAGCGAATTTCTAAAAGATACAGAGCCATGGCTTCCACTATTTAAACAAAAATTGGAAGAACTCAAAGATGAATTCGCACGTGGTGAAAACAAGAAGAATTTGGGTGGAATTCTTGAAGTGTATCCTAGGCCAACATTTAAAGCAAATATTTCTTCATTTATCGTATAAAATATCATGTAAACCTTTCATATATATCATATTTTTTATTTTTATTTCAAAGTGATTTTTATCTAGTTTGAAATAAAATTGAATATAGAAATATAAATACACATATCTCAAATA
>Ga0310343_10001024_pt1 | contig 14064 bp, 10 predicted proteins | sample HC15DNA2025_MG_FD_203519 | JGI IMG/M metagenome (GOLD analysis project Ga0310343, IMG submission 203519) | Marine microbial communities from station ALOHA, North Pacific Subtropical Gyre - HC15-DNA-20-25_MG | ecosystem: Environmental > Aquatic > Marine > Oceanic | place: Pacific Ocean: North... | reverse complement strand
TAGGAGTAGTAACTATAGTTTGGACTTTATGGGGATATAGCTTAGCCTATGGTAATGGAGAATTAATCCCAGATTTTATAGGGGATTTTTCTCTTTTTGGATTAGAAGGAGTTAATACATTTGCTGGAGAAGGAGAAGATATCAGTCCTCTTTATGATGTCCTTTTTCAAATGATGTTTGCAATAATTACTCCTGCTTTAATAACTGGAGCATTTGTTGAAAGATTCAAGTTTTCAACTTATCTTATCTTCACAGTTATATGGATTACTATAGTTTATGCTCCTGTAGCTCATTGGGTTTGGGGTGGAGGATGGATTGGTGCAGATGGAGCAGGTGCTCTGGATTTTGCTGGAGGTACAGTAATTCATATTAATGCTGGAGCTGCAGCAGTTGCTGCTGCAATACTTGTAGGAAAAAGAAAAAATCCAGGACTTCAACCTAATAACGTTCCTTATGTTGTACTTGGTGCATCAATTCTTTGGTTTGGATGGTTTGGATTTAATGGTGGATCAGCCTTAGCTTCAGATAGCTATGCAGTTAATGCAATGCTCGTAACTCAAATTGCTGCTGCAACTGCTGCAACAACTTGGGGAATAGTTGGCTTACTTTCTAGAGGTAAAATAAGTGCCGTAGGAGTTGCAACAGGAGCTGTTGCAGGATTAGTGGCAATAACTCCTGCAGCGGGTGCAGTTAATGCATTAGGAGCATTAGGAATTGGTTTTGGAGCTGGATTCTTATGTTATTATGCTGTTGAATTGATACATAAAACAAATCTAGATGATGCATTAGATGTTTTTGCTGTTCATGGAATTGGTGGTATTTGGGGATGTATAGCTACTGGTATATTTGCTGTAGAAAGTATTGCCGGAGTAAAGGGACTTTTTCAAGGCAGTGGTGAACAAGTTTGGATTCAAATTTATACAGCAGCAGGAACACTTGCTTATTCATTCGTAGTTTCATTTGCAATTTTATTTGTTTTGGATAAGATTCCTGGATTAGGACTAAGAGTTTCAGAAACATCCGAAGATCAGGGATTAGATTTAGCTGAGCATGGAGAACAGGGTTTTGTAAATGATGGGGCAAACTAAATTAATTTAAGGAGAAATAAATGATCAAAATTGAAGCTGTAGTGAGACCAGAAAGAGTAAATGCAGTCTTAGAATCAATGGCTGAAGCGGGATGTACCGGATTCACTTACGCAAACGTAAGTGGAAGGGGCACCCAAGAGGGAGTTGAAGTATTTACGGGAAGAGGTAGCTCAACAGCTAATAGGGTATCTGTTCCAAAAGTAGTTATTACTGCAGTTACTGACAAGGCCAATCAAAAGGTAGTAGTTGATGCAATTATGAAAGCTGCAAAAACTAGTGGTGATGGGCAAATAGGAGATGGAAAGATATTTATTTCTGAAATTTCTGATGTTATCAGAGTAAGAACTGGTGATACTGGAAAAAATGCTCTGTAATTAACTTAGCTAATAGAAATAATTGAAAATAGGTATGGATCTTTTTTGATCCGTACCTATTTTTTTTATTAATGTTTCTAATATTTCAATTTTCATGTTTAAACTTATAAAAATTGTTAGAATTAAAATTCATGCAAGTTAGGAGCGTAGCTCAGTTGGCTAGAGCGCTGGTCTCCAAAACCAGAGGTCGGGGGTTCGACTCCTCCCGCTCCTGCCATAAAATGCCGGGGTGCTGAAATGGTAGACAGGCTACGTTGAGGGCGTAGTGTCCTTATGGGCGTGGGAGTTCGACTCTCCCCCTCGGCACCATATTTTCAATATATTTTAGGTTCAAAATTAGATTCTAAAATATCTTCAAATAATTCAGGATTCACAGGATTTAGTATTTTCTCAATAAATTCTTCATAAAGCTTATGAGGTAGCTGCTAATTCAGTAGTAGAAATATCATTTTCATAACAAGATATGATCATTACTAAGGAAATTAGGAGTAATAAAAATTTGTATAACATTTATATTTACCCAATTTCTAAATTTGGAGGCGACGATGGGATTCGAACCCATGAATGGAGGTTTTGCAAACCACTGCGTTAGCCACTTCGCCACGTCGCCCAATCTTATCATTTTATCAAATATATACTTTAATTTTGGTGCCGAGGGGGAGACTCGAACTCCCACGCCCTATACGGACAACAGATTTTAAGTCTGGCGCGTCTACCATTCCGCCACCCCGGCATTCTGATAATTATCTATTTTATTATACTCAAACTATCAATTTGAATATCAATTAATTTGATAAAGATATATAAAAATCAATTTTTAAAGTGTTCAGAAATTAGTTCTTTTAATTCTACTAAATCTTCTATAGAATTTGTCTCTATATATACTCTAAACATTGGCTCTGTTCCAGATAATCTAACTAAAATCCAAGATCCATCTTCAAAAAAAATTTTTTCCCCATCTGTAGAATCTGACTTAGTTATCTCCTTATATTCAGGAAGAAAGGTTTCTAGCAAACCTATCTTATCCTTTATATCTTCTCTTTTGTCTTGTACAAATTCAATATCTAGTCTTTCAAAAAATCTTTTCTTGTATTTTTCATATAGAGTTTGAAGTAAACTTTTGGGTGTAGATTTAGTTTTAATCAAATATTCTAAATATAATAGTGAAGATAATATGCCATCTTTATCATAAAGATGATCTCTTAGAGAATATCCACCACTTTCTTCACCAGCAAAAAAAACCTCATTATTTTCTAATAGCGGTGCAAGGTACTTAAATCCAACCTTCGTTCTAATTACTTTAGAATCATAGTTTTTACATATATCTTCTAAAACAGAAGACATTGTTACTGTGGTACCTATACTCTGTTTATAAGTATTTTTTCTTAGTAAATAATCACTTAGTAATGCAAAAACATCAGATGCTGATTGAGAATTTCCTTCCTCATCCAGTATTCCTAACCTGTCTCCATCTCCATCAAAGGCTATTCCTAATAGGCATTTATTTTCATTAATTGTTTGACTTAATAATTTCAAATTCTTACCAATTGGTTCGGGTTGGAGCATTCCTGGAAAATTTGGATCAAATTCAGTTCTTAAGAAAATATTATCTTTATTCAATATTTTTTCTAAAACTCCAGAGACTGCTCCATGCATATAATCAACTGAGATTTTTATATTTGAAGATTTTATTAGATTTAAATCCACGACTTTATTTAGATCATCTAAGTAGGAATTTAATATATTTTTAGTCTTAATATTTTTCTTTTCATCTAATTTAATCTTTGAGATATTTTTTTTATAATATTTAACACTTTTTTCAACTTCTAATATTTCTTTATTACCAAAGCTCATTCCATTTTCAGATCTTATTTTAAAGCCATTCCAGTTCTTTGCATTATGTGATGCAGTAATAATAATTCCACCAATCTTATTTGAATTTTTTATGTGATGGCTGATAATTGGTGTTGGAATAGCTGTTTCTGATAGTACTGATTCAATTCCATTTGATTGGATCACTTTGGCAGATAATTCAGCATATTTTTTAGAATCTAGCCTCGTGTCATAACCTATTATTATACTCTTTTTACCTGAATAATTTGAGTTGATATAGTCAGCGAAAGATTGAGCACAAATAGTTATATTCTCAGAATTTAGGCCTGTTTCAGGAGTTGCTCTCCAACCATCAGTCCCAAATTTTATTTGAAAATTCATACAGATTTTTTTCTCAAAATGCCTTTTCTAGATCTTTCGCAAGTTCAGTTCTTTCCCACGGTAGATTAAGGTCATTTCTACCAAAGTGTCCGTAAGTGGCAGTTTGCTGGTAAATTGGATTTCTTAATTCTAATCTTGAAATTATGGAAGAAGGCCTTAGATCAAATACTTTTTTTACAGCACTTTCAATAACACTATCTCTTACTTTACCTGTTCCAAATGTATTAACCATAATTGATACAGGTTCTGCCTTACCAATTGCATAAGATAGTTGAACTTCTGCTTTCGAAGCTATGTTTGTTTCTAATATATTTTTTGCTATGTGCCTTGCTGCATAAGCTGCAGATCTATCTACTTTTGTTGGGTCTTTTCCAGAAAAAGCACCTCCACCGTGCTTAGCTGCTCCTCCATAAGTATCTACAATTATTTTTCTTCCTGTAAGTCCAGCGTCTCCAACCGGTCCACCAATCACAAATCTACCAGATGGATTTACTATTATTTTAGTGTCATTATCTAATAAATCAGAAGGAATTATTTCTGAAATTATCTTTTCGTATAAATCTTTTTCCATTTGTTCATTTGAAACCCCATCATCATGCTGAGTTGAAATCAAAACTGTATCTACTCGACAGACATCATGCTTATCGTTATATTCCAAAGTTACTTGACTCTTTGAATCAGGTCTTAGGTAATCTATTTCTCCAGATCTTCTAGAATCTCTTAGTTTTTTAAGTAATTCGTGTGCAAGGGTTATAGCCAAAGGCATCTTTTCTTCAGTTTCATCACAAGCATATCCAAACATCATGCCTTGATCTCCAGCTCCTTCTTGACTAGATTCATCATCTGATTCTCTGGTTTCTAGTGAATTGTCTACACCTGCTTTAATATCCTGGGACTGTTTACCTATGTAATTAAGAATTTTTATATTTTCAGGAGTGTAACCATACTCTTCTTTTGTATAACCTATATTTTTAATAGTGTCTTTAATAATATTTATATAATCTATTGAAGCATTCGTAGTTATTTCTCCAAAAACCATTGCGAAACCTTCTCCGTGCTGTCCTCCAACCGCAGTTTCACATGCAACTCTGCTAAATTTATCCTGCTTAAAACATGCATCTAATATTGCATCTGATATTTGATCACATATTTTGTCTGGATGACCTTCAGATACGGATTCGGATGTAAAAAGATAATTATTATTTTTCATTTAAGTGTATCCCTATTTTTTTATGTTCCTATATCCCAAGAGTTAAAGTATTTTTCTTGAGCTGGAGTAAGTTTGTCAAAATTCATTTGCATAGCCTTTAGTTTTAGTGCTGCAATTTCTTTATCAATATTTTCAGCAAGAACATGAACTCCTATATCTAAATTGTTCTTTTTTAGAAACTCGCAACCCAATGCTTGATTAGCAAAACTCATATCCATTACTGAAGGAGGGTGCCCCTCAGCAGCAGCTAAATTAATCAATCTACCCTCTCCAAGAACACATATTTTTTTTCCATTTTCTAAAACATATTCCTCAACGAAAGGCCTAACTTTACTTTTAGTTTCAGACATTTCCTCAAGAGACTCTAGGTCTATCTCGACATTGAAGTGCCCTGAATTAGCTACTATTGCTCCATCTTTCATTTTTTCAAGATGACTCTTTCCTATTGCATGAAGTCCTCCTGTAAGAGTTACAAAAAAATCTCCTTCTTCAACAGCTTCATCCATCTTCATAACTTGGTGCCCATCCATTACAGCTTCTAATGCTTTAACTGGATCTATCTCACAAACTATTGTCCTAGCTCCCATTCCCTTTGCTCTTGAAGCTAGCCCTCTGCCGCACCAACCATATCCAATTATTACAAATGTTTTACCAGATAGAAGTATATTTGTTGCTCTGATTATTCCATCTAGAGTACTTTGTCCAGTACCATATCTGTTATCAAACATATGTTTAGTTTGAGAATCATTTGCAGCAATTATTGGGTATTTTAGTTTATTTTCATTTGCTAAGGCTTTAAGTCTAATAACCCCAGTTGTTGTTTCTTCCATTCCACCTATAATTTCTGACATTAATTCAGGCTTTTCTTGGTGTAAAAATGCGACTAAGTCAGCACCATCATCAATAGTTATATTTGGTTTATTCTCAACAACAGAGTTAATGTGCTTATAGTAAGTTTCATTATCTTCTCCGTTAATTGCATAAACTGGTATACCTTCAGAAACAAGATAAGCTGCAATATCATCTTGAGTTGATAAAGGATTAGATGCACACAATGAAAAATCAGCTCCACCTGCTTTTAATGTAAGGGCTAGATTAGCAGTTTCTGAAGTAACATGTAAACAACCTGAGATTTTTGAACCTTCTAGAGGTTTTTCTTTTTCAAATCTCTTTTTGATTTGGTCTAAGACTGGCATCTCTTTAGAGGCCCACTCAGCTTTTCTTTTACCTTCATCAGCTAAACCTAAATCCTTCACATCATACTTCATTTTTTCCTCAAATCTATTTTTGATTTAATATTTTTTACTCTAGAATCAACTTCTTCTAAACTTAAATTTATTAGTTTTTCCAAACCAAAACCTTCTATGGTGAACGATGCAATTGAAGTTCCATAAAGCATTGCATTTTTGAAATCATCAATCGTAGGATTTATTATTTTTGAAATATACCCAAAAAATCCACCTGCAAATGTATCTCCGGCTCCTGTAGGATCGATAACTCTATCAACATTGTATGTTGGACAATAAAATTCTTCTCCATTAATTGAGTACAAATATGATCCATTCTTACCGTCTTTAATGATACATAATTTTGGCCCATTCTCAATTATATATTTTGCTGATTCTTTGATATCTTTTTTATTTGCAAGCTTTAATGCTTCTCCTTTATTCAAGAAAAAGATATCTATATTCTTCATAACATCTAATAATCTACTTTTTTGCTCAAGTATCCAGTGATTCATTGAATCTAATCCAACTATTCTTGATTTTGATATCAACTTCTCTGAAATGGAAAACTGTATTTCTGGAGAAATATTAGCTAGAAAAACAAAATCCGAATTAGATAGCTCCGAGTCAATATTAGGAGAAAAATCTTCAAAAACTCCTAAACTTGTAAAAATAGTTTCGGGATCTTCAATATTTTTTATATAATTTCCCTTCCATCTAAATGTATGACCGTTATCGATTTTTTCTATTTTTGAAGTATCAATATTCTTGGAACTGAGTAATTTAAGGTCTTCATCCCTAAAGTCTGATCCTACTGTTCCAATCATTGATATATTTGAAAAGATAGATCCTGACACAGAAAAATAAACAGCAGATCCAGCCAATAAATTATTTCTAGTACCTACTGGAGTGGTTATATCATCGTAAGCTATTGATCCAACAACATGAACTTTTGGATCGGCAATAATCATTTTTCATTCCCTGTAGAAGTTGGAAGACCTTTATTTATCCAAGTAGGCGTACCATCTTCAATGTTAAACAATCTTGAAGAATCTATTCCCAATGAGCTTGCATATTCTGCCGCTAAACCACTTCTTGCTCCCACAGCACAAATAAATAGCAAATTACCTTCTTGTGGTAATTCTTCCATTCTTTGAACTATTTCATCCACTGGAATCCAAAGCGCATTCTTAACATGGCCTAAATGATATTCATCTTCATTCCTTACATCAATAACTGTTGAATCACCATTTTTTTGCATTTCTAATGCTTCTTCTGATGAAATTCTAGAGTAAGGTTCTCCAGGATTGTTTTTTACCATGTTTTATTCTCCTAAAAATTTGTTACAATTATTATTACGCTTAAATTATATTTTAACAATACTAATGTTTTAATTTAGTTATTGTTATTTACCTAGGCGTTTGTTATCATTTTTTTTCTAATAGATTTTTTTAATCTCATGATTAAATTATGATATCGCACTTTGAAAATTGAACAGTGAATGAAAAGACCGTTTTTTTTGAAGAGTTTGATCCTGGCTCAGGACGAACGTTGGCGGTGTGTCTAAGGCATGCAAGTCGAACGAGATCGCTTTCTTCGGAAAGCATATATCTAGTGGCAGACGGCTGAGTAACGCGTAAGTAACTTACCCTTGAGTGGGGAATAACACAGAGAAATCTGTGCTAATACCGCATACGATTTATTAATAATTTTTATAAATGAAAGATTTATCGCTCTTGGATGGGCTTGCGTCCTATCAGGTTGTTGGCGGGGTAATGGCCCACCAAGCCTAAGACGGGTAGCTGGTGTGAGAGCACGACCAGCCAGAGGGGGACTGAGACACGGCCCCCACTCCTACGGGAGGCAGCAGCTAAGAATATTGCACAATGGACGAAAGTCTGATGCAGCGACACCGCGTGAGGGATGAAGGTTTTAGGATTGTAAACCTCTTTTATTAGGGAATAGCAAGGAAGGTACCTAATGAATAAGCTACGGCTAACTACGTGCCAGCAGCCGCGGTAATACGTAGGTAGCGAACGTTGTCCGGAATCACTGGGCGTAAAGGGTCCGTAGGCGGTTTGATAAGTCTCATATGAAAACTTCAAGCTCAACTTGGAGAGGTTGTGAGATACTGTCAAACTAGAGACTGTTAGAGGTAAGTGGAATTCCAGGTGTAGTGGTGAAATGCGTAGATATCTGGAGGAACACCAGTGGCGAAAGCGACTTACTGGGACAGTTCTGACGCTAAGGGACGAAAGCGTGGGGAGCGAACCGGATTAGATACCCGGGTAGTCCACGCCGTAAACGATGATTGCTAGGTTTTCGGGGCATCGACCCCTCGTGAGCCGAAGTTAACGCGTTAAGCAATCCGCCTGAGTAGTACGGCCGCAAGGCTAAAACTCAAAGAAATTGACGGGGGACCGCACAAGCAGCGGAGCGTGTGGTTTAATTCGATGGTAAGCGAAGAACCTTACCAGGGTTTGACATGTAAGTAGTACTGAACCGAAAGGGAATGGACCCGCAAGGGAGCTTACACAGGTGTTGCATGGTTGTCGTCAGCTCGTGCCGTGAGGTGTTGGGTTAAGTCCCGCAACGAGCGCAACCCTCTTTGTTAGTTGCACTCTCTAACGATACTGCCCTTAAAAGGGAGGAAGGTGGGGATGACGTCAAATCATCATGGCTCTTACACCCTGGGCTACACACACGCTACAATGGCAAGTACAGACGGTTGCCAACCCGCGAGGGGGAGCTAATCCGATAAAACTTGTCTCAGTTGGGATTGCAGGCTGAAATTCGCCTGCATGAACGTGGAGTTGCTAGTAAACGCAGGTCAGCACACTGCGTTGAATACGTTCCCGGTCCTTGTACACACCGCCCGTCACGTCATGGAAGTTGGTAACACTTGAAGTCGTTGCGCTAACCCTTTGGGAGGCAGACGCCGAGAGTGGGACTGATGACTGGGACGAAGTCGTAACAAGGTAGCTGTACCGGAAGGTGCGGCTGGATCACCTCCTTTCTAAGGATAAATAAGACTCTTAGATGAGTTATTATTATGGTCGTTTAGTGTGTGCAATAATTATTTTTATTGCTTGAGCGAGATTCTCTTAATTGTAGAAGGGGCTCGTGATAATAATAATTATTGCTATTAATCACGCTATTGTTATAAGTACTTTAAGTACAAACTGAACAAACTTTTTGGTTTTTTCATTCACTGTTCAGTTTTCAAAGTGAAAATACTTCTTATTTTTCAACTCTCTGAAATAAATTATTTTTTTCTATAATATTTACATTATCTTGATATAGAATTACATCTAGATACTTTTTTGGGCCCGTAGCTCAGCCGGTTAGAGCGCTACTCTGATAAAGTAGAGGTCGGATGTTCGAGTCATCCCGGGCCCACCATTTTCTGTTATTATTTCTTTCATCTAATAAAAAAATAAGGAGTAGAAATGAACTTAGATAATATCATTACTGAATTTCAAAAATATGATTCAGCAACTGTTCAGAATGCAATGATTTTAGTAAGAGGTTACGTTGATGCAAACATAGATTATACTTCTCCAGAACTCAAGTGCTATAACTTTATAGAACCAGTAGTAGGTATTGCTGTTACCGGTAAAGTAACACCACTTGATGAGCCTCAATCAAAAATAGATTTTGATGATTTTTATAATAATATTAAGAATTGTGAATATCCTGTATTTGCAATATTAATGGATATTGAAGAGGATACTGGAAGAGCTGCAATTATTGGAGACGTAATGGCTCATATGGGAAAAGAATTAGGAGCAGTAGGAATGGTGGCTGCGGGTTCAATTAGAGATATCCCTGGTATAAAGAAAGCTAATATGCCAGTATGGGGTACAGGTAGAGTTCCAGGGCATGGTCCATTTAATCTTATTGAAACTCAAACACAAGTAAATGTTGCAAATCTATCCATTGATTCAGGTGATTTAATTATAGGTGATGAAGATGGCTTAACTCGTATTCCTATAGAAATAGCAGAAGAAACCTTAATTAAGTGTGAAGAAGTCAGGCAGAAAGAATCTAAATCAATGTCTAAAGAAGATATTGCTAAAAGGTTTAACTTATAGCTATTATTAATAATCCTATAAATTAGATTCTTGTTAGAGATAACTTTCATGTTTCCTAAAGTAATTATTCGTTTTATATAAATGTTTTACCGTAACAAAACGTTAATATTTCCAACTACCGCATAAATTTAATAATGCTAAAATAATCATGTATTTATTTAAAATAAAAATATTTTTATGAATAGCTTCTCAAGATGGATAAGTATATTAATGTTCATAGCCCCATTCATACTGGTATGGCTTGGATTATCATACTGTAACTAGTTTTGATGCATGATAATTATAACGATACCTATTAAAGCTAAAGTTATACTCAAATATTCTAATTTATAAATTTTTTCCTTAAGAAAGAAATATCCAAAAATTATTGCGAATATTGGAGATGTACTCCCAAAAATTGCGGTTATTGAACCTGATGTGTAATCAAGGGATATAAACCAAAACAAACTAGATAAAGTTATAAGAGAACCTGCTGAAAATATTTTTATAAATTGTATTTTTTCAATTATTCTTTCTATTTTTTGTCTAAATATGTAACTAGCAAGACTTAATGTAATGATTGAAATTATAGCTCTAATCAGAGTCCCATTAAGCACAGAGCCTTCAATAAGGGCTCTATCGTTAAAAAATACTGCAATGCCCCACATTGAACCAGCTACAATTCCGCCTAAAACCCCAATTATTCTTTGTTTTTCATTAGAAGTAAAGCTCTTAATATTCATCAATAAAATACCAGATAAAACTAAAAATGCACCTAATAAGACTAAATTAGAATGTCTTACAGAGTTTAAGATAACATCAAATAAAAGTGCAACTAGAACATTACTACTTGAGGCTATTGTAAATACTACACCTATAGATGTTTTTTGTATTCCAATTACATATGAAACTGTTCCAATACAACTAATAAATGCTGCAATTGAGAAAAATAAATAAGAATCAAAATTTTCATTTATAATTGCATCCCATTCTCCCCATATAAGAATGACGATAATCATCATCAGAAAAGATATGCATGCTTCAAAAAATGGGAAACTAAAATACTTATTAAACTTAATAGTTTTTAGAATAGCTCCTGAGCTTGCCCAAGTTATTGCGCTAAATAACGCTGCAAATTGAAATAAAAATTCCATCGTAATTATCGTAAATTTTAATTTGTTCTGCTTTAATGCAAGAAGCTTTACAATTATAACTGAATAAAAAAACTATGAGCTTGGTTTGATAAATACTTTTGATTCACTTAGAAATAAACACTTTAGATACTTAGTATTTGGAATGATTTCTATGATAGGTGGTATGAATATTCAAATGCTTGCAAGAGCTCAACTTGGATGGGATTTGACAGGTTCTTCTTTAGCAGTCACGTTAGTTGGAGTAGGATTTGCCCCACCAATGTTACTTTTTTCATTGTATGGTGGAGTTATTTCAGATAGATTTGATAATAAAAATATTATCCAAGTTGGCCAGTTAGGTGTTATAGCAATATGTATATTTATTGCTATATCAATATTTACTGAAACTATTACCATATACCATTTAATAATCGTTTCATTTTTTCAGGGAACTTTTTGGGCATTCATGATGCCAGCAAGGCAATCAATAATCGCTGAATTAGTTGATGATAATCAACTAAATAATGCAATATCTCTCAATGCTGCAGGGATGTCACTAACAACAATGATTTCTCCAGCTATAGGAGGAATAGTTTATCATTTCCTTGGACCCGGAATGACTTATTTGCTAATAGTGGTTTTTTGTCTAGTTGCTTGTATTTCAACTTCAATGCTTCCAAAAGGAGAAAAAAAGTCTCCAAAAAGCTCAAAAGCTTTGAACGAAATTAAAGATGTTATCAATTTGCTTTACAAAAACTCTATCTTAAAATTTTTACTTTTATTTACTTTAGTAACTACATTACTATCTATGCCTATTAGAACTCTGTTAGCTCCTTATTCCTCAGAATTACTTTCTGGAGGTGCATTAGAAGTGGGGATAATGTTGGCTTCTATTGGCGCAGGTGCTTTATTTGGAACTCTTTTTTCAGCCTCATTGCCCCAATCTACTAAAAAGGGCAAATATATTATTTTCACATCATTGATTTCAGGTTCAGCAATAATGATTTTAGGATTTTCTAGTATTTTAATAATATCAATATTATTATGTTTCTTTTTAGGAGTCGGAGATGCAGGAAGAAGATCTCTAAATCCATCTATGATTATAGAAAAAACTCCATCAGCTTTCAGAGGGAGAGTTATGGGTTTTTATGCAATGAGTTTTGGTTTTATCCCACTAGGAGCTATTCCAATGGGGATAATTTCTGATGTTTATGGAGTCGATTTTTCTTTTATTATATCAGGGGTATTATTAATATTATTAACTCTAATTCTTAGCACTAAAAGTGTTAGGTCAAGTTGATTTTTTGGTCTACAACTTCCCAAATATATCTACTTGCTATTGATCTATAGGGTCTCCATTTTTCAGCAATCTTATACACTTCTTCATCACTAGGTAAGTCTTTAAGTTTATATATTATTTTTATGCCCTTCTTTAGTCCGAGGTCATTTGCAGGGCATATATCTGTATTATTGCCTGAAAAAATTAAGAAGTTCTCCACAGTCCATGGGCCAATACCTTTAATCTTACATAAAATATCTTTTGCTTCTGTTTCTTCATAAGTAGATATTCTTGATAAATCTATTTTTTTTGCAATAACTAATTTATTTATTTCTATTATCGTATTGGCTTTATTATTTGATAGGCCTATAGATAAAAGGTCTTCTTTAGAATTTTCTAAGTTATCTATAAATTCTATTTCTTCACCATATTTTTTTATAAATCTATCATATATACTTCCTGCTGAACTAATAGAAAGCTGTTGACCAATAATTATTCTTACTAAGGACAAAAACTCTGATTTTTTTTTATAATCATCGTTAATAACGAAATTATTTTCTAAAAAAAAATTTAAAAAACTTCCTAATTTTGGATCATTTTTAGATATAATTTCTAAAGATTTTTTTTTCAGATTTATATTTATAGCCATAAGATTGATTTAGATTTATTATTAAAATATATATGTAATGGAACTTAATATTAATATAGAAAACAATAAATATTTAGACCCTAAAGTAGTTGGGATAGGAATTTTAGTTATTGATAATAAAATTCTCCTAGTTAAAAGAGGTATAGAGCCAGGTTATGGTAAATGGAGTATGCCTTCTGGTTTTATAAATAGATTTGAAAAAGTCGAAGATGCAATTGAGAGAGAGCTTTTTGAAGAGTGCGGTATAGTTGTAAAAGCAAATTGGATTTCAGGCGTGTATTCTGAAAAAGATTCTCCTATTATTCTCTTAGTTTGGGATTTATCTTTGATTTCTGGTGAACCTAAACCATTAGATGAAACAATTGAAGTTGGTTTTTTTGATTTAGATAAATTACCTGAATTAGCATTTGATCATGACGATAAGATAATATCTGACTGGCAAAATCAAATTTCTCTGAAAGATTTATGATTATCTATCAATCTCTTTACTCTTTTCCATATTGAATCAGCAACCCTAGACTCTGATTGATGAGCACCAACAATGCTCCATAGGGATCTTTTTTCATTTGCTAGTTGGAGATAACCCTCCCTTACTTTTTTGTGAAAATTCATACTCATATTTTCATACTTGTTACCTTCAAAATTTTCTCTCTTTGATTTTCTTTTCTTATCATTTATAGAAGATAATTCAATATTAATATTCTTATTAATTCTTTTTGTCGATAGATCCGGGTCAATATCCAGTAGAATTGTCAAATCTGGAGATAAGTCATTAATAGTTATTTTATTTAGTTGTTCAATAATTTCTATTGGTACCC
>Ga0310343_10001022_pt1 | contig 14068 bp, 12 predicted proteins | sample HC15DNA2025_MG_FD_203519 | JGI IMG/M metagenome (GOLD analysis project Ga0310343, IMG submission 203519) | Marine microbial communities from station ALOHA, North Pacific Subtropical Gyre - HC15-DNA-20-25_MG | ecosystem: Environmental > Aquatic > Marine > Oceanic | place: Pacific Ocean: North... | reverse complement strand
TAGGGATAACAGGCTGATCGCGCCCAAGAGTTCATATCGACGGCGCGGTTTGGCACCTCGATGTCGGCTCGTCGCATCCTGGGGCTGGAGAAGGTCCCAAGGGTCCGGCTGTTCGCCGGTTAAAGCGGCACGCGAGCTGGGTTCAGAACGTCGTGAGACAGTTCGGTCCTTATCCACCGTGGGCGTAGGAAACTTGAGGGGTTCATTCCTTAGTACGAGAGGACCGGGAATGACGCACTTCTGGTGTGGCAGTTGTTCCGTCAGGGGCAGCGCTGCGTAGCCATGTGCGGACGAGATAAGCGCTGAAAGCATCTAAGTGCCAAGCTCTTCCCAAGATAAGGTTTCCCTGAAGACCCCAGGTAGACTACCTGGTTGATAGGTCAGGCGTGTAAGTGTGGTAACATATTTAGCGGACTGATACTAATTGGTCGTTCGGCTTGATCGCTTTTTTTTCACTTTAAGTGACTAAGCGATTTCAAAAGCGAATGTAGGTCAGATGGATTCGCCTGTATGCAGATTTCAGAGAACTTAGGTTCTCAACGGTTTTTTGGTGGTTATAAAGCTGTGGTCCGACCCGATCCCATCCCGAACTCGGCCGTCAAACGCAGTATTGCCGATGGTAGTGCTTGTATAGCTTGTGCGAGAGTAGGTTGCCGCCAAATTTTTTCTAAAGGCCGAACTCAAGGGTTCGGCTTTTTTTTTAAGAGAAGGTAAAATTATGTCACAACATCGTAGTTTAAGAGCAACCGGTGGTATGTCTTCCAAAAGAAGCGTATTGAAGCGTTTTGAACGTGTTGAGCTCCTTAAAAAGCGCGGTTTGTGGAAAGAGGGCGATCGTGTGGTAGGTCTTCGCAAGACCAAGCCCGAGGCCTGATTCCGCGTTTTGCATGCGCTTGAGGTTGCAAAAATACATTGCTCAAGCAGGTATTTGCTCCCGACGAGCTGCCGAGGAACTCATCAAAGCCGGGCGTGTTTCGAACCAAAGTGGTCGTATCGCCCAAATAGGCGACTCCATTGTTCCTGGCGTCGATCGTGTTTTTGTGGACGGAAAACCTGTTGACACAAAAGCACAACAGTATGTGATTTATCACAAGCCTCCAAAGGTCGTTTGCTCCCGAAAGGACACTCACGGCCGAAGAACCCTCTACGATGATCTGCCAGAGCAGCTTCAGCACCTTTTTTATGCTGGGCGCCTCGATTTCCTGAGTGAAGGATTGTTGATTCTCACCAATGACGGAGAATTCAAACAGCGGTTGACCCATCCCGGTTTTTGTATTGAAAAACAATACCACGTTTGGGTGCGAGGTCTGTCCTCCCATGCTGCTTTTCATCGTGATGCCCTCAGCGGTATTCGTGAAGGAGGCGATCTCCTCAGAGCCAAAAGGGTCTCTTTCATTGGACAGCAAAAGGGCCTGACCCAACTTGAAATCATTCTTACTGAGGGTAAGTATAGGGAGATACGACGTATGGTTCACGCCAGCGGTGGAAAAGTGTTTCGTTTGCTCAGACTGCGTGTTGGGGATATCGGACTCAGTGGGCTCAAACCTTCCAAATGGCGGACCTTCCATAGTCAAGAACTTCAATTTGTTAATCAATTATTGCAGCAGTCATCCAATCGATTATGACCCATTCCAAATTGCACATCCCAGGTCCTGTGGAAGTAAGCGAAAAAACGTTTCGTGCCATGACCACTCCTATGGTCGGGCATCGTAGCGCGGATTTTCAGGAACTCTACGGGCGCATTCAGCCATCCTTGCAGAGCTTGTTTCAAACCAAACAGCTGGTCTTCCTCAGTACCTCCTCTGCCTGGGGTGTGATGGAGGGCGCCATTCGGAATTGTGTGCAGAAAAAAGTGCTCAACTGCATGTGTGGCGCCTTCTCTGACAAATGGATGGATGTCTCAAGGCGCTGTGGAAAGGAAGCTGAAGGACTGGAAGTGGCATGGGGGTCCCCTGTCTTGCCGGAAATGATTGATAAAAAATTAGAGACCGGTGAGTTTGACGCCTTGACTCTTGTCCACAATGAAACCTCTACAGGGGTATTGAACCCTTTGAGCGACATTGCCTCGCTCAAGGAAAAACATCCCGAAATCATGTTCATTGTCGATACGGTCAGCAGCTTTTCCGTCGTGGACATTCCATTCGATCAGCTGGGAATCGATGTGCTGCTGACAGGCTCCCAGAAGGCCTTGGCCATGCCGCCTGGCCTGGCTCTTTTTACGGTCTCCCCGGCGGCCCTTGAAAGAGCCGCGACGACTCCTGATCGAGGCTATTATTTTGATTTCGTTGAATTTCAGAAAAATGCCGAAAAAAACATGACCCCCAGTACACCTTCGATCAGTCACATCTATGCTTTGGAATCCAAGCTGGAAGATATTTTCTCAGAGGGGATGGAGGCGCGATTTGAGCGACATGCCACCCTTTCGGAGCGTGTCAGGCATTGGGCGACTGAACAGGGATTCACCCTTTTTCCAGATGCTGGCTACGAATCAAGGGCTTTGACTTGCATCAACAACGGAGCCAAAGCCGGCGGACGCACCATCGATGTGCCCACTCTTCAAAAAAGGGTCAAGGAAGCGGGTGTGACCATTGATGGAGGTTATGGGAAGATCAAAGGCAAGACATTTCGGTTGAGCAACATGGGCGATGAGACGCAGGAATCGATCGATACGCTGCTAGGAATCCTGGACGATTCACTGAAGGGTTTGTAAACCTTTGGCGTGTTGTTCTTCTAAAACGACGCCCCTCCCGAACCTCTCGATGAGGCGTCGCAAAGTCGGATCAGGCACCCAGCCATTGGTTGACGCCTTCAATGGAGTCTTCTGGAGCTTGATGGTGAATGGCGTTCCAACCCATTTGTCTGGCGGCATGCACGTTTTCAGCTCGGTCATCAAGGAACAGGAGATTCCCGGGGGTGCATCGTGTCATCAATTGTGCCACACCATAGAGCGTCGTATCAGGTTTCATGCAGCCATGTTCGTAAGAAAGACAGTAGGCATCAAAGCGCTCAAAAAAGGGAAAAGCGGCCCGAATGTAATCCACAGCAGTGACATTGGTATTTGAAAAAACCATCACCGGTATGCCGCGCTCCTTGAGAGATTCCATGAATTCAACCATGGAAGGAACGGGTGTGAAGATTTCCGCGAAACCTTTTTTGAGTTCCTCAAGGCTGGCTTCCAGCCGGCACTCCACACTCAACTTTTGAAAGAATTGAGCCTCACTCCAGTCACCACGCTCAAAGGTATGAAGTAATGGAGATTGGTTGATGGATTCTAGAATCTGCTCTTCTTCCTGTGGACTGTATCGAGCCAGTTCTTTGGCTGCAATGGCGAAGTCAAAATCCAAGAGGACCTTGCCAAGGTCAAAAATGACCCAGCGCCTTTCAGTGTTCATGTTCCAGAGCGACCCTGCCTTGAAGGGCCCGATGAAGGGTCAAATCATCCGCAAAGTCCAGGTCACTGCCGGCTGGTAATCCTTGTGCGATTTTCGTGATCCGTCTGCCTTCTTGATTCAGACGCTCAGCTAAATAATAGGAAGTGGCATCTCCTTCCACATCAGATCCGAGTGCCAGAATGATTTCCTTGACCTCAAGTTCATGGAGCCGTCCTTCCAGCGCATGAATGTTTAGATCCTCCGGGCCGACTCCGTTCAGGGGAGATAGCTGTCCTCCCAGAACATGATACAACCCTTTGTAGGCCCCGGATTTTTCGAGACTGAGGATGTCTGTGGCCTTGACGACGATGCAGATGAGGTCCTGTTGCCTTTGGGGATCAGAGCAAATGAGACAGGGTTGGGATTCAGTAAGTGCACCGCAGGATTCGCAACTTTTTACCGAATCGGCGGCCTTTCGAATTGAGTCGACTAATTGTGAACAAACCTCATCAGGGCTTTGAACCAGGTAAAGGGCCATGCGTTCAGCCGATCGAGGGCCGACCCCTGGCATACGGTTCAGGGCAGCCTTGAGCTCAATGAGCGAATGAGGAAGTGCCGGCATGATTTCAGGATCCCTCTTGAATCCATGTGAGAAGCTGTGAGTCCAAGGACTTCCCCCTGATGGATTCAGGCAATCAGATCAAACCAGGAATGCTGAGTCCTTGGGTAAGTTTCCCCATTTCTTCATCGGAAATCTCCTTGGCTTGGTCTAGAGCACTGTTGACAGCACTCAGGACGAGATCTTCGAGAAGTGAAATATCCTCTTTGTCGATCGATTCGGGATTGATGGAAATAGCTTTCAGCCTCCCGTCGCACTTTGCCGTCACTTTCACGGCTCCGCCTCCACTGGTGGTCTCGACCGTGCGTTCCGCCAAATCTGCCTGGGCCTGCTCCATTTGCCTTTGGATACGGCCTGCTTGTTTCATCAATTTACCGATGCTCGACATAGTCTGAGGATACTAGAAGCCAGGTTGGGATTTTTCAAGTGGAGGATTCAACGTTGATGAGTCGCCCTTTGAATGTTTCAAGTGCCTTCTGGATCAGCGGATCCTCCAAAAAGGCTTTTGGGTCTGGCGGAACGGTGGCATCCGCGCTTGCTCTGGACGGTTCAGAAGGGGTGCCTGTTTGAGGCAAAGAAGATGGTGGAACTTCCGAGTCAGGAGCGTGGGCTGCCGGTTTTGCCTTGGCCTTCACTTGTTTTGAAAGGATGAACTTTATCCCAACGCCTTCATGTCCCAGTTGAGCCAGGCATGCTTCCAAGGTGTGATGGTGTTTGCGTTGATCCACCATTTCCATGTGATTGCTCATCGCGGCAGGGAAACCTGCCGTCAGAACGTTCCCAGATAGCTCCAGGGCCTGGGCTTCTAAAAGGTAACTGTGGAGAAAGGGAGATTCCTTGGACACCACGTGAAGCAAGGCTTCCCAGGCTTTTTCTGCACCTAAAACGGTCTTCTCGGTAGGTTCGGCCGTTTTTTGGGCGTCAGCTTCGGCTACAGATTGCTTGGGCGTGGATGAAGGCAAGGCTTCAGGACTGCCCTTTTGTGGTGGCTCCGCGACTGGGAGCGGGTCTTTGGGGGGCCGGTCCGTAGAGCTCGGGTCATGCTTGAGTTTTTTTAGTGCCTGGAGGATATCGTCGAGGCCGCGATGACTGAGAGATTCCGCGGCCCTGATCAGGCCAACTTCGACTGCGATGCGTTTGGCTGAGGCTTCTTTGAGCCGATACTCCGTCTGGTTGAGCCCTTCCAGGAGCCTGAGAATCTGCGTTTCAGTCAAGGAAGATCCTTGAGATTGGAGCATCTTCCTGGCGCTTTCCGAGAGCCCTTCCAGCTGCGTGCTGGAGGAGGACACCTTATGAAGAAGAAGGTGACGAAAATGATCCTGTAAATCAGCCATTAATCGATTCAACTCTTTCCCCTGGCCGATCAGATCATCCAGCGTTTGGAGAATGGACGGCTTGTCCTGAGCGACCATGGCGCGCGAAAGGCTCAGGATTTGATCCCTTGAGGTGAGCCCAAACATGGAAAGGACATCGGATTCGGCAACGCTCTCGCCGCAGAAGCTGATCAGCTGATCCAAAGTGGATTGGGCATCGCGCATGCCACCATCGGCTCCCCGGGCGATAGCCTGGAGAGCTTCGAATTCAATTTCAACACCCTCCTGATGAGCAATCTTTTTGAGTTGGTCCACGATGAGGGCATCTGGAATCCGTCTAAGATCAAAACGCTGACAACGGGACAGAATCGTTGGAAGGACCTTGTCAGGTTCTGTGGTTGCGAACATGAACTTGACGTGTGAAGGAGGCTCTTCGAGTGTTTTCAGTAGTGCGTTGAAAGCCTCCTTGGTAAGCATGTGGACTTCGTCAATGATGTAGATCTTGAAGGGGGCCGCTGCAGGAGCGTAATGGATGGTCTCTCTCAGGTCTCTGATTTCCTCAATACCCCGATTACTTGCCCCGTCGATTTCCATGACATCCAGGCATCGACCTTGTGCAATTTCCTGACACCGAGGGTCGTCTAGATTGAAATCAGAACGCGGGCCATTGCTGCAATTCAAGCACTTGGCAAAAATACGTGCGAGCGTGGTTTTACCCGTTCCCCGAGGCCCACAGAACAGGTAAGCGTGAGCAATACGATCTTTTTCAATGGCCTGGGCCAGGGTTTGGGTTACGTGACCTTGTCCGACGACTTCCTCAAACCGCTGGGGGCGGTATTTTCGTGCGATGACCTGGTAGGCAGACATGAAAGGTTATTTTGACTTGGCTTCATGGGTTAGGCAAGGGCGGAACCCAGGGGGTGAGAAGTCCTCGAAAGCTTATGGAACCACCATGAAGGAACCTCACTCCTCCAAAGCTAACGGAGCTGCCTCAATCTCACGGCCGGTAAGCTGGTGAAAAGCATCCATGTATTTTTGCTGAGTGTGGCGCACAATATCCTCAGGCAAGGGAGGTGAGGGGGGGCATTTGTCCCAATCCAGCCCTTCCAGGTAGTCACGCACGAACTGCTTGTCGTAGCTGGGTTGAGATCGCCCGGGTTGGTAGGTTTGGGCAGGCCAAAAGCGCGATGAATCGGGTGTCAGGACCTCGTCGATCAAGATGATTTCATCATCCATGAGGCCGAATTCAAATTTGGTATCGGCAATAAGAATCCCTTTTTTTTCAGCCAACGTGCGTGCGCGCTGGTAAATGTTCAGACTCAAAGTGCGCACCTGTTCGGCAATTTTGGGGCCGACTATTTGCGAGGCACGTTCGAATGAGATGTTTTCATCATGCCCTTCCTCTGCCTTGGTGGCAGGGGTGAAAATGGGTTCAGGAAGCTCTGAGGATTCCAAAAGATTCGCAGGTAAGGGGACACCACAAACCGACCGAGATTGCTGATATTCCTTCCACCCGGAGCCTGCAAGATAGCCCCGCACCACACATTCAATGGCCAAGGGTTTGGTCTTGTGGACCAGCATGCTTCGATTTTTCAAAAGATCCTCCCAAGGTGAAAGAGACTCGGGCAAAGAGGCCTTTGCCTTGCTGGCGCGGTGGTCCCTGACCAGGTCTTGAAAGTGGTCGAACCAAAAGTGGGAGATTTGGGTCAGGATGGAACCTTTGCCTGGTATGCCATTGGGCATGATGCAATCGAAAGCAGAGATGCGGTCGGTTGCGACAAAGAGGTATTGGTCTCCCAAATCAAATATTTCCCTCACTTTGCCAGACTTGAAGTGTTTCAGCCCCGGAAGGCGGACATCCAAACAAGCGGTTCCACTCAATGAAAGGTTTTCCATGAAATTCGGTTTCTCAAACTGTTTCACGAAGGTCGGCAAGTTTCTCGGTGAAGGCTTTGGCTCGTTGCTCGAGTTGTGGCCAGTCATCGTTTTGAAGGATTGCCGAGGAAATGAGTGAGGAACCCACACCCAAGGCATGGCATCCTGCGTTCAGAAATGCCTCCATGGTATCCAGGTTGACTCCCCCGGTAGGCACGATGGGTAAGTGGGGTAGTGGAGCCCTCAGAGCTTTGATGAAAGCTGGCCCGAGTGTGTCGGCGGGAAATATTTTGACCATGTCGGAGCGCGCCTCAAACGCTCTCTGCGCCTCGGTGGGGGAATAAGCACCCAGCATGATGGGGCACCCAGCAACATGAGATGGCTTTACCAGATCAGGCCTCAGGATGGGGCTCACCGCGAATCGGGCCCCAGCATCGATGGCCTGTTCAAGCTGTTCTTCTTTCAAAATGGTTCCAGCTCCCACCACGGCACTTTCGCCAAAATGAGAGTGAACTTCCCTGATAGCTTTCGGGGCGTCGGGTGTCGTGAAAGTGATTTCGATCGCTTTCATGCCGCCTGAAATCAAAGCTTCAGCAAGTGGTAGGACTTGTCCAGCAGATCGAGCGCGCACGACAGCAATCAATCCGATCTGTTTCAATTCGGCTACCGTCTTTTCTCTGGGTTGAGTCATCTTCGTGTTCTATTTAGACCAGTGTTGGGAAATTGAAAAGGCAATGTGAACCAAAGGTAAAAAAGTTAATTCAATCCTTGATCTTTTTCGGTGTTTTTAGCTATAAAAGCCCTCTGGATGCGAGTGTAGCTCAGTTGGTAGAGCGCAACCTTGCCAAGGTTGATGTCGAGAGTTCGAATCTCTTCACTCGCTCCATTTTTTTGTACTCTCCCCCGGTCTTCGTTTTCAGATTTGCTTTCCGTTCGTGAAAGCATCTTTGCGATGCCATGACGAGAAAAAGATTGCATTGAGGTGGTGAGACTCTAATTAGGTTGCGGTGGCTAGCGGTTTTGAAAGTAGGCTGAAGATTCAGCAAGTGTTCTGGTTTGGCTTGATTGGCCTTTGTGCCATCATGATGGGATTCTATCTTGCCTCCAGCTTGTTCACCTTGGCCTTTGCCTTGGTTGCCATTGCCTGGCTTTTTCTTCTGCCATACCATGCTCAACTGGCCACGGCCCTCTCTTTGACCACTTACACTTCTGCTCTGATTCTTCCTTATTTTCCAGGCAGGCCTTACATGTGGGAGTTTGCGGCTCTTTTGGGGTGGTCTGGTCTGATCATTACCATTTCCCTCAGGAAATTCGCACCTGACTCAGCAGAGGTGATGCGGCGCCATCGATGGCTTTTTGTCGGGATGCTGGGTTATTGTACCGTGCTTCTGGTCATCATGTTTTACCGGGGGTTTGGCTTGAACATTTTTGGTAGTTCTCAGATGGGAGGTCGGTTTTACTTTCAGCAATTTACCTGCGCCATTTTTCCGGTTCTCTTCATCATGCTGCGGATGAATGAAAAGTTGTTGATTAAACTTTTTGTGATCCAATGTCTGCTGACCACTACTTATTTTGTTTCTGACTTTATCTTCGCTTCGGGGCGAGCTGGGGGATTGTGGTTCATTCTCAATTTCTTCGAAATTCCAGGGGATGCAGCCAGTTTTGAGCGTATGGCTCAGCAGTTTGGTATTCGCCGTTATCAATCCCTCAATACCGTAAGCCAGGGCCTGATTTTCTTGATTTTGGTATTTCATAATCTCAGGGACTATTTCACTCGCAAGGGCGTGTATCTTATTCCATTGACCCTTGGGTTCTTTGCCATGGGCCTGCTGAGTGGGCATCGATACCTTTCCCTCATCCTGATTGTGGCATTTGTTTTTATTGCCTTTTGCCAAAAATTCTACCGATTTACGGACTTGCTCATCATTGGAGCAGTGTCTTTGCTCGGTTTGTTGGTTGTCATTGCCAACATTCAAAGCATGCCATTGTCCGCCCAGAGAGCCCTCTCCTACATTCCTGGGGTCAAAATCAACAGCATGGCACGTTCGGACAGTTCGGGAACACTCGAAACCCGACGACTATTGCGTCAGGAGGGCGTTAAACTCATTCCTCAATATTTCTGGATGGGGCGTGGTTTTGGTGTTCCAAGTCGAGATTTCTCGCATAAATGGGACCCTTCACAGGTGACGATCCACATCAATCAAGGTCGTTTTTACAACGGGTTCATTGGGTTGATGGTGAACACCGGAGTGTTTGGCACTCTCTTCATGAGTCTTTTTCTCGGAGCAGGGACGCTGATCGCGTGGCGGTTGATGTCCTATCTGCGCACTTACGGAATTGAGGATCACTTCTCCCGAATGACCTGTATTGTTGCGAGTACGTGGATGGCAAACATCATCGCCTTTTTCATTTTTCACGGAGATGCAGAATATGCCATGAAAACATTTTCACTCCAAATTGGCCTCATGCTTGCATGCCGTCGCAACTTGCTTTCTCGTCTTGAGGGAGATGCCTTTCACCAGGAGGATCCGATCGATATGGAGGATGTCGAAGATATGGTTGGGGCCAAGCGCTTAAGTCCCATCTAGCCTGGTCATGAGGTTCCTGATCAAGGCGATCAAGGCGCAAAAGGCAGGTTACGCCGTTTCAGGTAGATATGTCCAAAGCGCACCATAAGCATCCTCTCGAAGCGTGGATATCCTTCCTGCTTGGGATGATGCTCTGCGTAGGACCGCTTCTTTTCGGGGGGGTTTATCCCTCTGGTTTTCTTTTCCTCAGTTCTGTCTCTGCACTCTGTTTGGTGCTTTGGTGTATCATTCTTTTAAGAAATTCCCGTTATCGGCTGCTATGGCCACCAGTCTGTTGGCTAGTGTTGGTTTTTCTATCGTATGGGCTTTGGCGATATCGGTTTTCTGACTCCTTGATTCTGGCTGAAGATGAGGTCTTGCGTTTGCTTCTTTTGGCTTCAGCCTTTTTTCTTTCGGTTAATTTTCTTTATCGACAGGACACCCTACAAGTTTTGGTCCTGTTTCTGATCTTCATGGCAGCTTTGTTGGCTTCCTATGGTATCTTCCAGGTGCTTACCCACAGTGATGCCGTGTGGCATCTCACCAAACCATCACAATACGGTAATCGAGCCACCGGAACTTATTTTTGTCCCAACCATCTCGCAGGATTCCTGGAAATGGTGCTTCCACTTGGTCTTGCCTATCTTTTTGCGGGTAGACTCAACGCCACGTTTAAAGTGTTTTTGGGATATGCCTGCCTTGTGATCAGCGTTGGCATTGGTCTGACGCTTTCTCGAGGAGGTGTTCTAGCGACAGGGGTCTCTGTTCTGGTTTTCTTGTTTTGGCTATTGGGGCATCGTAAATACAGGGCCCAGGCCCTCGTCGCACTCGTTGGGATGATTGCATTGAGCTACTTTGCTGTGGCGCAATCCTCCTTTCTCAAGGATCGAATCCATCAAGCATTTCAAAGAGAGTCCTCGCACGATCTCAATGTGCGTCCTTTGGTATGGAAAGCTGGCATCAACATGTGGAAGGACCAGCCTGTATTTGGCGTTGGTCCCGGACAGTTTGATGCCCTTTTTTCACTTTACCGACCACGACAGGTCCAGGAGCGTCCAGGGTGGATGCACAACGATTATCTCCAATTGCTGGTTGAATACGGCCTCGTTGGATCTACTGTTTTTGTCTTGGGTGGTCTTTTTCTTGTGTTGGGGGCCTGGAAAACCCGGAGGTATGTTCTCAGGGAGGGTAAGGATCTGGGCGATCAAAGACACAGCAATCGCGCCGCCACTGTCATGGGTAGTTCTATTTCGCTGATCGCCATCGGTGTTCATTCGGTAGTGGACTTCAATCTTTATGTGCCTGCCAATGGCTTATTGGCTGTCTGCCTAGCGGGCATACTCGTGAGTCACCTACGATTTACGACAGAATCCTATTGGTGGCGATCATCCTGGTTCCACCGCTGCCTTGTCCTCCTGCTTTGTGTCGGGATGATTGGAACGCTCCTCAACTTCTTGCCAAGCCGATGGGCATCTGATTATTGGGAGAATCAAGCCGGTTCGCATGCCAAAGGATCCGAACAATGGGTGGAGCACATGGCGCGTGCTGCCAGCTCAAAACCAGGGCGCTATGACCTGCCTTATGAGGTCGGTGAAACGCTTTTGCAACGAGGCCGTCAATTCGCACCTGGGTATGAGAGAGAGCTTGAAAAGTCCATTCGGTGGTTCGAGCAAAGCATAGAGGCTTGGCCATCCTATGCTTTTGCCTATCTCCTGAAGGGGCATGCTTTGGATTCTTTGGGACGAATGGCAGAGGCAGAGTCCTATTATAACATGGCGGCTTCACTCGAGCCTGAAAGCAGCTTTGTCTGGGCCTATTGGGGCCTTCATGAAATCGAAAAAGGAGACCTGGAGGAAGCTCATGTCAAATTTGAGAAATCATGGGAGATCCGCTGGTATGGCAATCATTTGGCAAGAGATTACTTGCGCATCCTGAAGCAAAGGTTGGGTTTGCCGCCGTTGACCAACCCAGAGACAGGCGAGATTATTCACTAGCGCATCCTTGATTTTTCCCCGGTAGTATCCAACCTTGCTGAAGGTAAACCATTTGAGCGCACTCTCGGAAAAGACACTGGTTGCAGTTGCCATCCGACCAGCCGCAAAAATCATGCATGATCTGCAGCAATCCCAGTTGATCTGCTGAGGATTGGATCCACTGGTAGCGGTCACTCCCGAACAATTGCCTCCTAGTGCTTTCCAAAAATGTGTGATCCTCGGAAGGTGGCCAAAGAAAGAAAAACCTCACTACTTTTTGTTGGCGTGCAACGTCTTTCCTGATCGAGAAATGTGCCAGCAACCACGGGAAAAGGGTCTGTAGCACAATTTCGTTGATTCTCACATGCCCAAGTAGTGCCTTTGGTTTTTCCAACCGCCTCCCATGTAGTGTCCAATGTCGCCCCCAAAAAGGATCCTGTTTTTTTCCTAGGGTCTCTAGGAGTGAGCGTTGTCCTTCCAAAGGATGATCCATTGTTTCGAACCATTGGATGAAGGTTTTGTCGATGGCGGGTGTCAATAACCAATGAGCAAGAGTTGCGAGTCGGCGTTGGGGGTGATTGGCCGGGCGTATGCCTTGGTTGTTCCAAACGGCCTCCGGGAGTTGGATATCCACCATAGAAGCCATGTCCTTCTCCCAGGCTTTGCTTATTTTGCCATAATAAGACTGGCTTGAGCACGGTAGTGTCTCGCTGGCGAGGTTTAAAAAGCCACCACAACCGAGTAGCCGTGCTTGTAGCCTCTGCAGGGCAGAAACAGGTGTCCGACTGTTTTGAGAAAGGCCCTCCCTGAGGCGCGATACATATTTACTGAGGTGATGCATGGGCCACTGGTTGAGTCGATAGCCCATCGATCGAAAAAGGTGATTCCACAAGACGGTCTCCTCATCCACTTCATTCATCTGTGTTTCCATCGCCCTGGCTATCCGCCAAAGCCTTGACACGGCTCCTTGCCGAACCAACTCAACCAAGGCTTCGTCCTTCAAGTTTCTCAGTGGCGCATGACAGGTTTTCGGTAAATCGTGAATATCCATGTGTTGGAAAAGAATGAGGTTTTCATCCCTCCAGGCATCCAAGGAGTCGCTCCAATATTGGTCCATGCGAACGTATTCAGGACTTTCGAAGTCTGGCTTTTGGCCTCTCCAGGTGACAACGAGTTTGACACCCGCGTAGGCGGGGTCCAGGTCGTGGCGCTGGGCCTGCCAGTTGAACCCTTCCGGGTCAATGAGCACTTCTGCATTACTTTGGACTTTCCCATTTAATATCATGGTTGCTCGCCGAAGTAATGGGCTTCGGTTGGGGGCACCGTATCCCGGATTCAGGATACGCAGGCTTTTTCCGCTGAGGGTCGTCAATGGTTCCTTTTTTAACGGTTGACCCAGCCAAAGAATACGTAATCTTTTTGGAGTCATGCAGGATAAAAGCTGATCACGAAAATGACAGGTATCTTCAGCAGATTGGCGCCAACGCTCGTAAATGGTTCCACTTAAAGGCATGAAACAATCGTATTTCGGATGGAGTTTTGCTTCTGTATCCAAGTGGGTGATATCATGGACAAAGTTCTTTGTAGTGTGGCAAAAAAATGAAAGATTCGGCGAACTATCGATACTTGTGTCGACTATTTGGGCCTCTCACTGCTCCAGTCTCAAAGATGTGCAAAACAAAGCAGCATGTATCCAAAGGGAAGGCTCTGCCAGGGAGATTCGTTTGGCCATGGGTGATCATCCTAGGTGGCAGCATCCACGCTGTAAACCCACAGGTTTCGATTGCTGATGATCTTCGCAGGGATGCGACGGTGCGGGCGGTCGAGGAAGCCATGCCTTGCGTTGTGAATATTCGCACCGAAATCATGGTGGAGAGACGGGACTTTTATTATGATCTTCTCTGGGATTTTTTTGGTCCTTATTATCGACAGCGGCCTTCCGAGTCTACGTACAGTTTGGGTTCGGGTGTTATCGTGCACGAATCTGGCTACGTTCTGACCAATGCTCATGTCATCAATCGTGCGAGTCGCATTCAAGTGGTGCTGCACGATGGAAGTGTTTATGAAGCTGAAATGGTTGCTGGCATGGCCGCCAGCGATGTGGCTGTTTTAAAAATATCCCCAATAGCTCCAGCGATGCGTTTTCAGGCAATTCAATTTGCCGAAGACGATGACCTTCTCCTTGGAGAGTCGGTTCTGGCTTTGGGAAATCCCTTCGGGCTTGGTAGCTCGGTCAGTCGAGGCATTCTCAGTTCCAAGAACCGCCGGCCTCCCACAGAGGATCAACCGTTGGATGTCGATCATTGGCTCCAAACCGATGCTGCCATCAACCCGGGTAACAGTGGCGGGC
>Ga0310343_10001021_pt1 | contig 14073 bp, 12 predicted proteins | sample HC15DNA2025_MG_FD_203519 | JGI IMG/M metagenome (GOLD analysis project Ga0310343, IMG submission 203519) | Marine microbial communities from station ALOHA, North Pacific Subtropical Gyre - HC15-DNA-20-25_MG | ecosystem: Environmental > Aquatic > Marine > Oceanic | place: Pacific Ocean: North... | reverse complement strand
GTTTATCAGAGTGTATCTCAATACAAGGGGGTCAACATTCTCCAAAGCCTCCGATATTGTCCAGAAGTTACCCAATGACTTGCTCATTTTCTCTCCATCCACGTTCACCATGCCGTTATGGATCCAGTACTGCACCACTGGATCGTGACCCAGACAGCATTCTGACTGGAAAATCTCGGCCTCATGGTGTGGGAAAATGAGATCGGAACCACCTCCGTGGATGTCGAACCTCTCTCCAAGATGCTTGAGTGACATCGCAGAGCACTCAATATGCCAACCCGGCCTCCCATCTCCCCATGGGCTCTCCCACGAAGGCTCTCCAGGCTTCGCCATCTTCCATAGAGCGAAGTCCCTGTGGTCCCTCTTTCCAGAACCGGTTTTGTCGACCCTCCCACCAGCCCCGGATCTGACCATTTCCAGTGTTTGGCCGGTGAGCTGCCCATACTTATCTGGGGAAGTATCAATTTCGAAGTATACCCCATCTTCGGCTAGGTACGCATTGCCCTTCTCAATAAGTGACTCAACCATCTCGATTATTTCTGGAATAGTTTCGGTTACTCTTGGGTATGCATCCGCTCTAATTACGTTCAGGGCATCCATAGATTCGAAGTAGTCGTCGATGTATCTGTTGGAAATTTCAAGGAAGTCAACACCTTCTTCATTGGCAGCCGAGATAATCTTGTCATCAACATCCGTGAAGTTCGTGATATAATTGACTTCAAAACCCCTCTTACGTAGCCATCTTACTATGATATCGAATGAAATAGCCTGTCTAGCATGACCGATGTGACTAGGCGAGTAAGGGGTAATCCCACAGGCATATAGGCCAACCTTCCCCTCTTCAAGGGTCACCAATTCCCTCTTTTTCCGAGATCGAGTGTCGAATAACCTGACTGCCACTACCTATCGACATGGCACTTCAGACATCAACCCCTCGCTGCTTTAACCAGTGCAGTGAATAGTGAGTCATGTCCTTTTCTTTCTGGGTGCCACTGTACTCCTATGCAGAATTTCTTGTCTTTACGCTCCACTCCCTCGATTAGGCCATCATGCTCCGCTCTTGCTGAAATCTCCAGGCTTCCAGAATCTGACACTCCCTGATGGTGTAGAGAGTTGACTGTGAACGAGTCCCCCATGATGCTGGACAATAATGAATCTCCTTCCACTATTACCCCGTGCTCAGTCGATTTTCCAAAGAAACCGCCGTGGCCCTCGTGTCCAGAGGTTGTGTCGAGGTGTTGATGCATTTTCCCGCCATGTGCGACACTTAGTATCTGCATTCCCCTGCAAATGCCTAGGAAGGGCATGTCCATCTCTAGAGCCCCCTCGATTAGTCCCATCTCCGAAAAGTCCTGTTCTGGGTAGAATTCTTCGGTCATCGGCCCCGGCTCCTCATTGTAAGTAGCCGGCGATATATCCGGTCCTCCTGAGACAATCAGCCCATCTATCGAATCCAGCAGACTGGTCATGTCTCCCGCAGGGGGGATGATCATCGGTACTCCTCCGGCTTTGTCAACCATTGAGATATACGCCGAAGGCAAAATAGCAGCATGCCTAACAAAATCGCTGTACTGGGCTTCCCTCATGCAGCAGGTGATTCCAATGATTGGCTTCATTCAATCACCGAGGACTCTCTTTCTATTCTGGCACTTCTGAATGACATAATTCCCACGACCATGAAAGAGACTCCTACCAGAAGAAGGAGGAGATGGGAGACAATTCCAAGCCAGGACATCCCATCAATTGTCGTGGCGATTCTAGCCCCTCCCATCGCCATCAACAGTGCAAAAACCATGGATGCATGCATGTAGTGGTGCTTGTTAGCAGGATTTCTCACCGAAAGGAGTCCAAGAGCGAGCATCGGAAATCCGAAGAAGGCCGGAATCATCGCTGTGATCGATGGAGGGTCTGCACTCTGAATGGAATAAGCAATCAGCCCCCATGCGGATAGAATTGCACCATCTATAATCGCAATCTGGGAAACGGTCATCCCGAACATCTTGAACTCTGAACTCATAGTTACCGGCGAGTGTTCGGATTAATGATTGTCTCGACTAGAGAACCTGAATTCTAATAGGGAATTCAGCTACTTCTGGCCATGAATCTCTTTGTCCTTGGCCACAATCTGTTCCCAGAGTAGTTCTGCAACGTCCATCACTTCCATCTCAGCTCCAACTGAGTCAAGCCCATCCTTGACCATAATCGAGCAGAAGGGACACCCTACAGCTACAGTATCGCACCCAGTTTCTGCGAGCTCCTTGGCCCTGATCTCGTTTACTCGCTTGTCAGCGTCCTCCTCCATCCACATTTGCGCACCACCAGCACCACAGCAGAAGGAGTCCTTTCCACTTTTCTCAGTCTCAACATCCACTCCGCCTATTACGCTCCTAGGCTCATCTATGATACCACCTATTCTTCCCAGGTAACATGGGTCGTGGAAAGTAATGCTCCGACCATTCTTCTCAACCTCGGGAAGCTTCCCCTCCTCCTGTAATTTTGCTAGAATCTCCGAATGATGGAATACCTCCAACTCCTCCGCGCCATAGTCCCCATACTCTTTTCCAAGTGTATGAAAGCAGTGTGGACAGGAGGCAATGATGCGCTTTACGCCTAACTCTTGGAACGTCATCAAATTTGTCTCTGCTAGCATCTGGAACAGATATTCGTTACCAGCTCTTCTTGCCGGATCTCCGGAGCAGCCCTCTTGCATCCCTAGTATTCCGACATCTAGTCCAGCTTCCTTCAGAAGTGAGATTGTGGACCTAGCTACCTTCTGGTTCCGTTCATCGAAGCTGGCAGCACAACCCACGAAGTAGATGTACTCAGCAGGCTCTCCTATCTTTACATCCAAATCGGAAGCCCAATCCGCCCTTTCGTGTTCTCCAAAACCATACGGATTAGACGCGGATTCTATGTTGCCCATTGCTGTGTTTAGAATCTCTGGATATTCCATAGTCTCCATTACTGCGTTTCTCCTCAGATCGGTCAGTTTCGGAACATGCTCTATGTAAAGTGGACATACATCAACACAAGCATTGCACGTTGTGCAAGCCCAAACCGCCTCATCTGTAATCCGTTGCATCATCGTCTCATCGGGAGTCCCTCCCGAGAGGAGAATTGGAGCGTGCTCGTTGGCGTAATCTCTGACGTCATGAATCACTTGCATTGGGTTCAAGGGCTTCCCTGAGGCGTATGCGGGACAAACGTCCTGACACCTTGCACAGGAGGTACAAGACCATCCGTCAATTAGCTGCCTCCAGGTATACTGGGTATAGGTGCTAACCCCGAAAGAGTCTATGTCCAATTCCTCCAGCGGGACAGCTAAACCATGCTCATCCGTAGCCAGGGGGCGCATCTTTGCAGAAGGTCCGGTATCATGGAAGAACACGTTAGGGACGGCCATCACTAGATGCATGTGCTTTGAAAGAGGGATCAGGAAAAGGAATATCGATATTGCTAACATGTGCAACCAATAAGCAGCCACTACAGTACTATCTGATAGGCCATAAAGGCTGAATTGGTAGCCTATGGGTTCCCAGAAGGCACTGGGATCTTCCTTAGACTCCACCATGAATGAGGTTGTTGTAATTGTGAGAATTAGTAGTAGGATTACGTTTCCTTCCAATTGTGACTTACCTTTGAGCTTCTCAGGAGTGAATACCAAACGACGAATCAGTGCCGAAACACATCCAATAAGTGCCATCGTGTAGCCAAGTTCAACCATCCCGTTCCAAGGTCCAACCATAACACTCGGCAGCAATTTTCCGGAGAAGGCATTAGCCGTCGCCAGATCGAACATATCGGATGCCAGCATAAGGAAGCCCCAGAACATCAGAACGTGCATCGTCCCTGCAACACGATCCCTCAGCACTTTCTTCTGTCCCAACCAACCTACGGCAAATTCTTTGACCCTGGGCCCCCATGAGTCAAATCTCGAGTCAGGAGCACCAATCATCACTAGACGAGTTGCCTTTTGTACCTGATAGGCAAAGAATCCGATTGACAGACCACCCATCAGGAACAGAATCATCCAACCATCAAATGGCCCGTAAGTTTGCAAGAGGGGGTGCTTCATCCGTGCTCACCAAGACTTTCCTGAATCCTGCGCCCACTAACAAGACCTTGAAACAACCGCCAAAAAGGGCCAAAACTCATGTCCTAATGTGCAGGCCATTAGGATATGCACAGCGCATTCGCACCAGGAAAGTGCATCCTCTTTGGAGAGCATGCGGTAGTCTTCGGCCATCCCGCTGTAGCCGTGGCCATTGAGCAGGGAGTAAGAGTTAGCGTGAGAGGCGCTGATGAATGGCGTCTTGAGGGCCAGTCATTCGAGCCCTCCAGACACCCGCACATTTCACATATAATCCAGAATATCTTCCAGTATGACGGCCAACCTCTAGAAATTGATGTACAAAGCTCACTTTTCTCAGCCGCAGGGATGGGATCTTCCGCTGCTTTGTCAAACGCCTTTGGTGCTGCAATGCACTCACATTTGAATCCCAGCACCCCCCTCGATCCGATTAGATTGGCGAAAATGGCTCACTCTGCTGAGGCAACAGCACAGAAGGGCAGGGCCAGTCCGACAGATACAGCCACCAGTGCCCTTGGGGGGTGCATAGTGGTCTCAGGAGAGCATGTGACAGGCACCAGGCACGTTTTCGACACTAGCTTGGAGACGCCTGAAGGCTCTCGGAACTGGGCGATAAATACCGTCGACCTACCTGCAGATATTGGTGACGCCTGGTTAGTAGTGGGATACTCTGGGACAGGCTCCCCAACTGGTAAGATGGTGGCCAAAGTAGCAAATCTAATCTCTGACACCCCACGGAGGATGGAGGAAATGCAGGCAATTGCGAATATTACGAGAGCGGGATTGACCGCACTCTCTGCTGGAAACCTAGAGGGTTTGGGAATAGCAATGGATACTTGCCACGAAAGACTCAGGAAGTTGGAAGTCAGTACCAAAAAGTTGGATCGCATGGTCAATGCAGCAAGGCCACACTCTCTAGGAGCAAAACTGACTGGTGCCGGAGGAGGAGGATGCATGGTAGCACTCACGCAAGATCCCGCTAGAGTTTCGGAGGCCATCGAGATTGCCGGAGGCAGGCCCCTACAGACAAAACTAGGCTCAAAGGGAGTGAGGATCCTTTAGTTCCAATTGAAAAAACAGCAGCCCCATTTGTTCATGTTCTTTATATTACCATTTATAAGAGGGAAGTCGGTCGTCCTTCTATGCTCAGCGATGAAGAAAGACTTACTGTAGTGAATGTGGTAGCTTCTACCAGGGTAGCGGAAGAATTGGACCTCCCGGACATAGCAATTCAGTTGAACTGCGAATACGAGCCAGAGCAGTTCCCGGGGGTAGTTTACAGAGTAGTAGATCCAAAGTTAGCAATTTTGATGTTCAGATCAGGAAGGGCAGTTTGTACCGGTGGAAAGAACGAGGACAACATCCAGACAGGAATAGAGAGGATGATCGGTGATCTAAGGAATGCAGGAATAGAGACCTGGGACCTGAAGGATGTTGAGATCGAGGTTCAGAACATGGTAGCAACTTACTCACTATTCTATCCCGAGGACTACGGGGAAGTAGCAAAAATGGACGACATCAATACCAAGGTAATCGATGAAGGAGGCGGAATCAGAGCAGCAACCGATGAGGAAGTTGAGAACGAGGATCCTAGAATTAGGGGGATACTCGAGGGTGAGCCTCTGGCGGCCCTCCCTAGGAAACTCAATTTGAACAACCTGACCTTCCACCTTCCATTTGACAAGGTGGAATACGAGCCCGAACAGTTCCCAGGCTTGATTTACAGACTTGACTATCCTCGCGTCGTGTGCCTTATCTTCGGTAGTGGGAAGATGGTGATTACCGGAGCCAGACACAAGGATGAGATTCTTGAGGCAGTAGAGCAGATAAAAGACGAGCTAGCGGACCTCCTCTAGGGTTCAACCAACGTTATTGTGCAGACCTGCTAGCGTGATGACATGCGCGCCGCCTGCTTAGCTATAATGGCCGTAGCCATTCTTGCCTTTGCACAATTTTCCCATTCGTTTTCACCCGATGATTATCACATCAGAGACTCCAGCCCCCATGAGTCACATGTGCAGGCAATGACAACTACCGGGACTGCAGATGTCCCTGTCTGGAGAGTGAATGACAACTGGATTTACGATGGTTTCCTAGACGTGGGAGATTTCGTTGCAGACTCTGGGGTGTCCACAAATGTCGAGACCCTAGATGGGTCACTAGATCGAACAGTCCAGGATATCTACCTAATGGATATAGACGGCAAGGAAACTCTGGTCTACGAGGTGGAATCGGTCGGAGAATACGAGTCGGATGGGGCAATACAAATCGATGGAACAAGCGGCTGTCTCTATGTGGATATGCAGACAACAGAGATAATCAGGGTCTCTGATTTAGCCACCTATTCTCAGGAAGTAACCGTTTACGTATACTTCGATCCGCTATTCTTCTGGGATTGCGCCGTTTGGCTGAGACAGGATATCGGTGAGCTCGTCGTCGAGAACACATATGAGCCCCCATTGGAGAACTATGACTTCCCGATCTCAGTAGGGGAGTCTTGGGGGATGAATTACGAACAAGCCACTGATTACAGCGGTTCCAGCAATTATGTCGACATACCGGCAGACTCGAGCGACTCGAACTCAACCAGTTGGTCTGTGGTCAGCCAGGGCAACTCCGGTGTTGCTTACCCCGGATGCTACCAGGCGTTCAACGTGACAGCATACGACTCTGATGGGGAGGAGACCGGATACAACTGGTTCTGTCCAGCCGTAAGAGGAGAGGTGAAGAGTACAATGAGGCAGGCTTTCGGGTTCCTCGCAGTACACGAACTAGTGAGCTTTCAACCAGTTCAGAGGGGCAAGTTGGTTTCTATCGATGTCCAGTACCCCCTCTCTCCCACTGATATTGAGATATCCGCTTGGATTAACGTAACTGATCAGGGACAGGGCGTATCTGGACAAGAGATACAATTCAGGTATGAATCAGATGAACAGTTTCGGAATGTGACAACCGACGAAAACGGAACGTACCACATAGTGTTCAATTCTGGAGATAATTCTGATGATACCGATGGGCCTGGGGAGCTAGGAAGCCATGGATTGATCGCTTGGATTGGCGATGAGCGCATAATCGGCGGCAGGACTCTGGTGATTGACTCGGAGATTCACGAGATTGACTTGGTTGCTAGGTCATCGGCGGTTACCGTCCAGAGGTTCCGGCCATCTACTGGGAACCAGTTGACTCTCGACTCAACTATCGGTTTTGCCGCAATTCCAGGAGACGTCCTAACCTTCTCTGTACCGGTTTTGAATCGTGGACTAATTCATTCCCCATACTCTACGATAGTGGTGAGCGCTCCTGATGGTACGGAAGTATCTGGCACAGTTCCTCCACTGGGTAGCCTGCAGGAATCTAGGGTGTTCGTGAACTGGACAGTCCCCGAGTCCCAGCCATTCGGAAACGTGTACCTTTACTTCGAGGTCGACCCTCAGGAGGAGATACCCGAGGATGGGAACAGGACCAACAACCAAGGCTCCTTCGTCATGTATATCGGAGGGCTTCCCCTTGCCTTCATCTCTCACCCCAGCGAAGTCCAAACCTATGAGGGGGTGACACTTGACGCCACCTCCTCATACGATTCCGATGGGGGAGAAATAGAATGCGAGTTCAGTATCCAGAAAGTCGACGGCTCAACGTTCCAGGTCATAGATGACGACTGTGTCTTGGAGTGGTCTTGGCCAGACGACGGTTCATTCTCAGTTGAGGTATTAATTACCGACGGCGAGAGCGACAGGACCACTGCCCAGTCCACGATATCGATACTCAATCGACCTCCTGAGATTTCTATCGAAACCGACAACGATGATGTCTTTGTGACCAATCCGATCACCTTCTTCGTGACTAACAGCAGCGATATCGACACACTGAACCCCTCCGCACCAGTAGAGATTCTGTGGAATGCAGTATGCTCGGAGGGCCAAGTAGGCCAATCGTGTACCTTGACTCCGACAGTCGAGGGGAACCTGACTGTTTCAGTCATGGCGACCGATGACGACGGCGCCATCACGACGGCCCAGCACTCCGTTCATGTGACCAACATAGCCCCGTCTAATCCGGTAGCTGAACTTTACCTGGGTGAGAGTAGGATTTTTCCCGATAGCAGAGGAGTGTTCACCGTACTTGAGGGAGATGAAATCACGTTCTGGGGCCAGGCCGACGACTCCTCGAACGATCTCGAATCTCTTAATCACATCTGGAAGCCAGATGCAGAGGACCTCCCTGAGCTGAATTTCTCTAGCTTCGGTGAGAGGAGCACTATTTCCGGGGTTTCGTACAATACCTCCGGGATGCACCTTGCAACCCTTCAGGTATTCGACGATGACGGCGAGTCAACTGAAGTCCTGATAGTGCCGATACAAGTGGAGAACGTAGCCCCTGTAATTTCCCCAATCACCACGACCTTAGGTCAGCTTGACGAGGATGAGGAATTCACCATTTCTCCCCAGGTAATCGAAACGGGAACCGACTCAGAGCGGCTGGTTCACTGCTTTGACCTGGATCCTGTAACTGACTCGGACTCCGATGGGCAGTCTGGAAACGATTGCGACGTAGAATCGCCTTCTCTTGTCCACTCATGGCCCGACTCAACTACTGCCCCAGAATCCCTCATCTTCCACGTTACAGATGATGATGGCGAATCGACATCAATCGAGTTCTCGTTCTCCGTTGTGAACGCCCCTCCGGCTGCCTTCGCCTCTGCAAGTGTCTCAAACCCCACTGAGGGGGATTCAATCGTGCTTTCAGCCAATGGGACCGTGGACTCTCAAGCAGATATGGACACATTGGAGTTCCATTGGGACATTGACATCACCTTAGACTCGGACGGGGACGGCGATCCCGCTAACGATGTCGACTATACCGGCAGGTGGATTGAGTTCTCCTATGACTCTGGAGGTTCCAAGAAAGCGAAATTAACTGTCCTCGATGACAGTTCTAGCCATTCTGTAACTATGGATCTACAAGTGGCAGAGGCGCCCGTATCGTTCTCAGAAGAACTGACTTCCAACATCGTCCCGATAATCTTCACCTTGATCGTAGTCTCCGCAGGTGCTTGGGTATTGATTAGGAACCCAAGGAAGAGTCGTCCAGAAGAGGAAAAGAAAGCATCAGATATCGATTTCGACGCAGCATTCGATGAACCAGAGATTCCAGCCGTAGATCCCAATGAATTGTTCGCACCACCAGATAAATCGACACGGGAAGATGCAGTAATCTTAGATGACTTGGACGAAGTTCTAGGCGAGCTAGGTTTGGGCAAGGAAGACGTCCCAGTAATACCATCGGCACCTAGAATTGACGACGTAACTAGCAACCTGGACCCAGAGGACATCGAAGCCCTCTTTGAGGAGTAGCCATCGGCCGAGCTGTGGTCAATCTGTTCCGTCTCCTGGGTCTGCCTAATCCGAACACAACTCCCAAGGCCGCACAAGGCGGGAGAATGGGGGGGACTGAACCTGGACCCAAGGCAGGAAACCGATTCCACGATTTCGGAGAGTCAAGGTGGTCCGAAAGGACGGAGAGGATTACTGAGAGACCCATCAGGAGTGTCATCTACATGCAGCCGGATGACCTCCATCGACTCCAATTGGATGGGGTGGAGGCTAATCTCTCCAGAGGGGATATGGTAATCGTGGACCTCAGTTCACTGAATCATATGCCCAGCCAGCAATCAGTATGTTCGAGGAGGGCTCAGGATCTTGGAGATCGAACGAACCTCAATGTATTTGCATTGAATGAGGATGACACCCTATTGATGATCCCAGGGGCAAAGATGAGAGTTGACACGCACAAGCATTTGCTTGGCTCACCCTCGCTGGGCCGAGCGATAGAGAACTAGGTTTCTCCTGCTATTCCTCTTCCAGCCATTCGTCCAGCTCGCCATTCGAGACTTCCATCACCGCGTGTTCGGTGAAGTCACGATAGGTTTGCCATTTCACTATCTCTTCCTCTGAGTCTCCCCTATCCCTCTTCCTCTTGATGGAATCATCGGCGTATGTCACGCATTTGCGAAGGAAGGAGGTAACCAGAGAACGCCTTTCTTCTAAGTCCATACTATCCTACCTTTAATTCCTCGATCAGAGAATCAACATGGCCCTTGGTCTTCACCCCGTAACCTACCCAGGCTATTTTCCCGTCTACACCTATCGCGAAGGTTGATCGCAGTGTTCCCATGTATGTCTTGCCATACATGCTCTTCTCCCTCCAAGTGCCATAGGATTCGTGTAGGCTGGCATCCTCATCAACTATTAGGTCGAATGGAAGCCCGTGCTTGTCAATGAACTTCTGATGTGACTTCGCACTATCCGTGGAAACTCCAATGACCTTCCAAGAGCTATCTTCGAATCTCCCGAAGTTATCCCTAAAGTCGCATGCCTGTGTGGTGCAACCTGGTGTATTGTCTCTGGGATAGAAGTACAGAATCACCCCTGTCCCGGTGGAAAGTATCTCAGAAAGGGAGACCTTTCCTCCATCCGTTACTTCCGCCTCGAAACTCGGGGCCTCATCTCCAATAGCTAGTTCTATGGCTGCCATGAAGGTGCGTACCGAACACGACTCATGAAGGCTACCATCACTCGATATAGCTCTTCAGAGATACCGAAGCAGGCATGGACGGAGGCTCGCTGAATCCGAAGCAAGCGTTAGTGGCGAAACTCTCAGCCACCCCAAGCTCATGGCCGTCGAAGCTCGCCTCAGCACGCAGAATCCTAGATATCGACCTAATTGAGTACCACTCCCTTCTATTGTTCTTGGTTCTCCCATGTGTCTTAGTACCAAATACAACCCTCGCAAAAAATGCCTCTATACTTGCGATGAACCAAAGCGGCCTCCAGATGGGGATGGGGAGGGCTATCCCCCACGAGATATCCACGGAAAGCCCCCCTCCTTCGATAGAGATCCCTCTGTGAGTCCGATCGACGACAATATCGGTAATCTTCACACTCTCGAAGTTGTATAGCTCAGAGACATATTTCGCGTGTTCCTCGGAAGGGGACAATAGGACTCTGGTCCCGTCCGGTTTGGCCCACATTATGTTGGTGAAACTACCGATTGGTGAGTCGTGCCAGTCTCCAATGACAATCCTATCGCCACTAGAGAATCCTGTCGAGGTAATCCTGCCTGTGAAAATTTCCAAATCAACCACCCATTTCTTCCCTGATCCTCTTCTTTGTGGCCGCCCATGAGCAGATCGGGCAAGATGAAAGATCATGCCTCAAAGCCGGACAGTACTCTCGTCCGAAATATATGATTTGTAAATGCCTTCTATTCCACGTTTCTTCAGCGAAGACAGCCTTCAGGTCTTTCTCCGTTTTAGCCACGTTCCTACCGTTAGAAAGTCCCCATCTGGCTGCCAGTCTGTGAATGTGGGTGTCTACTGGGAAGGCCGGAACTCCGAATGCTTGACTCATTACCACGCTCGCTGTCTTGTGCCCTACTCCTGCTAATGACTCAAGGAAATCCCAGTCGGGCCTTACATCCCCCCCGTCTTCAAGAATCTGCTCTGCCATTCTGCGTAGATTCTTGGCCTTTGTAGGGGCAAGCCCAATTTCTCTGATTATCTGACGAATCTCCTCAACCTCCAGAAGAGCCATCTGCTCAGGACTTCCCGCGACCTCAAACAACCTCGGAGTGATTTCATTCACCTTCTTGTCAGTGGACTGAGCGGACAGCATTACTGCAACAAGGAGCGTGTAAGCATCCACGTGGTCTAGGGGTATGGGAGTCTCTGGATACTTAGAATCGAGAATTTCCCCTATCTTACTCGCTTTCTCCGATCGACGCAATATCAGGCCTCCAAATCTGGATTTTCGCCATCCCTCCATCCGATTATTAAGCCGGCTGCGATGCAACCAAAGAATGGCACATAGCAAGAAAGCCAGAGCGTCGTATCCCACTCCTCAGGGCTGCCACTCATCACCCACCCAATCAATGCAAGTAACACTCCGGGCACAGACGCTAAAGCCCCGAACAACAAAGCTCGCCCCACACCCATGATGCCAACAGTCAGGTTCCAAACTTGACTCTAACGGGGGGAAACTTTCCCAATCCATCTCGCCATAATCACGGTCTGAGCAATTGAAAGAGCTGCAGACCACCAAATCCAGTTAGGAAGACCCAATGCCCAACTTCCGGTTTCCCCCCACCACCAGAAGTCCTGAGCCATCACAAAAACCGCCAAGAGTCCAGTCAAGGGGGCTATTTCCGAGTTATTTATTTCAAATCTCCAAGAGAATCCTTCTCTCATCTTGAAGTAGTGCTGAGTCAGAACCAGTCCCAATATCGCTGCGATCATAGATGGAATCACAGCAGTGGGCACAGCACCTCTAACCGGTTCAATCCACCATCCATTGAAGGATTCGGGAGAGAATACGGCTAGGATAACGACGGCCTCGCCAGCCAGGATCGAGGCAACTACGGCCCTGCCGTCAATATCATCGAAGTGAGCGGATGCGAGAACCGAGGGAAACATCACGGCATACATCGAGAAGGCTAGAAGGCCAAGATCCAGAATGGATAGATCTGACCAGAGGGATAGGGAAAGTCCTAGAAGAGAAAGTGAGATTATCACAGACTCCCTGCTCCAGCCTTCCGGACTTTCTTTGTCAAGTAAGTCCCTTGTAACCAGTGACCCTGTCGCCAGAAGCTGGGAATCCATAGTCGACATAAGCGCAGCGAGCCCGGCGACCAGAACCAAACCTCCCAGCCATTCACCACCTACCTCCATTATCATAGTAGGCAGAATATTGTCTGAACCAGATCTGTCTAAGTCAGGATAACTAAGATGGCCGATTGTCCCAATCAGTATCGGAGGTAGGAAAGCCAACCATGCAACAGCTGGGTATAGTGTCGCCATTCTCCCTATTGCAGCATCGCTCTCTGCTGCGCAGAGCCTCTGATACAGCTGCGGGAACATAGGATCAGCGAAGAGCCAAAGTAACATGGTGCTCAACCAGATAAGAAGAGTGTAGTTCCCCTCTCTACCAAGAAGACCTACGGTATTTTCCGATGAAGAAATTGCGTCCATCGCAGCACTAATGCCTCCTGCATCATTGACAATCAATGCCAGACCTAACCACAACAGGCCCAGTGCAATTGCACCCTGGACGGCGTCGGTTCTTACTACCGCCTTAAGCCCGCCAGTAAGAGTATACGCTACAACAAGCAACGTAACTAGGACCGCACCAATCCAATCAGGACCCCCGAATAGTGCCGAGAAAACAATACCTGCCGCACGAGGTTGCAGGGCAAGATAGGGAATAGTGGCCAATACAAGGACAGAGGCCATGGTAAGTTGCGCCGATCTGGACCCGGTCTGACCCATCACCATCTCTGGAGCCGTCATCGCCCCATGCTGCACCGATCTGGAACGAATCTTCCTTCCAAGAATATACATGGAAACCGCCATGAATCCGGTACCGAATGCCATTATGGGGAGGAAGGACAACCCGATTCGGTAAGATGCTCCACTCGAGCCGTACACCGTGAATGCGCTGAAGTTAGTAGCTGCCATCGTCACAAGGAGGATAGGGCCAGTCAGACTCCTCTCCGCTAGATAGTAAGACTCATCTCCACGCCCCAAGTCACGACGAGCCCATATCGCGAAAATCACCATTGCCAAGGCGTATCCGCCCACAATCGCCCATGCAGGAGACACATAGGTGCCAGGGGGCGCTATGGCATTATCTTGACTGTGCATCCCCATCATATGGGATTAAGCCACATTCCTGCTCGAAGACTCATGGCGAGGAGGTACGAGGAACCAAGATACGAGGTGATATCGACATTCCCCGGATTCGAAGTCAGGAGATACGCCGACTCAGTACAGGCCAGAGTGAGGACTGAAGGGAAGAATTGGCGGGGGGCAACCGGAGGATTCCGGAGGATCGCTGGATACATCTTCGGAGGGAACGACAGGGAGGAGATGATTGCGATGACTGCTCCCGTGCATATGTGGAACGATGGCGAAGGGACAATTATGGCAT
>Ga0310343_10001020_pt1 | contig 14090 bp, 16 predicted proteins | sample HC15DNA2025_MG_FD_203519 | JGI IMG/M metagenome (GOLD analysis project Ga0310343, IMG submission 203519) | Marine microbial communities from station ALOHA, North Pacific Subtropical Gyre - HC15-DNA-20-25_MG | ecosystem: Environmental > Aquatic > Marine > Oceanic | place: Pacific Ocean: North... | reverse complement strand
TAGCTCTATACTTGTAAATAAATAATATTATGACAATATCTGTTTCATCATCAGATGAATTAATACGTTTAGATGCTTTTTTATCTTCAAGATTAATTCAATTTTCACGAAGTAAAATTCAAAAACTAATTTCTGAGGGGAGTATAACTGTTAACGATAAAACTGTTAAAAAAAATCTCAAACTTTCCTATGGAGATACCATAAAAGTTGATACATCGAAATTTGAGTCTCTTGAGATGCCTGAGCTCAAAAAATGGGATTATCCATTGGAAGTTATTTATGAGGATGATGATTTTGCTATCATTAATAAACCATTTGGAGTCATTTCACATCCGACTTCAAATAATAAAGATCAGACATTAGTTAATATTCTTTTAAATCAGTTTGAAGATAAGCTATCAAGTCATCCCGATCCATTAAGGCCAGGAATTGTACATAGGCTCGATAAAGATACTACTGGAGTAATGATAATACCTTTTAATGAATATGCTCATTGGAAAATAGCTGATCAGTTTAAAAATAGAACAATACAAAAAGAGTACATTGCCTTAACGTGGGGAGAATGGGCAGATGATGAAGGTATTATTGAAAATAAGTTATCACGTAGCAAAAAGAATCCTTTTAAATATCAATCTTCAATAGAAGGAAAGGCAGCTACATCAAAATTTAAGTTAATTAATAAGGGTAAATACTTTTCAGCAATTAATTTTTTTCCCAAAACTGGAAGAACGCACCAAATAAGAATTCACTGTAGTGAAAAAGGTTATCCAATAATAGGAGATGAACTTTACGGTGGAGGTTGGAAAAAATTAAATGAATATCTGCCGGAGGTAAGAAAAAAAATAAATAATAATATTAGTATTCAAAATGGACATTATCTTCATGCTTCAAGTATATCTTTTTTACACCCTAGGAAAGAAGAGAAAATACTTTTTAAAGCTCAACCATCTAAAGAATTTAGTAAACTATTAGAAATGATTAAAAATGAAGAAATTTGATACAGTCAAAAAAGAGTTTTTAGATTTTCTCAAATTTGATAAAGGATACTCTGATAACACCATTGAAAATTATTGTAGGGATATTTCAAAATTTGAAGTATATATCACAGAATTTTCTATCAATTATAAGAAATTATCCAAAGAAAATATTTTTGATTTTCATTCTGATTTAAGTGCAACTATAGGACCTAGATCTTTTTCTAGAATACTATCTTCTCTTCGCACATTTTATAAATATTTATTTTCACAAAATTTAATAAACGATATAATATTAAATAGTATTCAAACATATCCTTCACCAAAATTCAAAAAATCTATACCATCATTTTTATCACAAGAAAAAATTTATGATGTTTTAACTAAAATTGATGAATCTAAAAAAGATAATTTTTTAAAAATTCGAGATAAAGCTTTAATAATGCTTTTTTTTACATCAGGACTAAGACTTGAAGAAATGACTAGTTTAAATCTAAAAAATATTGATTTAGATAGTAATTCAGTAAAAGTGTTAGGTAAAGGAGGCAAAGAAAGATTTTCGAATTTTGACGATTTTACTAAAAAATTGATAGTTAAATATTTAAAGAAAATTGGAAAATATCCTTTGTCAAATTCAATCATAGATAATAACTTGTTCGTCGATAAAAATAATAAATCTTTAACAAGAAACAATATTCAATACATAGTGACAAGTAACTTAAAAGGATTATCATTGAGCGCATTTGGTCCTCATACTTTAAGGCACTCGTTTGCAACTCATTTACTAAATAGGGGAGTTGGTATTACCGCAATTCAGTCATTGCTTGGACATTCAAAACTATCATCAACACAAATTTATACACATGTTAGTCTTGAGAAACTTCAAGATACCATTGATAAAGCTCACCCAAGAGGTAAGAAATGATTAAAAACCAAAATTTCAAACGAAATTCACACATTGACGATTTGATCAATGATGCTGTTAATAATAATGAAGGCGTAATTGGTCTTAATGGTGCTTTAATGGTTGATACTGGGGAGTTTTCAGGAAGAATTCCTAATGATAAGTTTATTGTTGATGAAGAATCTTCAACTGAAAAAATCTGGTGGGGAGAAGTTAATCAAAAGCTATCTGAAGAAAATTTTGACTATCTTTTGAATAAAGTTTTAGAAACTTATGAAAATTTACCTTCAAGATATTATGTTTTTGATGGATTTGCTGGAGATGATGCAGACAATTCATTAAATGTTAGAATGATAACAAAGAAAGCCTGGCAATCACTATTTGTAAATAACATGTTTATACGTCCAACAAAGGAAGAATTGAATGATTTTAATCCTGATTTTACAATTATCAATGCCTATGATGTAAAAGAAGAAAATTGGAAAGATTACGGACTTAATTCAGAAAATTTCATTGTTTTTAATATTAAGAAAAAGATTGCAATTATTGGTGGTACAGAATATGCTGGAGAAATGAAAAAAGGAATTTTTTCAATGATGCATTATTACTTACCATTGAAAAATGTTCTATCAATGCATTGCTCTGCGAACGTATCTGCTGCTCAAGATCAGACAACCGTCTTTTTCGGTCTTTCTGGCACAGGAAAGACAACGCTTAGCACCAATGCAAATCGCCCTTTGATTGGTGACGACGAACATGGATGGTCAGATAATGGGATATTTAATTTTGAAGGTGGTTGTTATGCAAAGGCTATTAATCTTGATAAAGATAAAGAGCCAGAAATTTATAATGCAATTAAGCACGGAACGCTTTTAGAAAATGTTGTTTATGATTTAGAATCTAAAGAAGTCGATTTTGATGATAATGCTAAAAGTGAAAATTCTAGAATTTGCTACCCAATTAATTTTGTAGAGAATTCTTTAGGCTCTAAAGGCTTAAAAAGTGCTGGTCCTCATCCAAATTCAATTATATTTCTTACTTGTGATGCGTATGGTATAATGCCACCATTAGCTAGGATGACAAAAAAACAAGCTATGTATCACTTCATAAGTGGATATACAGCTAAAATGGCTGGAACAGAGACAGGTATTACAGAGCCAGTTGCTGCGTTTTCACCATGTTACGGAGGACCCTTTTTAACATTGCATCCATTAAGGTATGCTGAATTATTGGAGCAAAAATTGAATGATTACAATTCTTCAGTTTATTTAGTCAATACTGGATGGTCAGGGTCAAGTGCAATAAGCGGATCTTCAAGAATAGATTTAAAACTAACAAAGCATATTATCAATTTAATTACTGATGGCAGCTTAGACTTTAGTAAATCAGTATTTGATAAGTTTTTTAATTTAGAAATTCCATTAGATGTTGATGGTTTAGAAAATGAATTTTTGGTACCTCATCATAGTTGGGATAATTTAGAAGAATATTTTTCAACCGGTAATATGCTTACAAGACTTTTCAATAACAATTTTGAAAAATTTAAAATTCAAGATTCAGATGTTATAGCAGCTGGTCCTAAAACTGATTTAAGTGCTTAAATCAAATTAAACTATACTATTTGAAATGTACATTTTACAAATGTAAATTGATTTTTATTTTAAAAAAGGGACTAAAATGGCAACTTTAATTTTAAGAGAAACACACATCGCTTTAGAGGAAGAAATTAAGTCACTTGAAAAGCTTAAAAGAGAAACTTCTGAAAAAATTAGTGAAGCAGCAGATCATGGTGATTTAAAAGAAAATGCTGAATACCATGCAGCCAGAGAAAAACAAAGCTTAATAGTTTATAAAATTCAACTTATGCAATCTCATGCTCCTTTTAGAATAATTGAACATAGTGATATTAATACTGATCAAGCTGGATTCGGGAATAAAGTTTCTATTCATGAGGAAGGTAAAGAAAAGCCAGAAGATTACTATATTTTAGGGCCAATTGAAGAGGAATTAGACTTATACCCATTTATTGTTACTTATCATTCTCCTTTTGGAAGGTCAGTTGCTGGTAAAAAAGTTGGAGAAGACTTTACGCTTGAAATCAGAGGAGAAGACGTAAAGTTTACCGTTACTTCAATTGATAAGATTGAATCAAAAAAATAATTTTATTTTCTAGCGTTCAGCATAAGATAAATTCCTATACTAATAAATACAAAGTTAGACATCCAAGCTCCAAAAAATGGTGAAAGGACACCTCCATAAGCTAAAGATTGACCAAATTTTAAAAGTATTACGTATGAAAAAATTGTAGCCAAGCTTAATCCTCCGCCAAAAGCTAACGTAGTATTTGAACGATAAACCGAAAGAGGAATTCCGCAAAATATTACAATAATTGAAATAAAGGAATATGCAATTTTGTAATTTAGGTCAACTTCCCATTTGAGAGTATTTACGCCATTATTCTTTAAAGATTGTATTTGATTTTTTAATTCTGAATATGACACTTCTTCTGAAGAGCTTGCAGTATTTATTATATCACTTGGTGAAAAGTTTAAAACAACTAATGAGTCATTTTTTGAGATAATTACATTTTTTTCTAAACCATCCATATCAAAATCTCTTATTGAAAAATCCTTTAGATTCCAAAGATTTAATTCAGCATTCCAAATTGCTTTTTTTGAATCAATTCTCTTTAATAGCATTCCATCTTCTACTTCAAGAAAATTCAAATTTACAGCGACATTGTTATTGCTATTAAACTTCTCTAATGCTATTAAGTCTTTTTGGTTCTTTTGAAAATAAACATTTTCAAATACACTTTTATTTTTTTCTCTACTTTTATTTTTTGACATATATGTACTTTTTATTTCATTCTTAGTCTTGTTATTATCTATTACTATTGAGTTGTCGAAATAAAAAGATCCAATGCTTAATAGCAATCCAAGCAAGAGTACTGGTGTAGAAAGTCTGTATAGACTTAGTCCTGAAGATTTAAATACTAGCCATTCTTTTCTTTGAATCATCATTCCATATGTAAATACAGAAGAAACAAGGCATGATACAGGAATAGTTACGCTGATCATCGATGGAAGCGATGCCTTATAATAGTCGATCAAAATATTTGCTGAGACTTCATTATCAATAAAACGGTTTAAATTTTCAAAGACATCCACAATCAATGAAATCAAAGTAAAGAAGATAGAAACTATAATAAAAGTTGTTAAAAATTCTCTGAGAATATATAAGTCAATTTTTTTCATTATATTATAACTTACTTAATCATGGATATAATTAATAATTTTTTTGCAGAGTTATCAAATTTCTTATGGGGAAATTTTGGAGTAGCAAATTTAGTTATTGGAGGAGGAGTCTTCTTCCTAATTTATTCAAGGCTAACTCCATTTAGATATTTTAAACATGCATTTGAGATTTTACTGGGTAAACATGATGATCCAGATGACAAAGGCCAAATTTCACACTTTCAAGCTCTTTCAACAGCTCTATCAAGCACTGTTGGCATTGGAAACATAGCTGGAGTAGCTGTAGCGATATCATTGGGAGGTCCCGGAGCATTATTTTGGATGTGGATTAGTGCTATTGTTGGAATGGCAACAAAATTCTTTACCTGCTCCTTAGGTATAATGTACAGAGGTTATGATTCAGATAATGTTTTACAGGGAGGACCAATGTATGTTATTGAACAAGGAATGGGGAAAAAATTTAAATTTCTATCTTATTGGTTCAGCATTGCTGGATTAGTGGGATGTTTGTCATTACTTCAAGCTAATCAATTGACTCAGATTATGTCAGACTATGTAGTAAAATCATTCAATGTTGAACAATCATTTAATTTAAATTTAACGATTGGGATAATCATCGCTATCCTAGTATCCTCGGTAATTTTTGGCGGTTTAAGCAGAATAGCTGAAGTTGCATCAAAAATAGTACCATTTATGGTAATGGTTTATTTATTGTCTGGTTTATTTATTGTTTTATCAAATGCTTCTTCAATTCCTGCTATTTTTTCAAATATTTTTACAAGCGCATTTAATGGAAGCTCAGTTGCTGGCGGTTTTGCTGGAACTGCAATAGTTATTAGTCAAGGTTTTAGAAGAGCTGCATTTTCAAATGAGGCTGGAATGGGAACAGAGGTTATGGCTATCGGAGCATCTAAAAATAATCAGCCAATCAAATCTGGTCTAGTTGCAATGATTGGACCGTTAATTGATACAATTATAGTTTGCACAATTACTGGATTAGTTATTTTACTTTCAAGTGAATGGATAGTGGGAACATATTCTGGAGTTTCTTTGACTCAAAAATCTTTCTCAAATTATCTTGGTTTAGCTGGAGACTATATTCTTATTTTTTCTGTAGCAACATTTACTTTATCTACAATGTTTGGATATTCTTATTATGGCTGCAAATGTGCATCATATCTTTTCGGTGCTAATTCAAAGTTTTATTATAGAATATTTTATGTTTTAACATTAGTCTTAGGCTCTGTTTTATCACTAGATCTAGCAGTTAATATAGTAGACGCAATGTTTGCCTTAATGGCTTTTCCTACGATGATTTCAGCATTATATTTAGCACCTAATATAAAAAAAGAAGCAAATAGATATTTTGCTTCAATAAAGGATAATTAATGAAAAATATATTTATTTTTGATATGGATGGAACTTTAACTCCCTCAAGAAGAGAAATGACAAAAGATTTTGAAGTTTTTTATAGTAATTGGGCTGAAAATCATACTTTTTTCTTAGTAAGTGGAAGTAATCTTGAGAAGATTAAAGAGCAGGTTCCTGAATACATATTAAATTTATCGGAAGGAGTTTTTACTTGCGGAGGAAATCAACTTTGGCTGAATGGAGAGCTTTCCTATAATCATGAATTTAAACCAGAAAACGATTTACTACACTTCCTTGAAGAAAAACTAAAAGAAAGCCCTTATACTGTAAGAGCAGGTAATCATATTGAAGATAGAGGTTCCATGCTCAATTTCAGCGTTGTAGGTAGAGATTGTTCATTAGAAGAAAGATTACATTATTTTGAATATGATTGTGAATCAAACGAAAGAAATAATATAGCTGAAGAGATAATGGCTAAATGGGATAATATTGATGCAGTAATAGGTGGTCAAATATCCATTGATATTACTCCAAGAGGTATGAATAAATCTCAAGTATTAGGTGAGGTGAAAAAGTTTTTCCCAAATGAAAAATATATTTTTATTGGTGATAGAACTATGGAAGGTGGTAACGATTATCCATTAGCAAAGATTATGCATAATCAAGAAAATTGTCTTGTTTTTCAAGCTGGAGCACCTTCAGCTGAAGATGGATATAAAGATACTCAAAGGATTTTAGAAGAATTAGATAATAATGGATAAACTAAATGATTTAAAAAATGATTTTCTAAATGAATTTTCTAAGATTCAAGATTTAGAAGGTCCATCATATCTTTATGATCCTATAAAATATTTTGTAAAATCTCCAGGAAAACGTTTAAGACCAATTATTGTATTATTTCTTGGAGAACTTTTTAAAAATTCTAAAGAAGATTCTATCAATGGAGCATTAGGTGTCGAACTTCTCCATAATTTCACTCTTGTTCATGATGATATTATGGATGAGGATGATTTAAGGCATAATGTAGCTACTATTCACAAAAAATGGGATAATGCTCATGCTGTTCTTTCTGGAGATGGCTTAGGAGCGCTTGGACCACTGTTTATTGGCAAAATTAAAAAAAACACTTTAGCTATTTTAATTAGATATAATGAGGTCATTTTAGAAATATGTGAAGGTCAAGCTTATGACATGGAGTTTGAAAACAAGGACTTTGTAAGTGTATCTGATTATTTATTAATGAGTTCAAAAAAAACTGGCTCATTGTTTGAATTATGTTTTGAAATTGCTTCTCTTATCAGCGATAAATATGAAAAAAATGTTAATGAATTAAAAAAACTTGGAAGAAACTTGGGAGTGATTTTTCAAATTCAGGATGATATTCTTGAGCTTGAAACAGACAGCGAAAATATGGGTAAGGGTACTTTGTCAGATATAGAAAGAAATAAGAAAACAATTTTAACATGCTTTGCTATGGAAAAAAACTTAAGCGATTGGAAAAAGCTAATTGAATCTACTAATCACGAAAATATTTCTGGTAAGAAAAAATCAATTTATAATTTTTTTATTGAAAACAACTTAAAGGAAGAATCTGATAAGCTTTTGGCAGATTATATTAGTCAATGTAATGATATAATTAATGAACTTCCTGATAAGATTCAGGGTGGTTTAAATGAGTTAATTAGCTATATTATTAAGAGAAATAAATGATTGAGCATATTCAAAACTTTCCAAAACATATCCAGGATTCTTTAAAAAATCTTAAAGAAGATAATTTAAATCTTGAAGAGGTAGGTAAAGTAGTAATTGCTGGTATGGGAGGTTCTGCTATTGCTGGACTAATTTTAAAAGATTTATTTCCTGAAATTGAAATAGTTGTTGAAAGAAATTATTTTCCAAATACTCCAATAGATAAATATACCTTAGTCATTATATGCTCTTATTCAGGCAACACTGAAGAAACTTTATCCTATTACGATTATGCAGTAAGATTAACGGATCACGCAATAGTTGTTACAACAGGAGGAGAGTTGCTTAAAAAAGCCAAGTCTGACAATATTAAATTTCATTTATTACCTAAAGGATATCCACCCAGATCAGCTTTAGGATTTGCATTAACATTTCTTATATCTCTTTTTGATAAGGAAGGAGCTTCCAATATAGATTTTGAGTGCCTTGAATCATTTGCAGAAGAATCATCTACCAAAAAGTCTGAAGTATATGCTTTAGCAAAAAAAATTCATAAGACTATGCCAATAATTGTTACGGAAGAGGATCTTTCATCAATTGGATTTCGTTTGAAATGCCAACTTAATGAAAATAGTAAGATGTTATCATATAATATTACAATCCCAGAAATGAATCATAATGAGATTATAGGTTGGGAAAATAATAATATAGATAAAAAATCTTTTTCTATGATTTGGCTTCACATAGGTTGGCCAAAAAATCTTGAGCGAATGAAAATCACAAATGAAATTTTATCAAAAAAAGTCTCCCATATTGCTCATGTATCAGTACCTGATAAGGTGCCAAAAAATCTAACATCATTATTTTTCTTAATAAACTATATAGATTGGCTTAGTTATTGGTGCGGTGTTCTAAATGATGTTGATATTGATGCTGTAAAATCAATTGATTTACTTAAGAAGAAAATTTCTTAAAAATTACAACTGAGTTATGTCCACCAAACCCAAATGAATTACTCATTGAGATATTTATATCCTTTTTAAATGCTTCATTTGGAGTATAGTTTAGGTCGCATTCAGGGTCAGGATTGATGTAATTGATGGTTGGTGGAATAATACCATTATTTAGAGTATTTATACATGTAATAGCTTCAATGGCTCCAGCAGCTCCCAGCAGATGGCCCGTCATAGACTTTGTTGAGCTTATAGATACATTTTCAGCATCATTGCCAAAAACCTTTTTAATGGCTTTAGTTTCCAGCATGTCGTTAAAATATGTTGATGTGCCGTGAGCATTAATATATTCCACTTCAGATGTATCAATTTCAGCATCATTTAGTGCCATAGTTATTGCGTTTGATGCACCAGTACTTTCATTGTCAGGTTGAGTGATATGAAAAGCGTCATTCGTTATTCCATATCCGATAATTTCTCCAATGATATTAGCATCACGTTTCTTTGCTTCATCATAATCTTCTAACATTAACATTCCTGCACCTTCGGATAAAATAAATCCGTCCCTATCCTTATCGAATGGTTTTGAAGCACCTTGAGGATTTTCATTATTTTTTGATAAGGCTTTCATATTAGCAAATCCTGAAAGAGTAAGAGGGGTAATACTTCCTTCAGCTCCGCCACAAAGAATAGCTTTGGAGTATCCATTGGATATTAATCTGTATGCCATCCCAATTGCATCTGTAGCAGAAGAACAGGCAGTAGACATTGAAAAGTTTAAACCATGCAAATTATGTTTGATAGCAATTTGTCCTCCAGCGATGTTTGGAATCATTTTTGGAACATAAAATGGTGATACGCCACGTTGACCTTTTTTAATTAGTTTTTGATGTTCTTCTTCAAGTGTATGCATGCCTCCAACACCTGTACCAACAATAACTCCAGCATCAGAGGATTTATAATTAGAATTTTGAAGTGCTTGTTCAGCTGCTATTAAACCAAACATTGTAAACCTATCAAGCTTACGAGCCTCCTTAGCTTCAAAGAAATTATTCGGATCAAAATCTTTAACTTCTCCAGCAATTTTTATTGAAAAGTTTTCAGTATTAAAGCTTGAGATATGATCAATACCAGATTTCCCTTTAACTAAGTTTTCCCATAAAGATTGAGAATTATGGCCTAATGGAGAAATAGATCCTTCTCCAGTGATAACTACTCTTTTTTTCAAAATTATTTTGCGTGGTTGTTGATGTATTCTAGCGCAGCACCTACTGTTGTAATTTTTTCTGCATCCTCATCAGGAATTTCTAAATCAAACTCTTCTTCAAACTCCATAATAAGTTCTACAGTATCTAATGAGTCTGCTCCTAGGTCATCAAGAAAACTTGCCTCAGGCACAACTCTTGATTCTTCAACACTAAGTTTGTCTACGATAATATTTGTTACTTTTTCATTTAATGACATAATTAATATCTCCTTATTAATTTAATGACATTCCACCGTCAATATAAAATGTTTGCCCTGTAATATAACTGGCTTCATCGGAACATAAAAATAAAATCATTTGTCCGATATCTTTTGGTTTTCCAAGTTTTTTCAAAGGAATCCTATCTAAATATCCTTGTTTCACAGTATCAGAGAGGTGAGAAGTCATATCAGTTTCAATTAATCCTGGTGCAATACAATTTACTGTAATGTTTCTACGACCAACTTCTTTTGCTAGTGACTTTGTTAATGCCAATAGGCCACCTTTTGATGCAGCATAATTTCCTTGTCCTTTATTACCGTCTGTTCCTGAAATAGAAGAAATATTAATAATTCTTCCATTCTTGTTCTTCACCATATCTTTTAAGACTGTTTTTGTTAAATGAAAAGGACCATTAAGATTAACATTCATTACTTGATTCCATTCTTCAGATTTCATTCTTAGTAGAATATTATCCATATGAATACCAGCATTATTAACAAGAACATCTGCATGTCCAAATTTTGAAATAACGAATTCATATAGTTCTTCAATTGATTTTTCATTAGAAATATCACAACAAAAAGGGTGAATATTTTTTATGTCTCTGACTGAATCTAAAGATTTTTCACTCGTAGCAACTGCTACAACATTAAAATTATTTTGAGCAAGAATAAGAGAAATTTCTTTTCCAATTCCTCTTGATCCTCCAGTTACAATTGCTGTTTTTGTTGAAAAGTTAAGCATAAAACAATTTTATAAGTTTTCAATACTATTATAGGTTGTAATTGTTAATGAATCATCAATTTTTTTGATAATATTACTTAAAACCTTTTTTGGACCAATTTCTACAAATTCGTTAGATAATTTGCTAAGTGATTTAATGCTTTTAAACCATTGAACTGGGTTATCTATCTGTTCAATTAGGGCATGTTTAATTTCTTCAATGCTTCTATTTGGTTTTGCATTAAAATTTGAAACAATTGGGGAAGATACTTTATTAAACCTTGAAGTATTAATTATATCAGAAAGCTTGTTTTTTGCATCAGACATTAATTTTGAATGAAATGCTCCGCTGACACTTAGTGGTATTACTTTTGAACCAATATTCTTTAGGCTTTCCGATGCTAAACTAATTGATTCTTCACTTCCAGAAATAACAATTTGAGAATCAGAGTTGATATTTGCAATTTGACAATCAACAGAATCACAAATAGTTTGTATTTTATCAATTGATGTTCCGATAACAGCAGTCATTTTACCTGGATTATTTAATTCACATTCATGCATTGCTTTAGCGCGAACATCTACAATCTGTAACCCGGTTTCAAAATCAAAGAAATTATTTGCGTATAATGCACTGAATTCGCCCAAGCTATGTCCAGCTACAGCAACACATTCTTTTTGGTCTCTAATTAAATCAAAAATTATTGTGGAGTGTATAAAAATAGCTGGTTGAGCATATTGTGTTTGTCTTAATACATTTTCCTCAGCAGAAAACATAATTTCTGATATATTGTATCCTAAGATTTTATTAGATAGTTCAATTCTATCTTTTGCAAGTTGGAATGTATTGTAAAGATTTAAGCTCATTCCAGGTCGGTGAGAACCTTGCCCTGAAAAAATGAAACAATTCTTCATTAGTTCTGATCTACAGGTTTTCCTTTATAGTAAAGAATGCCATCATGATAGTATGCATGATGAGGTAGATGTTCCACTCCTGTATTCTTACATTTTACTGTATGAACCAGAGTGGACTTATAGTGAGTCCTTCTCTTTTTAGAACGTGTTTTTGACTGTCTTTTTTTTGGTAACATTTTATTCCTTAACTAGGTGGCAATATAAACAAATTAATCTTTCTTGTGAAATATTTTTTATAATTCAGTTTTGTCAATCCAGCAATTATATCCAAGCTCAACTTTAATATTTTCAGCTAATTTAGCAGCATCATCTCTGGTGGAAAAATTTCCATATCTAACTCGATATTTATATTCTGAATTAGCATCATTTTTTTGAATGAAAGCATCAATATCTGAAGCATTTAATGCCTGAACAACTTCCATTGCTTCATCAAAAGTTTTTTTAACAGCAATTTGGATTGTATAGTAAAATTCATTATCAATATTCATCGAAGAAGTTTCAGATATTTCTTCTTTGTTTTCTTCAATAACATAATCAAGCCAACTTTCTGTTTGTACTTGAGAAAACAATGTTGAACTAAAAAATAATATTATTATAAATCTCAACATAAAACTTAAAAAAAGAAGTTTATTTCAATTTCTGCATTTTCATTACTATCTGAGCCGTGAGTTGCATTCATTGAAATATCTGTTCCATATTTTGCTCTTATTGTACCTACATCAGCTTCTGCAGGATTTGTTGCGCCCATCAAATTTCTCCATTCTGAAACTGCATTAGCTTTTTCAAGCTTCATGATATGAGTTTCGCTTGAAGTCATGAACTCAACAAGTTCTTCAAAAAATGGTTTGTCTTTATGTATAGAGTAAAAACCTTCAGCTTGTTCAACACTAAGATGAATTGTTTTTTCTTCAGCGATTATAAAACCGTTATCTATTATATCTTTTCTAATTTCATCTTTAAATCCTTTTTGCATAGCATCAGGTTTAATTAGGGCAAGTGTATTATTCATTATTCCTCTATTAGTTGTAACATTGTTTCTCCGATTTCAGATACAGTTTTTGCAACTGAAACCCCACATTCTTTTAGAATTTTGATTTTAGCATCTGCTGTTTCAGATCCTTCAGAAATAATTGCTCCAGCATGACCCATTCTTTTTCCTTTAGGAGCAGTTTGACCTGCAATAAATGATACAACAGGTTTATTAAAATTGTTTTTGATCCATTCGGCAGCTTCATTTTCCATGCTACCACCAATTTCACCAATCATTACAACACCTTTAGTTTCTTCATCATCAGCAAAATGTTTCAATATATCTATCATACTTGATCCGATAATTGGATCTCCTCCAATTCCAACTGCGGTAGTCATTCCTAAGCCAACATTAACAATTTGGTCTATCGCCTCATAAGTCAAGGTTCCTGAACGAGAAAGAATACCAATAGAACCTTTTTTGCAAATAAAACCTGGAGTTATACCAATTTTTGATTCTTCGGCTGTTATCAATCCAGGACAGTTAGGACCTATAAGAGTTGAAGAAGAATTATCAAGCGCACTTTTAACTTTTTTCATATCTCGAACAGGAATACCTTCAGATATACAAACAATTAAACCAATATTTTGCTTAATTGCTTCAAGAATTGCATTTGCAGCAAATCTAGGGGGAACAAAAATTACCGTGGCATCAATTGAAAACTCTTTTTTTGCTTCTTTGATGCTATTAAAAACTGGTAAGTTATTTTCTGTAGCAGTTTGACCACCTTTTCCAGGAGTTACTCCACAAACAACTTTAGAACCATAGTCTAGCATTTGCTGTGCATGAAATAGTCCTTCAGATCC
>Ga0310343_10001017_pt1 | contig 14111 bp, 15 predicted proteins | sample HC15DNA2025_MG_FD_203519 | JGI IMG/M metagenome (GOLD analysis project Ga0310343, IMG submission 203519) | Marine microbial communities from station ALOHA, North Pacific Subtropical Gyre - HC15-DNA-20-25_MG | ecosystem: Environmental > Aquatic > Marine > Oceanic | place: Pacific Ocean: North... | reverse complement strand
AACGGTCAGCTCTTGAGCTCGTTTCGACGTTAACGCCTTTTCCACTTTTGGACCTATAACCGCACCCGCGATGGTTCCTCCTGCCGCTCCAGTGGCGGACCCCGAACTTGGGTCGCCCAAAGTGCCGCCAATCTGGCTACCAATCACCGCACCGGACAACGTCCCAGTCGCAGTACCGACTACGCTTGTTCTCCCATCGATTATCACCTCTCGTACGTCGACAATGGTGCCGCTTTCTAGCTCTTTGGCCATGCCGGTTAGCGCGGTCGGATAGCGGGATGCCGACTGCTTGAAATTACACCCTAAAAAAAAAAGTGAAAATGAAACAATCAGGAAAATCCAAATGAAATTCATTGGCTTGGAGAGCATAACACTTAAATCTTACGCACTTAATTCGGAAAAGGATGCGTCTTTTTCGTAACCGCTCTTCCAACCTTTGTCACAAAATTTTGAACAAATCCGAAGAAAACGCTAAACAGCCCTCAATTTATGCCGATATTACGAATGCAGAAAAGCGAAATCCCTTTCTTTTCCACCCATGAACAGTCCCCTTAAGCCCATCCAGGTTTTTAAGCACAACCCCCCTTTGAAGGTCATAAACAATCGTCGGAACGAGGACAGGAGCGGGTTGGAATCTGATTCCTTTATCTTCGCGATCCCCAAGCTCAACCGGCAAATCGCCCATGCTCGCGTCATCCGGTATTTCCAGAATTCGGGGAACATTGGACAGACCAGCCTAGACTCTCCCCCTTCTCACTTGCTGACGGAGCTATCCCGCGATTCTTAAGCTTGGATCGAACCAGGCAAAAGACTGGGCGACAAATCTACTTCTCATTCACTTTTGAGCCAGGCTTCACCGTCTTTCAATGTTGCCCGCACCCGATCAGTCTTTTTCAATTTAGCGACAGATCTCAATACGGATCCTTTCTCATCGGCAAGAATTGCGTATCCACGCTTTAATGTCGCGTCGGGACTCAACGACTGGAATCGAAGGGCCAGCTCTTGAAAACGATTGCACGCGCTCGTAAATCGGCGATCCGCCAAACGAGCGAATCGATTATCTAAACTTGTCAAATTCTGACGACATCGAACAGCGTTTAGATCAGGTCGCGTTGTCAATAGGTTCGACTTGGCAATGGTCACGCACTCCCTAAATTGTCCTAGCATTTCGTGCGTTCCCGCTCTGAATCGACTAGCTAGCTCATCCAATTTTAGCTTGGCAGTCTCGATGCTTCGTTGAGGAGCGACCGCGCTCAAACGAGTACCCGCATCTCCAAGAGATCTTCTCGCCTCCTCCAAGCCAGAATCCAAAGCCTCGACTAGAAGTTCCCTAGCTCTTTCTCGTCGGTCCAAGAACTCCAAGTACGAACTGCTTATCAATTCAGCTGCGGCCGATGGGGTTTCCGCTCGGATATCCGCAACAAAATCGCTCAACGAGAAATCAATTTCGTGCCCAACAGCAGATATGGTAGGAACAGGTGACTCCGCCAATGCACGAGCAAAGCCCTCATCATTGAAACACCAAAGGTCCTCCAGACTACCACCACCTCGCCCCACGACCAGTATATCCAGCCCTGGCAATCGCGTAGCAGTATCTAAAGACCGGATCAGCGACTGGACTGCATCAAACCCTTGAACCTTGGCCGGAAAAACCGTAAGTCGTCCAAACCATCCACGCCTTTTCAGAATTCGTATGAAATCCTGGACAGCTGCCCCGCTCGGCGAGGTAATAAAGCCTAGGTGCATGGGAAAATCGGGAAGCGGGCGTTTACGGTCTTTATCGAAGAGCCCTTCCGCTAGCAGCTTCTTCTTAAGTCTTTCAAACTCGCGATGCAATCGCCCTTGACCAGATTCGATAGCAGCTCTGGCTATTAGCTGATACCTTCCATGCGGCTCGTACACGCTCAGTTCTCCATAAACGAGCAGCTCCATTCCATCGCGGATCTCGAAATCCAGACCAGATGCATTGCTTCTAAACATAACAACCGGCAGTTGGGCTCTCTCGTCTTTCAAGGAAAAATACAAGTGCCCGCTAGTCTGCTTCCTAAAATTGGATATCTCGCCTCGGATCCATTCAGGCTCTATGGAACCTTCCAGCAGCCTCTTTATCCGCCGCGTGTAATCCGTAACGGAAGTCGTTTCATCATCTCCGAATTGTTCGAGAAAAGAATTCATCAACCAGCTTTGGGATCCAAGGATTTTCGCTTCAATCGGGCTCTAAGTTGCCGCACCGCCAAAATAACAGCGATAATCACGCTGAATGCCAAAAGGATCATTGTCGCATTTCCTTTTATAAGAGCGTCGCCGAACCAAACGATGCTGAAAGCGATGCTGAGATTCAAGGGTAACGAAACCGCCATGTACCAGCCAAAGGGCATGCGAGCTAGCCCCAGCAGGTAATTTTGCAATGGGAAAGGCGTACCCGGGGTTATCCTCAACATGGCAGCCACGGTGATCATGGTTTCCTTTGTCATTTCGGGAACCGTGTATCCTAGCCGACTAACCAGTCTCTCGAATGGCGGGCGAAACCACTTGCCCGCAACCAGCCAAGAGATTACCATATTTGAGGAAAGAGCCAAGCCGCTCCCCAGCAGAGCCAATGGCATGTCGTATAGCGATCCGGCCAAAATGAGGAAAGGGGACACCGGAGCCCAAAGGGATGGAAGAATCGCCATAGCCGCGAAAAACGGGACCGGTCCGAAACCCGCTATCCAATCAACCGCCGTTCTAACATCGATTTCCAAAATCTCATACCAGGACAAACAGACAGTCGCAGCACCAACCAATGCTCCAATAGCGGTTAGGCCAATCAAGATCTTGATCCTCGAAGATAGCACGGCAAAACACAATTCTCATCCAGCGAGAAAGGCAAAAACAATCTGCTGATAGGATTCACGATCGACCAAATCGTGTATTGATCAACCCACGACAGTATAAGACTGATTTCCCATTGCATAATCTGTTGCCGTTCCTCACCATTCAACCATCGAGATGGTAGACGGAAAAAAAAGTGAAATTCCTAGTAATTAACGACGACTCAGCTGGGTTCGAATCAACAATTGTCAGCAACCCTCACAATACCCTGAAAGCTATTGCAGAAGATAGCCAGAACCTTGAACGGGTCATTCTTGATTCGAATATTCAAATCTTTCCTGGGGATAGAATGTTCGATGATATTAAGAGGTTGGCTCCCGAATTGCCTATTTTCATTACCTCTGGCTGACTTACTAATGAAAGGTTAGAAGGACGACAAATAGATGGCATAATAACGAAACCTTTTCGTTCAGCCGACCTAACCTCGAAACCGAAAGCTGAATTGGAGCAGCTCCTTATTAGGGACCCTTCAAGCGAAAGTGTTTAGATTTTTTCCTACCGGTCCAATATCGTAAGGAACGCCAAAATACAAGCCCGCTTCTCCACCTACTTCGAATGCATCTAAGCTTTCCAGTTCAGTCTTTTCGATAGAAGGAAAAAGCTGGGCCTCCTTTTCCGCTCTCTCTCGCATTTCGCGAAGATGCGGAAAAGTTCTCTCCAAAATATTTTGTTGGTAGTGCGGTTCCATGCTGTTCTTGTTTCGATTCCATTCGAAATCCGGCAAAAAGCCTGGACCCTCTCAAGCGGGAGGGGCCATCATTCCTTTATCATCAAAAACGGGATTTTCTCCATTTTTGGTCGCCCACATTAACCTTAAAGGAATAGTCCCAGCAGCACCTAAGGCCTTAATCATAGTCGTCATCATCTAGGTTTTCGCCCAAGTATATCTCATTCTTTAGACTTCGCTTAAATACCTGACTCAGCAAATCGCTGTAAAATATTTCTCAGGAGGCAAGCCTACCAGCCCCTAGCTTGAGTCAAAGCGACTTTATATCACTATAACTCAACGCCCATGAATAGGCCTGCGAAAACCTTCGCAAGTCTGCTGGTGCGGTCAAAATTCCCGCTGTTCTCTATTGCGAAAGACGCATTTCTCTTCATCGTTTTAGATAAACTTGAACGCGATGACTGAGAATGAAAGATTGGCCCTATTCAGCCTGATCGACGACCCCAGCCCTTTCGTTCGCACAGCGCTTCTCAACACGCTCTGTAATATGGGGAGAGAAGGGCTGGACCTATTGCAAGAAGCAATCGACGGGCCCAACCGCATTCTCAGTTGGCATGCCGCGAGGCTGCTCTCCGAATTGCAGACCTCCGATCCCGCCCAAGAGTTTCGAATGTTCATACAGGAGATGAACTACGAGATGGAATCTGGATGGCTTATGATCAGTCGCGTGGCTTATCCCGGCTTGGATATCGGCGATATCTGCCAGCAACTCGATGCCATGGCATCACGTTGCAGCGAATTGCTGGTCAAACCAACCACCGCTCGCGAACAATGCCTCGTTATCAATCGTGTGCTTTTTCACGAAATGGGCTTTCGAGGAAACTCGGAGCGATACACGGATCCGGATAACAGCTTCATCAATCGCGTTCTAGAGACCAAACGTGGCCTGCCGATCACTTTATCCTTGCTCTACTTGCTTATCGGTCAACGGCTTGGAACCCCCATCGAACCAATTAGCTCTCCAGGCCATTTCGTGATTGGCTGCTTCGATGAGCAAGCTCCCTTTTACATCGACCCTTTCGAAAGAGGCAAATTCCTGACGGCAGGCCAAATGCTGAAACGCATCGAAGCAATAACGCTCGCCCCGAATATCAGCCATTTAGCCCCAGCCTCCACCCACGAAACCTTGGCCAGGATCTGTCGCAACCTCACTCAACACTACTCTGAAAGTCGTGATTCCTCGATGGCGAAACTATTTCAGGGTTTCCTCCAAAAATTCAAGGAAGCCTACGAAAAACAGGCCTGACAATCCGTTCTTGCTTAATGGTGGAGCCGCCCAGCTATCGGTCCTGGTACACGATCCTCGATAAATTTGCTCGCCCAGCCCACAGCGATCCGGTTCTTTTTTACGAATGGTCTCGTACGATTCCGAAGTCACCTACAAGCTTCGCGACCTCAATGATTGGAGATTTCCCGGAACAAGCCTCGCGGTTCTTGGATTTCCCGTTCGCCATTCTGTCAGCCCGGCAATGCACAATGCCGCAATAGCAGATCTAGCAGCAAAGGATTCCCAGTTTAGCAATTGGCGCTACTTTCGCTTCGAGGTAGAACCCGAGAAATTGCCTCAAGCTTTGCCCCAATTTTTCGAAAAGGGATTCTTTGGCCTAAATCTTACCGTACCACACAAGGAAATCGCTTTCGATCTGATCACGTCCATCGACGCTGCAGCCGTCGAGATTGGAGCAGTCAATACACTCAAACGAGGCCCCGACGGATACCATGGGTACAATACCGACGGCTACGGGCTTTTCAAGGGAATCGAAGAAGACCTGCCAGCCTCGCTCGCTGGGAGCGATATCGCGATTCTGGGAGCCGGCGGTGCCGCTCGAGCAACTGCAGTTCAAGCTCTCCAGAGCGATTGCCAATCGCTTTGTATTGTAAATCGTAGTGCCGATCGCCTCGAGAATCTGCTTAGCTACATTCAACCTATCGCTCGCGAAAAGGGCATACCCATCAAGGGGTTCAATCCCCAGGATACAGGTTTGGAATTTGCCGACCATACGCTTATCATAAATGCCACGTCTCTTGGGCTAAACTCTAGCGATCCCCTGCCAATACCCGAAGAACGCCTGCCCCAGACTGCAGCCCTGTACGACATGATCTACAATCCCCGAATAACAAAGCTGATGAGGACTGTATCCGATCGAGGGGGACGGTCAGCAAATGGGCTCTCCATGCTCGTCTACCAGGGGGTCAGGGCTTTGGAGATTTGGAGTGACCGCAAAATCGATCCTAGAACCATGAAGCAAGCAGCAAACTCCGCCCTCGCAACAAAGGCCTAGACAAGCTCAATACTTCTATCTATAAGATGCTAAGTGAACTTCAGTATATCGATCAGAAATTTCCAGCAGTTGTAGCTGCCTTCGTATTCGTTTTCGGCGCCTTGATTGGAAGTTTTATCAATGTACTTATATATCGGATACCTGCTAACAAATCCATCATTTCACCCGGCTCCACATGCACCTGTGGCCAGCCGATCAAATGGTTCGACAACATTCCCATACTTAGCTGGTTCATATTGCGAGGCAAAGCCCGCTGCTGCGGGGCGGCCTACAGTTTTCGCTACCCATTCGTAGAGCTCTTGACCGCGTGCCTCTATCTCGGCGTCTGGGGCCAACATGCCCATGCCCACGCCGCCTGTCTTTGGTTATTGGTTACGATGCTGGTGTGCGTGACCTTCATCGACTTGGATCACATGGAGATTCCAGACCGATTCTCCATAGGAATGGCCCTATGTGGTCTAGTCTTGTCAGCGGTTGTCCCTTCGCTCCATGGAGTATCCGAATCGATCTACGCCATGGCCTCCTTGAAAGGCTTGTTCAAATCCGCTGTCGGTATGATGATCGGGTCCGGTATGATTCTTTGGATCGCCCTCGGCGCCGAAACCGTGTTGCGTAAAGAAGCCGTGGGATTCGGCGACGTTAAGCTCATGGGAGGAATCGGCGCCTTTCTGGGCTGGCAGGGAGCCACTTTCGCATTATTTGGCGGAGCCGTTATCGGAACCATTGTTGTTCTACTCTGGGCCTTGATTCGCGAAGCGATCATAAGACCGCTTCGCGAAGAAAAAGTCGATTCCAGCCATAGAAGTCTTATAGGACGTGAAGTACCTTTTGGGCCTATGCTAGCCTCAGGCGCTTTGATTTACACCTTGGTTCTGGAAGAACCCGTTGACCTCTACTTGTCACTGGTTTTGGAGCTGTTCAGCTGACGCTTTCTAAAATGCAGGCTCCATCGGCGGTGTGGCATTCTAGTGTTTCCGGTTCCTCGCCAAAACGCCCTCGATAAGCGGACGCCACGGACTCTGCATAGATTCTGGTAAAATCCTTTCGAGCCAGAGCCATAACCGCTCCCCCAAATCCACCGCCTGTCAAGCGGGCCCCGACTACACCTGGCATGGATCGAAGAATATCAACCAGATAGTCCAGCTCCGGAATACTGTTCTCGAAAAGATTCTTCGAACTAGCATGAGATTGGAAGAGGAGTTTCCCAGCATCCTCCGCCTTCCCTTCCTCAAGCAAATGCCTGACCGTCTCAACGCGACTAATCTCGCCAACGATGTGTTCCGCCCGCTTGGCGATCTTCTCGTCCAATGAGGGCTTGGCTCTCTCCAGAACATCCATTGACAAATCAGCCAGGCAACTAACTTCTAGGCCCAAATCGACCAAGCCATTCACGGCTGACAAACACTCTTCATACCGTTCCGAATACAAAGATTCTACCAACGCGTGCTTTTTATGCGTATTGAATATCCATATACTTAACTCATCAGCCAAAGGAATTACCGAGAAGACCATTTCACGGCAATCGATATGCACCAGGCCACCGGCTTTCCCAAAAGCGGAAACACCTTGATCTAGAATACCACAAGGCACTCCCACAAATTCATTCTCAGCCTCCTTGCACGCCACCGCTAGATCCTCAAGCCCGATCTCGAGGCCATAGCACTCGCACAAGGCTTTTCCGGAGGCCAGTTCCAGGGCCGCACTGCTGGACAGTCCAGCACCTGTTGGCAAATCCGAATCGACGTATAATTCGAAACCACCTTTCGTCGACAATCCTTTACGTATCAGGTTATTATATACACCAATTAAGTAGTTCACCCAGGAGTCTCTGCCGGCAACAGGAGAATCCGTTTCATCTAGCGAGACAAAATCAGAATAGGCGCTCGACGCGAATCGGAAAAGACGCTCTTCGACTCGTCGAATCGCGACGTAGACTCGTCGATCGATCGCCGCCCCAATAACCGGACCCAGATTGTAGTCAGTATGATTGCCGATGAATTCAACTCGTCCGGGAGCCGCCGAAATCACTGCTGGATCTCCTCCAAATACTTGGCGGAAACGCTCCTTGATTGGCTCGATGGGTTTCATTCGACAGAACTGGCAAAGAAAATCCCACAGCTAGCTTGCCAAGCTGCGGGACGGAAATTTCGCAAGAACTAGTAGGATCTAGAGCTGCTCCTTTAGCCCGGCCCCTGATTTGAACTTGATCGCTTTGCTGGCTTTGATCCTCAAGGAGGCCAATACGGTGCCCAACGCCTTCTCTGCGTCGGCCTTGGATGCGGCACCCAAATTGCTTTGAATATCTGCGATAAGTTCAGACTTAGTCATATAGCTAGGAATGTTTTACTTATAATGGTTAATGTTATAAAGTGCCCCCTTGCAGGAACGGGACGAATCGAAACTTCTTAAACACTAGCGTCAAACGAAATATTTGCCTCTATTCAATTATCTTTAACAGCCTGATCCGACGTTGAAGATGGCACTTTGAATTCCTCGGGAACGACACCATCTCGCCCTGCAATGACCATATCCAAAAGCCTCTTCAAGGCCTCTAGTCTGCTCATGCCTCGCTCGGCGACCCATTGGTCGGCCCGCTTCGAAAGTTGACTTGCCATTGCCTTTGCTTGAGAAGGGCTCGCGTCTCGGGACGAGAAGACTTTCTCGAGCTGCTCGATTTCTTCTTTTGTATCCATTCTCTGACGCAACTAAGCCCGCCTAGAAACTTTCACGTCGATTTGTTCTCCAACGCTGAACGAATCGAATTTATCCATAGATCGCTTTAGCATCGCCGAACCAATCAACTTGGATTCGGCTTCGATAACTCTTCTTAACTCGCCAGCCTTCCGCCCTTCGCCATCTAGTAACTCCCAAGGTCCATCACCCAAAGGGGCTTTCGAAACGGCTACGCATAGCAGCGATTTTCGCGAGGTTCCCATTGCATTCAAGCGAGCCATCACTTCTTGCCCAATGTAACAGCCTTTCTGATATGATACGGCCACTTCGCCTAATCCTGTTTCTTGCGGCAAGTCCATCTCCAAGACATCCCTCCCGACTTGGAAGCGATTGCTCTGGATTGCGGCAATCGCAACGCTTTCTGTGTTTAGAATACGGATATTTCTATTCACGAGCGAATCTAATAACCCTTGGTTCTCATTTTCATTCACGCCGAAGATGATCTCCAAATTCGGCTCTTCACTACGCCTTCCCCAAAAAGCCACGCCGAAAGGCCCAGTAGAAAAACCTTCGAGTTCAGGCCAATCGATCTTCAGGAACTCCAGTCCCAGTTCAATAGCCTCACCCCAAAGCGATATTCCAGCAGCAGGACTATCGCTCGAGCGTGTCGCCACCTCATCCATGATGATCCGCTTCTCCAGATTTTCCTGCAAAAACGAGGAAGGCGAAAAATAGCTAATTGCCCGAAATCGACTCTCGCTTTCCTTTAGGAGAAAGCTATCTGCCTTGATCTTCGCTTTCGCGTCGAGCCAAAGGCCATAGACTGAGCTTCCGTCACGCACACGAAGATCTCGTGAAAATTGGCCCTGAAGGAAATACGCAGTATCTGGACCTTCGACGGTCACGTCACCGGCAGGCTGATAGAGATGAGCCTTAGATTCAGTCATAGATAGCCAGATTGGAAAGTAGCGGAAATTCGAAAATGGATATTGACAGACAACAGAGAATTCTTAATCCTCACGGTCAACATCAAACATTTTCCCGCTCAGCGGGATTTTGGGGTAACTAAGAAAACGAGATGGCGGGCAGCTTAGGGGTAGGCTGCCCGCCTTATTTTTGCCTATCCGCCATGTGCTGATTTCTTTTCGCAAGTACTATTCGGCGAATTCGCCATTGAAATTCGCTAAAGCCCCTCAACTATCGCGGCCGTGAAAAAGACATCCGACATCAATGTCACCCAAACAGCAAAGCTCCCTGCTCCTCGAGAACTCGTAGATGAGATTGCCAAAACGGACTCTCAATCAGAATTCATTTCCCAATCCCGACAAGAAATTCACCAGATCATCTTTGGTGATGATCATCGGTTGTTGCTCGTAGTCGGGCCTTGCTCTATCCACGATACAAATAGCGGAATGGAATATGGCCGACGCCTCGCTGCCCTCAAGCAACGAGTTAACGACCGCATTTGCTTGGTTATGCGCGTCTATTTCGAAAAACCGCGTACCTCGCTCGGCTGGAAAGGCCTGATTATGGATCCGGATCTCGACGGCTCTGAAAATATCGCCAAAGGACTGCACGTAGCCCGGAATTTTCTTCGAGATATCATAGATCTCGGAGTTCCTACCGCTACGGAACTGCTGGACCCAATCACTCCCCAATACATCGCCGATCTCGTTTCTTGGGCCGCCATTGGCGCCAGAACGACCGAATCGCAAACCCATCGGCAAATGGCTTCCGGGTTGTCTATGCCAGTTGGTTTCAAGAACGGAATGGATGGCACATGCCAGGTTGCCATCAACGCAATCAAGGCCGCTAGCGGCGTTCAAACCTTCCTGGGAATCAATACTGAGGGTCACGCTTCGGCAGTGACCACCGCGGGCAACCAGAATTGCCACGTGGTACTGAGAGGCGGAGGCGCCGGACCGAACTACGATGCCGGCAGCGTGGCCAAGGTGATGGAAGACCTGGAGAAGGCTGGTCTAAAACAGGCTATCATGATTGATTGCAGTCACGGCAATAGCAACAAGCAACCGGAACATCAGCCTGAAGTCCTCGACGCCATTATCTCTCAGGTCGAACAAGGGAACGAAGCCATCATCGGCACAATGATAGAGAGCAACCTCGAAGCGGGTAACCAGAAGTTTCCCGCTCCTTTGGAGACCTTGAAACGAGGAGTTTCCATAACAGATGGGTGTATCGACTGGGACACGACGGAAGCTTCTATATTGAATGCCTACGATCGCCTCGCTTCTCGGTTCACGTCTGCATAGAGAAAGTATAGTAAAGTCTCGATTCAATAATGGTAGAGCTGTTTAGGAACAAACAGCTCTACCTATCGGAAATAATCATACCACATTAACTGCTTTTCCAAGGGCTATAAGCCGCCGAAATTTCCACGCCTGAGCCTTCCTTTTTGATCGCCTGGGCCCGACTGCCTAAGCTAGAACCAAACTCATCCGCTTATGAAAGATCCCATTCATGTTGCCGTGACCGGCGCAGCCGGCCAAATCGGTTATTCGCTACTTTTCCGCATAGCCTCCGGACAGCTGCTCGGTCCTGATCAGCCGGTTGTCCTCAGGCTAATCGAAATCGAGCCAGGCATGAAAGCTCTGGAGGGAGTAGTGATGGAGCTGCAGGACTGCGCGTTTCCGCTTCTCAAAGGCATTGTTCCCACCACCGATCTCAATGAGGGCTTCAGCAAAGCGAGCTGGGCGCTACTCGTGGGAAGCGTTCCCCGAAAAGCCGGAATGGAGAGAAAGGATTTGCTGGGAATCAACGGTAAGATCTTCACCAGCCAAGGGAAAGCCATCCAGGAAAATGCCGCTTCCGATATTCGAACACTCGTCGTCGGCAACCCCTGCAACACCAATTGCCTGATCGCCATGAATAACGCTCAGGACATTCCCAAGGACCGCTGGTTCGCCATGACCCGTCTCGATGAAAATCGAGCCAAGACCCAGCTGGCGATCAAAGCTGATGTCGATGTCGATGCGGTCAAGAATCTCGCCATCTGGGGGAATCACTCTTCCACGATGTACCCAAACTATTTTGACGCTACGATTAACGGCAGTCCCGTGCCTCATATCATTACCGACGAAGCCTGGTACACGGAAACCTTTATCCCCACCGTTCAGCAACGAGGTGCAGCCATAATCAAAGCTCGCGGCCTCTCTTCTGCAGCCTCAGCTGCGAATGCGGCCATCGACACCGTTCGGTCCCTCGTAAATCCATCGCCGAGCGACGATTGCTTTAGTGTCGCTATCCACTCGAATGGAGAATACGGCATTGAACCCGGCCTAATCTATTCGTATCCGATGAGCAATGACGGATCAGGTCCAACAATCATCGAAGAATTGGAAATCAATGATTTCAGCAGGGAGAAAATCACCGCCACCGAAAACGAGCTCAAAGAAGAGAAGTCTATGGTGATCAGCCTGCTCCCATAGGCTCTCTTAGTTTCTTCGGTGGAACGCGATGCCCCCGGTGCGTTCTTGATACATGAATATGGGGTAAATCGCCCTTTCTCCCCAACTTAATCATAATTCCCTCGGCGGCATCTCTTTGACATGCAAATCCCGCTGCGGGAATGGAATTTCGATGTTATGCTCCTTAAAGGTATCCCAAATGCCTAAATACAGGTCGCTACGCACATTGTTCACGCCAGCTGAGGGATCTCGTATCCAAATTCTGAGCTCGAAATCGACACCGCTATCACCAAACCCCATGAGTCGCACAACAGGCCCGGGTTTATCTAGAACGCGCGGATGTTCTTCCGCGGATTCGAGAACCAGCTTCATAACCTGTCTCGGATCGGAATCGTAAGAAGTTCCAAAAGGGATCTTCAGTCGTACTTTTTCATCGCTGAATGACCAATTGACCACCTTTTCAGTAATCATCATTTCGTTGGGAATTAAGTGCTCGGTACCATCTCGCGTGATGACTGAAGTATAGCGGGCGCCCAAGGTGTTGATCCACCCATAGGTCTGGTCGACCTCGATAACATCACCAGGCTTGATCGAACGATCTCCCAATAGAATGACGCCACTGATCAGATTGGAGATCACTTTCTGAAAACCGAAACCCAAACCTAAACCGATTGCACCCCCAAGAAACGCGAATGCAGACAGGTTCACTCCCATCGAACTGATGGCAAGCATGATGGCGGCCACCGCCACCACCAACTTGATCAATTTCAGAGCGAGCACTTGGAGCGCTGGCGATACGCTTTGCATCCTTTTAACTTTCGATTCAGATGCCCGGACGAGCCATCCAGTCAGGGGGATTAAAATCAGTATAGCGACCAACCCCTTCAGAAGCGTTAGAACGGTTACCTGAGTCTCTATTCCTTCTGAGATAGGAAACAACCGTATCCCATTCAGTCCCTCGCTAATGACACTCCAGACACCAAGAAGATTAAGGATGAGCGCCATGGCCAACACGAAGAATAAGGTCTTGAAGTAGATCTGCTGCTTAATCCGGCGGGGCAAAGCTCCAGATACCAGCCACAAAGTAGCAATACTAGCTAAGGCCCGTACCAGAATGTAGTTCGGGCCTTCGACAAGTCCAACCCCCGCATCACTCGCCAACGCTGCGGCGGCATCCAAGTAAAGGGAAACCGCCCAAAGCAAGCCCACCAAAAGCAGTCGAAACAGGTTATCACTCGCCCAATCGACCGAATCCTCAACCCAGTCATCCCGCTCCTCGATCGCCTCCGTCAGCCGCATGAGAAGCGGCTTCAGCCCTAGCTTAATGACATAGGCCAGCAGAAAGGCCCCGGCAATACTTCCAACTTGGACCAGCAGATCCTCGCCTACAAACACCTGCATAAAAGAATCCCACCTAGGAGCGAGCGTGTCCGTCCACAGCTTATTGAGCCACTCGCTGAAGTTGGCGGCGAAAAGGAAAACGAACGATGAAAACATGGTATAAGCCTTAAGGCACCCTGATTTCGCATTCAACTTGATTTATCGAGCACTTAAGCCAATAAACCCTATCTGTTCTTTTATTTGCCACAATTACGCATCACTAAACGTAACCGCCAAATCCGAGCTGGAGAGCCTTTCGCTCTTCACTAGTTTCAATTCACCATTCGCGAGCTAAACTCGCTCATGGGGGTGTTCCGGATTCGACCTTAAGTTGGAACGTCTAGCTGCATGTCGAGGATGATGGTTGGCCTCGTTAAAATATCCATCGCACCTATAAATGGCACAACTGAAGAAATGCCTCTAGCTGCATAAGCCAGCTACGTCCCTCCCATTGATACTCGCTAGATAGGAGGGGCGTCGACCAGCGAGCATAGCTTGGGCGGCCGCCCGTTACGCCCAAGCCGTACTTCATCAGCGGGCTGGCTGATTCGAGCAGCGCGGTTTCGTCGCGGCTGAATCGGCGAGATCAAAAACGAGAACAAACATGTAGACGCTTTTCGAGAAGGCTTAGGGGACGCGGGTTCGACTCCCGCCACCTCCACCATGATAATCAGATAGCAATTAGACTAGTATTTCGTCCAATTTTTGAAACGATTGCGATTGACACGATTCGATCAGGTAGCGTTCGTT
>Ga0310343_10001016_pt1 | contig 14116 bp, 9 predicted proteins | sample HC15DNA2025_MG_FD_203519 | JGI IMG/M metagenome (GOLD analysis project Ga0310343, IMG submission 203519) | Marine microbial communities from station ALOHA, North Pacific Subtropical Gyre - HC15-DNA-20-25_MG | ecosystem: Environmental > Aquatic > Marine > Oceanic | place: Pacific Ocean: North... | reverse complement strand
TTACAATGCCGTGCATACGCCGGCTCAGGCCCCAGAAGAAGATATTGAATATTATCGAAAGAAATTCCCGGAATTGAGTGAACGGCGAACTATTCTCATGGCCATGCTGGATCACTTGGACAAAGGCGTAGGGGCTGTTGTCAATAAGCTCAAAGAGGAAAACGTCTGGGAAAATACCCTGCTATTCTTTCTGACCGACAACGGAGGGGCCAAAGCGATGGAGGCGGACAACGGATCCTTACGTGACTATAAGCAAAGTCTCTACGAGGGAGGTATTCGCACTCCGTGGATTGTAAGCTGGCCTGCTAAGTTTTCGGGTGGTCGAAAAATCGATACACCGATCATATCTCTGGATATCCTCCCAACCGTGCTGGATGCGATTCATGGGAGCGACTTCGATCCGACGCCTTTTGATGGTAAGAGTCTATTGCTTTTGATGCGGTCTAATGATGCTACTCACCATCCGGTTCTGTATTGGGATAGCGGGGATGACAAAGACGAATGGGCTGTTCGCAAAGGCGATTGGAAACTCCACTCGAGAAAGGGGAAGATCTCGCTTTTCAATTTGGTGGACGACGAGTCGGAGACCACGGATCTGTCGAAGCGGAACGCCGAGATCGTACAAGACCTGTCGGCTTTGTACGAAGCCTGGCTCGCGGAAATGGTCCGCTCGGAGAAGAGCATGAAGCGGTAGACGATTAGGGCCATTGGGCTTGCGCCGTCGCAAGATATCCGGATATGCAAGCTATAGAGGGATGCAACACGGAAAGGGTTAAGCACCGCGCCACCATGAACAGCCTTTTTACGGAAGAGCCGGCCTAGGGCGTAGGCCGATGTTAACGCCCCTCCGCCGATTAGTGTTGTCCAAGGAGGCGATTTAGTAAGGAATTAAAGGATCTCGTCCCTGGAATATGCTCCGAAAACACGACAGATATTCGTTCAGAATGGCGCCGCTCTATCGGCGAGGGCTAGTGCTAGCGTTTATTTTGGTTTTTTCCATGTTGAGCTCCCGCGCTGCGGATCCAATTGATTTTAACCGCGATATCCGTCCCATTCTTTCAGATAATTGCTTTAAGTGCCACGGACCGGATGCCCAAACCAGAGAAGCGGATCTTCGACTCGATACCGAGGTGGGGGCCTTTGCGGATTTAGGCGATGGTTTTTTCCCGATTGTTAAAGGCAAGCCCGACGAGAGCGAAATCATTTGGCGGATTGAGACGGAAGATACCGAGGATCTGATGCCTCCGGCGGATTCGGAGTTGGCTCTGACGGAAGAGGAAATCGCCAAGCTGCGTCAATGGATTACCGACGGAGCGGAATGGAACCAGCACTGGTCATTCGAGCCAGTGGATCGGCCTGAGCTACCGAAAATAGAGAACGCGAGTTGGCCTCGCAACGGAATCGATCACTTCATTTTGGAGCGAATCGAGGAGGAAGGTTTGGCTCCCTCGCCAGAGGCTGATCGCCGCACCTTGATTCGTCGTCTCAGCCTCGATTTGAATGGATTGCCTCCGGCACCTGCTGAGGTGCAGGCATTCTTGGATGATGCCTCTGCTAATGCCTACGAAACCTTGGTGGATCGGCTGCTTTCTTCGCCGCGTTATGGGGAAACCATGGCGCTACCCTGGCTTGATGCGGCTCGATACGCAGACACCGATGGCTATCAGAATGACGGTCCTCGAGACATGTGGCGTTGGCGGGATTGGGTCATAGAGGCCTACAATTGGAATTTGCCCTTCGATCAATTCACCATCGAACAGCTGGCCGGTGATCTGCTCGAGAATCCGACCTTGGATCAGCTCATCGCTACGGGGTTCAACCGTAATCATCGTTATAACTCAGAGTCTGGGCTGGTCCCCGAGGAGTTTCTTCTAGAGAATGCCGTGGATCGGGTAGATACGACTTCGACGGTCTGGATGGGGCTGACCATGGGCTGCGCTCGTTGTCACGACCACAAGTACGATCCCTTCTCGACGAAGTAGTACTATCAACTCATTTCCATGTTCGACAAGATTACGGAATCCGGTCGGGCCATTAAATTCGGCAATTCTGAGCCTTGGATAAAGGCGCCCACCAAAGAGCAGGCATCCGAGCTTGCCCGCTTAGACGAGAGGCTAGACAAAGCGAAAAGGAAACGAGATCGAGCTTTAGCCAATGTGCACGGAAATATAGATTCGGAGAGACTTAGGTCTGACGCAGTTAGTGAAGCTGCTTTTCTGACCAAGGGGCTAACGAAACGGTTTTCTTTCGATTCGGACGATCCTGTGCTAGTAGCGTCCAGAGGAGAGGTGACTCCGATGAATGGCTTGTTCGAGGATAGCCTATTTTTTGACGGCAAGGCTCATTTGGAATTCAAAGATGAAACCGGGTTCTACTGCCACGAGCGGTTCAGCATTTCTTTTTGGATTAAGCCAGAAGAGACGAGCCAGGGCGTGATCCTATCCAAGCAGCTGGAGAATACCCGGCGCCCCGGTCTGGAAGTGGAGTTGAATGGCGGCAAATTGCGATTCAGCATCCTTACCCGCTGGGTTGCAGGCGTGGGATCGGTCGAGACGCTTGAAGATCTTTCAGCGGGAGAATGGATCCATGTGACTTTGACGAATGATGGTACACAGCGAGCCAAGGGGATGAAGGTATATTTCAATGGCAGTGTCGTGGAGACTCAGATACTCCACAATACTAATAGCAATGTTATTGCCGGAATCGATAAAGCGCTTTTTCGAATCGGCAATGGAGTTGTTGGAAAGCCATTCCTAGGATCCATTGATGAGCTGCGTATTTATGACCGAACGCTTTTTGATGATGAAATTAGAACACTATCGACCTCCAAAAGTATCCGTAATATAATTGCAAGTAATAGTGATGATCTGGATGATAGCGAAAAGGCGAAGCGGAACGCCTACTACTTTGACAGTGCAGTGTCGAAAGAAGTCCAAAAACTCGATTCGGATTATCACTCCTTGAGGATGGAGCGTCTGGATTTTTACGACGATCTTCCGACGACGATGGTGATGGAGGAAATGGAAAACTCTTCTCCGACTCAGATCCGCGAGAGAGGCGTGTATCACCAATATGGTGACGAAGTGGAGCCTGCATTGCCGGAAGTCTTTTCGGGATTCTCCGCTGGAGCTCCTAGGAATCGCCTTGGGTTCGCCCGATGGCTTGTTAGTGGCGAGCACCCACTTACAGGAAGAGTAGCGGTGAATCGCTATTGGATTAAATACTTCGGAAGAGGTTTAGTGAAGACTGCTGAGGATTTCGGTCTGCAAGGCGATTGGCCCAGTCATCCTGAGTTGCTTGATTGGCTTGCTGATGAGTTCGTTCGCCAAGGCTGGGACATAAAGGCTATGCAAAAGCTCATCGTCTCCAGTGCAACCTACCGCCAGCAGTCGCGGGTAACGTCCGAATTGCTCGAGAGAGATCCTGAGAACATTCTTTTGGCCCGTGGCCCGCGACAACGGCTTTCCGCTCATACGGCTCGCGATCAAGCTTTGTCCTTGAGCGGCTTGCTGGTCGAGCGTCAAGGAGGCCCATCGGTAAGTCCCTATCAACCTGATAAACTCTGGGATTTGATGAGCAACATGAAATACAGGCAGTCCAAAGGTGATGATTTGTATAGAAGAAGCTTGTACACGATTTGGAAGCGAACGGTTCCACCGCCATCGATGGCCCTAATGGACGCTGCAGATCGCGAATCTTGCCGGATTAGCTCGACGCGAACCAACACGCCACTGCAGGCATTGACGCTTCTCAATGAGAAAATGTATGTAGAGGCAGCTCGGAACCTGGGGCAGCGAATTCTCAGGGAAGGTGGGACGAGTGAATCCGTTCAGATTGAGTTTGGCTTTGAATCCGTGCTGGCCAGAAAGCCCAGCGAGAAAGAACAGGGCTTGCTCGAGGAAGCATATCAGGAATATAAGAGCGAATTCGAAAATGATTTGGTTGGTGCCGAACAGCTGATTGCTATAGGCGAATCGAAGACAGATCCGTCTTTTGACCCGCGGGATTTAGCTGCGGCGACAACGTTGGCTAACATGCTTCTAAATTTGGACGAAACGGTGACTAAGGAGTGAGTAAGGAAGGAGATCATTGATGAGAGCTTTGAAAAACGGTTGTCCTGATTACAACAAGTCGACGGGTAATCCTTTAACGACGACACGCCGCTATTTTCTGGGCAAGGCCGCCAAGGGAATTGGAGCTGTGGCATTGGGATCCCTTTTGAATGAGCGGCTATTCGCCCAGGACAAGCCGGCGAGTGGCTTGCCTGGATTCCCCAATTTCGCCCCCAAGGCGAAGCGAGTAATCTTTCTTTTCCAGTCTGGCGGGCCTCCTCAAATGGACCTGTTCGATTACAAGCCCCATCTGGATCAGGTCCATAATCAAGAAGTGCCTGAATCGGTATTCAATGGGCAACGACTGACGGGAATGACAGCAGGACAGAGTTCATTCCCCGTAGCCCGATCGATTTTCAAGTTCGAGAGGACAGGGAAGAGCGGCATTTGGCTCAATACGGAAGTAATGCCGCATTTGGCGGAGGTCATGGATGAAGTGTGCATGATAAATTCTATGCACACGGATGCTATCAATCACGATCCGGCGATTACTTTTTTCCAGACGGGCTTCCAGATTGCGGGACGCCCCAGTGTGGGAGCTTGGCTTTCCTATGGATTAGGAAGCATGAACGAAAATCTCCCAGCTTTTGTCGCTATGACTTCCCACAATGGAGGCCAGCCCTTGTACGATAGACTTTGGGGAGCGGGTTTCTTGCCGACTAAGCATCAAGGGGTCAAATTTGGAGGTGGCAAGGACCCCGTTTTGTATTTGAACAATCCAGACGGAATGAGTTCAAAGCTGCGTCGTAAAACCTTGGATCACATAGTGGCTATGAATGAAATGAAGTTCGACGATTATGGGGATCCGGAAATCGAGACGCGTATAGCCCAATACGAAATGGCCTTTCGCATGCAGACTTCTGTTCCCGAGTTGACGGATGTCTCCAAGGAGCCGGAAAGCGTTTTCGATCTTTATGGTGAGGATGCTCGCAAGCCGGGAACCTACGCGAACAATTGCCTCTTAGCGAGACGGCTTTCCGAGCGCGGTGTCCGCTTTGTACAGCTCTTTCATCGAGGATGGGACACGCATGGAAATTTACCGAATCAGTTGAAACGGCAATGTAGAGCTACGGATCAACCAACGGCCGGTTTGATCACGGATCTAAAGCGCCGAGGAATGCTTGATGATACCCTGGTGGTTTGGGGAGGAGAATTCGGAAGAACTGTTTATAATCAGGGTGAAATGACTCCTGAGAATTATGGTCGCGACCACCATCCACGTTGCTTCAGTATTTGGATGGCGGGCGGTGGCGTCAAAGGCGGTATGGCTTACGGGAAGACTGATGACTTTAGCTACAACATAGCCGAGAATCCTGTCAGCGTGCACGATCTGCATGCTACCATGCTTCACCTGCTCGGCGTAGATCACGAGAGACTGACCTTCAAGTTTCAAGGCCGCCACTACCGATTAACCGACGTTCACGGGAAGGTGGTTGAACCAATTTTGGCGTGAGAAGCTTTTTTGTAGGAGCGGCTTTTTGCCGCGATTCTTGGGGACGTGCCATATCGCGGCGTAAAGCCGCTCCTACATTATGGTGGTTCGGGAAGAATAACGACTGCGCTCTTCGAGTTATTTAAACATGGCCGCTCGGGGATCGGCCGCTACCGTTAATAGTTATGAAGAAAAAACATCCATTACTTTTTTCAATTCTCGCCCTCCTAGCGGCTGCAATTGCCTCGGCCGAAAAGCCGAATATCCTAGTGATCCTCGTCGATGATATGGGGTACGGAGATGCCGGGTGCTTTAATCCCGACTCGAAGATCGCCACTCCGTATATAGATAAGCTGGCGGCAGAGGGAATGATGTTCCGAGACGCCCATGCGCCCGGCCCTTTGTGTCACATGTCTCGTTATGGACTGATGACTGGACGGTATCCATTCCGTACCGACGTCACAGTATGGCCGACAAAGGCGTTGATTAAAGAGGGGCAAATGACCATCGCCTCGCTCCTGAAATCTCAAGGCTACTACACCGCCATGGTGGGCAAGTGGCATTTAGGCTTCGAGGAAACGGGCTATCAGAATCCTCTTCCAGGCGGTCCGGTTGACCGGGGATTCGATAGTTACTTCGGCATTCGCGCATCCACCGACATCCCTCCCTATTTTTATATTCGTGGCGACAAGGCGGTGCTTCCGCCAACCAACTATATCGAAGCAGTTTCATCTGAAGGATGGACGCCGATCCAAGGCGAATTTTCGCGAGCGGGAGGAATCTCTCCGGATCTAACGCTCGAAGGCGTCTTACCTCGTTTTAGCGATGAGGCCATCGAAGTGATCGAGACTCATTCGAAAGATCGATCTCGGGCGGACAAGCCATTGATGCTCTATTTGGCCTATCCAGCTCCCCATACGCCTTGGCTCCCTTCCGAAGAGTTCGTCGGCAAGAGTGAAGCATCGATGTACGGGGATTTCATGATGATGGTCGATGACGAGATCGGCCGCGTCCTCAAGGCTTTGGATAAGGAAGGTATGAAGGACGATACGCTTGTCATATTCACCTCCGACAATGGTCCGGTTTGGTATGATCAGGATGTCGAACGATTAGGCCATGATTCCGCGGGTGGATTGCGGGGAATGAAATCGGATGCCTGGGAAGGCGGTCACCGCATGCCGTTTATAGCTCGTTGGCCAGGAAGCGTTGAGGCGGGAACTTCGACGGATAGACTGGTTTGCTTCACGGATTTGATGGCTACGTTTGCCGATATCCTGGAGGTGCAGCTGCCTCCGAACGCTGGGCCCGATAGTTTCAGCTTTCTGCCGGACATGACCGGACAGAAATCGTATAATACACGCGTGCGGAAGTCGGTAGTTATGAAGTCGGGTAGTGGCGGACTGATGACGATTCGTTCGGGAGATTGGAAGTTTATCGATGGTCGCGGTTCTGGCGGATTTTCGGATCGCGGCGTTCGTGGCGGGGATCCCTTGGCTGACGGGGGCGGCAATCGGCAATCTGCCCCAGAACCGCAAGGACCGGCAGGTCAGCTGTACAATATGAAAAACGATCTCGGCGAAACACGAAACCTGTATACCGAACGGCCGGAAATCGTAGATCGTTTGAAAAATGAGATGGCCCAGGTCGTCCGCAACAGCAAGAGCCGCTAGGGATAGTTGACTTTAACATCTTACGGATCGGACATTCTTTATTTATGAAAAAGCTACTGTATTTGATTCTCTGCCCTGTGGTCCTCCCGCTTTGGGGCTGTTCGAATGCGTCCGATGGTGACGTTGCCAGCGATGATTGGACCTCGCTTTTCGATGGAGAATCCCTGTCCGGTTGGCGCGGATACAACGGAATCGATATCCAGGGAGCCTGGCAGGCGGTCGATGAAACACTCTACTTCGATGGAAAGAAGGAGGATCGGCCTCAGATAAATATCATTACTGAAAAGCAGTTCGATGATTTCGATTTTCGCTTCGATTGGAAGATCGAGAAAGGAACGAATTCAGGCGTGATGTTTCACGTAGCGGAAGGACCCGCTAAACCTTATCATACGGGCCCGGAGTATCAGATTCTCGACAATCTCGGCTTTCGCAACGGTAAGGGTGAATCCGTCACTCCACCAAACTACACGGGAGCCCACTACGCTGTTGAACCCGCGTTTGAAGATGCCACCAAGTCCATTGGCGAATGGAACACCAGTCGAATTCTGGTGGACGGCAACCACGTGGAGTATTGGCTAAATGGAGTCAAAACCGCGGAATACGAGATGCATAGTCCTGAGTGGAATGAGCAGATTGCCAATGCTAAATTCAAGAACTGGGAGCTCTATGCCACCACCGGCAAAGGCCACATCAGCCTCCAGGATCACGGACATCGAGTTTGGTTCCGCAATCTGAAAATAAAGGAGCTCTGAAGAAATTTCAGTGTTTAGCGCCAGTGCTTGAAAACGTAATCAATCTTTGACTGTTTCCCGAAGGATGTGTTTGTCGAGTGGCATTAGGTCGATCCGCGCTTGGGCGAAATTCCTATTATACTTCCTTGCTTTCAGCTATGCGGGTATGGCTGCTGAACGAGCGAACATCGTCCTTATTATGGCAGATGATATGGGAATAGAGTGCTTGGGTAGCTACGGGAGCGCAGCTTACGAGACGCCGAACCTGGACCGCTTGGCTGAGAACGGCGTTCGATTCGAGCACTGCTACTCCACGCCGCTTTGCACCCCCTCCCGCGTGCAGATCATGACAGGCAAGTATGGATTTCGCAACTACGTCGACTTTGGAACCTTGCCTTTGGATCAGGTGACATTCGCCAATCTTCTCAAGGATAGTGGTTACGCTACCTGTATTGCGGGGAAATGGCAATTGGGGGGCGATGATAAGACTCCTGGCCACTTCGGATTCGACCAGTATTGCGTTTCCCATTTAGGAGGCCTAGAAGAGAAACCCGACGAGGAGGCGAAGGGCCGCTTTGCTCACCCTTTAATCCAACAGGATGGGCGGTATCTTCCGGGGGACCGAATTCGAGATGCCTACGGTCCGGACCTATTTTGTGACTACCTTCTGGAATTTATTGATGCGAACCAGAATAGGCCCTTTTTCGCGTATTACCCGATGGTCCTCGTGCACACGCCTTTCGTTCCGACTCCCGATTCTCTCGAATGGAATGATCCCCTGCAGCGAGATGTGAAGGAAGGCCGCAATTTTGCGGAAATGGTACGCTATGCCGACAAGCTAGTAGGCCGTATTGTCGAGCGGCTAGAAAAGCGCGGCCTATTGGATGAAACGCTAATCCTGTTCACGGGAGACAATGGCACGCATGTGAGCGTTTCGAGCGAGTTGCAAAACGGTTCAACGATACATGGCGGTAAAGGAACCATGTTGGATACCGGCACGCGGGTTCCTTTGATCGCCTCCTGGAAAGGGTCAGGCGCCCGAGGGTTGGTTTCCGAGGACCTTGTCGATTTTACCGATTTCCTGCCCACCCTATTAGAGGCGGGTGGCAGGTTGGATGTGATGGGCGAGCAGCTGGATGGGCGAAGCTTTTTGCCGCAAATCAGGGGCGAAAAGGGTGACCCTCGTCAATGGGTGTTTTGCCACTACGATCCGAACGTCCCTTTTGGCGGGTTCCAGTTGCACGCGGGTCGTTGGGCCCGGGATCAGCGTTTTAAACTATATGAGGATGGCCGTTTTTACGACGTGGCCAACGATCCAAGGGAGCAAAAGGATCTTCAATCCCTCGAGAGAATCCCGGGCGCAGCTTCGGCGAGGAAGAGGCTACGAGAGGTCCTGGAATCCATGCCTGCTTGGGTGGAAGTAGGGGCGCATCATCGGAGCTCGGAGCAGAACAAGAAGTACTTGGGGAGTACTTCGGGGAATTGATCTCACTGGTTGGTGGTGGGAGATAGTCTCAAATCTTGATCGTGAAGAAGCGGATCAAATCCTTGTCCCACGCGATTCGAGGAATCGCGGATTTCATACTTTTAGGGGCGAATGCCAAGATTCAGCTAGTGGCTGTATTGGCGATAACCTCAGCGGGTTTTCTTCTCGATTTTGGACCCTACGATTGGATTGCAGTGGTTTTGTGCATCGGGATGGTTCTATCAGCGGAAGCCATGAATACGGCGATAGAGCGACTAGCGGATGCGGTGCATCCAGGGCGCGATGAGCGGATTCGAGTGGTCAAGGATATTGCCGCTGGAGCGGTATTGATCGCCTCTATGGTTTCGGTTGTGATCGCGGTCCTGGTGGTTGGGAAGAATCTTCCGAAGCTCTAGTCGCTGTTTCGATTGTAGTATTATCCTTGGTTGAGCATCTAAATAGAGGGTGGCACTGTTGTAGGAGCGGCTTTACGCCGCGATCACTGATGTCGAATCGCGGGATAAACCCGCTCCTGCATATTTTGGGGCTTCCCGCATCCCTACTTCCAGCCGAGGATTTCGATTGGCGGACGGAGATGGATAGGCTTTACTGTCGATAATGGAGTTATCCCGACTGATTTTCTTCTGCCTTCTACCCATTAGCCTATTTGGGCAAATCGGGACCCAAAGGCCGAACATCGTCTTCATATTCATAGATGATCAAGGCTATTACGACCTTAGCTGCTATGGGGCCTCGGAGATCAATACCCCTCGGATCGATGCTATGGCGAAGGAAGGGATTCGTTTCACGGATTATTACGCAGCTGCTCCGATTTGCAGTCCGTCGCGAGCTGGATTATTGACGGGATGCTATCCACGGCGAATCGGGATGGAAACTTGGGTACACCGGGCCGATTCAAAACGTGGAATAAATCCCGACGAGCTAACCATAGCGGAGCTTTTCAAACAAAATGGATACGCCACTGCTTGCATCGGGAAGTGGCATCTCGGATTTCACGAACCTTTCCTCCCGCGTCAGCAAGGATTCGACGAATACTTCGGGCTGCTGCACAATTTAGACCCAGTTGAAATTATCTATTTTGAAGGGAAGGGAGGCGTACCGCTGATGCGAAATGACGAAATCGTAAAGCGACCGGCAGATCCAGCTGAATTGACCGAGCACTATACGGACGAAGCGATCGCTTTTATGGAACGGGAAAAGGATAACCCGTTTTTTCTCTACCTGCCTCATACGATGCTTCACGTTCCGCTCGGTGTTAGCGATCGATTCAAAGGAACGTCGCAGTTTGGTGAATACGGCGATGCGATTCATGAATTGGATTACAATGTCGGCCGTATTTTCGATGCTCTGGAACGCTTGGGCATCGAGGACGAAACCGTCGTGATCTATGCGTCGGACAATGGACGTGGGCCCGGCCGTAACAGCTCCCAGAAAATTCAAGGCAGGAAACTGTCCACGTATGAAGGCGGCATACGCGTCCCCGGAATTGCCTGGGGACCTGGTTTAGGGATTCGTTCGGGATACGAGTCTTCCAGCCTGGCAACGGCTCTAGATTGGTATCCAACCTTGGCCACTTTCGCGGGTATCCGCGTTACTGAAGGTAGGGTCATCGATGGTCGCGATATCAGCTCTTATCTTACTGGCAAAAGCGAAGGCATTCCCTCGCCGATGACCTCCGGCACGCTCAATGCCGACGTCGTTTTGCGTCGCTCCTGGGATCCGGCGGGAGAGTGGGATTCGCTTTTCACGCGCGAAGAGTATATCAACGCATTCTTCTACCATGGTAGCCAAGGAGCCCTAGCGGCTGTTCGTTGGGACAAGTGGAAGCTAAGGTTGAATCCGATGCTTCAGCTCTTCGATCTGGAGGTTGATCCGGGTGAATCGAAGCCGTTGAGAGATCGGGATATTTCCCGCAAGCTCAGGGGTATGGCGGTAACCTTCCAGGAAGAGATGAATATGGATGCCCGCCGTCCCGGTAATGTTCGATAATAGATTTTGAACTCGATCGAAGCTATGAACTTAGTTCGGTGGCCAATTGTTGGCATTTTCGCTATCTACTGGTTCATGGGGTCAACCTGTTTTGCTCAGTCGGATACAATTTCAGAGTCGGATAGAGCGAACGCCTTTTTCGATCGCGTCTTTGACGAGCGTGTCGCCCGCTATCCTGAGCGGCAAACGTACTTGGGTATCAAAGATAATTACGGGGAGTGGGACGATTCGTCTGACGCCATGGATCAACAGGAGCTTGAGATCACGAAAGAGAATCTGGCTTGGCTAAAGGAATCGATTGATTACGAGAAGCTCGACGCTCAAACAAAAATTAGTTATCTGATGTGGGTTGAGCGAGCGGAAGATCAGATACGGAATTTCAAGTACCGAAATTATAACTACCCAGTAAATCAAATGTTCGGGAGGCACACGGGAGTGCCATCATTTTTGATCAACATGCACCTCGCGGGCGATGACAGTGATGCCGAAAATTACATCGAGCGATTGAAGGGAGTCGACGAGGTATTCGATCAGCTGATTGAAAACTTAGAATTACGAGAGAAATTAGGGATTCTCCCACCCAAGTTCGTTTTCCCGCGAGCGATAGAGTCTAGCAGGAATGTGATTTCAGGCGCCCCTTTTGACGATTCAGCTGAAGACTCGGCTCTTTGGGAGGATTTTCGAGCGAAGCTGCAGAAGCTCGATCTTGAGGAACCCAGGAAAGTACAGCTGCAGACAGAAGCTAGGGACGCACTGGTGGATGTGGTGGAACCGGCCTACGAACGGCTCATTGCTTTTCTGGAAGAACAGGGTTCGCGAGCAACGACGGATGATGGCGTTTGGAAATTCGAGTATGGCGATGCGTTCTACAATGAAGCGTTGCGATTGACGACGACCACGGAACTGACGGCTGAAGAGATTCACCAGATTGGCCTTAACGAGGTGGAGCGTATCCACAACGAAATGCGATCGATCATGGAAATGGTAGAGTTCGAAGGCGATCTTAAGGAATTCTTCGAGTTCATGCGAACTGACGAGCAATTCTATTATCCCAATACCGACGAAGGTAAAGAGGCCTACATTAAACGAGCGGTGGAGGTGATCGACGATATGAAGGAACGGCTCGACACCTTGTTCATCGCTAAGCCCGAAGCGGATCTTATCGTTAAGCGAGTGGAAGCTTTTAGGGAGAAATCGGCTGGGACGGCATTCTACCAACGACCCGCTCCCGATGGAAATCGCCCAGGGATTTATTACGCGAATCTCTACGACACGGCCAACATGCCGAAATACAAGCTAGAGGCCTTGGCCTATCATGAGGGTGTCCCCGGCCATCATATGCAGTTGGCATTGGCCCAGCAGCTGGAGGGAGTCCCTAAATTCCGGAAATTCGGTGGCTACACTGCTTACATTGAAGGCTGGGGACTGTACTGCGAACTGCTCCCGAAGGAAATGGGGCTGTATACGGATCCCTATTCCGATTTTGGACGTTTGTCTATGGAGTTGTGGCGAGCTTGTCGCCTTGTTGTGGATACAGGAATACACCATAAGAAATGGACGCGAGAGCGGGGGATCGCCTATTATCAAAACAATACTCCGGATACCGAACGTGATTGCATACGCATGGTGGAGAGACACATCGTTATGGCTTCCCAAGCGACGGCCTATAAGATCGGCATGCTCAAGATTCTCGAACTAAGGGAGCGAGCCAAAGAGGCCCTAGGAGAGCACTTTGACATTCGGGAGTTTCACGACGTTGTCCTTCGTGGCGGCCCCGTCCCGCTCGCTGTCTTGGAGAAGATGATCGACGAGTATATCGCCGAGCATTGAATGGTTTGCAGATCTGTAGGAGCGGGTTTGCCGCGCGATAATCTCAAAGCAGCTCCGATCGAGATCGCGGTGTAAACCCGCTCCTACATTCAATTCATCGCTGGGTTGCCGAGAATCGATCTACGGGTTGTCTACCCCTAGTCGCTCGTAGTGTTTGGCGAACCAAGGATTGATTGGTCCGCTGCCTACGATGGGATGGTAGGGCGCGTTGTCTTTTGGAAGGTTCTTTCGAAACGCATCCAGTTCCCTCGCGTATTCAGAATTGTTTGCCAGGTTCGTCCACTCGTTGGAATCACGAAAGTGATCATAGAGCTCTTCGGATCCATCCTCGTAGCGAATGTACCGGAATCGATCGGAACGGAGCGTATGGTTATTCATCGCGTAGGTAGTGATGATCGAGTGTCTCCAGCTCGCTCCACTGTTTTCGATCAGGGGAACCAAACTGCGGCCTGCATTTTGCGGTCTTTTTGGGAGGTCGCATAGATCGACAAGCGTGGGATAGATGTCTATCAGGCCAACCGGTTGGTGACGCTTTTCCGATCCCTGGCCATTGGGAGTAGCAACGATAAAGGGGACCCTCGTCGACTCTTCCCAGAGTCCCTGTTTGGATACACGCTCCTTCTCGCCTAAATGGTAGCCATGATCGCTAAACAAAATGACGATCGTGCTATCCGCATGTGGCGAGCGATCCAGAGCGTTCAGGACGCGGCCAACCTGAGCATCCACGAATGTCGTGCAGACCAGATAGGCTTGGACGCATAGTCGCAACTGCTCTTCGTTATTTGCCCGCAGCCAGTCTATGTCTGGATAGCGAGGTAGCTCGTGTATCAGCCGTCCGATTTCGGGAACATCTGAAAGGTCGTCTA
>Ga0310343_10001014_pt1 | contig 14124 bp, 26 predicted proteins | sample HC15DNA2025_MG_FD_203519 | JGI IMG/M metagenome (GOLD analysis project Ga0310343, IMG submission 203519) | Marine microbial communities from station ALOHA, North Pacific Subtropical Gyre - HC15-DNA-20-25_MG | ecosystem: Environmental > Aquatic > Marine > Oceanic | place: Pacific Ocean: North... | reverse complement strand
TAAAAATATGTCGGTCAGAAGTAATGGTAGAGTGATTAGAACTAATGGAAATAGAACCGATTGGAAAAAGGCAATTATTACATTGTCTGGAGATGATAAAATTGATTTAATTAATGGAGACTTTTCATAAGCTATGGCTGTAAAAAAATTAAAACCAGATACACCGAGCCAAAGGTATATGTCTGTTTCATCATTTGATGAATTAACTACAAATAAACCTTACAGAAAATTAACTACTCCTATTAAGAAAACAGGAGGAAGAAATAATTCAGGTAGAATTACTTCTAGAAGAAGAGGCGGTGGGCATAAACGTAGATATAGAATAATTGATTTTAAGAGAAATAAGTTTGACGTTTCAGGTGAAGTATTAACAATAGAATATGATCCAAACCGTTCTTCGAGAATTGCATTAGTTAACTATGCTGACAATGAAAAAAGGTATATCATTGCTCCCGATGGGATTAAAGTTGGTCATAATATTATTTCATCGAAGTCAGAATCAATTCCATTTAATGTGGGTAATGCAATGCCTCTATCTAGAATTCCAGATGGAATGCTAGTTCATAATATAGAATTGAAAATTGGCAAGGGAGGTCAACTATCGAGAAGCGCTGGTGCATATGCAAGAATTATGGCTAAAGAAGATGGGAATGTTACATTAAGACTTCCATCTGGCGAAGTAAGAATGGTAAATGAAAATTGCCTAGCTACTATTGGGACTGTTGGAAATAAAAGTCATGAGAATATAAAGATAGGAAAAGCTGGTAGATCAAGATGGCTTGGAAAAAGACCTAAAGTTAGAGGGGTGGCGATGAATCCCGTAGATCATCCACATGGTGGAGGTGAAGGAAGAACATCTGGTGGTAGACATCCTGTTAGTCCTTGGGGCACTCCAGCTAAAGGATACAAAACTAGAAAGAAAAATAAACCATCTAATAAATTTATAGTAAAGAGAAGGAAGTAATAAAAAATGGCTAGATCACTAAAGAAAGGTCCATATATTGACCCAAAGCTTCAAAAAAAAGTTGATAATTTATCATCATCTGATAAAAAGCAAGTCATCAAAACATGGTCAAGAAAGACTACTATTTCTCCTTCTTTTGTAGGATTAACTTTCGCGGTTCACAATGGGCATAAATTCATACCTGTGTATGTTTCAGAAAACATGGTGGGACATAAATTAGGTGAATTTTCACCAACAAGATTGTTTAGATCGCACTCAGGGGATAGAAAAGGATAAAAATGGAAGCTTCATCGAAATTGAAATATGTTAGACAATCTCCCTTTAAGGTGAGATTTGTAGCTGATATGATAAGAGGTAAAAATGTTGCTGATGCAATTAATATACTTACTGCAACCAATAAAAAAGCATCAAAATTTCTTTTAAAAATGCTTGATTCTGCAGTCGCCAATATTAATTATATTGATGACAACTCAAATTTTGATCCATCAGACTTATATGTTAAAACAATATTTGTTGATGGCGGCCCAATGTTGAAAAGATTCAGACCCGCGGCTATGGGTAGAGCTACCCCCATAAGAAAAAGGATGAGTCATATCACAATCACAATAGAGAATAAATAAGGGGTATAATGGGACAGAAGACAAATCCAATTGGCATTAGATTAGGAATTAATAAAACATGGGATTCTGTGTGGTTCGATGAGAAAAACTATGCAAGCAAGCTTCATGAAGACATTCTAATAAGAGAATTTTTAAATAAAAAACTTTCTGATGCAAGTTTAGCAAAAATTGAAGTTGAAAGAACAACAAAGAAAATTTCAATAAATATTTACACCGCCAGGCCAGGTCTTGTTATTGGTAAGGGTGGCTCTGAAGTAGAGAGTTTGAAGAAGATGATTACGAAAATGATAGGGCTTGAAGTTCAGATAAATGTTAATGAGGTCAAGAATCCTCAACTCCAAGCTGTTCTTGTTGGCCAAAACATAGCTCAACAATTAGAGAAAAAAGTTAATTATAGAAGAGTTGCTAAGAAAACAATTCAGAGTACAATGAGTATGGGCGCTGAAGGTATAAAAATTTGTATTGCCGGTAGATTGAATGGAGCTGATATTGCAAGATCAGAAACTTTTAGAGAGGGAAGGGTTCCCCTTCATACACTAAGAGCTGATATTGATTATGCTCATGTTGAAGCTCTAACTACCTTTGGGATTATTGGAATAAAAACATGGATTTATAAAGGAGAAATAAGGTAGTCATATGTTAGCTCCTAGAAAAGTAAAATATAGAAAACCACAAAAAGGTAGAATGAAAGGCATGTCTGTAAGAGGTAGTCATGTAGCATTTGGCACATTTGGCTTGAAAGCACTTGAGCCAGGCTGGATAACTAGTCGTCAGATTGAGGCTGCTCGTATTGTTCTATCTAGAAGTATTAAAAAAGTAGGGAAAGTATGGATTAGGATATTTCCTCACAAAGCTATTACAAAAAAGCCAGCTGAAACAAGAATGGGTAAAGGTAAAGGTTCTCCCGAGTATTGGGTGGCAGTCGTAAAGCCAGGCAGAATTTTATTTGAAATTGATGGCATAGACTTTGAACAAGCGCAAGAGGCATTTAGGAAATGTGCAAATAAATTACCAATTAAAGCAAAAATTGTTAGTAGGAGAGAGCTGTAGATATGGCAAAAAAAATAAATACATATGCTGATCTTTCTGTTGAAGAATTAAACAAAGCATTGCAAGAAAAAAAAGAGATTTTGTTCAACATGAGATTTCAAAAATCTTTACAGCAATTAGATCATCCAATGTCTATTAGAAATGCAAAAAAAGATATTGCAAGAATCAAAACAAGAATTAGCGCACTAAATAACAAAAGAGAAATATAATGGAACAGAACAATAATATAGAAAACAAGAAACAGCTTGTTGGTGAAGTTGTTGAGTCTCCTATGGAAAAAACAGCTGTAGTTAAGGTTGAAAGAAGATTTCCTCACCCAGTATATAAAAAATTTATAAGTAAGTCAAAAAAGTATTATGCGCATGACCCTGAAAATATATGTAAGGCTGGAGATGTAGTTAGAATTTTGGAGTCTAAGCCAATTAGCAAAAGTAAGAGATGGGTTGTTATGGAAATTGAAAAGAAAGCAGTAAAATAAAGGTTAAAATTTGTGATTCAACAAGAGACTAGATTAAATGTAGCGGATAACACTGGAGCAAAAGAAGTTTTATGTATAAGAGTCTTAGGAGGAACTAAGCGTAGATATGCAAGGCTTGGAGATGTGATTGTTGTTACCGTAAAAAAAGCAATTCCTGGTGGAAATTTAAAAAAAGGAACCATCTCTAAAGCTGTTATCGTAAGAACAAGAAAAGAAGTTCGTAGAAAAGATGGTTCATATATACGATTTGATGATAATGCAGCTGTTTTAATAAATAATCAAATGGAGCCAACTGGGACTAGAGTTTTTGGTCCAGTAGGAAGAGAATTGAGAGAGAAGAAATTCATGAAAATTCTTTCATTAGCTCCGGAAGTGATATAAATATGAAATTCAAAAAAAATGATGTTGTTCAAGTGATAACAGGCAAGTATAAAGGGCAGCAAGGAAGAATTATTAAGGTTTATCCTGGAAAAGATAGGGTCATTGTTGAGGGTATAAATATTATAAATAAGCATGAAAGGCCTACTCAAGAAAATCCTCAAGGTGGTATCATGAAGAAGGAAACATCAATACATTCATCAAATGTATTGTATGTAGAAAATGATGTTCCTGTAAAGATTGGCTACAAATTTCTTGATAATGGATCAAAAGTTAGATTTTCAAAAAAAACAAATAACATTTTAGATTAAATATAGATTATGGAAAAAGCAAACTTAGAAAATTTTTATAAGCAAAACATCGTTCAGAATCTGCATAAAGAGTTGAATTGTGATAATATTATGCAAGTCCCACGCCTAGAAAAAATAGTTCTTAATATGGGCTTAGGTGATGCAAAAGATAATAAAAATGGCTTAAAACAAGCTGTGGAAGAAATGGCAGCTATTACAGGGCAAAAACCTGTTATAACTAAGTCAAAGAAAGCTATATCTAATTTTAAAACTAGAGAAAAAGATCCTGTAGGTGTATCTGTTACCCTTAGGAGAAGAAATATGTATGAATTTCTTGAAAGATTTATCGCTATAGTTTCTCCCAGAATTAGGGACTTTAGAGGTTTTTCACCTAAAGGTTTTGATGGAAATGGTAACTATAATTTTGGAATAACTGAACAGGTGATATTCCCTGAAATTAATTACGATAAAATTAATGGTATTAGAGGTATGAATTTAACATTTGTAACCTCTGCTAAAGATGACAGAGCAGCATTGAAATTAATTAAATCTTTTGGATTTCCTTTTAGAGAGGTATCCAAAAAAGCCGCAGAGGAGATTTTGTAAATGGCTAAAAAATCTAAAGTTGTTAATAATCATCATAAAATCAAACTATCAAATAGATATTATGAAAAAAGAAAAAAATTATTAGAGCAAATATATAATCCTGAACTCTCTTTTGAAGAACGACAAGCTTTTAGATTAAAATTGGAAAAGTTACCTAAAAATTCAAGTAGAATCCGAGTTCGTAATAGATGTAATGTTACGGGTCGACCCAGAGGAGTATATAGAAAATTTGGCTTATCCAGAATAACTTTTAGAGAATTAGCCTCTAAGGGTATGATTCCTGGAGTTTCAAAGGCTAGTTGGTAAAATAAAAGGAAATTATTACTTATGACGATGACAGATCCAGTAGCAGATTTTTTAACGAGAATTAGAAATGCTCAAATGGCATTAAAACCTTGGACTGATATTCCTGTATCAAAGCTTAAGATTAGGCTTTCGTACGTACTTAAAGAAGAAAATTTTATAAGGGATTATATTTTAATTAAAGATGAAACGCAAGATAGTTTAAGAATATTCTTGAATTATGATCAGAATAATAATCCAGTTATCCATGGCATTGAGAGAATAAGCAAGCCAGGATGTAGAAATTATGTTAGTTCAGATAAATTACCACGAGTCTTAAATGGTATGGGTATAGCAATTTTATCTACTTCAAAGGGTGTTGTTTCTGATAAAAAAGCTAAAACATTAAACGTAGGCGGAGAAGTCCTCTGCCATGTTTGGTAAAACTAAGGAAAATATTTTATAATGTCTCAAATTGGAAGAAAAGAAATTTTAATTCCTGAAAAGGTGTCAATAAATACTGAAAGTAGTTTGATTGTTGTCAAAGGACCTTTAGGAGAGTTGTCATTAAATATTAAAGATGGTATTAAAGTAACAACTAAAGATGATAGCCTATTTGTAGCTAGAGAAGACGATTCTAAAAAAAATAAAGAGATGCATGGACTAACAAGATCTCTTATTGCTAATATGATAGAAGGTGTTTCAGAAGGCTATAAAAAAGAATTACAGTTAGTTGGCGTTGGATATACTGCAGATGCAAGTAGTAATAAATTTTTGCTACTTAACCTCGGATATTCGCATCCTATTTATTTTGAAAAACCAGATACTATAACCTTTGAAACTCCAAACAACACTACTGTTATTGTTAAAGGGGTTGATAAGCAAGAGGTTGGAGAAGTTTCAGCGAAAATAAGAAGTCTAAGGAAGCCTGAGCCATTTAAAGGTAAGGGAGTTAAATATTCTGATGAACATATTAGAAGAAAAGCAGGAAAAACAGTCGGAGCATAGATGTCAGTTATAACAAAAAGAAATCAGTGGAAAAATAAACAAAGTAGAATTGCTTATAAAATTAATAAGAAATTGAAATGTCCCAAAATTATCGTTTTTAGATCGAATAAAAATATTTCTGTACAATTAATTGATAATATAACTAATTCAACTATTTGTTCATCTTCTAGTCTTGATAAAAGTATAGCTAAGGAAATAGCTAAAAGTAAAAATAAAATTGATATAAGCAATATCGTAGCTAATGATCTTTCAAAGAAGTTAAAAACTAAAAAAATTGATCAGGTCGTTTTTGATAGAAGTGGATATAGATTCCATGGAAGAGTAAAAGCTATTGCAGATACGCTTAGAGATAACGGAATAAAAATTTAGAAAAGGAGTATGATGAGGACATTTATAAATCCTGCAGAGCTTGACTTGAAAGATGAGAATGTAATCTCAATAAAAAGAATATCAAAAGCAACAACAGGCGGAAGAGCTATGAGATTTAATAGTGTAGTTGCGGTTGGCGATGGAAATGGTCATGTAGGCCTAGGTTTTGGAAAGGCTATTGATGTGGCATCTGCTGTAAATAAAGCAAAAGAGGATGCAAAGAAAAATATTTTTAAAGCACCAATAATTAATTCAACTATACCTCATGAGTTGAAAATCAAATATGGATCCGTAAGATTAATTCTTAAGCCAGCGTCCCCTGGAACGGGGATTATTGCAGGTGGTGCAGTAAGGCAGGTTTTAGAATTAGTTGGTATTACAAATATTTTGTCAAAAGTAACTGGTTCTTCAAATCCTGTTAATGTTGTCAAGGCAGTACAAAAAGGTTTAATGGAACTTAGAGATCCTCTTATGGTAGCTAGAGATAGAGGTATTAACTTAAAACAACTTTTTAGCTAGGGGTTAACATCGATGGCAAGTAAAAAAATTGAGATTAAACTAGTTAAAAGCCCAATTGGCTACAAATCTAATGTCAAGAAAACACTTGAGGCATTAGGTTTAACTAAAATGAATAAAACTGTAGTTAAAGATATAAATCCTCAGATTCAAGGCATGGTAAAAACTGTTGAATTTTTGATTAAAACAAAGGAAATATAATGGGTTTGGACAATTTAAAACCAGCTAAAGGCTCAACTTCCAATAGGAAGAGAATTGGAAGAGGTAATGCTACTGGTCAAGGAAGAACAGCAGGAAAAGGCCACAATGGATATAAATCTAGATCTGGGACAAAAGCTAAATTACATTTTGAAGGTGGTCAGACCCCTTTAGCGAGAAGATTACCTAAACGTGGTATGGGTAATGGTAAATTTAATCATCTCAGAAAAAATAAAAAAAATATTCAAATTCTTAATTTGGATGACTTAGAAAAATTAAATCTAAAAGATATTGATAAAAATATTTTAAAAGAAAATGGTTTAATAAAAAATATTAATTCTCAAGTTAAAATACTTGGTAATGGTGAGGTTAACTCATCAATAAATATTAAGGTAGACTTTTATAGCGATTCTGCAAAAAGTAAAATTGAAAAAGCTGGAGGAAAGGCTGACATTGTATGATTAAAAGTTTTATAAATATTTTTTATATACCAGAACTCCGCAAAAAAGTGGCATTTACATCTGCCTTACTTCTTGTATATAGGCTTGGTGGTCATGTCCCACTACCTGGGCTCGATAGAGTAGTACTACAAAGAGTTATGGAAACATATAAATCTACAATTTTAGGTCTATATGATATGTTCGCGGGTGGTTTTTTCTCTCAAGCATCAATCTTTGCTCTTGGAATTATGCCCTATATATCTGCTTCTATCATAATTCAGCTTTTAGGTTCAGTAGTACCTTATTTCCAACGTCTAAATAAAGAGGGTGAAGAAGGCAGAAGAAAAATTATTCAGTTAACAAGATACGGTACGGTTTTGATTTCCTTATTGCAATCAATAGGAGTATCTGTATTTCTTGCTAGTCAAGAATTTCAGATGGCGGGCGGAGCTCAGCCAGTTGTTCCAAATGCAAACTTTATGTTTTATTTCGTTACTATCGTTACTCTAGTAACAGGAACTGTTTTTGTAATGTGGTTGGGAGAAAAAATTTCAGATCATGGATTGGGCAATGGAATTTCCCTTATAATTATGGTTGGTATTCTAGCTCAGGCCCCTCATGTTTTTAATATACAAATGGCGCAAATAGCTGAACAGCCATCAGCTTATATCCTTACCTCTGTAATTCCAGCTATTTTATTGATGGTTGTAATTACATTGTTTGTTGTTATGATTACAACTGGAGTAAGAAAAATTCCAGTTCAATATGCAAAAAGAGTTGTAGGTAGAAAAGTTTATGGTGGTCAAGCAACACACTTACCATTAAAGATTTTAACTGCGGGTGTAATGCCAATTATTTTTGCACAAGCTTTGATGTTCCTTCCAAATACAATAGGCTCAATGTTTTCTGGATCATTAGGTCAGTGGTTTATTACTAATTTTAGTCCAGATAGTTGGATTTATGCTATTTTCTTAGCAATTCTAATAATCATTTTTACATACTTTTATACTGCAATTGCATTCAACCCAGTAGATGTTGCTGATAATATGAAAAAGAATGGTGGATTTATACCTGGAGTTAGACCTGGAAAATCAACAGCTGATTACATTGATAATATCTTGACAAGAGTTACCTTACCAGCTTCATTCTTCCTAGCTTTCGTGGCAATTATTCCAACTGGTTTAATGAAGTATGGAATGGACCCATCTCTAGCTATGTTCTATGGTGGAACAAGTATATTAATTTTAGTTGGAGTTGCATTAGATACTCTTCAGCAAATAGAATCTCATTTAATTACTAGACATTATGATGGTTTTCTTAAATCAGGTAAAATTCAAGGAAGAAGTAAAAGAAAATATTAATTATATGATTAAGATTAAATCTAAAAGTGAAATTGAAAAAATGACTCGTGCCGCCGAAATAGTAAAAAATCTACTTTTTGAACTTGAAAATATGGTTAAGCCTGGCGTGACAACATTAGAGCTAGATTCATATGCAGAAAATTTCATTTTAGACCAAGGAGCTATTCCTGCTTTTAAAGGTTTGTATGGATTCCCTGGTACATTATGCGTATCTATTAATGATGAAGTTGTTCATGGAGTTCCAAGCAACAGAGAGTTGATAGATGGTGATATAATTGGAATTGATGTTGGATCAATCCACCAAGGCTTTTTTGGAGATCACGCAAAAACATTCGCTGTAGGAAGTATTGATTCTAATAAAGAAAAATTAATTGATGTGACGAAAGAGTGTTTGATGAAAGGGATAAGTCAAGCCAAACCTGGAAATAGAATTGGCGATATAGGTTATGCTATTCAAACCTATGCTGAATCATTTGGATTTGGTGTAGTTAAAGATTTAGTAGGTCATGGAATAGGTGAAGAATTACATGAAGAACCTCAAATACCAAATTATGGAGAACCAGATACTGGGGATTTAATACAAGAAGGGATGTGTTTTGCTATAGAACCAATGATAAATTTTGGTACAGATGAAATATATACTAAATCAGATAATTGGACAATTTGTACTAAGGATGGTAATCCTTCAGCTCATTTTGAGCATACAATAACAATTGAAAAAGATGGAGCAAGAATTTTAACAATATAATGGCAAAAGAAGAAAACATAGAAGTTGACGGCACTATTCTTGAAACTCTACCCAATGCAATGTTTAGAGTAAAGTTAGAGAATGGTCATGAGATTTTAGCTCATATTTCTGGAAAAATGAGAATGAATTATATTAAGATACTAACTAATGACAAGGTGAAATTAGAATTATCACCTTATGATTTATCCAGAGGTAGAATAACCTATCGGTATAAGGATTAAATGCAATGAAAGTAAGAGCTTCAATAAAAAAAATGTGTAAAGATTGTCAAATAATTAAGAGAAGAGGTGTTCTCAGAGTTATTTGCATAAATCCAAAACATAAGCAAAGACAAGGATAATATTCAATGGCAAGAATTGCAGGTGTAGATTTACCTAGAAATAAGAAAGTAGAGTTTGCAATACAATATATATATGGTATTGGGGCATTTAAGGCAAAAGCAATATTGGAGGCTTCTTCTGTAGATCCTAATACTAGAGTAAATAAACTCAGTGAAGAACAGATTATTGCAATAAGAAATGAAATTTCAGAGAATTATAATGTTGAGGGTGAGCTTAGAGGTGAAATAACTAGAAATATTAAGAGATTAATGGATATTGGCACCTATAGAGGCACCAGACATAAAAAAGGACTTCCAGCAAGAGGGCAAAATACAAAAAATAATTCCAGAACAAGAAAAGGTAAGAAAAAAACTGTTGCTGGTAAAAAGAAAGCTGTATAAAGGAGTTAAATTTGGCTAGAACAAAGAAAAAAAGTAGAGTAGCAAGTGATGGTATTGCGTTTATAAAAGCAACGTTTAATAATACTATTATAACAATAACAGATAAAAATGGTAATGCAATTGGTTGGAAAAGTGCAGGATCTCTTGGATTTAAAGGCTCAAGAAAAAGTACACCATTTGCAGCTTCTCAAGCAGCTGAGGAATTAGCAAAAGAAGTAATCGATAGAGGGCTAACTACAGTAGAAGTTCGTGTTAAAGGTCCAGGAGGAGGTAGAGAATCTTCAATAAGATCTTTGCGTGCAGCTGGATTAAATATAACTAGTATTACAGATATGACACCTATACCGCATAATGGATGTAGGCCACCTAAAAGAAGAAGGGTATAATTTAAATTATGGCGAGATACACAGGACCAAGAGCAAGAGTTTGTAGAAGATTAGAATTTCCAGTTTTTGAATCACCTAAATTTGGTAATCCAAGAAAAAATTATCCCCCTGGGCAACATGGTAATTCTAGAAGACGAAAACTTTCAAATTATGGTATTCAGTTAAGAGAAAAGCAAAGAATTAAATATTTATACGGTTTACTTGAAAGACAATTTAGAAATTACTTTAAAAAATCTCAAAAAAAAGATGGCCCTACAGGAGAGAATCTATTAATTATGCTAGAGTCAAGACTTGATAATACAATATTTAGATTAGGTTTTGCTCCAACAAGAAGGTCTGCAAGGCAGTTGGTATCTCATAAGCATTTTTTAGTTAATAATAGAGTTGTTAACATTCCATCCTTTCAATTAAAAGAAGGTGATATTGTAACAGTTAGGGATAAAAGTAAAAAAATGGAAATTTTTCAAGATTCATTAAGAAAAATTCAAGGTGATAATCCTATGCCATGGCTAGGAATAGATAAAGCAAAACTTCAAGGTAGTTTTTTATCATCTCCTCAAAGAGATGAAATAGTTGAGCCAATTAATGAACAGTTAGTGGTTGAATTGTATTCAAAATAATTATAAGGGTAAATAAATATGTCTAAAAATAAACATTTTTCTGATATTAATGTTAAAGTTATAAATGAAAATGAAACATCTCTTTCTATAGAAGCAGAACCATTTGAGAGAGGCTATGGTGTTACCGTAGGAAATAGTTTGAGAAGAATTTTATTAACATCAATTCCAGGTGCAGCTATAACATCTGTTAAAATTGATGGTGTCCAACATGAGTTTACAGCCATTGATGGAATAAAAGAAGACTTGACTGAAATAGTTCTAAATCTTAAAGAATTACGTTTTGCTATGAAAGAGGAAGGCCCTGAAACAATTAATTTTTCATTACAAGGCCCTACTGTTATTAAAGGTAAAGAACTTAATAAGCATTTAAATGATTTTGAAGTATTAAATACTGACCATCATATTGCAGAGATAACTTCAGATAAAAAGTTTGATGTAGAAATGAGAGTTCAAAGAGGTAGAGGATATTCATTAGCAAATGCTAACAAAAGATCTGATGATACCATTGGAACAATAGCTATTGATGCTCTTTTTAATCCTATATTAAATGTCTCTTGGAATGTTGACCCTATAGCAACTTCTTCTGAGGGTCATGAAAAATTATCACTGACTGTTCAATCTGATGGTTCAACTACTCCTAAAGATGCAATGAATCATGCTGCTACAATAGCAAGGGATCATTATGGTTTTTTCCTTTTTGATGATTCAGAAGCAATAAAAGCTGTCGATGACAAGGAGTTATCTGAAGCTCTTGAAACTAAGAACTTATTATTAAAGACGATAGACGAAATGGAATTATCAGTTAGAAGCCATAATTGTTTGCAAGCGGCAGGAATAAAAACTATTGGTGAGTTAGTTTCTAAAGATGAGAGTGAGATGCTTAAATTTAAAAACTTTGGTCGTAAATCATTAACGGAATTAGTTGCAAAACTTAGTGAGTTGGGTCTTGAGTTTGGCATGGATATTTCACAATATATGAATATAGAGTAATAATATGAGACATTTAGTTAAAGGTAGAAAATTAAATAGAACTGCAAGTCATAGAATTGCATTAAAAAGAAATCTTGCAATGTCATTAATTGAACATAAAAGTATTAAGACTACTCTTCCAAAAGCTAAAGAGCTTCAGGGTTTTATTGAAAGACTAGTCACTTATGCTAAAAAAGGAAATTTATCAAGTCATAGACTAATTACTCAAAAACTTCCAGGTAAATTAGGAAAAAAGATGTCTAATATCTTAATTCATGATATTGCTCCTAACTATTCTGATCGTTCTGGTGGATATACTAGAATAATTAAATTAGATAATAGAAAAAATGATAATGCAACAATGTCTATTATTGAATTTGTTTCTCTTGGTTCGGAAACAAAAGTAGACGAAGATAGTAGTTCAGTTTCTGAATAATAATTTTTTTTTCTTAATTATATTATATAGCTTAGTCTTCTCATTTGATAGAGATTTGAATTCATCAATATGGGTTGAACGTCATCATTTATATTCCAAATCTTCAATAGACTCTTTAATATTTTATGCTTTTGAAAACAATATAAAAGATATTTTTTTACAAGTACGTTCTAGAGATGATGCATTATATAAATCAGAATTAGTAAGTACTAATCAAAATATTGAAGAGAATCTAGATCCTTTAGAGTATACCTTAATCTTGAGTGAATTATTAAATATTAAAATTCATGCTTGGATTAACACCTATTTAATATGGTCATCACCAAATCCTCCTCTAGATAAAGAGCACATATTATTTAAATATCCAGAGTGGATAGATAATTCAAATAAAGGTAATAATTTAGATAATAGTACTTATTTATCATCGAGCCATCCTGAAGTTAATTCGTACCTATATAATATTGTGAAAGAATTAGTAGAAGACTATCCTTTGTTAAGTGGGATACACTTTGATTATATAAGACACAAGGATAACAGTTATGGATTTAATGATGAGGCGATAATTCAGTTTCAAAAGCAAAATAATTTTAATCCCAAACTTATTATTAAAAATAATAATGAATTAGGTTTAACCAAATTTGAAACTGATTCACTAATAAATATATGGGACACTTTTAATCAAAAAAGTATAACTAAATTATTAAAAGATATTAAATATTTTATAAATTCAAAAGATTCTAAAATTTCACTTAGTGCTGCAGTTAAGCCCAATCCTTTTGAGGCAAAAAATAGATGGTCACAAGATTGGGTGAAATGGATTAATGATGAAATTCTAGATTTTGTAATACCTATGAATTATGTAGTAGATGAAGAAATATTTATTGAGAATATTAGAAAAATAAGTTCACAGATAAATAATAAAGATAAAGTTTTAATGGGAATTGCAATTTATAATCAACCTATATCAATGATTTCAAAAAAAATTATTTTGTCTAGATATAGTGGTTATAGTAAGATATGTTTATTCTCTTATAATTCTATCAGAAATAATAATTTTGATTTAGCATCTTTAAAATATGAGTACTTAAATAATAAATTTTTAATAGAGGATTAAGCTTTGAATAAAAATAGAATAATTTCAGCAAATAGAGGAACAAAATTATCTTGTAAAGGGTGGCATCAAGAGGCAGCTCTAAGGATGTTACAAAATAACCTTGATCCTAATGTTGCCGAATCTCCAAAAGATTTAATTGTTTATGGAGGTTATGGAAAAGCAGCAAGAGATTGGGATTCATATGATAAAATAGTATCTGCATTAAAAGAATTGGAAAATGATGAAACATTATTAATTCAATCTGGAAAACCCATTGCGGTATTTAAAACTCATGAATACTCTCCAAGAGTTTTAATCTCTAATTCTATGATTGTACCTAAATGGTCTGATTGGGAAAATTTCAGAGAATTAGATAAAAAAGGGTTAATGATGTATGGTCAAATGACTGCAGGGAGTTGGATATATATAGGAACACAAGGTATTTTGCAGGGTACCTATGAAACTCTTGCTGAGGTAGCTAGAAGACATTTTAATGGATCGCTAAAAAATACTATAACAGTAACTGCTGGATTAGGAGGCATGGGCGGAGCACAGCCATTAGCGGTTACAATGAATGAAGGTGTAAATATT
>Ga0310343_10001010_pt1 | contig 14145 bp, 18 predicted proteins | sample HC15DNA2025_MG_FD_203519 | JGI IMG/M metagenome (GOLD analysis project Ga0310343, IMG submission 203519) | Marine microbial communities from station ALOHA, North Pacific Subtropical Gyre - HC15-DNA-20-25_MG | ecosystem: Environmental > Aquatic > Marine > Oceanic | place: Pacific Ocean: North... | reverse complement strand
TTTTAATAATCGCTGCCATAGTTGGGAATAACTTATTTGGTTTATTTCAACAAAATGTCAACTTTGGGTGATATTTTTATAGCATATTTGATTTTTTGTGGACTAAATATGACTAATAATAGACCGTTGTAACAATTAAACTTATCACTATTAATAAAAGTTCCTATCTTAAACTAGTTTCTTGAAATAATCTTTAAATCTTTGAATTTATAGACTTTGACAAATTTCTTATATTATATTTTCAAAGTTCAATAAAACTACATCACCCTTTGGAGGGGTAGTCAATTATTTTAGGCTCTAGTCTTGAAAACTAATTTCAGTTGTAGTTATATCAGTAGTTTAGAGGAAAATCTGTCATACAGATACGAATTGATTACGGACAACAAATCGTATTAAAATTAAGTATACGTAACATAAATTTAATATAATTTTCGCAGGTTCATTTCTAGATTTATTTATGATAAAAAATATTGGGAAAATCTTTGGAACTATATATAATAGTTGTTTAAAAAATCGGATTTAATTTTGTTTTTATTAGATAAATATAAAAGTTAATCATTAATGGACAAACATTTTACTTCATAATATTGTTTAAACTTTCTATGAATCAAAAAATAAAGATGAAACTATAAATAAATAAACTAAATATCATTTAATGAAATCTAAGAATTTATTCCTTATACTTATAATCTTTTCTTGTTCAAACGTCTTAAACACAAATAAACTTAAGGCAAAATCTAATCAAAAAAGCTATCGAGAAAGAGGTAATGCAAGTTTATTAAAGAAAAATTTAGGAAATGCTATTGATTACTTCACCAAAGCACTTCAAAATTATCCAAATGATTTCTTTATTTACTTTCAAAGAGGTTTAGCAAGGTATGAAAATGGTGATATTAATGGATCGATAGAAGATTATACTAAAAGCATTAATTTAAATCCCTTCAATAGAGAGGCTTACAATAACAGAGGAGTTTCATACTCTATTCTTGGTGAATATAAAAAGGCAATCGCTGATTTTAAAAATGCTCTTCACGAGACAAAATCATATGAGAACGAAAACGATATCATAGAAAATCTTGCTTATGCAAAATTTAGTTATGGAGACTATTCTGGAGCAAAAGAGGATTATTTAAAGGTAATTAAAAATAATCCAAGTAACTCAAATGCCTATACAGGTCTTGGCAAGATTTTTTACTATAAAAATGATCTTGATTCAGCCTTAATAAATTTATCAAAAGCAACTAAATTAAATTCAAAAGATCAGCATGCCTACTTTTATAAGGGCAAAACATTCCATAAATTAAATAGATTGAGCGAATCTGAAACCAATTTTTCAAAAAGTATAAAAATTGATCCTTTTAATGAAGAATTTTTTACTAAAAGAGCCTTAACTAGAAAAAAAATGAATAACAAATTCTCCTCTTGTAAAGATCTTGAACAAGCTATCTATTTGGGTAAGAAAGAAATAGATAAAAAACTATTTGACTATTGCAAAGCCTTCTAAAATATAATGAAAAATTTCTTAAAAAATTCTCTAGGACTTTTATTTTTAATAATAGTAATAGGTCAAAGCCAAGTGGTTGATGCAAAAAGTATTTTTTAAATCAAGTGTTAAAAAATTACCTACTGCAATAAATAAAATTAAGAACTCATTAAAAGGAGAACATGTGGAAGTATTTGCTGGGGTACTCAAAATAACAACTAAAAAAATCATTAATGGAGATCTATGAATTTCAGACATATATTCGTACTTTTTTTGTTTATTTTTTTTAGATTTATTGTCCCACAAATAGATAAAAATCTTTTTAAATTTACATCTAAAGATTCATGCACGAGGATTACAAGACGATATAACTCTGATAGATACGTCGCTAGCGCAAGATTAAATTACTACGAATCTCAAGGGTGGGATACATCTGCCATCAGGAAAGAAATAGCAAGAATAAGAGATGATTTTGAAAATAATGGATACAAAAATGGATGCGAGGAGATAGAGAGCAATGAAAAGGCTATCTCATATTATTAGTATGAATATCGTAAATAGTAAAGATAAAGATTCATCGAATAAGATCCTAAATATTTCAAGACCATACTGAATCAAAATCTATTTTTAAAACTAACTAATTAAGAAGCAAACTCAATTTTTATTTTTAAAATTATGAAACTTAAAACTTTTTCATCAATTTTTTTATTTACTATCTTTTTTAATCTATTTATAGTAAATCATTCTAGAGCCCATGAAAATGATTACGATATCGAAAATAACTTTTTAAAATCATCATTGTCATCTAGAAGTAAAATTATAAATAATAGGATAAGAGGAAAATCTAGAAAATCAAATTCAGTGTGTACTAAATTAGTTCAAAATTATAATGAAGATAGAAATGTTGATTTTCAAAGATTAAATTATTTAGTTTCTAATGAGAAAAGTATTGAAGAAATTAAGAATAATATTTCCTTCAGAAAAGATAATTTTCAGCACCAAGCTTATAAAAAAGGATGTATTTCATTAGATGGTACACCAACAGCAAAAGTAACTTCACAAACTAAACGAGAATACGAAAAAATGCTAAATATTAATATTGGAGAGATTTTAAAAAATGAATATCTACCCTAATTTATTAATTTATTAAAAATAAAATGAAAAGATATGAATCAAAAAAAATTTTTCAAACTATCTATTTATGAAAACTTTTTTAATTTCCAAAAATGAAATTTACTAAAACAATCCCAATTTTTCTCACAATTTCAAGTTTAACACTTTTATCAATTCCAAGTGCTAATGCAAGGCCTGCATTAGCTAAAGGTGCTGCAATAGCAGGAAGAAGATGGCTTGCTCCATTAGTAATTGGTGTATTTGGAGGTGCAGTAGGCGAAAACGCTAGGGCCGCAAATAATGCCTGTACTAGACATGTACGAAAATATAACTCTGATAGATACGTTGCTAGCGCAAGATTAAACTACTATGAATCTCAAGGATGGGATACATCCGAAATCAGGAACGGTATAGCAAGAAGAAGAGATGCTTTTGAACATAATGGATACAAAAAAGGGTGCACAGGATTAAATGGTAATTTGGGTGGCAGTGTTCATGGAAGGACTCAAGCAAATTACTACAATTAATAAAAATTTCAAAAGATAAATCAAAAACCTCTTTAGATAAAAAATTATATTTTTATCTAAAGGGTTTTTTCGCAACTTTAAGTACTATTCTGTAAACTATAATTTTAAAAACTTAAACAAAATGAACTTTAAGTCAAGCTTTATTTTAACAATATTATTAACAAATTCTTTATTTATCCCACTAAGTCAAGCAGGATGGCAAAGGAATCTTGCAAAACTCAAAAAACCTATTACTAGATTTTTTGCCCCTTTAATAATGGGCAAAGGAGCCTATGAAATTAATAAAGGAAAATCAGATGAATTTTGCATGAAGAATCAAACTTACTATGAATGTAAGAATTGATTTTTAAGATTTTTAATTTTTGAATAAATAATAATTAATGAATCAAAAATAAGTTTCATAACTATTAATTTAGGAATATTAAAGTTTTCGTGGATTTTATTCTTAGATTTTTTATTATTAGTGCTTTATGGACATTTATTGACTCATCACTAAAAGAACCAATAGCCGAAATTTTTGATACTGATGAAGATAGTGCAAGCTGTTTAATAGCTGTAATTCTTGGAGGCTTAATAGGATATTTTTATATGCCAGTAATTGCTTTTTCATTTGAGCAAAAGACATCTTACTGGATTGCTTCAATTTGTATGATTATTTCAAGTTTTATATTTAATGAAATAAAAACCGGTCAAATATATTTTTAAAGAATTTTAAAAAACACTGATACTTATATAAGAAAATGAAAAAAAATCAAACAAAAAAGGTAAGAAAAATTTAGTACTTAATGTCCCCGATAATAATGAATTAAATGATCTAGAAAGAAATGCGAAGCAAAGATCAATTAAAATATTAAAAAAAAAGAAATCGATAAAAAAAATTATATGGAAGGTATTAATATCTTTTTTAAATACATATATAGTCAAAAAAAAATTAAAAAAGAAGGTCTGTTTTTAAAAACACTTTGTCTGGAGTCTATTTCTGAGTTTAAAAAATTCACACTGCCTATTACAAAAGTTTTGAAGATGATAAAAATGAAATTTCTGAAGCACTTATTTCTGATATTGGAAAATTAGACTTAGTAAGAAAAGTTATTAAAGAAATTCCTTGGGGAGAACAAGATTGGCATATTGATTGATTCATTGATTATTAATAAATAATATCTGGTTTGAAAATTAGTATATTTTTTTGCCTATCGTATACCCACTTCCATCTATTTTTATTTGGTATTTTTTTTAAGTCTTTACTAAGATTTTTCTCTATAAAATTTGCTAAAGAATCTTTTCTTTCATTATATCCTGGATGAGTACTTTCATTGTTTGAATCTAATTCATAAGCTTCTCTTACACCCCATTCTTTTAACGCAAATAAACAAGAATTTTTATCATATCCTGCTAAGTAAACCATTTTTGATGCAATTTGATCAGCCTCTAATTCAAGTTTTCTTTCAATACTATATCCAATATCCTTTTTTTGATTTTCAGAAATCTTATTAGGGCCAATAATTTGAAATTGTTTTGAAACCTCAACCAATTTTTTATGTCTATGATTCTTCAATAAATGTGCTAATTCATGCGATATTAAACATGCCAAATGACTTTCATTATTACCTATAAAAGGAAAGCTTGACTTACTTATTTGAATAACTTCTGAACTCCAAGCATATGCTTCAAGACCATTATATAAATAAGATTGATTTATCATTTCATTTAAACTTATCCCATTAATACTTTCATGTTTATGATAAGGGTTTAGATTTCTTATATAGTGGCAATCATCTTCTTTACAAATTCCCAGTTCATTTGATAGAAATACTGCATGGGATCCATTAGTTATAGAAAACCTTATATCATTTTTTCCTAAAAAATTTTCTTTAGCAATTTTTTCTACTATATTTTTTATTTTCATATATTCTGGAGGCATCAAAATTAGAGAATTTTTAAAATAAATTTGCCATGATAAAAAACCAGTTACCGTCAAAAATAACAAGATTTTTGATTTTATAACAAACTTATTCATAAAAAATTATTTCTAATTTTCTATAGTTTTATAAATTTAAATTGATTCTAAATAATTAAATTTTTACCATTTAATATAAGATCAATCATGCCAACTGTAGGTGTCAAAATTAATTCAAAGGCAAAAAATAAAGAAATAAAAATAAAGAAAATATCAACATATTTCTTAAATTTTGATTTCCATACTTTTAAAGTCGCAAATAACTCAGCCTCATAAAAATTACATAAAGGATTAATCAGATCTATTACTCTGCCTTCATTCTCTCCAACCTTAATGAAAGTAACTAACAAATTTGGGAAAATATTTACAGACTTTATTGATTGATAAAGACTTGAACCTTTTTCTATTTTTTGAGATATTTCATTAATTATTCTTTTAAAGAAATAGGTCTTTTCTTGCTTCTTCGCAAATTCTAAAGAATCTAATATTGGAACCCCTGAAGTTAATAAATAATATAAATTCCTCAATAAAGAAAGTATTGCAAATTTGATTTTAATTTCTTTTAAAATTGGAATTTTAAAAAGAACATTATTAATTAAAATTCTTATTTTTTTAGGCAATATTTTTCTATATCCTTCAAACCAAGTATATTTATAAAAATAAAAAGTATAAAAAAAGGTAATAAGTAAAAGTGGTAAATACCACTTTAAGAAATTTTTTTCAAAAAGGAATTCTACAATTTTTTGAGGAAATAATAGCGGCAATTCTATTTGTTCCCAGGCCCACGCAATATCACTATGAAAAATTCCCGCCAAAACAGATAAAAAAACAACCAAATTAAACATGCGAGATTCAAATAATTGATCTATCTCGGAATCAATAAATAAATTCTTTTTTATTCTCTCAGATATAATGGATAGCTTATTTATTAAATCATCTTGTTCTATACCACTCCTTATTAAAGCAAGAGATATGTAGTCAAAGATATAAGGATATTTTCTTAATGCTTTTTCTAGTGTTATGTTATTTTTATGACAATTTAAGAAATGATCAAATATTGATCTTATTTCATTATCTTTTTGCTTATCGGAGACTAATTTATAGGCATCGCAAAGAGGGATACCTGTTTTTAATAAAAAAACTAAAAATTCAATACTTGAAACAAGTTTCTTCCTTTGATATGGATCTAAGACTAATTTATTAATTTTCCAATTTATCCTTAATGATTTTAAGGGTTTTAAAATAGTAACTATTGAAAAAAGACGATTGATACCACCTTTAAATTTACTTACAGGAATAAAATATTCTTTATCTTTTGGATTATTAAAAATCTCAAAATCATTAAAAACTTCTTGCGAGGTTAAAACACCTGGGAAATATACACTTTTACTCTCATCATTTACTTGTGCAAATAAGATAATTTCAGGAAACTTTTTATTCTTTATCCACGTATCAATAGGTATTAGAACAGATTTAGCAGTTGGATGACTAATTACAATTTGAACTAAAAATTTTTTGATTTTGAATAAATTATTTCCACATTTAATTATTTCTAATTCTGATAGTTTTTGAGAATTAATATATCTTAATCCAGCAAATACTATATCTTCATTTGAAATTAAATCCTCATTTTCAATAAAAATAGTTTGAGGATGAACCTCATAAAATTCTGAAATGTCCTCATCAAGATCATCAAGATCATCAATTTCTTCTAAAGGAAAAATTTTTTGGATATTATTATCATTAAAAGTGAAATTTTTAGACTTTTTACTTTCCTTTTTAAACTGAGATATTTTTTGATTTAAAATCTCATCGAAATTCTCACGAAGTTTATCAATATTATCTAATTCAAAAGAACCATTTATTGATCCGGGCAAAGATACAGGAATAATATTATTTTTGGGATATTGTTTATTCATATTTAAAATAATTCTTAACTAATTTCAAAAAATAAGTTATGGAATCTTTTTTATTTCTTATTTCATCATTTTGTAATGGACTATTCAATAACTGAAAAAAATAAATATTGAAAGAATCAATTAAAGATATATCATTTCTAATATTCCTTATTTTTTCTAAAAATTCTTTTGTAATATCTTCATAATATTCTTTATCTAAAGAATCCTTAATATAAAATTCAATAGAATTGTTAATTGGATAATTTTTGTTTTTATTTAAAAAATTTAATTTTTTTTCAAAACTAGGAAGAATTTCTATCGATATATCTTTTATAAATGGCTCTACTTTTTTTAATACTCTAAAAACAGTAGTCTGAGATTTATCCACTAGCTCTGCAATTTTTCTTTGATTTAAGCCCTCGCTATAAAATTTCCATATTTCTTTTTCCCAGGGATTTTTTAAAAAATCATCCTGCATTTTATAAAACTTTTTATTCACTATTTCTTGCAAATCTTCTTCAAGAATTTTGAAGATAAAATCTTTCACCCTTATTACATTAAAATTAATGAATTTTGAGGAGGAATCACTTTCAGAATGATTATTTTGAAGAGTTTTTATTATATCTTTTTCAAATAAAGAATAAACTTTATTTATTATCCTTAGTTTTTCGTAATCTTTCTGAGGAGGATTTAGAGATCTCAGAAAAATCTCATCTGGAATCCATCCATATGTTCTTTTATTTTTCTTACTGTATATTTTTTTTGCTATTGGATATTCGATCTTATAACTTTTAAGCAACGATTCAAGTTCAGAAGGTAATTCTTCATTAAGACTAATTTTCCATGCTTTCTTGAGCTTTAATACTGTATAGGTAGCTAACTTAGACCAAATACTTGCAGAATCAATACCATAATCATCCAATATTTTTTTTATTCTTGTATTAGTTTTAAATTTTATATCTACCCAATGCGCTAATCCTGCTAATTTATTATTGAAATCAAAAACTATTTCAATCCCCAATGGGAATTTAAATGATTCGAAATTTTTAAATTTTTCTTCCTTTTCTTTAATGATTTCATTATTAAACTTATCAATGTGATCTTTTATTTCTTTCAATCTCCAATTTATTGGTACTCTATTTTTACTGAAGGTATCTTTAAATTCCTTTTTTATTTTAATCTCTAAATCTTTACTGAAATTTAATTTTAAAAAAGTTTGTCCTTTATCTTGTAAAGAGTTTGGGAATAGTTCACCCTTTAATTGAGAATAAAAACCTACTGGTTTTTTTTTAAAATCAATTTTTTGGAATTTATAATTGATCGATTTGAAAAGTAGATTGCTAACTCTGCATCGCAAAGATAGAAGTGGCAGCGTTCCATCTTGACAAGTTTTTGATAGATTTAATAACTTATTTTCTAGATCATTTATTTCGTCTTTTTTTTCAAAAACTTCATCTTTAACTAATTCATAAGCTTTCTTTATCTCCCTATTAGTACTCTCATTCTTTATGGAGTCGAATAATTTAATATTATAGAAATCTTCTAGAAATAAATGATCTTTCATTTATTCTTTAAGTAATAAATTAATACCAAAAATATACTAAAAAATTGAAAAGAGTACAAGATGTAAAAGAAGTATGAATCAAAAAAAAAAAATCAAACTAACTGTTTATAGATATAAAAAATTAATGAAAACCTCTTTTCTATCATTATTATTATTATTTTTACCATTTCCTTCATATGCAAACAATTATTACTCTAATTATTCTCAAGAAAGCAAATGTTATAAAAACGTTTATAGAGAAAAATATATTCCTGGGACTGCTTCTAATCCTGGATACATTAGACAATGGGAAGAAAGGGTAGAAGTAAACTGTAATAATAATGGATATGCTCAACCAAGAAATCATAGCAATAATTATCATTCCAGAAATAAAAGTGTAAGTTGCGAAAGATCAACAATAGGTGCACTACTGGGAGGTGGACTTGCCGCAGGTTTATCAGCTGTTGATGCTTACGGTTGGTCAATACCTTTAGGGGCTGTTCTAGGAAGAGGAATAGCCAATAATTCCTGTAACTAAAATAATGTCTTTTAATATGGATTTAATCACTTTTAAAGCATGTTATCAGAAATTTTCTAAAGCCAAATAGAATGAAGAATTAATATCTCAGCACCTTTTAAAATCTTCAATAGCATAAAAATAAAATCCTAATTTATTTTTTGCAATTCCTCTTAAGTTATATGCTACATAACATTCATTATTTTTATTTAAATAACTTGTTAGAAGTACAATTTCTTCAAAATAATTTATTAATGATATTAATTTGAGCGTATCATCGAGAATACCTTTTTTGATCATTTTTATATTTATTAGTTTTTAATTTTTTTTAATTACCTAGGTTTTAGAAATTTAAATAAAAAATTTCATAAAACTATATTTAATTAAAACCAATTTGAAGAATTTATAGAAAAGTCTCAAAAAAAATTTTTTGACGGCTTATCAATTAGAAGAAACTTAAAGTGAAAATAAAGAATATTTTTGACAATCTTTTGATATAATCGAAAAGTCTAAAATTTAATATTTTTTGCCTGGAGGGGTGGTCGAGTGGTTTAAGGCTCTAGTCTTGAAAACTAGCGTATCTGCAAGGGTACCGTGGGTTCGAATCCCACCCCCTCCGTAATACACAACTGATTTCTAAAGAGAAACATTTTTAAAGAGTTTTTTATTATCTTCAATTTTAAGTAGGTTTGTAAATTGTCCAGTCTATTACATTATTTTTGAGAAACCCAAACCTAATTAATGAAATCCTTACTCTTAATGCTTATTGCTTCAATTACATTTGCTGAATCAGCAATTGCATCTTTGCCAAAAGTTTTTATTAAAAACTGCTACGACGGCGATACTTGCACTACTTTTGAAGGAGAAACGATCAGACTCGCTTGTATTGACACTCCAGAATTAAAAGGTAGGAATGCAAATACTATCCCAGCAAAGTCAGCAAGAAATTTTCTTAATAATTTAGTGGCTTATCAAGAAGTTTCAATTAAAAGGATTACGAATGATAGATTTGGAAGAACTGTTGCTGAATTATTTAAAGATGAAGAAAATATTCAAAAACTTATAGTAAACAAAGGATTTGGGGAAATACATAAAAGATATGCTTATCAATGTGATTGGATTAAAAAATAATCTATCAAACAAGCTCTAGATGTAATATTAGGATTAAAAACTAATTTCAGTTTCTTACTAAATATTATAAATACTTATGAATAATTTATTATTATTTTTAAATATCAAAAGTTCTGAGTGGTTCTTGACAAAATCTTTGATTTCATCTCTTGAAACTCCACATCACTTAATACACCCTCATCAAGCAATTTTTTTAGCTTGAGTAGTTCGTCAGCTATATCTGCTTTACCTTGTTGCTGTTTATTTTGATTATCAGCTTCGGAATTAATTGATTGAATAGGATTAGAGCCTTGTCCAATAAAGACTCCGCCAGATTTTGCTCGTTTTTCTTCCATATCTCTAATTCTCCTTTTTTCTTCCCAGGCCTGCTCTTCCTGTTGAGAATATCTATATGCTTTAACTGCGACTTCTATTTCGGGATAAACCTCAATATATTCTTCAATATTGGATTGAAATGTGAATTTAAGCGTGGAACCTGTTATTGAAGGGAAAATATTTTCTGATATTTGAGCATCTCTTAAATCCTTCCACTGATAATCAAGCATGGTGAAACCACCTAATAAAGCTCTTTCTAATCTGATTATTCTCGAATTTGTTACTGCAAAAATTTGCCTCCTTCTAAACAAAGCAAAAGGTCTTGTATCTAGACCTTTAACAATAATGGATTCTCCTTCAATCAAACAATCCAGTAACTTACTATTTGCTTTTTTTACCCTCTCTTCCTGATTCCTAAAGGCTAAGAAGTAATAACTTGCTGCTAAAATAATAAATAAAAATATTCCGAAATAGGCATTATCTAAAAAAGTACCAACTAAAAATAAAAATATAAATATTATTATCCAAGAGCAAAGCCACCATAATATATTTGTAAATACTTTCATTATTAAAAATAAATTTAAATTACTATAGAACATCCCCTTAACATTTAATGTTTAAGTTTTCAAAAAACAAAAAAATACGCATAGATTGCAAAAATATTTAAGTTATGTGTTTATTAATTAAAAATTTTTTTTCAATTTATGATATTGTTTGTTATTCATTAGATTTAAATGATTATTAATGAAAAACACCTTTTCAATTCTTATCGGTATCGCATGTATATTCACAATATCAAGCTGCCGAAATTCGGTCCCAGAAAAAAAAGATTCGGAAATTTTAGATTCAAAACCTTTTGAATCTCAAAGAAAAGAGACGTCAACCTTATTTTTACCAATAGGTGGTTTTACACCTGGCTTTATCTACTGCGGATTTGATGGAGATAAAAGTAAACTTAAAGAAATGACAAGTGATGGTTGGCAGATTGTAAGTTTTAACTCACAAAATTTTCAAACAAAAAAAAGAAATGGAGAGCCTGTTTCATGCAATGGCAATTTATACATTCTTGAGAGATACAAATAATTTTAAAATAATCATAAGTTATTAACAAAATCTTTCTTTTACAGCAAAGCTAGTTCCTTTTATTCTCCCTGGCTTAGGACCTAACCATCTCCCATCAACACTTGTATTAGGTTGATATAAAACTGAACTTAGATTGTCGCTACAACTAGTATTTACCCAAGAATACTTGCCGGTTTTAGTTGAAAAGTAAGAATAAATAACTGAATTTTGTTGCTGCCTTATATCAGTGTTAAACCAACCTAATCCGTCTGAGTTTTGAATCCATTTACCAGTAACTTCATCCGCTCTTTCAACAGGCACAGAGGCATCCCAAAGATAGCTTGTTGTTTGGGTATATCCCCAAGAATCCCTTGCTAAAGTATTTTTACAAAAATATTTTGCAAGAGTTTCAACACCTGAGTTTTTAGGAATTGTTGCCCATGTTGATTTTTGAGACATCACACCTGTTGGTCTAATGAAGTAATCTTTGTTTAGGCAATTAATGTCTAACTTTCCTTCTTTCTTGTCTTTATTAGAGTAAGTAAATTTACTAATTAATCTAAATGAATTTTCGTTCAATTCCTTATAACTTAGTAGCTGAGCCCAATTTACAGCTGTACCCTGTTTATTGAATCCAAAAGGGAACCAACTTCCATATGAAATTTTCCCTTTCTCTATATTATCCTTACAAGGTTTTCTATTTTTCCATACAGGAGAATTACAGTTTATGTCTTTAGCTAATAATTTAAATGGAGTTGATATAGCGAAGAAAGGAACCGCTAAAAACGAAATTAATAAAATTCTCATAATTAAAACCTTTTTTCAATAGATACAATTAAAATATGAATGTCAGAATAAATTTATATTAATATAAATGATTAACTAAATGATAAATAAATGGGAAACAAGTATATGAATACTGAAGAGTAAAGGATCAGAATTATATTATTAGTATTACAAAAATTTAACTAAATTTTTAATAAATTCTCGTTATTCTAGAATTCTTAAAACGTACAAAAAACATGAGTTTCATAAAAAGAAGTATAGCTTTAGTTGGAACAATTATTCTGACATTACCTAACATTGCATTTGCTTCTCCTACTGTATCTGTCCCTGATTTTAAAGATAAATCTGGAAACTTACCTTGGTGGAGTGACAAGATGAGTAAACAATTTGCTGATGTACTTTCAAATGAACTCAGTAATGCAGGTCTAAGTGTTGTAGAAAGGCAAAAATTAGATGATGTCCTTTCTGAACAAGAACTTGCAGATTTAGGTATAGTTTCAAAAACGGCAAGTAATAATAGCACCGCCAAAAGAGGTCAGATGAAGGGTGCTCAGTTTATTGTTCTTGGAAGTATTAGTGCATATGATGAAAATGCAGGTAAAGTTGCCTCGTCAAGCAGTGGTGGTTTCATGGGCATTTCTGAATCTTCAAGCACTTTGGAATCCACAGTTTACATAGCTTTAGATTTAAGGGTAGTTAATTCAACTTCAGGAGAAATAGTTGCAGCTAAAACTGTTGAAGGCACCGCAAAAAATTCTATAGAGTCTAAATCTTCAGATGCAGACATGAGTGGAATTGGGAATTTAATAAGTAGTGGTTCAGATTCAAGAGGAGCAAAATTAATGGGCGGAGTTTTTGGATCTATGAAGCAGAAATCAAGTACTGTAGTTGAACAAAAAGTACCTAGAAAGAAAGCAATTCGTGCGGCGATGATAACTGCATCAGATTACGTTAGTTGCGTCTTAGTAAAGAGAGATGAGTGTTTAGCTGAATTCGAAGCACAAGACAAACGAAGAAGATCAAATACATTGGATTTATTGAACTTTGATTAGTAAAAGTTCTTAGGTAAATTATCTAATTTGTTACTATTTGTATGTAATTTCAACTTTTGCAACTTCATTTAGAATACTTAAATCATCAAATTGGATAGCAAGCCAAAATGATCTTTTTGTAATTATCTGGGTTTCACATAATTCAAAATCTTTTGAACTAGCGTTTTCTAAACATTCATCTGTTCTCGTATAAAGTGAACTCCATGGCTTTTCTAGTATTTCAATATTGTATAAGTCTTTTATAGGAACTTCAAAAATTTTAAAAGAGGAATTAACAGATGAATTTAAGCAGTTTGGATTTACTATTCTAAGTGAGACCCCATTTTCATCCAAAAAACGAATTTCTAACTCTTTACTTTCAACCTTAGATCCATCTTTTTGGCCACAAAAAATTCCATATAAAAGTATTTCATCTGGACTTTTTCTTGATGTTGAATTTAATTTTCGTAAAGTAGATTTAGCGCCCTTTAAAACATATTTATTTACTCTGGGTTTATTTTGATTGAGTTCTACAATAGTTAAAATGTGATCCTCTGCGGGATCAAAATCAGCAAAATTATAAGAACTAAAAGGCGAAGGATTGAAGGCGATCTTTTCACTCTTGATCTTACTCAAAATTGTATTACTATTTTCCAAAAAACCATCTTTTAAAGATATTTGAAAAGGTAACAATATAGTATTATCCGGAACTAAATTAGTTTCTCTGAAAAAGCTGTAATCTTTATTACATACTCCATCATAACCAAATGTTTTCATGCATA
>Ga0310343_10001009_pt1 | contig 14152 bp, 9 predicted proteins | sample HC15DNA2025_MG_FD_203519 | JGI IMG/M metagenome (GOLD analysis project Ga0310343, IMG submission 203519) | Marine microbial communities from station ALOHA, North Pacific Subtropical Gyre - HC15-DNA-20-25_MG | ecosystem: Environmental > Aquatic > Marine > Oceanic | place: Pacific Ocean: North... | reverse complement strand
CAGTGGACGCATCGGCCGAGATGGGCCAAGAACCCACTGGCAATGTCGAAATCCTCATCAGTTCCACCTACCATGAAAAGGAGTTTGCCCATTTCTGCATCAACGGTAAGCCCTCCGATAGCCGTATCCAAAAAACGAATTCCGTTTGATTGGCAAATCTTGCTTAACCCTTTGCTAACCTCTGGGTCTATCGTGCTCATTTCTAACCACGTTAAGTTAACATTTTCAGTAGCAAGAATGCCAGTATCGCCATCCGCTACTGATTCGACATGTGGTCCATTGGGAAGGACGGTTAGGATAAAATCGCACTGGTTGGCGACTTCTCGTGGAGATTCTGCCGCGGTGGCGCCCTCGTCTGCGATTCGCTGCAAAGCTATTGAATCGATATCGAAGGCGACCAATGGAACTCCTTGTTGTAGTAGTCTATTGGCTAAGGGAGCACCCATCTTGCCGAGACCGACGATTCCAGCTATGGATGACTGACTCATACGTTCAGGTCCTCTTCCATGTTCCAAGGTATTAGAGATCCGGTTCGATCTAGAAATTTTCCAGTTTGGCTCATGTCTACTTTGGTGAGAACTTGTCGGATAAGCCGAACAGAATCATCGATTTCGTATACGGCGCTAGCTCTGCCCATGTCGGTCTTTGTGTGCCCGGGTCGGATGCAAACATAGGGAATATTGTAGGTCTTTAAATCGTTGGCGAGGATTACTGCTGCGGAGTGAGCAGCAGCCTTGCTGGTACGATAGAGGTAAAGACCACCCGTATCGTATAGAGTGAGGCACCCAGCCTGGCTTCCCATGGTGGCGAGTACCGGATTTTTGGAAGCTTGTAGGTTGGGTAATAACGCCTTGGTTAACAAAACGGGAGCGATCGCGTTCGTTTTAAAGCCCTCGACCCAACGCTCCGTTTCGATGCCTACAAATCCTGCCTCGGTGCTGTGGTCATGAATGGCGGCATTGTTGATAAGTAGATCGATGGGGCGTCTCTCCAAGGAATTGGCAAAGGGACTGATAGAATCTAGATCGGAGACATCCAGTTTGTGGATGCCAACATCCAACTGAGCCAGTTCGGTTGCTGCTTCTGGATTCCGGCAGCAGGCAATCACTTTCCAGTTGTCTGCTTGATACTGCTTGGTGAATTCTAGGCCCAATCCTCTGTTGGCGCCTGTTATGAGTACGGTTTTCATTTCGGGTTAGTTACGAGTGTCCCACTTCTAGACAGGGGCATCGTAATGATGCCGCAAGGATTATTGGGATCCGTTTAAATATTTTGGAATTTGGTTTGTTGTTTGGGTAGGGAGGACCGCTCGGGTTTCCGCCTGAAGAAGTTGGATGATCTTGTGATTGTGACGGAATACGTCTGCAATAACCTGGTTAGCCTTCTTTAAGGATTCAATTGTAGATAGAATTAGTGCGCGGCTAATTGGGAAAGACAGTGCAGGGACAAAGAATAAAAACTTTACCTTGAGTTACGCATTGAGGCATGAAATTTTAGTAAAGAACTCGCTTATTAATAACCAAAGTCGAATAACAAATTGGGAAGATTAAATCTATCGTCTCTAACCGGTAAACAGGGTAATGAGGCAGCTTACTGTTTGTGCTCCTACTCTCGCTAGTTATGTACGGAAAAGTAAGAAATTTTCTAGCTTCTGCCTTAATATGTATTTGTTCGAATCTGCTTTCTGCAGATTCCAATGCGTCGATAGAAGGACTTTGGATCGTCGGTGATGGGCTTGAAGCCAGCACAGAAGTAATTGCTTTTACGCCAGAGCAAGGGGTCGCCAATGGACTGGAAAGCGATACCTTGGTGCTTGGATACTACTTCTATTTATCGCGACCTGATCAGGTTCCAGAATTGCAGACTGACGTTGAAGAAGGGAAGTTCTCGTGGGATCCAAAAACAGGAATACTTCAAGTAGAGATTTTAGGCGATGGAAATGGGGCAAAAGGTTTTTCGGAAGCTGTGGATGAAGGTTCAATAATCCTAGCGATTCCAGGAGATGACGAAATCAAAATAACGGTCGGCGAGAGGGCAGATTCGTGAAGCATGGTCGAATTTTGGGAAACAGAATGTCCTTTGCCAATAGTTAGGCTATCGCCTGTGAGCGTGGTCGTTGACCGGACAGCACGATCACCGATCGTATCTGCAAACATCAAAAACCTCAAATTTCTGTGTTTTATAGTCTATTTTCTGGCGGTTAACTAGAACCGGAAAGTGTATTGAAACTTGGTGGCCAGTTTAGTGTCCGCCGTTCGGAAGCGAAGGCTGCCAATGTCCTCGTTGATCCAGCCTTGATTTAGAGATATGAATAGATCGTTGCCGGGTTTAGGAGTCCAGCGTATCCGGCTTTGCCAACCGAGATTACGGGAGCGATTGTCGTATTGGAATAGATTGGAAAAAGTTAGTCGAGGAGACGCGGAAAAACTGAATGTGGAATTGAGTATTCGAGCGGTGAATTTTCCTTCGGGGAGATCGGCGAAGGTTTGGTTGGCTTCGATTCGGATGCGGAACCAGGGTGCATACTTATAAGAAAGCCGCGCCCGAATATTCTCTGCGTTTCCCGACCAAAACTCTCCCCATTCAACGGTCAAAGATCCTGAAAGAGGGCGCTTGCTGGCGAAGGATACATTGGATTTCCATCGATTGAAATTGTATTCGCCTACTGGAATAACGACTCCAGGAGAAATTTCAAACGGCTCTATCAGGACTTCCTGGGCTCCCGTGAAATCGAACATGGAGTGGATGGCGTCTCCTGAAAGGAAGTGCCAATCGAATACGCTCAGGTAGAGTTCAGAGCTTTCCATTTCGCCCGTATTCAAACTGTCGAATTGCGTATAGAAGATGTCATGTTGCAGTCGCTCTAAACCTAGATAGTTGTAGATACGTGGATTGTAGCTAAGGCCACCGCGGTAGAGGCGCACGTTTTTTCGTTGGACGAAACCGATTCCCGGATCGAAGTTCTTTTGCAATTCCCGAAGAACAAGCATTCCATCCCACACTTCGTTTGGATAGTGGGCTGAAATACCGAATGACATATCGTCATCAGCCTCTCCATTGTCGCTCTTGAGCCCATAGGCGTTGACTACGAAATTCTTATTGTATCCAAAAAATTGAGATGTTGCTAGGCTTAGATCTAAACCGTATGTTTCGCCGGATTCACCAGCAGCTGGATCGCCGCTAGTGAATACTCCACCTACATAGGAGCGCTCTAAGAAATTCTGCCTGAATCTGGCAACGGTGAAAGTCTTGCCTTCGACTAGGTCGGTATCGCCAGTCCGCACGCCCAATATACCGATATCGGTAGACCCCGCTTTACCGGTCAGTTTAGCCCCAAATTCGATGGGGATTTCTCGCCCGCCAAGAAGCCCCACGCGACGGCTGAAAAAGGGAAATACGTCCGCCCTGGCATCGGGGACACCTGGCGAACCTTCAGGACCCGTACTGGCGAAACTGAATACGCCCACATTTTCCAGGAAGAAGGAACGCTTTTCTGGAAAGCGTATGGAGAACCGAGACAGGTTAATTTGTCGGGAGTCGACTTCCGTTTCTCCAAAGTCAGTGTTAATCGTGCCTGTGAGCTTTAGACTGGGGGTGATGTTGTAGAAGATGTCGACGCCCGGTTCGAACTCGGACTCACTGTCGTCTTCGCTTCTCGATCGCAGATAGCTGGCGGCTAGAAAAGGCCGAACATCGAGACCGATACCTTGCTCGATTCCACTCATCCCCCCGATTTCTCCTGCGGCTGAAACCTGGAGGAAGTCCGTTTCCAGTCTACCGCCAGACCATTGATTCTCCTCTATTTTCCTGAAAATCTTACGGGAAATATTAAAACCCCAGACGTCCTCGTTTTCCGGAAAGTTCAGGCTCTTGAATGGGATAGCGAATTCGGAGACCCAACCCGTTTTTGACCTGACCGTTCTTAAGTCCCAGATGGAATTCCAATCAGTATTTAGATTAAGGTCGCCAAAGACAAGCCCATCGATGAGGGCGCCACTCGGGTTTGTGGCAAAGTAGTAGGCGTTGCGACGATCTTTAAAGGTATCGAGGATAAATTGAATGATGTCCTGGCTTCGCGTCGAAGCATCACGGGTCATGTTGTTTCCAACGATCTTCTCGGGGTCTGTGTCAAAGGCGACGACGCCTACGTAGAGGTTGTTTTCATCTCTGAGGATTTTGATCTCGGTCTTTTCCGAGGGAGCTTGACCCGTATCGGGCTCCCTTTGAATCAGATTTCCAATGGTGGGAGCAGATCGCCAGGCGACTTCGTCGAGAACGCCGTTGATGGAGATCTGCTCGTTGATCAAGGTAACTTCAATCTTGCGGGTACTAGCGTCCGGGGGTTGTCCCCAGAGACCGGGGTAGCAAAACAATAGTACGCTCAAGACTCGAGCAATCGATTGCCAATTGATGACGCGAAAATCAGGAAACAAGGTGTTCACTTTCCAAAAGTTCGAAAAGTTGCACGAGGATTGGGAAGTGTCCAGCAGGTAAAATCGGATTATGCGAATGCCAATCGCGAAGGATAACTGCAGCGTAGAAGAGAAACAATGGATACCGCTAATTTAGTTCGTTGTCGCGTACGGCTTTTAGCTTGCCGGCGTAATCCCCGATTCCAAGAAACAGGGCAGTACAAAGTTTAGCGAATAGGGCAGAAATATTCTTCACAGGAACCGGTTCGGGGACTTAGAAGAATAGAACCGGTTAGCTATTCGAAGTGCCAGCGGAAAAGTTTTGTTCGGTCTTTTATGAGAAATCCGTCCTCTAATAGGACGGGGGCGGCCCAAGTGGGGCTTTCGGCGATTTCGTAAGAAATAATTGGGTCGTATGATTGACTATTGGCGTCGATGATCACCAGGGTGGCGTTATCCTTGAGGATGATGACTTGCTCGTCGACGGATAGGAAGGTAGCGTATTCACCCATGCGTGACGGTCCCCGCCAGATGACGTCGCCCGTTTGAATATCAAGCCGGAAAAATTGGCCCTGCCGGAAGTGCGATTTTCCGAAGAGGCTGTCGCCATTTACGATGGCAGAGGCCATGTTCAAAGAGACGTCTCGGCGATGCCAATTCTCGATGACACGCCATTCTCCATTTTCAAGTTTGGGCTCTAGGCTGCGAATACCCCGGTTTTCGCCACCTATCAAAATGTGTCCTTTGAAGTGTACGGGTGTCGGCGAATTTTGGTTCGAGCCCCGATGTGGTAGTGAGTATGCCCACAACCGCTTGCCGGTTCCGCTTTCGATTCCGACCACGGACTCGTAGTTCCATTCCACGATTTGCCTGATGCCCTCCAGATTGACCAATATGGGGGACGCGTGACTGGGTCCGTCTTCGCCTTCGGTCCAAGCTACATCGCCAGTAGCTACGTTGAGGGCAACCAAGACACCTGAATGCCCCCCCCCAAAATGAACGACAACCTGCTCTCCATCTACAAGAGGAGAAAAGGAATGCCCCCATTCGGGATGTGTTTGTCGAAATTGGTGAGCATAGTCGCGGCGCCACAAGAGATCTCCAGATTGGCCGTCCCATGCTGACAAAATTCCCGTCACGCTGAAGGTGAATAGACGCCCATCCGCAAAGGTTGGATTGGATAGTGGTCCATTGCCGTGTCGAGCGCCCCAGCTTTGGATGCTATAGTCTACAGGATAGCTTTCACGCCAAATCACCCTTCCTGTTTTGGGATCGAGTGCCCACACGACTTCATCGCCCTGTTGACGGGAATGAGCATATATCCGCCCATTGGCAATGATTGGCATCGCTGAGCCTTCGCCTATGTTGATGTTCCAGCTTTGAGTTAGTCCATCTGGCCATTTTCCCGGAGTCTTGAAATAGGCGACCTGTCCATCCCTATTGGGTCCCAGCCATTCGGGCCAGTGGACTTCGGAGTGTAGATCGGTTAGGTAGCAAAACACTGCTAGGGCTATAAAAAGTCGGTATGGAGCTCGCATCTCAAGTGTTCAGTTGTGGGAACGCGTCCAAAAATAGCGAAATTACGAAAAGATCTCTCCCAGGAATGCCCCTAATTGTCGACAAAAACTGTTCACCAGTGATACTTGGGTTGGGGTGATTTCGGCGTATGGATAGTGGAGTAGAGTTGATAGGTTAGGATTGATGGCAGACAGCGAAAAAAGACGAATGGCAGATCGAGCAACGTTGGGGCTAGCAAGGGCAGTTTGGCTTCCCGTCTTCTTCTATTCCCGCCTCAGCTGAAAATCCGGACTTATTGGTCCTTCGGAGTTTAAATACAGAAGGAAAAGGTCTGGCTAAACGCTGGCTAAAGCACTGCGGCACCAATTCAAAACGTCTTTTTAAACTGGATACGGTGCGACAAATATCGATTCGGTTTGCAGATAGTCGCGGAGGGTTTCTTCGCAATTGACTCCACCGCCAGGTCCGCCGGAAATGCCTTGGCCTCCGTATGGCAGGCCGTAGGCCACAGTGTTGTGGCAATTGACCTGGCCGGTGCCATCGCGGAACTGTTTTACGATTTTCTGGCCGAGTTCTAGATCCTTAGTCCAGACGCTAGAACCTAGTCCGTAGTAGGTGTCGTTCGCGTAGGTAAGCGCTTCTTCAACGCTATCGACTGATTGTACATTAACAAAACAGTGGAAGACTTCCTGGGGATTGCTGCGACTGCCGGGTTCGGATCGGAGCAATGTAGGCTTCAAATAGTATCCATTGTATCCCGACACCTTGGTATGACCTCCTTCTAGGATCGCTTCTGCGCCATTGGCTTTGGCGTATTGTATGCCATCAATGATGCGTTGAGGTTGTCGCGAATTTATCACGGGACCTAATTGCGTTCCTGCTTCGGCTTGATTGCCAATCTTCAAATTCTTCATGAAGGACTCAGTCGCTTCCAGAAAATCATCATAGATTTCCCGCTGAGCGAAAACTCGATGGATAGTCGAACAGGTTTGCCCGTAGTGCTGGTTGGCATTTTTGCCGATCATACGGGCGACGATCTCTGGGTCGGCATCAGCCAACACAATCGCCGATCCATTGCCTCCCATTTCCCGTTTTACTCGGGTACCATGGCGGTCAGCGGCTTGCAGGATAGCTTGGCCCACTCCAGGAGATCCGGTAAAAGCGATGTAGCGTACGCCTGGATGTTCGGAAATGAATTTACCTGTCAATTCGCCGCGTCCTGGAAGCACATTGACTACTCCGGCAGGAAATCCAGCCTCTTTGGCCAGTTTGCCTAGATAGAGAGCGCTGAGCGGGGTTTCCTCGCTAGGTTTTAGCAAGATACAATTGCCGGCGATCAATGCGGGAACCATGAACCAGGCGGAAAGAACGACTGGATAGTTCCAGGGGATGATCCCCGCAACGACTCCCCAGGGCTCGACATAAGAGTGGGCCTTCATGCCTCCTTTCAGCTCCATGACTTTTCCGTCGCCGAATTGGATGCTGCGGGCGACGTCCGAGAAGTATTCAGTGCAAGCTCGGAAGTGGGTTAGGTCACCCTGGGCCAATTCGGACACTTTTCCGCCGTTGAGAATTTCGCAGGCCATGAGGACCTCTTGATCTCGCTCGAAAAGCTCGACCAATTTCATCATGAGCTCAATTCGTTCCTCTACCGGTGTGTCTTTCCAGCCGCTGTTGAAAGCTCGATATCCCGCTTGAACCGCATCGTTGACCTCGTCGTATCCCATCTCTGATACCTGGGCGAGCACTTCGTGGGTGCCGGGATTAATCACGTCGAAAACGGCATTCATCGATCCCGGGACCTCCTTGCCACCAACGAGTCCTCCGATGGGTTTCCCGGCATTGGAGCAGAATTGAGTAAATTTCTCGGGAGCCGCAAAGGCTTCCGCGGTAAAGGCTTCAATAATCGGTGGAGTAGCTGTGTTAGACATAAGAACTATCTTTCTAGACTAGATTCGTTAGATTGTGACGGGGTGAGCGGGCGGCTATTAAGTCGATCACAGGGGACTTTGGTCAAAATAAAAAGGCCGCCGGATCCCGCCAATGAATAAAGATTCGCTTCTCTCCGCGGGTCAGTTAAGTGAATAAGGTTATGCAGTTAACTGGCCTACAAGGAGCGGCCAGGGTTCCGAAGTTTGGTCAGTTTTGGTTGAGAGGGGGGCAGATAACTGTGGGAGTGGCTCAATGCCGCGATACTATCTCCAAAACTTCGGAAGAAAGTGGCTCTTGGAGGGAAGAGCGTTCGGCTTGAGAACCCTTCCAACCGAATCGCCACTCGATTTATCGAAGGAGACTCAGTGAGAATCGAGCGAAAGCGATATCCTTGTCTTTCTCGTAGAGTAGGCCCACTTCTTCTTTAGGCAGAGCGACTAGAGCAGAGTAGGCGGCCGGTCCCGCGTCAACTAGATAGCCAGCTGTCCAGGATTCGCCATCGTCCTCGCTCAGCTTCACAGTCATGCGAATGCGCTCTCCGCGTTCGGGTTGGACGGACGGATTTGGATTGGAGAAGAGGAAATAGTTTTCATTATAGCGGATAAGGCTAGCTTGGCAGCGAGGATCGCCAAGTTCATCGTCGAAAACGGGATCGCTCCAACTAGCTCCGCCATCGTTGGAATAGGCAATAGAGCGGTATCCATTTCGTGGACGCAAAGTTTCAGCGACTCCTTGGGACCGCATATTCATCAGTAGTCGCCCATCGGATAATTCTACGACTTGGCTTTCGTTCACGGTCGGCTTGATGACGCTGCTTGCATTCCAGGTCTCCCCGCCATCATCGCTGTAAAGGGTATGAGCCCCGTAGAAGCCATCGGCGCTGTGATTGGCAGGAACAACCAATCGGTCCGTATAGGGCCCCTTTTGAAGCTGGATGCCAATGCCAGGACCGGTGGCATACCACCACCATGATGGGTCTTTAACCTTTGAGGTAATCTCCTTCGGCTCTGACCAAGTCTTTCCATGGTCGTTGGAATGCGTTTGGAACACGCGACGCGTATCTTTTCCGGTTCCTGCATGCAGGTCTCGTCCGTGATCGGTTGCCAAGTTCCAGCACATGAGCATTACAATACGGCCGGTACGTTGATCCACTACGGGACAAGGGTTTCCAGCCGTATCTAGTCCGGCATCCCAGACGACCTGAGGCGAAGACCAGGTAGCTCCGTTGTCGGTGGAGCGTTTTAGTATGAGATCGATGTTTCCACTGTCCCCGCGATGGTCTTTGCGAGCTTCGCAAAAGGCGAGAAGCGTTCCATTGGCTGCGGTAATGACTGCCGGGATACGGTAGTTCGAATAGCCTTCCTCGCCAGATTTGAATATGATCTGCTCGTCAATCTCAGCAAGGGTGGAGGAGGAGAAGGCCACTGTGGAAAAAATGAGGTAAGCGATTTGTTTTTTCATGTTAAGACAGGGTAGGAGCGGCTTTGGGCCGCGATGTTTGAGTGAGATCGCGGCCTAAAGCCGCTCCTACCGAAATTGATCACTCGAAAAAATAGTCGGTGTAGGTGAGTGTCAGCTTAGCTTTGTCTGGCTGTCCATCGACCATGCAAGTATCGACTTCTTCTTTCAGGCGAAGTACATTTTTGTGATTGAGCATGGGGTCTTTAGTGGATTCACGCCAGTTTTGTAGCTCCTTGGATAGCCTTTCGAGTGTTTTTCGATGAGCGGAGTTTTCGGCCAAGTTCTCGAACTCATACGGGTCGTTCTTGAGATCGTAGAGCTCGTATTTCGGAGGCGCGTGCATGCGGTGATAGGCTCCAGTAACGGGTTCGCCAGCCTGATTTATGGTGGTGATAAGGTCATCGAAGAAGCGCTCGTTTGTGAACTGGTAGCCGGGATTAATCCTTCCTGGCATAAGATTGACTATCAGTTTGTAGCGATCGTCTTGGACTGTTCGCTGTGGATAGTAGTTATGGGCCGAGTGGATGTGAAACTCCGTGAATAGGTAGCGTCGCCAATCGACCGATCTATTTTCGATAAGTGGAGCGAGGGATTTTCCGGGTAGGTCAGGGATGGATTGTGTTCCGCTCAGTTCAAGCAAAGTGGGAACGAGATCGACAAGGGAAACCAGCTCTTCCCGTATGATTCCTTTGTGGGATTGTCCTGGTGTACGCATAATAAATGGAACGCGGGTACCGCCTTCATAGGACGTGCGCTTGCCGCGCAGCATGTCCGCTCCATGGTCACCAATGTAAGCTACAATGGTATTGTCCGCTTTCCCGGATAGTTCGAGCACTTCCAAAAGGTCGCCTACAAGCGTATCGAGGCGGCTCATGCAATTGTAATAGTCCGCTGTCTGTTGCCGTAGCTGCGGATTACTGATGCCGAAAAAGGGTAGGGCCTCCACGTCTTCTCCGGTTAGCACCTTCTCTGGTAGTCCATCGACCTGCGGAGTGAATGGGCGATGGGCATCCGGGTAATTGACGCTCAGGAAGAAGGGTTGCTGGCTATCGGAAATGAAACCACTTGCTTCGCGGGCGTAGCGCAGCTGGTCATCGCGGGCAAAATTTGATTTAGAAATGGCTTCGAAATCGAAGGGAAATGCAGACTCGGGATTGACATGCAGTTTGCCGATAATTCCGGTCCGGTAGCCGGCTTCTTTCAAGCTCCGAACAATATTGGGTGTATTTTCTCGATACATGCGAAATTTCCAGGTGGCCAGGCCGATTTGGCCATTCTGATGAGGATAAAGTCCCGTAAGGAATGCGGCCCGGGATTGGCTACAACCCGCTTGGGCGACGTAGGCGTTCTTAAACAACGTTCCTTCCGAAGCTAGACGGTCCAGATTCGGTGTTCGAACGTAGGGGTCGCCGTAACAGCCAAGTTCCTGTCCGTTATCTTCGGATACGATTAGAAGGACATTCGGAAGCTCTTGCGCTCCGAGCGAATGGTGAAAGGTGAAGAGTGAAGATAGGAAATATATACTGAGGATCTTTCTCATCGATTTGCAGTTGCTTGACTCTTAGTTTGCGGGGCCGATCTCGTTGGCATTTTCTAGCGGAAGCCATTTCGCATGCTGTTTCATGACTCCTTTCGTACCTTTAAGATAGGCAATGTTGTACCATTCGTTGGGATCGTTTTCAAGATCGTAAAGTTCCTCTTCGCCATTCGCGTACCGAATATATCGGTACCGTTCGGATCTGACGGCGTGGTTTCCTTTGCCGTAGGTTATTAGCACGGGGTCCCGCTTGGATTTGGGTTTTCTCAGCAGCGGAACTAGGCTCTCTCCTTCCAAATGAGTGGGGCCCGGCAATTTGCAGAGTTCCGTGAGCGTCGGGTATAGGTCGATTAGGGAAACCGGGCGTCGGCAGACTTGGCCCGCCTTATGACCTGGGGCTACAATGATGAAAGGTATGCGGGTGGCCTTCTCATAAAGAACGAACTTCTCCCAGTGCTCTTTCTCCCCCAAGTGAAATCCATGATCCGACCAAAGCGCGATGATCGTGTTATCGGCCTTGCCACTTTGGTCTAGAGCATCGAGGAGCCGTCCCACTTGATAATCGGCAAAGCTAGCCACCGCTTGGTAGCCGCGAACGGCCTTTTCGAATATGAAAGCGTCACGCAGTTTTTCCTGCTCGAAGGTACTCATGAATTTGCGGGAAGGCGGATGCAGCATGGCTCGGGCCGCGTCGGGGAGATCCTCGAGGTCTTCTCCATTTCTTTCCGGCATTCTCAACTGTCCCATTGGGTATCGGTCATACCATTCCTGAGGCGCGTAGAAGGGCATGTGGGGACGGTAGATTCCGGTGGCGACAAAGAAGGGCTCTTTAGACGACGATGCGATTTTCTGGATGGCCCAATCGACGGTTCGATTGTCTATGTGGTTATCGGGTTTTTTCGGATATACGCCCCAGTCAAAATTTCGGCTAACGGGACCTTTTGAACCATCAGGAGCAGTCCAGCTCCGGATGCCGTTTAGATTGCCGTCTCGTGGCATTGGCATGTCGGGTTGCCTGGACGGAAATTCCACGAACTCATCAAAGGCCTCATACTTGTGGAATTGAATTCCGTGGTGGTGGAATATCTTGCCGCTCGCGAAAGCAAGGTAGCCATGGTTGCGGAAATGCTGAGGAAGGATGACCGTATGCGGTAGGGCTTTTTTCCAGTCGCTTCGATTGGCGTAAACGCCATTACTAGAGGGGCGGGTGCCGCTAAGGACGGAGGCCCGAGAAGGATTGCAAGCAGGCGAGTTGCAATAGGCCTTGCTGAAGAAGGTGCCGCGCTGGGCCAGGCGTTCCAGATTTGGTGTTTGGATGGGGTTGGACTTGTCAAATAGAGTCGTCCAGTCGTTCATATCATCGATGGCGATGAAGAGAACGTTTGGATTCGACGAGCTCACCACAGATGGCTGCGACGCGGGTGCCGGCGAAGGAAGAAGTATAAATGCGGAAAAAAGAAGTATTAGAGCAACGAGCAGAGGCTTCACGGTTACTTTGCTTTCCAGGTGTAGGTTTCCAAGTCGAATATGTAAGCTCCTTTAGTGGGAACTTCTTTGGCGTAACTTGAAGGAAGCCATCGACGAAATGGGGAGGCGGAGTCGGGGGATTCTTGTATCAAGTTTCGCCATTCGTTAGGATCCTCGCTGAGATTGTATAGCTCCTCGCCCGCTCGGTCTTCATCGTAGCGAATGTATCGCCAATCCTCTGTTCGAATGGCGGTATTGCCGTGGAGGAAATCGATGATGGCTGGCTTATCCCAATACAGGTTTGGGTCGCGTAGGAGTGGGATGATGTCGACTCCATCCAGTCCTCTTGGCAGTGGTAGGCCGCAAAGTTGGGTGAGCGTTGGATACAGGCAAGTTAAGTCGACAGGACGGCTGGAGCGGCTTTTGGGCGTTGTGACTCCGGGAGCGACGACGATAAAAGGAACGTGGGTGGAGCGTTCCCAAAGCGTGTCTTTGGCTAAATGGTCCTTTTCGCCAAAGGCGTATCCATGGTCCGACCAAAAGACGATGACCGTATTATCTCGATAGACGCTGTTATCGAATGCATCCATCAGTATGCCGACAAGCGTATCGGCGTGGGCGATACTAGCTAAGTATGACTGAACGGTGTGTTGGAGATTGTCGTATTCTTCAATCATTCGAAGATCCTCGCGTCGAGAGGCTGCCATCTTTTGTCCGCCAGGGGGAATATCATCTAGGTCTCCAGGCAAGTTTATAGGCACCTCCACTTGATCGAGCGGCAATTGATCGAAATATTTTTTGGGGGCGTAAAAGGGTAAGTGAGGTTGGAACAAACCAACTGCCAGGAAGAAAGGCTTTTCGTGCTCGCGGCTCAAAAAATCAGTAGCCCAGCGAACGGCTTCACCATCCCCCATCTCCAAGTCATCCACCTCCATCGCTCCCCAATCCAGGGAGTTGTTGGGGTGTCGAGGCATGGCTTCGGTAAAGTAGCGCCGGTCTTCTCCTCGGTTTTTGAAGTAATCGACAACCAAATCCTGGTCGCGAATGAGATGAGAGTATTCGTCCCATTGATCGGGTGGATTGAATCCGTCTGTGTGGTGATGGACTTTGCCGCCCCCGGCTACGTAATAACCGTTGTTCTTGAAATAGTGCGGAAGCGTAACGATTTCTGGATACGCTGGTCGCCACCAATGGCTGTTGCTGTAGAGTCCCGTGGTTGAGGCTCGCCTTCCCGTCAAGATTGCAGCCCGGCTAGGAGCGCATTTCGGGCTCGGGGCATGAGCGTTAGTGAAAAGGAGTCCCCGCTGAGCTAGACTATCGATGTTTGGGGTAGGAACCCGATCGGATCCGAGGCAGCCGACCCAGTCATTCATATCATCGACTGAAATGAAGAGAACATTCGGCTGAGGCTTCGCTTCAGCAAAATTGTGAATGAAGAATAGCGAAAAGTGAAGGAGTAGAGCTGTGGTTAGCGGTTTCAATTGAGTTGTCTTAAGTTTTATAGGAGCGGCTTCACGCCGCGATCGATTGTTTAGATATTGAAAACAGGGTTATCGCGGCATAAAGCCGCTCCTACTTCAGATTGGTTTTTTGAGGAAAGAACGATAGCGCGTACCCGACGCTGAAGCAGACGCCGATACCGACGAGACCGTACAGGAGCCCGTTAAGGCCGGTCAGGTATTTGCAATAGAAAATGGCTATCAGGCTGCAAATCAAGCCGATCCAGGCGTGTCGCCTTTGAGCCTGATGGGCAAATATGGCGAGAAGGAATAACCCTGCTAGAGGGCCGCCGATCAATCCCATAAGACCCACCAGGAAGTCAAAA
>Ga0310343_10001008_pt1 | contig 14157 bp, 3 predicted proteins | sample HC15DNA2025_MG_FD_203519 | JGI IMG/M metagenome (GOLD analysis project Ga0310343, IMG submission 203519) | Marine microbial communities from station ALOHA, North Pacific Subtropical Gyre - HC15-DNA-20-25_MG | ecosystem: Environmental > Aquatic > Marine > Oceanic | place: Pacific Ocean: North... | reverse complement strand
TGATGGATTGGGTTCAGAAGAGAATTATTTCTGGAAAACAGCAAAAGAAAGGAAAAAAACTGACGATAGAAAACCATTTGAACCAGAATTGGGATGAAAAACGTAAAAAATGCTCATATGGGCACTCATTTACACGTTGAAGTGTATAATGTGCCCTTTGAAAAGTTAAATGATAAGGAAAAAATCGAACAAGTATGCGTTGATGCCTGTAAAATTGAAGGATTACAGGTTTTAAACACTTATTCTCATCAATTTGAACCTCAAGGAGTGACTTGTACCATAACTTTAGGTGAAAGTCACCTTTCTTGTCATACTTGGCCAGAAAAAAGTTGTGTTGCGTTCGATATTTTTACTTGTGGAGCGAAAAATCCACGTTGTGTTGCCTTTTGGGTACTTGAATACTTTGATACGGATGATTACGTGATGAATGATTATGCAAGATAGGGTATAAATAAATCTAAAAGCATTAATAATGGCGATTCAACGCAAATCAAGAGCATTTAAGGATATAAGTCTGTCTTTTACACCACATCCAGTGACAAAAGACTTACCTATACTTGCGAATGAGCGAGCAATCGTAAGATCAGTGAGAAATTTGGTTGAAACAATACCTACAGAGCGATTTTTTGACTCAAATTTAGGTACAAATATTCGTAGTATGCTGTTTGACAACTTTACTGGTTCTTCAACTATGATAATTGAAGATATGGTACGTACTACCGTTAGAAATTATGAACCAAGAGTTGGTGATATTGGTGTTGAGGTCGATGCAAGACCTGATTCAAACACAATGGAGGTCAAAGTGCTTTTTGAGATTGTAGGAATTGAAGCTCCTGTCCAATCTTTCTCATTTATATTAGAACCAACGAGATAATATGCCCTTTACACAGTTTACAAACTTAGACTTTGATCAAATCAAAGTTCAAATCAAAGATTTTCTTCGTGCAAACTCAAATTTCTCCGATTTTGACTTTGAAGGTTCAAACTTTTCTGTTTTAATTGACACACTGGCATATAATACTTACATCAATTCATTTAATGCAAATTTAGTTGCAAACGAGTCATTCTTAGACTCTGCAACAATCCGTGAAAACGTTGTTTCTCTTGCTCGTAACATTGGTTATGTACCCCGCTCAAAAACCGCTGCAACCGCTACAATTACAATCGATGATGTAAACCTCGGAGCAACAAATGATAGCACTCCACGCTTCTTAAGTCTACGTCCAGGTCTTGTTTGTGTAGGTAATAATCAAAATACAACATATCGATTTTCAATATCAGAACAAGTTACTTCAACAAGAGTTGTTGATGTAAATGGTGTCTCATTTGCAAAGTTTGAAGAACCAATTACCGTATATGAAGGAACTCTACTTCAAAGAGTATACAGAGTTGATACATCAACTGATCAGAGGTTCATAATTGACAGTCCAAACATCGATAGTTCAACTTTAGTCGTATATGTGAAGGAAGATGCCACAGAAGTGGGAAATGGACGTAAATATTCGATGGTTGATAATATATTAAACTTAACAAAAGACTCTGAAATCTACTTAGCACAAGAGGTTCAAGATGAGAAGTACGAAATACTTTTTGGAGATGGATTATTTGGTAGAAAATTAGAAACTAATAATATTATTACTGCAAAATACATTGTTACTGATGGTGAAGATGGAAATGGACCTTCTAATTTTAGTTTTCAAGGTTCATTTACAAAAAGTGATGGAACACTGTTTACACCATCAGATAACATTAATGTAACTACTGTCACAAACGCTGTAAATGGTGCTGAAGTTGAAGATGTGTCTTCTATTAAGTATTTCGCTCCAAGACTTTACTCAGCACAATACAGAGCAGTTACACCAAGAGATTATGAGGCAATAATTCAGACTATTTTCCCTAAAACTGAATCTGTTGCAGTTGTTGGAGGAGAAGAATTAGATCCACCAAAATTTGGACAAGTTCAGATAAGTATCAAACCTAAAAATGGCACATATGTCTCTGATTTTGACAAAACACAAATCAAAAACAAATTAAAGAATTACGCTATCGCTGGTATAAATGCAGAAATAGTTGATCTTAAAATACTATATGTAGAATTAGACTCAACCATCTATTATAACCCATCTCAAATCGATTCAGCAGCAAATTTAAGAACTGCGATTGTTACATCATTAAATGAATATGCAAATAATGTTGAAATTAATAAATTTGGCGGTAGATTTAAATATAGTAAATTAAATACACTGATTGACCGTGTTGATAATGGAATTACTTCAAATATTACGAAAGTAATCATAAGAAGAGATATGAAGGCATTGTTAAATCAATTTGCTCAGTATGAGTTATGTTTTGGCAACCGATTTTATATTAATTCTGCTGGATTCAATATCAAGAGCACTGGATTTACAATTTCGGGATCAAATAAAATAAGTTATTTAACTGATGTTCCAAACAAGGATGCATCTGGCAATCTTGACGGAAGTATGAAAGGTGTTTTAAGTGTTGTTACTAAAAATGAGAAAAATCAACAAATTGTTTTGATAAAAGAAGCAGGAATTGTAGATTATATGAAAGGAGAAGTTATATTAAACACTATAAACATTTCTTCAACAGTATCTGAAAATAATATCATTGAAGTTCAGGCATTTCCAGAATCTAATGATGTTGTTGGATTAAAAGATTTGTATTTGAGTTTTGACGTTTCAAAAAGCACAATAAATATGTTTAAGGACGTAATTGCTTCGGGTGAAGATGTTTCAGGTGTTGTATTCACGAGAGATTATTATACCTCTAGTTACTCAAATGGAGATTTAGAGAGGAAATAATATATGTCACAAATTGACAAAAGAATAAAAGTCAATCAGATTATTGAAAGTCAGTTACCTGAGTTTGTCGTAGCTGATTTTCCTAATGCCACTGAATTTTTAAGACAATATTATATTTCACAAGAATATCAAGGTGCACCTAGCGATATACTGGGAAATTTAGACCAATACTTAAAATCGGATAATTTAGTTCCAGAAGTTGTAGTTGGATCAACAACTCTATCTGCAGATGTTTCTTTAACCGATACAACAATTACAGTTTCTAGTACAAATGGATTTCCATCTGAATATGGACTGCTAAAAATAGGAAATGAAATTATTTCTTACACTGGTAAAACTTCAACAACATTCACTGGATGTATTCGTGGTTTTAGTGGAATATCAGGATATAATGTAGGTATAAGTTCATCACTATTGGACATAAATCGTGAAAAACTTGTTTTTGAGGATACTTCAGCACAAACTCATACTTCTGGTGCAAATATAACCAATTTATCAGTTCTATTTTTACAAGAATTTTATAAAAAATTAAAGAAAACATTTTTGCCAGGTTTAGAAAATAATGATTTTTCACCAAATGTAGATGTTGGTAATTTTGTTAAATTTGCTCGTTCTTTTTATCAATCAAAAGGTATAGAAGAATCAATTAGAATTTTATTCAAAGTATTATATGGTGTTGAGAGTACAATTCTTGATCTTGAAGGTAATTTAATTAAACCTTCAGGAGCAGAGTTTATACGTAGAGAGGTTATTGTCGCTGATTTAATTTCAACAACCGCTGAACCTCAAAATTTAGTTGGACAAACAATATTCAAATCCACGGATACATCTACTAATGCCTCTGTATCAGAAGTTGAAATACTTAATCGAAATCAAAAAACTTACTACAAAATCTCTTTATTTGTAGGTTTCAGTGATCGTGATTTGATAGAAGGTGTATTTACTGTGCCAGGTAAGACAAAAGTTTTAGCAGATGTAAATGTAAATGCAAGTGTCATATCAGTCGACTCAACTGTAGGATTTGGTGCTACAGGGACTTTAATAAGTGGGCAAAATTCTATTGATTATACATCAAAATCGGTCAATCAATTTTTTGGTTGCTCTGGTGTAGGTGTAAAGATAAACACTGCTGATGATATTCGTTCAAATGAAACTATTTTTGGATATGAAAATGGTGATTTGACAAAAAGAGTTGATTTAAGAATCACAGGTGTTTTATCTGAATTAGTACCAATATCTGATATAAGTTTGGTACAAGAGGGTGAAAATATATTTGTAAAAAATGTAGGAGAGAAAATACCAAATAATAATGATTCATACAAACAAATTTTTGCAAATTCTTGGAAATATAATACTAGTTCAAGATTTCAAGTTGACATATCTGGGGCGACTTTCACTGTTAAGACATCTATTGATAAATCTAATTTAAAAGTAGGCGATAAATTCAATATTTTAAAAAGAGGTGAACAAGTTATAGTAGGTAATGGTGAAGTAGAAAGTATTAATTTATCATTAGGTCAAATAACAGCGATCAATATTGCTGGATTTACTCAAGATCCTAATGAGCAGTATGATATTAGAAGAATATTTAATACTGCGACTAGCAGTGGTATAGAAATAAAACAGGGAAATGATGTTCTTATATCAGATGTATTGAGTGTTTACACAGATGGTGATACTGATGGTTATGTCGCTGCTAACTCTTTACCAAGTTATGACATAACAACAAATACAATTACAGAAACATTTTCTGGTCAAAATTTAGACGGATTAAATTCATTGACCAATGAATATAGTTTTATTCAATTTAATCCACCTACTGGTGAAAATATTAAATTTATACAAGGCGATGCTGTTGTTTATAACCCAAAAACTGAAGTTTTATCTGGTTTAGAGTCTGGAAGAACATACTATGTTGATCCTGTAACCCCACCTGCTGGTCAAACTATATCAAAAATAGCATTATATCAATCATTAAGTCAGATAGGTACAGCAAGCACTGTACAGGTTGGTATTGGTACCACCACTACAATTGATCATGAGTTTATCTTACAAAATCAAGCAAATAGAAAACTTGAAACTGATAAAATTTTAAGAAAAATACCACTTTTTCAAAACTTATTTGTATCCTCAAAACAAGAAACACCAGTTAACGATATTGGTATCTTAGTTGATGGTGTTCAAATTAGATCACCTTTATCTGACGATAGTATATTCTACGGTCCGATTGATGCTGTAAATATTATTAATTCAGGAAAAGATTATGATGTAGTAAATCCACCTGTATTAGAGATAGAAAGTTCAACAGGAACAGACGCATTAATCGAACCAATAATATCTGGAAGTGTTAAAGAAATAATTGTTGATCCTCAAGAATTTGATATTCAAGATGTTAATAGTGTATCACTTACTGGGGGTAATGGATCAGGATGTGTGCTGCAACCTGTTGTTGGTATAAGGAATAGATTTATAGATTTTGATAGTAGAAATATATTTTTTAATGGTGGTATAGACATATCTGATGAAACCATTACCTTCAAGAAAGAACATAATTTAGAAAATGGACAGCTTGTTTATTATAGTAGTAATGGTAATCCACCAATAGGCATTGGAGATCCATATGATGTAACTGATACTATAACTGGAACTTTATCTGATGGTGATCCATATTTTGTTAGAGTAGTTAATCCTACTACTGTAAGAATATTTAATACAAAAAATGATGCATTAGCAGGAATAGCTGGTATTAATACTGTTGGTCTTGCAACTGATACAGCAGCTAGTGGTATTCATAAATTTAGAACTGAAAATAAAACCACTCTTATATCTGTTAGAGTTGTTGAGTCTGGTTCAGGATATACTCATCGTAAATTAAGAGTAACACCCACAGGTGTTTCAACATCTTACAATACAATAAACTTCAAAAATCACGGTTTTTCAACTGGTGAAATTATTGAATATACTTCTGCATCTCCTATTCAGGGATTATCAACATCTTCATCTTATATTGTAAGTAAAATTAACGATGAAAGTTTTAAATTATCAAATGCAGGAGTTGGAGGAACTTCAACTTCAGACTATGATAGAGGTAAATATGTAAATTTACTGTCAACTGGAAGTGGACATCAAATTTTTAAGTATCCAGATATTAAAGTTAATATTGAAGTTTCTTATGGATCAACAGTCACTGGGACATTTAATTTAACACCTATAGTTACTGGTGAAATAATAGACGCTTATTTGTATGAACCAGGAACTAATTACGGATCTACAACACTTAATACTCCCATAAGACCAAGTGTTAAAATAAAAAGAGGTAAAAATGCAGAAATAAAACCAATAATTGTAAATGGAAAACTTGAAAAAGCAGCGGTAGTTAACCAAGGATCTGAATATTTCTCAGCACCAGAGATTATTGTCTCTGATAGTGGGTCAGGAACTGGTGCAGTTGTCAGACCAGTTATTCAGAATGGAAAAATTATTGATGCAATCGTAATTAAAACAGGTATTGGTTATAGCAGTATTACTACAGATATTGAAGTTGAACCTAGAGGGTCTAATTGTTTGATAAGTGTTAGACCTAGATCACTTACTTTAAATAGAACGAATAGATTTGGTGATTTTAATTTAACATCAAGAGAAACATCTTTAAGTTTTAGTGTCCTTGGATATTCACAAGACATAGCTAGAACTCTTGAATCTAGTTTTAATGAAAAAACTAACAAAGAATTTAAAGAAATTACTGATCATTCACCAATTATTGGTTGGGCATATGATGGTAATCCAATTTACGGTCCTTTTGGATATTCAGATCCTGATAATATTAACTCAGATTTAAAAATTATTGAGTCATCATACAAATTAGATACCTCAAAAGTCACTAACAGACCATCAGGATTTAATGCAGGATTTTTTGTAGATGATTATATTTTTGACAATTCTGGTGATCTTGACATTCATAATGGAAGATTTTGTAAAACACCTGAATTTCCAAATGGTATCTATGCATATTTTGCTACTGTAGAACTTAACTCAGATAATAAATTGCAAGGAAAATATCCATACTTTATTGGTTCAAGTTATCGGTCTCCTCTAATTAATGATAATCTAACTTTAAATCAAGATTTTGATTTTAATAATTCAAATTTACTAAGAAATACTTTACCTTATGTTGTTGATGAAGAATTTGGTGATAATGATTTTATTATAGAGTCGAATGAAAGCATAAGACAATTATCTACCATTGAATCTGTAACAAAAGGTGATATTGATGATCTATTAATTTTAGATGGAGGTTCTGGATACAAAGTAGGAGATCTTACATCTTTTGATAATACAGATACTGAGGGTTCAGGATTTAATGCACAAGTATCTGAAATAGTTGGTGTTGGGGTTTCAAGAATCGATACAATTTTAACAACTTATGAAGATGCAGTTTTCACTTGGAAAGATAATTACAATGTAATTGCAAATGTTCCTCCTTTCTTTGAATTAAATGATCAAGAATCGATCTCAATTTCAGATTTGAGCACATCTATTGTTAATTTAACTGGATCATTCAAAGTTGGTATTGCTACAGATACCACAGGTTTAGGAAAAACCATGACACTTGGAAATGTTAATGGTAAAATTGAAGATATTTTTGTTACAGATATTCCAAATACTGTTGCAATAGGTGGATCTCTTAGAATAGGTTCTGAAACTTTAAAAGTTTTGAATTTATTCAATACTAATAAAATCATAAGAGTTTTAAGACATACTGGAATAGCACATACATTGGGATCTAATATTGATGTATTAAATAACAAGATTAATATCCCCGTTAAAACTAACAAGTTTGACTCAAAAGTAAATGAATTAGTTTATTTTAATGGACCTCAATCAGTTGGTGTAGGAACTACATCTGGTGGTGCTACACAAGTTGAATATGTTTTTGGAGAAACAAAACAAAATTTATCAATTCCTACAAGAACTATTCACATTCCAAATCATCCATTTAAGACAGGGCAAGAATTAACACTTAGTATGCAGAGCACTGCTAATAGATTTGATGTTGGAGAAACTCCAAATGTAGCAACATTTAAACTTCCATTTACTGGAACAACTGAAACAAATGTATTTGTTATTGATAAAGGTGAAAATTATATTGGAGTCGTAACAACAAAGGCAAGTATAGGAAGCACTAGTGAAGGGTTATTCTTTTATTCTAATGGTAGTAATACGGGAATTTCATCTGGTTTATATAATTTCACTTCAAATCATACACAGGTTACTGGAAATGTTGATAAAGTCACTACAACTGCCATAACAAATGTCTCAGCAGCTGATACCACAACTCATAATTTGCAAGAGGGTGATATCATTAAAATGAACGTTATACCCAACTTATCAGTTGGTATAAACACAATTACACCTATTTCAGTAAATTATAACTCTCAGTATGAAAAATTATTAATAAATCCAATCACTTTTGCGTCTGCCGATGTTGAGACCAATAGGATAGATGTGGATGGTCATGGATTAAAAACTGGAGATAAAGTTTTTTATGATGGAGGTGCAACAGGTTTATCAACTGGATCATATTTTGTTAACAAAGTAAGTAATAGATATTTCCAATTAGCAGAAACAATCTCTGATTTGAATACAACACCAGTAAATGTAGTGTCAATCACTGCAAATACAGGTGGTGCAAATCAATCAATATCATTAATTAATCCTAGAATAGATGTTGTTAAAAATTCTAAATTAACATTTGGTTTATCAAGCACAACATTAGCAGATTTTGATTTTAAATTATTTTACGATCAATCATTGACAAATGAATTTTTGAGTGCTCAAGATTCTACTATTTTTAATGTAGTTGGAGTTGGCACAATTGGTATAGGAACTTCTCCTGATAGACCAATTCTTGGAGCATCATTAAGTGTTAGTTTTTCAGAAAATACACCAGAAAGATTATACTATGGATTATCAAAAGGAGGATACATTAGCACCTCTGATACAGATGTGCAAAATTATTCTGAAATTAGATTTGTAGATAGTATTTACAATGGTGAGTACAAAATTTCAGGAGTTACATCTTCAACTTTCAATTTTTCTCCATTAATACCCGAACTATTATCATATACAAGTTCTGATTGTGAAAAATTAGAGTACTCTACTAAATCAACTAATGTTCATGGTGCGATAAAAGAATTTAAAATTATATCAAAAGGATTTAATTATAAAAAATTACCTAAGTTTAAATCAGTTACAAGTGTAAATGGACAAAATGCAAATATAGTTGCAATATCAACATCGATAGGTAGAATAAAAGATGTAAGAATAGTTGATATTGGATTTGAATATGCGTCTGACAAAACTTTAAGTCCAGAAGCATTCATATCACCTGTTGTGAATATTGATAATCTTGATGTTATTGAGGAAGTTAATATAATAGATGGTGGTACAAATTATATCAATGCTCCTAATTTAATAGTATTTAATCCAGTCTCAAATGTGGTTGTGGATAGTTTATCGTTACAACCAATTGCTCCAAACCAAACAATATCAGAGGTTAAAGTTTTAGCACCAGTTAATGGTTTAGATTCAGTCAATCATAATATCATAGCAATTAACAATTCAAACGGAGTTGGTATTAACTCAATTGAAACTAGTTCATCTGGTATTGTAACTTGTTTCTTAGAAACACCATTTAATGGTTTTACAAATCCACAACCATTTGCTACTGGGGATGAAATTTTTGTTGAAGGTATTGAAAGACTTGGTGAAGTAGGTGTTAGCACTCAGGGAGGAATATCTACAAGTATTACTGTTGAAGGTGATGGATTTAATTCTGAAAATTATAATTACAAATTCTTTAAAATTCAAGAATATATTGCGGGAACACAAGCTATTGTCAAATTTAGTTTAGCTGGTCTATCAACTAATCCTGGTATTGCAAAAACTTTCCAGTCTGGATATGCAACTATTGTTAACAAAAATAAATATCCAATTATTGAACCTGTCCAGAAAAGGGGTACATTCCAATTAAATGAAAGTATTGTTATTGATGATGTAATTACAGATCTAAAAGTTGTTGAGATAAGAGATGATTTTATAAAACTTGACGGTAAATTTGAAATTAAAAAGGGAGATAGAATTAAAGGAAGATCTAGTAATGTTTCTGCTGAAATAACAAGTTTAATTTCTAATAAAGCAAAGTTCAAAACTGATTTTTCAAATAGACAAGAGTATGGTTGGTTAGATGATGTTGGGAAATTAAATGAAGATTATATGGTTACACCTGATAATGATTATTATCAAAATTTATCATATACAGTTAAAAGTACAGTAGAGTGGGAAAAATTTGTCAATCCAGTCAATCGTCTTGTTCATCCATCTGGTTTAAAAAATTTCTCTGACACGTCTATCGAAAGTAATGTAAAAGTTGGTGTAGGGACAACTGCATCAACAAAAGATTTAATAGTTCTTGATGTCAGAAACACTCTAGGTTTAGAAGATAAACAAAGAGTTGACGCAATCAATAATTTTGATTTTGTTACAGACTTTGATACAAGAAATAACAGTTCAAAATTCCTACAACTATCTAATAAAGTATTAACTGATTTTTCAAGATGTAAAACAAATAGAGTTTTAGTTCATGATGACATAAGTGGTAAATTTTCGAGTGCTGGTTTTCAAGAAAATAATACTCTTGTTGAACGGTTGACAGAAGACTTTGCAAACTATCTTATACAAATAGTTGACCCTGACACTTTAGATACACAATTTACTGAATTAGTTGTTTTAACAAATACTGATAATGCATATCTTCTTGAAAAAACCACTGATTTTACAACATTAGAACTTGGAGAGTTTAATACAGAAATTACTGTAGGAGGAACAAAAAATTTAATATTTTCTCCAACAGAGAAATTTACAAAAGATCACGATATTAAAATCTTAAAAGTTGATTTCAATACAGATTTGGCATCGTCATCAACTGTTTCAATAGGTAATATTGATTTAACTGGTGTAAATGTTGGAATTGATAGTACAGTTACTGGATTTACTACTACAACCATAGCAGAATTTCCTAAAACTGATTTTAATGGTCTTTATGCTAATATTTTTGTACAAGACAGTGTTACAAAAGAGATTAATTATAACGAGGTCATAGTCGATTTTGATGGAACTGATACAACTATTTCTCAAACATACATTGATACTCTTTCAGGATCTAGTTCATCTGTTGTTGGAGTTATTACTGCTAGATTTGAAAACGATTTAATTAAATTACAATGTGAAAATGATAGAGTTAATGTACTTGAAGTAAGATCAAATATTGTAGGATTGGGGACTACTACAGCAGGAACAGGTACTCATAGATTTGCTACAACAGGACAACCATCTGGTTTAGAGAGAAGTGTTAGATTAGAATCAGGATATGTTACTGGTACTGCAAGCACTATAACTTATAGTACAATAAGTAAGCAAATAGACTCATCTGTAAAATCAATTGTAAGGGTTTCTTGTGGTGAAACATCTGCAATACACCAAGTCATATCAATCAGAGATCTTGATGACATACTAACTGTTCAATATCCTTTTGTTTCTGCTGGTTCTACAACTGGTATTGGTACTTTTGGTGGTGAGATTGATGGTAATGATATTAATTTAAGATTTTACCCTGACTCAGAATTTGACTCTTTAATCGAAGTTCAATCATATAATCAAATATTCTATACTGCAAATGACTTTAGTAACCTTCCAAATGATTTGAATTATGGACCTGTTACTCAAAAAGTATTTTTATCAACTTATGATGGACAATCTGGATTGAGAGCAGATAAAAGAGAGTTTGATTTAACTCACGAAGGGGTTCCAATATATCAAAAAACATTTAATCCAACGTCTGGAATTTTAAGTACAACAACAGGAATCTTTACAATACCAAATCATTTCTTTAATACTAATGAAGAATTAACTTATACACCAGACTCAACCTTTATTGGTATAGGAGCGTCTGCACTTTCAATAGGATCAACAACAAATATGGCAGGAATAGTTACAACTATTCTACCTAGCACTGTGTTTGCAAAAGTGCAAGATGAAAATAATTTCCAGTTGTTTACAAGACCCGAATATGTATTATCTGGATCTGCTGTGACATTTACTGGTACTGGATCTGGAAATGCTCATAAATTGTCAATGACAAAAAAATTGACAAAAACACTCATTGGATTGGATGGTGTAGTTCAACAGCCAGTTACATTTACAAAAATTTCTCATACGTTAGGAATATTTGATGGATTTACACACAATAGCACTGTTGGTATTGGTCTTACACAATTCATATTAAGTGGTATAGGATCCGTTACGACATCTGATATTTTAAAAATTAATAATGAATATATGGTTGTTACAGAAGTTGGTTTTTCTAGCACACCAACTGGAACTATAAATGATGCGATTGATGTATCATCTGGAATTGCAACTTTACCTTGTGTAAAAGTAAGAAGAGGTCAACTTGGTATTCCAGAAACTACCCATGTTGCTGGATCTACTGCAAGAGTTCACAGAGGTTCATTTAATATTGTAGATAGTAAAGTATTTTTCACTGACCCCCCAAAAGGTAATACAAGATCAAGATTAGATGAACAAAACTTACCATTTGTAAAAGCAGATTTCAGTGGTAGAACTTTCCTTAGAAGTAACTATACGACTAATATGTTATTTGATGACATATCTGATGACTTTACAGGTATTGGAAAAACATATAGTCTTACTGTTGGAGGTGCAAGTACATCATCTGGTATTGGTGTAGGAAATGGTGTCCTATTCATAAACGGAGTATTCCAAACACCACTTACTGCAAATAATGTAGGAAACAATTATGAATTCATATCTGATACAACTGCAGGAGTATCAACAGTTCAATTTACAGGTATCACATCTGAAAATGGTGATGTAATAATTTCTGAATCAGATATTAACCAAAACCAAGTTCCAAGAGGTGGTATTATTGTCTCGTTAGGATCAACAGCAGGACTTGGATATGCACCACTTCAAGGGGCAAAGGTTAGGGCAACTAAAAACTCTGCTGGTGGATTGACAAGTATAGTTGGTATTGGTACATCTTCTGGATTTAATCTTGGAGTACAAACTGCTGCTTACGATAATGTTACTGGTATCATTACAGTCACAACTGACATAGTTCATGGATTTGGTTTAGAAAGACCAAACACTGTAAAATTAAAGAATTTGGAGTTTAGTTGTGTAGGTTATAGTGGAGTTACAACCACCATATTCCAAGATCATGAAAGACCTTTATTCTTAGTAGGTATAGTCTCTGATAGAACATTTGAAGTTCAAGCAGGTCCTAGCACGATAGTTCACACTTACGTGGGTGGTGGAGAGGCATTTGAGTTCTATAATGATTTAACACATGGATCAGGTTATCGTGGTCCTACGGTTGCCATAGGTGTCACAGATCAAGCATACGAGCATAGATTTGTTAAATCTGGTATAGGATCTATACGTAAGGGTAATTTTGCAGGTGATGCTTTTACTGCTACAGATGCTGTTTATACATCTCATTCAGGAACATTATTACTTACCATACCAAATCACGGATTAACTACAAGTGACACAGTTGGAATTGATACTGGTGGATTGGTATTTAAATGCTCTAAAGATGGTTTCTTCTCAGATCATCCTTATCCTCGTGCTGTTTCAAAAACTAGTTTCCCTAATTCAGATCCAATCGCAGGTATACAAACTGCTATCATAGCAAAAACTGATGATACAATAACTCTTCAAGTAGGTGTTGGTGGAGGAGCAGGTAGTGGTGCTGTAGTAAATGCAACTGTTGGGGTTGGTGGAACTCTTATGTTCAACATTGTTTCTGCTGGAACTAGTTACGTAAATCCTGAAATCATAATACCAGAACCAACATATAATGATGTCCCAGTTATTGGTGTATCAAGATTAGGTGTTGGTGCAACCACTGATACTGGATCTAATCTTCTTTTAGATCTTAAGGTAGGAGCAGCAAGAACAACTGTAGGTATTGGTTCAACAACATTTGAAATATCTGAATTTGAAATTGCAAGACCAGGTCATTCATTCAAAATTGGTGATAAATTTAAACCTGTCGGACTTGTTACAGCAGCACATTTAACAAAACCATTAAATGAAATTGAATTTGAAGTATTACAAGTCTTTAATGATAAATTCTCTTCTTGGCAGTTTGGTGAACTTGACTTTATTGATAATATTAAAAACTTACAAGATGGTTCAAGAACAAGATTCCCTCTATTCTTTAATGGTCAATTACTAAGTTTTGAAA
>Ga0310343_10001006_pt1 | contig 14165 bp, 12 predicted proteins | sample HC15DNA2025_MG_FD_203519 | JGI IMG/M metagenome (GOLD analysis project Ga0310343, IMG submission 203519) | Marine microbial communities from station ALOHA, North Pacific Subtropical Gyre - HC15-DNA-20-25_MG | ecosystem: Environmental > Aquatic > Marine > Oceanic | place: Pacific Ocean: North... | reverse complement strand
CTCTGCTTGTCTCCAATCAATCTTATTATCGATGTCTTGCGATTCGATCGTAGGGGTTTCGAACAGAAAAGGGGCTTTGCCAATTCGTGCAGAAGTGGATCCGAAGGAATCTTTAGAGAATATATATAGACTTGAATTTTCCTCATACCATGGTTCGAGATCTTGGGTACGGAGAAGATTTTCTGGGTCGTGGTTTACTGGTTCACCGTTTTCCCGATAGAATCTTGTCTGGAACTTATTCACTGTGAACAAACTATCTTTGCCCAACGCTAACCCGTTGGAATAGGCGTTTAGCGCGCTCGTAATCGTTGACGATGACATGAGTGGGTTGGTCGTATGTGTCATCAAATAGGTCGCGGCTTTTACATTATCAATGTCGTCCTCGATAATCTTATTCATACTGACCATATCCCCGCGGAGATCCTCCTTTCGATCGCGAATCATAATTCGATTGCTCTCTACCAAGCCGTGTTCTGCAAGGATGGAACGGGCATCTGTATTAATGACAATGCAATCGATCTCGTCTACCTTCAACAGAGTATTCAATATCCAACGAAATAATGGTTTTCCTGCAAACTCGCGAAAATTTTTCCCTTTAATTCTCTCGCTATTCGCCTTCATCGGTAGGAGAGCGACTAAATTATAGTTGGGTGCTGTTTCTTGATTCATTTATCTGTTAATCCAGCCCGTATTTTGCTCAAGCCGTCTAGACATGTATTCAATATCATCGTAATATCTAAGCTGTATGCAAGAAGGTGGAAGCCATCGTGTATCCGGTCAATAGCTTGCTTGGGATTGGGCTGCACGACGTGGATGCCAGGGGTCACGCCATTTCGCTTGCAAGAAGCGAGAATCTCGTTCCTAGCGGCGATAAAGTCGGGATGTTCGAAGTCTCCAGTTATCCCCATCGACGCACTTAGATCGTATGGTCCGATAAAGGCTGCGTCGATCCCCTCGACAGACAAAATATCGTCTATATGGGCTACTGCCTCGATATCTTCGATTTGCACGGCCAACAGTATCTCTTCATTGGCTGAACTGTAGTGCTCTTCCACATCCATCCCGTACTTGTTAGCGCGGCAGAAACCGACGCCTCTTTTGCCCATAGGCGGATACTTACAAGCTCGAACCAACAGCCGCGCCTCCTCTGCGTTCAAAACTAGGGGAGCGATAATGCCGGTAGCCCCGGCATCAAGGTAGCGTTTCGTTAAAGCGTAGTCGACGCCATGGAGCCGAACAAATGCCTCGGTATTGGTATTTCCCGCACGAATCGCCTGGAAAATCGGCTGGGCGTCGGTGAGATCAACGGCGGAATGCTCTGCATCTATTGTGACGAAATCAAACCCAGTGTTGGCCATTATTTCGCCGATGATTGGAGATCCAGAATTTAGCCAGCTTCCCACAACTGGTATTCCAGACTTAAGCTTCGCTCGAACAGACTGACCTTTTTCCATTTGTCAGCTGGTTAGTTTTTAGCGGGGGGTACTGCAAGTTTAATGGTCGATTTATCTCAACTTTGTGAATCTTCTTGAAATTCGATAGTAGAGAGAAACTAATCTAACTAAGGTTTTACGATATTATGGGCAGCGATTGGATGAAAGCCGTACAACGAAGTTCAGATGACTACCCAAAACTGGATAGAAAAAGCGTTATCGTGGTTGGTAATGGACCATCGCTGAACCAGCATGACTTGGATGAGTTGGTAGGGATACCTTCCTTCGCAGCTAATGCCATTTACTTGATTTTCGAGAGAACTAATTGGCGTCCGGATTACTATTCATGTGTTGATACCGTAGTGCTTCCAGATAGAAAAGGGGAAATATCGCATTGGATTAACCGATTGCCTAATACGTTATTCTTTTTCCCTAAAGAAATATATACTCATGATAGTACAGAAGTGCCCGTTTGTGCTGAAAACTTTATAGAGCCTAGGCCGAACGTCCGATTCTTTAAAACTCAATCTCTGAATCTCAAAGGTTCGCAAGAAAATATCTTTAGTCTATATAAGGATGATTTTATTGTGGAACCAATGACTGTGACGATTGCCTTAATGCAATTGGCGGTTAAGCTGGGAGCGAAGCGCATTTTCTTGATTGGATGCGATACAACCTATGAGATTCCTGAAAAGGCGAAAGTCCTAGATAAAGAGGACAACCGCCTCGACAAGCGCATAGTCTTGGATGAAGATAACGACCCGAATCACTTTGACCCAAGATATTTCGGGAAGGGAAAATTTTGGCACACGCCTAATACTAACTTGATGCTAGAGCATTACGAAAAAGCTTATGAAATATGCAAAGCAAACGGTATCGAGGTTTACAATGCCGGTTTCGGTGGAATGCTAGAAGTTTTTCCGCGTGTATCTTTTGCGCATGCCGTTGAGGTATGCAAAGAGTAAAACTAAAGGAGTATCCAATTTCCCGATGAATGTGTCGATTATCGTACCGTCTTACAATCAGGGTTCATATATCCGGGAATGCATAGAGAGCCTCCTTCGGCAGCCTGTAAAGATGGAAATTTTTGTGTTCGATTCGGGCTCATCGGACGGTACTGCCGAACTACTAAAAGACTACGTTGGCAAGATCGATTTTATTATCGAGAAAGATCTGGGGCAATCTCATGCTATAAATAAGGGCCTAGAAAAAGCTAGGGGGGATATCTTAGGCTATCTAAATAGCGATGATATACTATTGCCGGATTCCATTGGCAAGGTTTTGGACTTTTGGGCAGAAAATCCTGAAACGGATTTATTGTATGGGAAAGCCCATTACATTGATGAACGTAGTCGAGTGATTGGAGATTACCGTACGAGAATTTGGGATCAAGCGGTGTTCAAAGGAGAATGTTTTCTATGCCAGCCATCCTGTTTTTGGAGCCGGAGAATATTCAAAAGAATTGGGTTTTTCGATGAGCGTCTAGATTGCTCGTTGGATTACGATTATTGGCTAAGGATTGCGGAGTCTGGCGGTGAGATTAAATATTTAGACGAGTATTTGTCATGCTCGAGGGACTACCCGGAAACGAAAACTCGTAGCCGTAGAGGACAAGTTTTCAGGGAAATTTTTAGACTCTCGTTGAAGCGGTTAGGATACGTTGATAGGTCTTGGGTCAAGCAGTGGATGAGTCATCGCAAATTTGAAGGCCAATCAGGAATATCTCGACTGTTACCGGCTGGTAAAAAGCCGCGAGACGCTCTAGCAGAGGTCGTGGAATCGCTTTCTTACACCTTGGCAAAAGATACTTATTTTGTTGAGCCGGTACCCGAGAAGGTGGTTTAGGGATTGGATTTGTTGAATGAATGTCTTGTTCGATCTGCGTTGGATGGCGATAGGGAGCGCTGGAGGGATGGAGCAGTTGGCTTGCGAGTTGGTAACGTCCGTAAGCTGGTTCTGGGAACAAGGTAAAGTAATGGTATATTGCCCGAGAGAAACTTCTGAAGAGTTAAAGGACAGGGTTCGGTCAAGCAAGTTAGACTTCATAGAAAGCGACCTTTACGAGCTAGTGCCTGCCAGGGAGCCCTTTGCTCGTGCTAGTCTAGATAACTCAAGCAGTGTATACGGCAATCGCCTTGGTATAGTTCAAACTGCTTCGGCGACGAAAAAAGGGAGATTAGTTGAAGTAGATCTGGTTCATTCTATTGGTGGCTACGTCTCTCCTGAGTTTTATGGATATCGAAATGTTGTCACCATCCTAGATCTACAGCATCGTCACTTCCCGAAGTTTTTTGATGAAGTCGAAGTTGAAGTGCGGGAAGCCAATCATAAACTAGCGATCGATCTGGCCGAGAAAGTTATCTGTATTTCGGATGCGGTTCGACGGGATGTTCAGCAAAGCTATGGTGTATCAGAAAGTAAGGTAGAAACGATCTGGCCGATTCCCAATGGTCACTTTTGGATGAATCTGCCAGAGGGTGTCAGCGGCAAATTCCGAGAAAAATTCAAGCTGAATGATATCAACCTTTTTTATCCAGCTAATGCCTGGCCACATAAGAATCATGAGACATTAGTCGATGCCTTCGCATTACTGTGCAAGCGGTTTCCTAATTTAAAACTTATACTAACCGGTGGAAATTTCGCTTCGGATCATCCGGCTCGGAAGAGGATAGAGAAGCATGGCCTGCAAGAATCGGTGATGCATTTGGGCTATCGCTCTCCACTAGAAATACGCTGCCTATTGGATGGGGCGAAGGCCCTGATTTATCCATCGAAGTTCGAGGGATTCGGTTTACCGGTTGCGGAAGCGATCATACTAGGAACGCCCGTGGTTTGCTCAAATATTGATCCGCTAAAAGAGGTTGGGGGCGATGCAGTATCGACCTTCGACCCAGAGGATATTGATAGCATCGTTCGGGCGGTGGAAAAGGTATTGTTGGATTCGCAATTCCGCGATTCGCAACGGACCAAGGCTCAAAAGCGAAAAACTCTTTTCTCTGTTGGCCCTATCGCCCTGAAAACCTTCAACCTCTACCGCGAACTCTGTGGACAGATTCCGATCGAAGAGGCCCGCACCGTTCCCTTGCCAACATTTCGGTACGAGCGATCCAGGCATTGGGGCCGCGAAAGTCTTGAGCGCTTGAATAGTGGCCATTGTCTCGGGGGCTGGATTGCTTTAGCCAAGACGTTTTGGAACAATCCCTTTCATGGCGTTGCTGTATGGAGGCAAATGCGGTGCCGCGGTCGGAGAGTAAAGGAGCCGTTCACTGGAAGACATGGCGATGGGTGGATTGGGCCGGACTTTCAAAAATGGCTTATGGTGCCAGACGGGATACAGTCTCTGACCTTGAGAATCGAATATCCACCGCGTGAAACCTGTCGCAAAATGAGTATCTGGTTATCGCTAAATGAGGGCGAACCGATTCTCGACACGTGTTCCGGCCATGTAGGAGTGACGATCACGATCCCGGTCCCTGCAGAATCGCCCAAGTTATCCCTCCTTAAGATAAAGAGCCAGTATTACTTCGTGCCTAAGGATCGAGGGGAAGGCGAGGACCAAAGAAAGCTATCAGCGAGACTCCTGGATATCCGTTGGAATTGAAGCACTAGTTGGTCAGAGAGCCTAGCTCGTGGCGGAGCATACGCTCGATGATTCCATCCAAACCTATTTTAGGCTGCCAGCCTAAAACCTGCTCGGCTTTGCTCGCATCGCCACAGGTACCCTTGATATCGCCCGGGCGATAGAACCGCTCATCTATTTTTACAATAATCTTCCCGGTTTTCCTATCGCGGGCGATTTCATCTAATCCCTCGCCATGCCACTCCGGTTTGACTCCTGCATGCTTGAAAGCTAAATTAACGAAATCCTTCACCGAGTGAAGCTGGCCTGTTGCAAAAACGAAATCGTCGGGCCGCTCTAACGCCATGATATTAAGAACGCCTTCCATGTAGTCGCCAGCGTATCCCCAGTCGCGTTCCGCGTAGATGTTGCCGAGGGAAAGAACTGCATCCCTGTTAGAGGCAATACGAGCGACGCATTGGATGATTTTTTTGGTCACGAATTGCTCGCCACGAAATTCGCTCTCGTGATTAAAAAGTATGGCGGTTGCGGCCCAGAGTCCGTAGTGATTTCGGTATGCGTTGATAAGCTGGAACCCGAAATCCTTGGTCAGTCCGTATGGGCTTTGCGGATGTCGCAGAGTATGCTCTGATTGTTTTCCATCGGTGAGATTGCCGAACATTTCTGAGCTCCCAGTGAATAGTAGTTTCGTCTTTGGGGAACGGTCCCGAATCGAGGTGGCTACGTTGGTCAACCCCAGGACGTTAGTGTCTATGGTCTCCCGTGGATGCTCGATACTTCGGGCTACTGAACTTTGGGCTGCTAGATGGAAAACCTGTTCGAACCGCTCGCGTTGAATGAGTTCGTCAATGAACCACTTCTCGGTTACGTCGCTGCGATGGATACTGATCTGTGCGAGGGCGGCTTCCCCGAGATATTTAAGGGACTCGATTTCGTCCTCAGAGCCTCCGCGCAGTAGGCCGTGAACCGTATCGCCTCTTTCGAGCAGCAATTTCGCTAAGAAATATCCGTCTTGGCCGCCGACCCCTGTTATTAGTACTTTCTTGCTCAAGCACTGCCAGCAATAGTTAGTGGACAAGTGTTACGGCAACGGTATTTTTGAGAATTATTAATCATTAAGCCTGCTGGATCGTCAAATTAAGCAATATTTTCACACCCCGGTTTTCTAGTATTGCATTCTTTTTCTCGCGTTGAGCCTTTTCACCCCGATTCTCAGAAAATGAAAAAAGCACTTTTAACTGGAATCACTGGCCAAGACGGGTCCTACTTAGCGGAATTTCTCCTCTCAAAGGGATACGAAGTTCACGGTGTTATACGCCGAGCCTCTACCTTTAACACCGATCGAATTGATCACCTTTATCAGGACCCACACGTCAATGGCGTAAAACTATTTCTTCATTATGGGGATCTTGCCGATTCCGTGCAAATGGTGAAACTTTTATATGATCTGCAGCCAGACGAGATTTACAATCTAGGTGCCCAGAGTCACGTACGGGTATCCTTCGATGTTCCTGAATACACCGGCGACGTCGTCGGCGTAGGGGCTGTGCGGATACTGGAGGCGATCCGGGAAGCTAACTTGGTCAACAAAACGCGCTACTACCAGGCCTCTTCCTCAGAAATGTTCGGCAAGGTCCAGGAGGTGCCGCAGAGGGAGACAACGCCCTTTTGGCCGCGCTCGCCCTACGGCTGTGCCAAGATGTATGCGCACTGGCTGACGGTAAATTATCGGGAGTCTTACGACCTCTTCGCCTGCAGCGGCATCTTATTCAATCACGAGTCCCCTCGCCGGGGGGAGACATTCGTTACGCGGAAGATCACCCGAGCGGCAACCCGCATTAAGCTCGGCCTCCAGCAGAGGCTCTACCTAGGTAACTTAGACGCTGAGCGCGACTGGGGATACGCCAAGGAATACGTGGAGATGATGTGGCTGATGCTGCAACAGGAACAGCCTGAGGACTACGTGATCGCCACCAACGAAACACATTCGGTCAAGGAGTTCGTAGTCGAGACTTTCAACCGACTGGGCTTGGATTGGGAGAAGTACGTTGATTACGACGAGCGCTACGAGCGGCCAGCGGAGGTGGATCTGCTGATCGGTGATCCAGCGAAGGCCAAGATGCAGCTTGGATGGGAGCCTAAGGTGAAGTTCAAGGAACTGGTGGCAATCATGGTCGACGCCGACCTGAAACTCGCGGAGGACGAAGCAAAGATAGAAGTAGCCCTCAGGAGCCATGCTTGATTGGTCAACCGTTTCTTGAAGGTATCAATGCGATGAATCATGAATCGAAAATTTTCGTTGTAGGCCAAAGTGGTATGGTGGGCGCTGCGGTCGTTCGTCGACTAGAAGCTTCTGGTCATCAGAATATTGTGAGGCGGTCGAGGGCAGAACTAGACCTGACCAATCAGGAATCGACGAATTCATTTTTCCAGCAAGAGCGACCGGAATTGGTTGTTATGGCGGCTGCCAAAGTCGGGGGTATCCATGCGAATGAAACGTACCCGGCGGAATTCGGATACGAAAACCTGACTATTGCGACAAATACGATTGAGGCAGCGTACAGGGCAGGAGTGGAACGCTTTCTATACCTAGGGAGCTCTTGTATCTACCCTAAACTGGCCCTACAGCCATTGCGGGAGTCGTCGCTGTTAACCGGTGAGCTGGAGCCAACCAACGAGCCTTATGCCATCGCGAAGATAGCAGGTCTAAAGCTTTGCCAATACTATCGGCAGCAATACGGGGTCCTTTTCCACTCCCTGATGCCAACCAACCTCTATGGGCCAGGAGATAACTATCACCGGGAAAACTCTCATTTATTGCCGGCGTTGATTCGCCGATTTCATGAAGCGAAAGAGAAGAAAGCAAGCAACGTGATAATATGGGGCAGCGGAGCACCGCGGCGCGAGCTGATGCATGTGGATGACCTTGCTGATGCGGTTGTTCACTGCCTTAAATTGGAAGATCCGCCCAACTTGATCAATGTGGGGACGGGCGTCGATCACAGCATTATAAAGATTGCGCAATTGGTCAAAGAGGTTGTTGGTTTTGATGGAGCTATCACGACGGACCCGAGTAAACCGGACGGAACGCCAAGAAAACTCCTCGATGTGTCGCTACTCGCTAGAACGGGTTGGCGGGCCCAAATTGCATTAAAGGAGGGAATCGATAGAACTTACCGCAATTTTCTTAAGGAGATCGAAAACGGGCTCCTCAGGGAAAAGTAGGGGCCTCCTGAAATTCAATTAGTCTGCGGTTTCGCGGTGCCCTTCTTTCGTAGGCTTGATCGCGAAATCCCATTTTTTTAAAGAGCCTTCGGTCTCATTTGTGTAGGGCAAATTTTGTTTTCGCCGCTTGTGGGCTTCCTCCTTCACCTCTTAGGCTGCGGCGTGACATCCTTCGGCTCCCACTGTGTCGCGAGCGAAGGCTGGTGCGGGTAGACGGAATCGAACCGACGCAACCAGCTTGGAAGGCTGGGGTTCTACCACTAAACTATACCCGCTTCAAAAAGGATTATAGACGATCGATTGCTGTGCGGGCAGGTCAAGTCCTTTTCTGACAACCCCATTTTAATCAAAAGTTAGTTTTACTTGAAATCGCCCTAACTTTCTCGGTGAGCCATATTAGATTTTAAAGCGGACAAGGTTTGGCTTTCCTCACTTTGCTTGTAAAAATTTAATCGAGAATGCCGGATTTTTAGTTAGTTGTGAAACATCGATGTAACAGCTCGGTGAAAGAAGTGCCAGTTTCACTGATAGACAGTAGTCCAAAAACATGTAATATTGCATGTGAGCTCAGGAAACTACCGGATTCATCTCTTCGGGGACAGCTGGGGTAACAGCAGGCTATATGCGTCAAAGACCTTTACTCTCGTACAAGAGTTGGATTTCTTGACGGGCGATCTCAGATCGTCGGCTTTAATTCTAAAGGGATCCGCCTCGCTTCCACAGGCTTTTCGGGCAAAAAGGCTCCTGGCCTCGTCTTCGCTTCGGTCTTTCGCTGTGAAACTTTAAAGTAGCTCGGACTAAACGAACTATTTTCTATAACCGCTAAGATCGCGAAGGGTGCAAAGCGCAAGAAACCCAAACCATTGAAATCTTAGTGTTTGTTGCGTTTAGAAACCTAAGAATTGTGAAAAGTATGATTCAACGTGCGTTGGCAGAGAGTAGTGGGAAGCGTTTACGAGAATCGCCTCCCTTCGTTTTCCCATTGCTTTGAATACGCTTTCCTGAAACATCGGGGGGTATGGGCGAGAATATAGAATTCAACCTTCCCCGGAATTTCAGGGAATTCCGAGCTCGGGCATCATCGATCTTTTGGATTTTGATAGGCATCCTGGTAGCGGCAGCAGCCTTAACTAGCATCTACACAGTAGAGGCCCAGTCCCAGGGTGTTGTGCTCCGTTTCGGCAAATACGTGAAAACAGTCGATCCAGGGATTCAGGTAAAACTTCCATTTGGCATCGATCAGGTGTTGATCGTTCAGGTCAGGCGCCAATTGCAGCAGGAGTTTGGTTTTGCCACCCGGGGGGGAACGAATTCAGCTCAGTACAATCCCTCTCAAACGGAACGCAATTTCGAGCGCAGCATGGTGACGGGAGATTTGAACGCCGCTACGGTTGAATGGATTGTCCAATACCGCATCCAGGATCCGAGGCTATTCCTTTTCAAGGTCAGGGAGCCGTCGTTGACCTTGAGGGACATCTCCGAGTCAGTAATGAGGTCTGTTGTCGGAGATCGAACGGTCGACGAGGTGATTACCGTTGGACGTCAGGAAATTGAGAGCGAGGCCACTATTCACATGCAAAGGCTCGTGAATAAATACGAACTCGGTCTCAGCATCGACCAGGTCCAACTCAAGGACGTCAATCCTCCCCAGCCGGTTCAACCTTCTTTTAACGAGGTCAATCAAGCTCAACAGGAGCGGGAGAAAATGATCAACGTTGCCAACGGGGAGTACAATAAAGTGGTGCCTCGAGCCCGAGGTGAGGCGGAACAGCGTATTCAGTCCGCCGAAGGTTATGCTCTCAAGAGAGTCAACGAGGCGGAAGGTGATGTGGCTCGTTTCAACGCCATCTTGGAAGAATATTTGAAGGCCCCAGAAGTCACGAAACGGCGACTCTATCTGGAAACGATGCAGGAAGTGATTCCGCGATTGGGCCGCAAGATTATCATAGACGAGGAAGCTCAGCAGATCCTGCCGCTTCTGCAACTAAATCAGGACACGCCAACTCGCTAAACAACCGATGAAAAAAGTAGCAGGTTCGTTCATAGTACTCCTCATTCTCGCTGGAATTGTCGTCCTTTTCGCGTCGGCCTACACCGTGCATGAAACCAAGCAGGCGATCATCACCCAGTTCGGCAAACCCGTGGGCGATCCAATCACCCGGTCCGGACTGCATTTCCGTACCCCTTTTGTGCAAACGGTGCACATGATTGAAAAGCGGTTTCTCGAGTGGGATGGCCGGCCGACCGAAATGCCGACCAAGGACAAGACCTACATTGAGGTCGATACCTTTGGCCGCTGGCGGATCAGCGATGCTAAACAGTACTTCGAGCGGTTACGTGACGAACGAAGTGCCGAGTCACGCTTGGACAACATATTGGGAAGCGAAACTCGAAACGCTATCGCGAAGCATGAGCTGATTGAAGTTATCCGTACGACCATAGATCGCGAACCGTCGCGAGATGCCTCACTCGTGGATACGCCCGGAAATATAGGAATTCTATACCCGATCACGCTGGGGAGGGCTGCGATCGAGCAGGAAATTTTCGAGAACGCTGCTTCTAAGCTCAAGGATTTCGGTATCGAGTTATTGGATATACGATTCAAGCGGATCAATTACAATAACAGCGTGCGGCAACGGATCTACGAACGTATGATCAGCGAGCGGCAGCAGATCGCGGAGCGTTTTCGTTCCGAAGGGGCGGGCGAAGCGGCTAAGATAACCGGCAAGAAGGAGCGCGATCTTCAGGAAATTGAGTCGGAAGCCTATAAGGCGGTTGAAACCATTCGCGGCCAGGCAGACGCGCAGGCGACGCAGATTTACGCTAACGTGTTTAATCAAAGCGATAAATCCGTCGAGTTTTATGAATTCACCAAGTCCTTAGAGTCCTACGGGCGCATACTGAATGAGGATGCTACACTCATCCTTTCGACGGACACCGAGCTCTTCAAATTTCTCAAGGATATTGAACCAGAGGAGTAGGTCTCTCGAGGGATAATATTTTCGGAAGCGTGCTGAACGTCCTGAAATCATTTCTGGCGATTGTTGTCGTTTCCGCCATTGGCTATCAACTGGCTCAAATTGTTGACCGGCTCTACAACGGACCGTCGAGCATCCCGGGGAATCGGGCTAGCCAAACTCCAGCAGAGAGCCAGGCGGAAAGGGAAGACGAGCCGCTTCGACGCGATGGGGTTATGGAACCGTTGGTGGTAACCTTCCTGGAGGCAGATTTGCTAGAAGGCGAGTTCTCCTTGGAACGAAAACTGGCCACTCTCGATTATTCTCAGCTGGAGGACTTTTACATCGAAGCGCTGTCTTTTGATCTTCAGAGTGCCAAAGCCTATGAAGCGGCTGGTTTAGCTTTGCAGAAAATCGCGACGCAGGACGCTGCCAAAGCGTTGGGGCTTCTTTACACGCTTACACCTGCGGAGAAGGAGCGTTTGTCTACGGAACTCGCAGTTGGCTGGGCTCGCGCGGATCCGAACTCGACTTGGGATTGGATCGATTCCGCGTGGTTGGACTCTAGTGGAGCTTACATTGATCGGCAGTTGCAGAACGGTCTATTCCGCGAAACGTTAGACGTCGTGCTCGAGGAGCATGAAGACTATCAAATGGCGGCGGGTATGCTCGCCAGCGTTGTCGAACCCGACCTGAAACTTGAGCTAGCGGATTTGATCGCATTCCACGTTGTATCTAAAAATCCTGCCGAGGCCTTGGAGCGCATGCGCTTTCAAAGCGACGATTTGCTGGATTCGGCGATTATGGATGCCGTCATTGAAGAGTGGGCCCAACGGGATTCAATTGGAGCGATGGAGTGGACATTGGCAAATCAGCGACAAGTTACCAGCGTGGGAGCGAAGGAAATCGCCAAGGATCTCCTGCTAAACGGTGTTCGCGATGGGCTGATCGACTTTCATGCGAATTTGCAAAGCCAATATAAAAGGGATTCGGTGGCTTCAGAAGGGGCCCGTCTGTTGGCCAGACGAGAGCCGATCGAATCGATCACCTGGCTCGCCGCGATCGAATCCACCCGGGATCGCTACCAAGCTTATTACGACTCGCTATATGAGATCGGGCATGACGATTTTGAGAGTACGGTGGAGTTTGCGGAACTCGCCAACAGCGTAGCCAACCTAGATAGGGAGACAGCTTACTTTGAAGCCCTGCAAAGCTGGACGCTTGTCGATCCAGAACGCGTAAAGGTGTATCTAGATTCTAGCGACGATTTCGTAGACAGTCTACGGTTCGCTCAGCTTCGGAGCGGGCTGGAGTAGCGTAGGTCTCCAGTCTGTGTTTTGGTAGCGGGTGCCCTCATAAGTAAAAACCTTAGCGTTCTAAACTTCATTGTTTGGAATCGGCTTAATCTCTTTCAAACTTGGCTAGGCTCTATTGGCCCCGCCGATGACAGGTGCCCTCTCGAAGTGCCAAGCAGAGTTCCGTGCTTCGCCTTCGCCCGTACGCTACAGGTTAACTAGAATCGGCCTATAAAAACCCGCCCCTTGGGGTGGCATTACCTTTTTCCCATACCTGCCCGCACCTGAGTAAGGGCCATAGTGATTAAAGAGATTTGGTGGATTTGAGCAAAGGAAGATTTATACGTATTTCCGCCAATTATTCCCCCATTTTTTACTTAACATTGACGAGGTGATTCGCTTGATTAGCTACATGTACGAATTGGAAGGCACGGTTAAGCTGATAGACGATACGCAAACCTTTGGCAGTGGGTTTAAGAAGCGAGAATTTGTAGTTACCTCGGAGGAGAAATTTCCCCAAGAGGTCAAGTTTGAGTGTACGAAAGAAAAAATCGAGCTGCTGGACAAAGTTAGAACTGGCGATCGAGTCAAAGTTAGTTTCAATATTCGAGGCAACGAGTATAAAGGCCGTTACTATGTGAATCTCCAAGCTTGGCGGATTGAGCACGGAGGTGGCGAAGTCGATAGCAACCTCGCCGATGTTACTGATTCATCCTCGGGTGAGGGGAATCTAGACGATTTGGAAGAGTCGCCTTTTTAGCTTTTCAGACCCCAATGGTAGACCGGCTTCCCCAGCCAGCCGCTCGAGTCTGCTCGCGCTGCCCTGGGATCAGTCTTGGTCCCGCAGCAGCGGGTCTATGCCCGACATGCAAGCAGTCTTACCGTATTCAACAGTCACTCAGCGTTTTCACCGTAAAGCCTCTCTGCCAGTTTCCATCGGTTACCTTTGAACGGGGCTGCTTCCGCTGGGATCGCCAGACAGGCGTATACCCAAGCGGGAAGGATGCGTCCATCGTTTCTCCTGACAGGTATGACCATCCGCTGGTAGACGCTATTTGATCCCACAGAAAAGCCCTCCCAGGTGTCAGATTTGTCAAAAGCGTTGGATTCGAGAGGGATTTCGATAAGCTCGCCCTCAATGCTTGGCGGTTTTGCATATGCGTAAGAACAGGATTCTAGACGAGAGCAGGCTAGTTCCCAATCCGCATCCCATTCGTAGCTAGCCGTGACGACTTTGATGTTGGGCTCGACCAACAGGATGGGGTATCCCTCTTTTAATGTATAGAGGCTCCCGGGAGCCTTCGCAGGGCTTGCGGATAGCCTAACAGGTCCATGGAGGCTACTTTCTTGCTCCTCGGCCCGCAATGTACCGTAGGCGAAGAGGAATTGGGACCGAATAGCTGCCATCAATCTTTCGATAGCCTATTCTCAATAAAAGAGAAGTCTCTAAGTATCGGCTGACGCTACTTGTCAGCGTTTTCTTTCTCACTGCTATAATTCTATTAAACTTCCAGCGAAAGAGAGATTGGGGCTCAATGGGCTCGCCTGAGATTGCGTAACCGTCATTTGAATAATCGCGTTGTTTTTGCAGTTCATGAAACCGGGCAACCGTCAGTCTGCGAAAAAGCTCATTAGCCTCCCGTCTATTTATTCCATGCAACTAGGTCGACCGCTT
>Ga0310343_10001004_pt1 | contig 14174 bp, 6 predicted proteins | sample HC15DNA2025_MG_FD_203519 | JGI IMG/M metagenome (GOLD analysis project Ga0310343, IMG submission 203519) | Marine microbial communities from station ALOHA, North Pacific Subtropical Gyre - HC15-DNA-20-25_MG | ecosystem: Environmental > Aquatic > Marine > Oceanic | place: Pacific Ocean: North... | reverse complement strand
GAAAAGACACAGACACAGGACGAAGTAGCCTTCGACGGAACTGGACTGATTCTCCGGAACCTCTCAGAGGGGTACGAAGAGCTGATCGGGAGCGTATGGCAGCTCGCCATGAATAAGACAGGGACCCACCTCGCCTACACTGTCGACGCAGAAGGGGGAGACGGGAATGGCCTGTATCTAATAAACCTTTCTAATGGAGCGCGTCGCGGGCTCGACAACAGCAAAGCACGCTACTCGAACCTAGTCTGGTCGGGCGATGGAACATCCATTGCCGTTCTCCGTGGTGAAGTCCCGGAAGGATCAACAGAACGAGAGAACTCACTGCTGGTCTTCTCTGACATTGGCGACAGCCTTGCCCGAAGATACGAATTTGGGCCTACCGTGGACGGACTGCGAGAAGGCTGGGTCCTCAGCGAAAACGGAGACCTGAACTTCAACGAAGACGCCTCCACAGTCTTCGTCGCGACAAAAGCTCAAGAGGCGGAACTCGAGGACTGGGGTGAAGGAGGATTGCCTCTCGCAAATGTGAACATCTGGCACTGGGAAGACGCCCGAATACAGTCTCAACAGCAAAGCCAATTGTCTCAGGATCAAAGTCGGACATACTTAGCCGCAATCCACCTTCAGGAAAGAACCCTGGTTCACCTCGCAGACGAGCAGATGCGTGAAGTCCAGATCACAAGAAACGGACGGTGGGGCATAGGAAAGGATGACCGCTCCTACGTTTCGGACTGGAGACCCAACTATGCTGACTACTACCGTATCAACACAGCTACGGGTGATCGCACGCCTATCCTGACCAAGCATCTGCGCACCCTCGGTCTTTCGCCTGACAGTAAGCACTTCTTGTACTGGAGAGACGGAAACGTCTGGGACTACAGCATAGAAGATGACGCTCACTTGAACCTAACAGCGAGCGCTCCAGTCGACTTTGCTGACAAACAATTCGATCGCTTCGGAGAGAAGCCACCACACGGGGTAGCAGGTTTCGCATCGGATTCCAGCGGAATTGTGCTCTACGATAGGTACGACGTTTGGTATCAGTCGTACGACGCCGATCCGGCGGTAAACCTTACAGGGAACTTCGGCACCGAAAGGGAAATCCGCCTGCGGACCGTCCAGGCAGGCACCGAAGAAGAGACAATCAACCTCGACCAGCCTATGCTGCTCAAGGCCTACGGAGAATGGAGCAAGGATGAGGGATTTTTCCGGTTAGACGGAAGAGATCTCGAAGACCTCACCTGGGAAGCCCGCCGATTTTCATATCCATTGAAGGCCAAGGATTCTGACCGCTACCTGTTCACGGTCCAAACTTGGCAGGACTTTCCGGACCTATGGGTCAGCAACGGGAACTTCTCTGAGCGTCAACGTCTTTCGAGGGCGAATCCTCAGCAGGCCCAATTCCTTTGGGGGAGCCGAATCCTCTTCGACTACACCCTGTCCGACGGCACCCCACTTCAAGGCACACTAGCGATTCCCGAAACTTTCGCTGAGGGTGAGCGACTCCCAATGGTTGTGCGCTTTTACGAAAAATACTCACAGGATCTACATCTGTACCCAACTCCGATATACAGGCACCAACCAAACTTCGCAGGCCTAGTCAGCAACGGCTATCTGTTGATGCAGCCAGATGTGCACTTCCGGATCGGGAGTTCGCACTCAGACATGTTGGAAGCAGTTGAAGCCGCAACACAGAGAGTCATCGATATGGGATACGCCGACCCCGACGCGGTAGGCCTAAGCGGACACTCATACTCCGGAGGTGGCAGCGCCTACATCGCCACACGCTCCAACATGTTCGCGGCAATCGCGCACGGAGCTGCGCCAATCAACCTCGTCAGCGAATTCAATCAACTTTTTGTAGGCAGCGGACAGAACAACCACGGGTACGACATATACGGACAGGGCCGATATGCTACTAACCCCTACGACGACTTCGATCTGTATTGGCGCGAATCACCCATCTCGGGTGTGGAGACTATGGACACACCCGTGTTGTATCTGCACGGTGAATCCGACCCTACTGTGAACTGGGAGCAGGGTCTAGAGTGGTATAATGCACTCCGCTTTTTGGAGAAACCGGTCATATGGCTCTCATACCCGGATGAAGGCCACGGGCTAAGAAAACTCCAAAACCGGATCGATTTTCAGTACAGACTCCAAGATTTCTTCGGCCATCATTTGCTAGGGCAACCCGCACCCGGATGGATGACCGACGGCGTTTCTCAGCTCGAGAAAGAGAGACACCTGCGCGATTACGCTCCACAGTTTTTTAGACCTCGTCTCGTCGGATAATCACCCTCTACCGAGCTTAGATCCCCCCCAAGAACGCTCATCCCTCCCGAGCCCGATCACTAAAAGCAGAATTGATCAGGGAGCTCGCTTGGGAATCGCAATCAGTCGGTGGTGGCTCATCCCTGCTGATGACCTCCACTAGAGGTAGTCCGATGGGTCTAAGGGCCCTCTAGGCCTTGTTCTTGAGCCTCTCCAAACATCGTCCAAATGGCCAAAAACATGGCAGCGACAATAGGTCCTACGACGAAACCCGATATCCCAAACGTGGTCAGGCCACCTAGGGTTGAGACCAGGATAAGCCAGTCCGGCATCTTAGTATCTCGACCTACCAGAAGTGGCCGCAGAATATTATCCGCGAGACCGATGACGAAGACGCCATAGAACAAAAGAACTACGCCCTTCACCACAGCTCCTCCAACCACCAAAAAAAGCGCTGCAGGTAGCCAGACGAGTGTCGCGCCGACCGCAGGCAACATGGACAGAAAGATCATGACGACACCCCAAAAAACTGCTCCCTGGAGTCCAAGGATCGCGAAGATGATCCCTCCCAGAATCCCCTGAACCCCACCGACCACCAAGGTGCCCTTAATCGTGGCTCGGCCGACCTCTGCAAACTTCCCAAAAAGAGCCCGTTCACGCTCATCACCCAGCGGAAGAGCCCACTTCGCCTGCTGTAGCAGCTCACCCCCGTCACGAAGAGTAAAGAAGAGCAGATACAGCATGACGAAAAACATGGCCGCGAAGCGACCAACGTTTTGCCCCACGCTGACTGCGAGGGTCGCTATAAAGCCTGCAGCCTCCATGGCAGCCTGAGATATCCGATCCTGAATCGTTTCGGGAACAATCCCTGCTCGCTCTAGAAGTGCGAGCGCTCCTTCGGGAAGTGATTCCTCGACGCGCTCGAGCATAGCACTCGGATTGATTCTTCCCTCTTGCAGACCCTGGTACAGCTGCAGTCCCTGATCCGCGACGGCACCGGCGACCAGCAGAGTCGGGACTAGGACAGTGACCAAAATGACAAGCACTGTGACAAGCGCCGAGAGAGATGTTCGCCCACCTAATCTCTGCTCGAACCAATGCTGCATTGGCTGGAAAAGCACTCCGATTAGGACTGCCCAGAAGATCGGCTGGAAGAAACCAGACACTACAAAGAAAAAAAGAAGGCTGAGCACAACGAGAAGGCCGAGAAAGAATCCCATCTCAATACGTGAAGCTGTTCCGTCACTCGGCCTCGATACGTCGTCAGTCACTGAGACCTCCTTTTCTATATCGTATAATTACCGCGCCCGTTTGAGCAGGTCCATCAACTCCGAAGCGTAGCTGCCATCTTCGTTTCAGGGGCGTACCTAATCTAAGCTGGACACCATACTCTTGATAATTGACACTTGAGACCCGTAACGGAACAAGTGACCGCATGCTATAAGCCTGGGGATCGCTTACAGTCAGGGCATGAGCAGTTAGTTTTCCGCCCTCGCCTCAAACTGTAACTCATTCCACGCTCAGCGATGTCAGGTCCGAAGTTCATCTACCACATGCACCGACTCTCGAAGGTGGTCCCACCCAAACGAGAGATACTCAAGAACATCAATCTTTCATTCTATCCCGGTGCTAAGATCGGCGTCGTCGGATCAAATGGTTCCGGAAAAAGCTCGCTACTCAAGATCATGGCCGGACTAGACACCGATTTCCTGGGTGAGGCGTGGGCCGCTAAAGGAACTCGGGTCGGATACTTAGCGCAGGAACCCGACTTGGATTCATCCCTGAATGTCCGGAGCAACGTGGAGTTAGCTGTCAAAGAAACCCGGGACCTTCTTCAGCGCTTTGAAGACGTAAGCATGGCATTTGGAGAAGCTACGACTGACGAAGAAATGAACGTGCTCATTGAGGAGCAAGCAAAACTTCAAGACCGCATCGATGCATCAAACGCTTGGGAGCTCGACCGGAAAATCGAGATCGCGATGGATGCCCTGCGCCTTCCTTCAGGTGAAGCTGATGTCAGCACTCTTTCAGGCGGCGAACGCCGCCGTGTAGCTCTATGCCGGGTACTCCTTGAACAACCCGACATGCTCCTCCTTGACGAGCCTACGAACCACTTGGATGCAGAATCTGTGGCTTGGTTGGAGCACCACCTGCACAACTTTCCTGGCACAATCGTGGCTATCACCCACGACCGATATTTTCTGGACAACGTAGCTGAGTGGATTCTTGAGCTTGATCGCGGTCAGGGCATCCCGTGGGAAGGAAACTACTCGTCCTGGCTCGAGCAGAAGCAAGAACGCCTCCGTCAGGAAGAGAAGTCGGAATCCGCCCGCCAAAAGACCCTCGAACGTGAATTGGATTGGATACGAATGTCGCCACGAGCCCGTCAGGCGAAAGGCAAGGCAAGAATCAACGCTTACGAGGAATTACTGAACGCAGACGAGCGCAAGCAGATCCATACTGCTGAAATCTTGATCCCTAAAGGGCCACGACTAGGCAATACAGTCATCAAGGCGACCTCGTTAACAAAAGGGTTTGGCGACCAGCTTCTAATGGAAAATCTGAGTTTCCACGTCCCACCCGGAGCAGTCGTCGGGATCATTGGCGGGAACGGTGCCGGAAAAACTACGCTCTTTAGAATGATTGTGGGTGAAGAGAAGCCGGATCATGGCGCCCTAGAAACAGGCCAGACCGTGCAGTTAGCCTATGTCGACCAATCACGAGAAGAACTTGACGGGGAGAAAACGGTCTTCGAAGAGGTCAGCGAAGGGAGCGATATTCTTCAGTTTGGACGTGTTGAAGTAAATCCAAGGGCCTATCTGTCCTGGTTCAACTTTCGTGGCTCTGATCAACAAAAAAAGGTCAGCGTGCTCTCTGGCGGAGAGAGGAATCGTCTCCACCTAGCAAAACTGCTGAAATCAGGGGGCAACGTTATGCTACTTGATGAACCCACCAATGACCTTGATGTAGACACACTCCGTGCACTAGAAAATGCCATCCTCGATTACGCGGGTTGCGTTGTTGTAATATCACATGATCGTTGGTTCCTCGATCGGATATGCACCCACATCCTAGCCTTTGAAGGTGACTCTCAAGTGGTCTGGTTCGAGGGTAACTACCAAGAATACGAAGAAGACCGGAAGAGGAGACTAGGCGACGATCCGATACAACCCCGGCGACTCAAATACCGGAAGCTGATGCGTGACTGATCACGGCAAAAGTGATCAATCTCCCGTCATGTCCTAACGAATGACCCCACCTCTCCCGTTTATGCAGAATAAACCGATCTTTCTTTGTCTGGCCCGCTATGCTGGACTAAAATACGGTCTATCACTAATCACCGCATGATCAACATCCTCAGGCGTCCCAGCCTCGGGCCCGACGCGGTCCTCGCTGCTCTCCGTGAGCACTACGGAATTGAGGGTACACTGTCGCCCCTGCCGGGAGAGCGTGACCTGAACTTCCTTTTCACAGGAACAAACGGTGAACGAAGGGTCGCGAAAGTGTCCACCCCGGATGAGACCGATGAGATCTTGGAAATCGAAGCAGATCTCATGCGACACATGGCTCGAACAACGGACGGCTTCACAGCTGATGTGATCCCGTCAGCGGATGGGGATTGGGTCGTGAAGCACACCGCCGAGGACGGAGAGGTCCACCGAATTCGACTAGCCGAATATTTGGAAGGGGGCCTGTTTGCTGAGGTTCGGCCACGATCCCTCTCCCTACTTTACGATCTGGGAAGTCGGATCGCCGACCTTGATAGTGCCCTGGGAGCCTATCCCGATCATCCACCGGCACGAATTGACTTCGAGTGGGCACTTGGTCGCTCTGGACTGGTCATGGAACGATGCCTTGACCTCTTTCAGGGCGAACAACTCGAACTGATCCAGGCAGTCCACCAAGATTGGTTAAGAAGAGAACCCGATTTCCTAGGACTAGGCTCACAAGTAATTCATGGCGACCTGAACGACTACAACATCCTCGTAAGCCACCCCGGGGAAGGTCCCAGGCGCATTAGCGGTATCATCGACCTCGGTGACGCCCACTCCGCACCACGGGTCTTTGATCTCGGCGTAGCAATCGCTTACGCCATCCTAGATACAGATGACCCACTCATGTCTATAGCATCGATAGTTCGTGGGTTTCATGATCGGACGCCCTTGAGTGAAGAGGAGGCGAATGTGGTCTTCACTCTCGCAAAAGCGCGTCTCGGTGCGAGTGTAAGCATTTCGGCTTGGAGGCGACACCAAGCTGGTGAGACAGATGAGTATGCACTGATCTCGGAACGGCCTGCTTGGGCGATGATTCAAACACTCGACGAAGTTCCTGTTCGACTAGCTGAGGGAATCGTGCGGGAAGCCGCTGGGCTGTCGGCTTCACCCAAGACTCCTGTTCTCGTCGACTGGCTCAAGAAGCAAACCTTCTCACGAGTGATGGAAATACCAGGGACAGAAGAAAAAATCTCCGTCCTTGATCTAAGCGTCTCTAGTCCGCTGCTTAGGGGAAAGGACACCGAAGACACGGAGGATTTCACACGTCGGGTCTTCAGGCACATGGAAGACAGGAACGCCAGCCTAGGAATTGGGCGTTATTTAGAGCCTCGCACAATCTACCTAGAGGACATATTCAAGGGTCGATCCGGTGACCCACGTGAAAGTCGAACAGTTCATACGGGGATAGACATCTTTTGTCAGGCTGGGGGAGAAGTATACGCACCTCTAGCAGGACGGATACGATCCATTGTTAACAACGCGCAGAACCTAGATTACGGGCCGACGGTGATACTTGAGCATGAAGGTCCGGCCGGAGCGTTCTGGACACTTTACGGGCATCTGGAGTTATCTACCGTCGAAAACCTCAAAACGGGGAACGAAGTAGCAGCAGGCGAGTTGTTCGCCCGGATCGGCTCTACCGAGGAAAACGGAGGATGGCCCCCGCACTTACACTTTCAGATCATTACGGACCTCCTAGGCTTCGAAGGACAATTTCCCGGGGTAGCTCTCCCACGCGAGGAAACAGTCTGGGCATCTTTCTCTCCAGACCCCAACCTGATACTTCAGCTCCCTGGTCAGACCACATTTATCCCGCCCGGAGACATATCCAAGCGTCGAGCTGAACTACTCGGCCAAAATCTCAGTGTCGCATATGATACGCCTCTTCACATCGTTCGAGGTTCTGGCACCTACTTGATAGATGTTGTGGGTCGTTCATATCTGGACTGCGTAAACAACGTTGCACACGTGGGTCACGAAAGGCGCTCTGTAGTAGAAGCCGGACAACTCCAGATGAGTGTTCTCAACACGAATACGCGTTACCTGCACGAGAACGTGCTTCACTATGGGGAGCGCCTGACGGAACTGTTTCCGGATCCACTTTCAGTCTGCTTCTTCGTAAACTCAGGGTCGGAGGCGAACGACCTAGCGCTGCGTATGGCTAGAGCTCACACAAAGGGACAGGGAGTAGTCGCCATCGAAAATGGTTACCATGGACATTCACAAAGCCTTATAGACGTTAGTCACTACAAGCATGCCGGAGAGGGCGGAGACGGAGCGCCGAGTTGGGTAAGGATAGTTCCTGTTCCCGACGACTATAGAGGTTTGTACGGGCGGCACATAGCGGACCGTGCAGTCCGCTATGCCATGCACGTAGGGGAGGCATTCGGATCTCTTAGCTCCACCGGGCACGAGCCCGCTGCTTTCATAGCTGAGAGCATTCTGTCTTGTGGCGGACAAATTGAACCGCCAGCCGGATACCTAGAAGAGGCATATAGAATCGCTCGTTCGAGAGGGGCTATCTGTATTGCGGACGAGGTTCAAATCGGGTTCGGTCGGGTCGGCAGCCACATGTGGGGCTTCCAGACAGGAAATGTGGTTCCCGACATCGTCACCCTAGGCAAGCCCATCGGAAACGGGCACCCCATCGGAGCGGTGGTCACCACACCCGAAGTCGCTGAGTCATTCGCGAACGGCATGGAGTTCTTCAGCACCTTCGGTGGCAATCCCGTCTCTGCAGCGATCGGGCTTGCCGTCCTCGACATCATAGAGAGGGAGCGCCTTCAGGAGCACGCGGCGGTGGTGGGTGGGACCTTAAAGGCCAACCTAGCCTCTCTCGCAATGCGGCATGAAAGTGTCGGAGATGTGCGCGGACGCGGCCTATTCCTTGGGATCGAATTCGTCGAAGATCGAAATACCCGAACGCCGAGCGCTCAAGCTGCACGGTACATCGCCAATCGGGGCGCAGAACTCGGGATTCTGCTGAGCACAGATGGGCCAGATCACAACGTCATCAAGATCAAACCTCCAATGACATTCAATCAAAATGACTCAGAGAGATTAGTCGCGACGCTCGACAAAATTCTGTCAGAGGACGAGGCACGGCCCAGAACGTAAAACGAGGCGGATAGAACGCTACTGAGAATGCCGGCTTTTGCTATCCATCATCTGGTCCCGCAACGTATACTGCGATTTCTGAATCCAGAGACTATCAGCTCAAAGAGGCATCATGCTTACTCGGGATCAACTTCGAAACCTGACCCTGCTTTTCACCCTCACACTAGTCTTAGGCTGCAACCCCTCAGCAGAACCAACCTCTAGAGCGGGGGGAGAGTTGATAAAGGGGGGGGATGATCGCACCGGCGAATACGACGCAGTCGATAACTGGTGGAAGCCGGCCCCGGATCATGACGATGTATGGGGTTGGGGCCAAGTATCCGGTATAGCCGTGGACCATCCTGATCGCATCATTGTCGGTGTGTGGGGCGACCGAGACGCCCTGAATCGTGAGCGAGCGGGCAGTTCAAATTATCTAGTTGCGGTAGACCGCGACGGCAATATCACAGAAAACTGGAGCCAATGGGATTCACTCTTTAACAAGCCCCACCAGATTTACATTAGTCCGTATGACCCGGAGCGACACATCTGGGTTGTTGAGCGCGGCCTCGGTATACGCGATGTGAACATGCAAATACTTAAGTTCACGAACGACGGCAGCGAGTTGGTCATGCAACTAGTAGATCCCGAACATCCTAGAACACGTGAGGAAGCCAGAGCCAATGCCAACCCAGGCCCCTACACCTACGGTGACCCATCTGTAATGGCGTTCTTTCCAAACGGGGACTTTCTTCTCGGTGACGGATACTGGAACTCCCGAATTATCCGATACAACGCAAGGGGTGAATTCTTACAAGAGTTCGGGGAACTCGGAGATGGTCCTGGTCAGTTCGATCTCATTCATGGATTAGCAATAGACCGTGACCACAGGATCTATGTCGGTGATCGCTCAAACAACCGGATTCAAGTTTTTACGGAAAATGGAGAATTCATTGAAGAATGGCCCGATATATCTGATCCGGTTGGTGTGTTCATCGATGAAGCCGAATCCATATGGGTTGTCTCAGCGCGCCTGAATCGAATCATCAAGTTCAATAAAGCCGGAGAGCTACAGTACCACCTTGGCGCTTTCGGGGGGACCCGCGGTGGATTCTCGGGTGGGCTATCACGACCCCACCAAATGGATGTCGACCAGGAAGGCAATCTCTATATCGTCAGTTGGGATGGAGGTTGGATGGATAAATTCGTGCCAAAGACAGACGCCAACCCTGAAAGGCTAGTCGGTCGACCACTGGTTCTCGAACGCTAAATGACCCTGGGATGAGACCCGAGCCGGAAACTACACTCTCCGGCCTCGGGGTCTCATCCCTAGAACTAGACTCTATAGCTAACCTACCCGTCCGTAACCATGCGGATAAGCCGTTGTAGCCTTTCCTTGTGCTGCTCAAGCTCGGAAACCAGAACCTCAAGCCTCTCATACATATCGGCAGCCGGTCGCTGATCCGCTCTCTGGGAATTGCTATTTAGGTAGTTCAACTGGTCGCGAAGCATCGGCTGTGGGTAACTCGTGATCGTCCGATTCGTCAGCAACGCTCGCTCAATCTCCTTGAGTTCTGTTTCCACATCACTGCCTTCCGCGACACGCGTCTGGGCCCCCTGAAGACGCTCAATGGTCGCGTCTGCGTCTTCGATCGCGTCACGGACCTGAATCCCGAGGTCAAACTGCGCCTGTAAATCAGCAATCGTGACCCCATCTGCTGCGACACGTGGGTCCATCATGACCTCGAAGTCGCGCTCTAGAACCTCTGACTGCCCAGCAGCGGCCACTGTTATGCGTGCCGTGAAGTTCCCCGGAACGACCATAGGTCCACCGCGCGCGGCACCATTAGGACCAGGAACGGTGAAGTCCCACACGAAACGGTTCAGACCCTCGTGTGCAGTCGGTGTTGGTGACCCCACTCTGCGCTGGAAAGGCGCACGCATCTCCTGGGCGGTCTCGGTGCTCTCACCCGGACCAGCACTCTCAAACTCCCGCACAAGAGCACCCTCTCCGTCAAAGATTTCGACTTTAACGGAAGTCACTCCTGACGGCAGCATATAGTCCAGCTCTGCTCCGTTGCGAGAGTACAGTGGCTCATCTGGAGCGCCCGCACCAAAACCTCCGAAACCACTCCCACGAAGCCGGTATGCATCTTCAGGCGCGAAGAGGAAGGCTCCGCCATCAGCCATTGCTTCATCAGCCTGACGCAACGGTGAAAGGTTATCCATCACCCAGAAGGCTCTACCCATCGTCGAAACGACTAAATCACCCTGGTGGACCTTAATGTCCGTAATCGGCGTGCGTGGCATGTTGAACTGGAACTTGTCCCAGTTCTCACCATCATCGAAAGAGACATACATCCCAAACTCTGTACCAGCATAAAGCAGGCCCTCTCTCTCCGTGTCTTCCCTGATCGCTCTTGTCGCATGATGAGAAGGAATACCGTTGTCACCTGCCGTGAGCAGCTCCCACGTCTCACCAAAATCTTCCGTTTTGTATATGAACGGCGTCAGGTCTCCGAGCAGTGTCCTATAGTACGCGAAGTAAGCCTTACCGGCGGAATGTGCTGATGGGTCGATCGTCTGGACACGCCCTTCCTGGGGCATATCCGGTGGGGTGACATTAGTCCAGGTTTGTCCACCGTCGCGAGTTACCTGCACCAAGCCATCGTTCGAACCTGACCAAATCACACCCGGGGTCACTGGAGACTCCTCAATCGCGTACAGTACGGAGTAGTGCTCCTCCCCGGTAATGTCACGCGTAATCGGACTTCCGGAGACCATCTGTCTTTCAGGGCGGAATGCCGTGAGGTCCGGAGATATCTGCTCCCAAGTCACACCTTCGTCCGTAGTCTTATGGACGAATTGAGAACCGTGATACACCGTGCTCGGGTCGTGCGGCGATACCTCTATGGGTACAACGCGCTGGAATCTGTAGTTGAGATTAGCCGGATTCTGTCCGTATAAGTTCTGGAACCCTACGTAGTACTGCTTCTCCTGTCCTGTGACCTGGTTATAACGGCCAAAACGACCCTTACAGTTGGAGTAAACGATCGTTGGGTCACCGGGCTTAGGTACGGCCGGACCTGTCTCGCATCCACCAACTGCCTCCCAGTTGCCCTGATGACCACCCTGAGAGCCGGTGCCGGGAGGATTGCTAGGAACTCGAATAGTCGTGTTGTCCTGCTGACCCGCATACAGCCAATAAGGGAACTGGTCGTCGACATCAACCTGGTAAAGCTCAGCCGTGGGCTGGTTAAACTGTGTCGACCAGGTGCTGCCGCCATCGAGTGTCACGTTAGCTCCACCATCATTCGACTGGATCTGAATAAGCGGGTTTTCCGGATTGATCCACGTATCATGATTGTCTCCGTGAGGCGTCTGACGACGCTCGAAGGTCGTGCCCCCGTCTGTCGACTCGTAGTAGCCCTCGTTGTTGACATATACGTGGTCCGCATCAGTCGGGTCCGCTGTCACATTGGTGTAGTAAAAGGGACGATTCATGATTCCACGCTGGTTGCTGATCAACTCCCACGTCTCTCCGAAGTCATCGGATCGGTAGAGACCCTCATCTGGATCGGTGGTCTCCACGAGAGCATACACGCGACTCGGCATGTCAGCTGATACCGAAAGGTCCGTCTTACCAATCAGACCAGCTGGAAGCCCTTCTGCCTTGTACTCCCAACTGTCTCCTCCATCGGTCGACTTCCAGATACCGTCTTCTTGAGCCGAAGCCTCCATTCCAGATATGATAGTCCATGGTTGGCGACGACCCATCCACATTCCGGCGTAGATCTCATCCGGGTTTGCTGGGTTGAGCTCGAGATCAATGGCACCGACCGAGTCAGACGTAAACAGAACCTGTTCCCAACTCTTTCCTGCGTCCCTGGTCCGGTAAACTCCACGATCGGTACTTTTCGCCCAAGGATTACCCAGCGCCGCCACATAGGCCACGTCGGGATTTTGCGGGTGTACCTCAACTGCACCTAGCTGGCCCATTCCAACTAGGCCGCGTCGTTCCCAGGTCGCTCCGTGGTCATCTGAATAGTAAAGGCCACGACCTATGATGACGTTGGATCGAATCCCGTCCGATCCCGTTCCTACATAGACAACACTGGGATCCGACGGTGCCACACGGATTGAGCCAATTGAACCGGTCTCGAAGTAGCCATCTGATATCGGACGCCAAGTCGTTCCGTAGTCTTCAGTCTTCCAGACACCACCACCCGTAGCACCCATATAGAAAGTCAAAGGATGAGAGGGGTGCCCTGCCACCGCGGTAACTCTTCCTCCGCGAGAGGGGCCGACATTTCGATATCCGAGGTCGGAGAATGTCTTCTCAACCTCAGACACCTCCTCTTGAGCTTCCACTGATATTGGCGTCGCCGGCAGGAAAGCAAACGTAAAAGACGCGGCTACCGCCGCCGCGCGCCAGACACAACGAGACACTGCACAACTCATAATACGGTCCTTTAAAGCGATTGAAGACGAGCCGGCAGAATGTCGGCTGGACGAGCCGGGGTCAATGCTTAATTACTGCCCCGATACTTAATGCCGGGCATGCCGTGGCCTGTTTAGTTAGCAAGCCACTAGCTTCCGAGCCCATTTTGAGAACCCGACACAGGCCTCCTCAAGGACTTCACTCTCTGTTCGTCCTGAGCGCTTCAAAACATGAAACCCATGATCAGCGCCGTGCAACACGTTTAGCGTTGCCAGTGGGCCGACCCCGTCCAGTAACGAGCCCAATAATGACAAATTTGCCAGCTTATCACGCGATCCCTGCAAGAAAAGCATCGGTAACCCAACATTCCTCAGATGGTCTCCTCTCTCGGAGGACTCTCTTCCCGAGGGGTGCAAAGGAAAGCCAAAAAACGCCAGCCCGAGCACTGACCCGAGTGGCCGAAGCGCTGCCGCGGCGGAAGTCATGCGTCCACCCATTGATTTCCCGCCAGCGAGCAGCGGAAGATGGGGTTCAAGAGATTCTGCGGCGCCGACCGCTGAACGAACGGTCTCTATAAGTACAGTAGCCCGGTTTGGGATACTCTGACCAGCTTCCATGTATGGGAACTGGTATCTAAAAGTCGCAACCCCATGAATGGCTAGAAGCGCGGCACACTCTTCCATGAAGACATGTCTCATACCTGCTCCGGATCCATGCCCGAACACATACATCCACCGGGCATCCTCCGGCCTAACCAATATGGCGGAAACTTCACCTGTAGTCTCAGTTGCTTGAAACCTGTGCTCAGAGGTCATCACCTGCCTGGGCCCTCTCTGAGCTGATGGCTCTTCCTCCAGCGGAGGCCAACCTTTTTCACTCAGACCGGACGGCGGAGATCAGAAGATCCGAAATGAGATGAATGCTCCTAAGTACCCTAGGAGCAGCATGTAGAAAAATTGAAGCGCAGGCCATTTCCATCCTGCAGTCTCACGTCTCATCACAGCTACAGTAGACATACACTGCAAAGCGAAAGCGAAAAACACCAGAAGACCTATCGCCGCCCCTGGTTCAAGATCGCGTCGTAAAAT
>Ga0310343_10001003_pt1 | contig 14174 bp, 4 predicted proteins | sample HC15DNA2025_MG_FD_203519 | JGI IMG/M metagenome (GOLD analysis project Ga0310343, IMG submission 203519) | Marine microbial communities from station ALOHA, North Pacific Subtropical Gyre - HC15-DNA-20-25_MG | ecosystem: Environmental > Aquatic > Marine > Oceanic | place: Pacific Ocean: North... | reverse complement strand
GTAAACGGAAAAGTACTGGCACTTCCATTACCTACAAAAAGGTTTGTCTTCCTTATAGTAGAATTTATCGTCATTGATTAGACGCTCGAAGTATCTTATCTAATTTACTAGCTGTTTTCTTTGTTATGGTCACACCTTTATTACTTTTTACCTTCACCTTTATAACCAAACACATATGCCCTTACTGCATCTAATGGCCCTCTTGGTTCCCACTTGCCGTTTACTTGATCAACAAATATACCTACAGGTTTACCTATAAAGTAGAGTGGAGTATTTGTTAACAATCCTAATAATGTAAATACGCTTTTTACTTCGCTTCCTGAGAAATCATCATCAGGGTCAAGTATACTCATAAGAAATCTTGTGTTACCTTGCATAGTGCTATTAATTAAAGATATAGAAGGGCTAACTGTAATACGATCATTGTATGGTTTTTCATCAAATTGATTTAAAGGCATCATTAAAAAATTACCAAAAGGCACAAAGTTACTACCATATCTTAATGCTGACATATATCCAAATTCAAAGAATTCATCAATGTAACCATCTTCGTCATCATCTACTAAACCACCTTCTGCAAGTTTTTGTATTCCCTCAGAAACAAGAGCAGGTAATAAGAATCCAAACATAAATGTATATATTAATTGACCACTAAATCTGTTAGATGTAAATCCTAATTCTTTAATTAATGATTTATATGCTGTTGCATTTAAATTTGCTTGTCCATTAAAGTAACTTGTGAACTGGAACATTGCATTAAAAAATGGTGTTTGCGTTTGATACGCTGCTCTATCTTCTGGTAACAAACTATCTTGTGTCATACGCACAGCACCATCTGCCTGTGCTATAGCTTCTTTTTGTACGTCTGCTTCTAGCATAGTTTTAGGTGCGTTAGCTAATACTTGGTTATATTTACCAATCCAAACAACACTATCTACATAATTTTGAAAAGCTTGTTGTACAAAATATGCGTGTCTTCCTACCCATTTTTGCATTTTTTCATATTTATTTGGGTTTAGCGTAAGATCGTTCATCATGTTTTGTATGTTAAACATTTGGTTAACTTGACGATCAGCCATAAATGGTGACATCTCTGCAATTTCTTTTGACACCTTATGTGGCTCTCTTGTGTATCTTCTAAATGCATCTTTTAAATATTTATGTTCTACTTTTAATTTTGCAGGTAACATACCTGTAATCTGTTGCATACCATTTTTTAAACTGGCAAACATATAACTTTGACTTGTAGACCTTGTAAAATAATTAATACCTGTGTTCCAAAAGTTTTTCTGACCAAGCACTGATTTTTGAGAGGCAGAATTTCTTAACCAAGGTATAAGCATTTTTTTAATTGCTTGATTATCAACTCTGTTTAATGCTTTACTAAATGTTTTGTTATGAAATAATTTAAGTAAATCTGTAACAGCAGGTTGTATATAAGCAAAACGTAAAGCGTTATCCATATGTGTTGCCTGTAAACCTAAATTCATACTTAAAATTCTGTTAACTTGTGTTCTTGGTTTTGTAAATCCTCTTTCTACTGCTGGCACTGAATATTGCATTTCTTGTCTAATCTCTCTTAATGTTGCTTCGAGACTTAAATCTTGATCTACTAATTCTGGATCAGCTACTGCGGGTACATAACCACCTGCATATGTACCAAATTTATTTATTGTAGGTGTTGCTTCTACTTCTTTAAAATAATATCCAAAAATGTTTTTGTGTGCTTGTTGTATTAAAGGAAGCATTTCTTTATTTAAATCCCAAATTTGTTGAATAAGGTCAAAATCTTTTGCTGTTAAATAACCTTCTTCTACCATGCGATCTACAAATGCATCCCATTTACTAGTGTCCAGTACACCATCTTTAATTTCTCCCCAACCTCTACCTACCAATAGTTTTGTTAAATTACTTTTGTTTCCTGTGTGTATCATCGCACCTAGCAATTCAGCTTTACCCAGTTTTCTTTGTTTACCAAATGTATAGTAATTACCTTCTAGATCTACTAACTCAGGGGCAGCAATTACACCTTTTTTAAAATCTACTTGTGCCAAAATATCAACATAACGTCCTGTCCATTTTGGTCTTTCTTCTCTCCATTTTGTTATAGGATCTTTTAAAGTTCGCCATATATATTTTGTAAAAGGCCCTGCAACGTCACCTTCTTTTTTCATAAATACACCACCTTTTACTTCTCTTGCATATGATTTATCATCAGCATCTAACGCTATTTCACCATCTTTACTGTCGCACCAATGTTCTACTCGTCTTAACATTGCTTTTATCCCTTCAAATCCAGTAACAAATCTTTCCCACCAATTTGTCTGACCTGTCTTTCCTTTGTCTATAGATGCTCTTGCGTCCATGTTGTCTAAAGCTGTACCTAACTCACCCGCTACTTTTTCTAATGCAACTTTTCCGTCTATAGTTTGGAATTGCTTATCACGAAGTGATTGATAATCTAGTGATTCGATAATCTCGTTTAATGTTTCAAAATCTTGTGCAGTTAAATCTTTTATTTCACGACCCGGTAAATTCCTTGCATCATTAACAACAAAAGATAATTCTTCGTAAGTAGCTCTATCATAATTTTCTAAATCTTTAAGATAATCAACACCATCTGCACTCTCAGGCCCTTCTCCATAAAAAGATAATATTTGTTTTGCAGCATTTACATAATTCATTTCTCTAGTGCTTTGTTTTTTTGGATTGTATTTAAACAACTTGTCAAATAATTTTCTAGCATTATCAACTTGTTTGTGTATGTTTACAGCTTCACGAGCTAATTCACTATTAATTAATTCTGATTGCTTTGCTTCTATAACACCTTTATCATCACCATCTCTCATAGCTTTTTCTAAAAGTTTTCTTGCTTGCCTTTCGTTTTGTGCAAATTTAGTTGGCCTTATATCACGAATTCTTGTTTTTCTTAAAATTCTTTGTGCTGCTTGTCTAGCTGCTGCAACTTGTAAACGTACTGGCTGCGTTGATTTTTTTATAAAACGTAGTTCTATTGCTAACATTCTTGCTCTTGCTTCATTGTGTAATGCTTCTTGCAACGCTAATTCTTGTTTTCGTGGATCATTTAAATCACTGTATTCATCTAGCATTCTTTCATTTACACGTTCTTTAATTACATTTTCAATAGGTTCTAATGTAACTAAACTATTAATCATTTCTACTGGATCTTCAAATCCAAAATATTCTGCGATCATATCTACAGGCATTCCACCATTCATAAGCATTCCGTATTGGCCTGTACCTAATTTCCTTGCATAAGCTTTATATAGATCTTTTTCTGATTTTAAATTAATTGGCATAGTTTCTTTAAAATCTTCAATACTTATTTTTGTATTACCAGCAGCTTTAAATTGATTACCATCTTTATCTGTCCATAAACCTCTTCTTAAAAATTTTTCTAATTTATATAATTTTTCTTGTTCAACTTCTGCTGTTACTTCTTCTGTTATTTGTTTGCGTATATTTTTTATGTTCTTTGTTTGTAGATTTTTAAATGCTCGACTTTTATTATCTAACCATTTTATTTGACCCATACTTGCTTTTGTCAAAATATCTATTGCATCATTTTGTATTTCTTCTATGGCTTCTGTATATTCTTTCCAAGTAGCATCATTCATGCCACTTTCTTCTTGCGTTAAAAACATAGGTTGCATACTATACGCTCTTTGCGAAAATTGTATTTGTTCTTCACTGGCTACCATACGATCCATAACTGCTCTTACCTCATCGGTTAAAACAGGTAAATCTCTACCATTTTCTTTTCTGTATAATTCATTTAGCTCATCTCTAATAGATTTATATACTCTTCGTATATAGTCACCAAATTTGATAAAAATGTTTTGCATATCTACACTTGGGGCAGCCTTTTGTTCTGATATATAAATCTCGTAATTGTATGCAAATGATTCATGATATTTTCTTTTTTGATTTATATCTAATTTTCTCCACGCTTCTATATCTTTAACACCCCAAAAATCTAATAAAACTTGAAAATCTTTTATTATTTCTGCTGGTGCATTTTCTGATAAAACTGTATCTTCCATAATTGTCAGCATAAAATGTGCTGTCTCATGAAAAAACGTAGATATATCTGCTTCTTTGTTTAAAAAAATAGTTAAAGTTTTTGGATCAAAACCACCTCTTGTATCGTCAAATTTATTTTGTTGTGCAAATTCTCCTACATCTACTTGAATAGATCCTCCAGTTTTTCCAACACTGAGTCTGAAATCTCTTCGTCCGTTAGGGAATTCATCATCGAGACTAAGTCTAGAAGGGTCGATTCGGATGGCAACTGCTGTATCGCCATAGCCAGTGTCTGTGATAGCTCTGGTGGTAACGTAGACATCAGGTTCTCCAGCACTTTTGAGTCTACCTGTAGCTTTAATTCTTTCTGCATTTCCTCTGCTGGTGTGGTGGAAGACAGTGACTGTTCCGTCCTCATTAAGGGGGAGTCCTGTTGATTCGTCAATTCTTCCTTGTTGTTGGAAAGTATCAGTCTCTCGTATCTGTCCAGATCCTCCAACATCTCGTTGTGTGTCTCCTGATTGCTCCTCGGATTGTACTGATAACTCATTGTCTACCTCCTGTAATGTAGATTGTATTTCAGCTTCTGATATACCCATTGTAGCAACTAAAGACGCAGCAGCATTGGCATAGTCAGGTGCTGCATTATCTTCGTAACCTGTTTCTACTTCTGCTTCTTCTAATTTTGCAGTGTCATATAATTTTTTTTCTGGATACCACATCAATGCCTGTAAATCAGCCATTGTTAAATCTGGGTTTTGTTGTTGCAATATTGGTAACACTTGTCCAAAGATTTTTTCTATAAATCTTCTTTCTGGTGGCCCTTTAGGTTGTTCCTTTTGTCCGTCTAAGTAACCTGCTAATGAGTTACCTGCTTTTCTTATTTCATCTCCAATACTTATTCTTTCTTCACCCTTTATAGGTTTACCTTTTATGTTTGTTATTGTGTTTGCAACATCATTGTCTGGCTTAATTAAAGATATTTCTGCCATTAAATCACGATTTGCAGGTACAGTAGTTCTAGTTTCAATTCTTTTTGCAACTTCATCTAAATCACCTAAAGTAAGTTTTCTTCCTAATATTTTTTCAAATTCTTTTTTTTGTTCTTTAGTTAAAGCTTTTATATATTGTTTTAATTGCTCACGTTTATTTTTAGCTTGCTTTGTATAGTCAGTAACTAGCGTACCTGTCATTCGACCCCATGTACGCATAGCCCATCTATCTAAAGTTAATTGTTCATAGTTGCCATATAAATTTGCAAAAAATCCATTACCAATTTTTGGCCCTATAACAGCAGCACCATAGACTATTTCATTTACACCAAAATCTCTAATTTTAACACCTGTATACGTTTGGATTTCTTTTACTGTATGTGTTGTACTCATAAATTTTTCAACGTCTTCTACACCATTTTTTTCAATTAATTCATTTATTAACTTAAAACTTTTTGTCATTGCACGACCTGCTTTACCTTGTCCAAAAGGTACTGGGAACTTACCATTTTCTTTCCAGTAGTTGTACACTTCTTGCGTAAGTTGAAAGTTTGTATTTACGTCTATGCCATTAGATGTAGTTGCTAAAGCCCAAGTAAAAGCAAAATTTGATGCTTTATCTGTAAGTAATTCTGGGTAAACTTTTGCTAATAATGCTTTGGCTTTTGTAACTTTTTCGTTGTACCAACCTATTGCGTTTGGATTTTCTACTAATGCGTATTGTGCATCTGCTAATAATAGTTGTACTAAATATTTTTCTGTCTCAACACTAGCATCTGATAAATTAACATTTGCTTTTTTGGCAGCAGCTAATATGCGTTTTTGTATTTCAATTTTAAAATCTCTAATAGTTCCAAAAGGTTTGCTACTTGCAAAATCAAAATTTTCTGTAATTCTTGCTAATTGAAAAACTTCTGCTGATACTGGTTTACCTTGTTCTTGTTTTTTGGCTTGTGAATATGTATTTAATTCTGCATCAAGTTCATCTAATTGTTTAACTATTTCGTTCTGTTTATTTTGCCAAATCATATAATCTAAAAATTTTCTTGTCATTACACGATCAGGTCTTTTAGCTCCGGGAACTGTTAAAGTTTGTTTTATCGTGCCGTCTTCTTGTATTCCATCTGGTTTTGCGTCCTCATATCTTTGGTCTTCTGGAGGTAATTCTGGCTGATTATTTAGATGATCTGTTAGTTCTTTGTTAAGTCTGTCTCTTTTCTTTTCTAATTCATTTGGTGCTGGTTGTGTGCGTAACTCATTTTCACCAATTATTTTTAAAGGAAATTTTTTTACAAATTCGTCAGGTAATATGCCTCTTTTATTTGCTTGTGTTATTGCAAGGTTTTGATAAAACGTAGCAAGTTGTAAAACTTGCGATCTAGATTTTAATCTGCCAGTTCTTTGTAACATAGCAGCAAAATCTTGTTTTACTTTTGTAGCACTAGCCCTATATTTTTTTGTTTTATTTGCACTCTTATTTGCAATTTCGTTAGCTTCTTTTTGTAATTTTTCTTGGTTAGCTTGAAAATATGTTTTTTCTGCTTGGCTAAAAGACTTATCTTTATCCATGCGTCTATGTTGTCTTAATATATTATCTAAATCTGTGTTTAAAAGTTTTCCAGTATATTCTCCAATAGGAACTACAATATCATTTCCCGGTATTGTGCCTGTGTTATCAAACTGTTCTATTTGATCTGCTATTGTTGGCGATATTTTTCTTATGTCATCAGCACTTAAACCTTGCTCTTTCATTGCTTGTGAAAAAGCACTTGCATCAAAATAAACATCTGTTATTCCTTTATCATTTCCTATTTCTTGCGTAACGCTTTCATATTCAACTGTACTTCTTTCTCTTAATCTACTTTCATTTGCTTGTTTTTCTAATGCTTCAAAAAATACTTCTTGCCTTCTGGCATTTTTCATTCTATTAACATCAGCTATATATGTTGGGCCACCACTAACAAAACCTACTACAGACATACCTTGCACAGTTCTCCAAAATGTCAATGCTAATTGTTTCCCTACATCACTTATCCCTTCCCAACTTGTAAATTGTGATTCAACACCTTCACGATCATCGTACATTACCGCTATTTCACGACCTACAATTTGTGTAAGTTCTTGCAAAGCTTCAGTAGCTGATTCCCCTGCCATCGCTTTAAAATAATTTTTAGCGTAATTTGTTGCTGCAAATCTTGCACCGGGTTTTATTAATTGTTTGGAAAGTTCTTTTGTTATTGCCCTTGTTAATAATTTTCTAATAGGTGCAGATACTATGCTCATACCCCAAATTTCTAAAGCAGCACTAGCTATACCAACACCAGTTGCAATCCATTTTGATTGATTTTTATCAAATCCTCCATCTTTATATAAAGAAAGATACGCATTACCAGATTCAACTGCCCACGAGTCATATGCTAATGACGTCATAAAACCAGCAATAAATCCACCTTTAGCAGTAAAAATTGAACCCGGCCCTAACCAAGAACCTGCTGTTCCACCAATTACCGCACCTGCTCCACCTTTTGCAAATGCGTGTGGCAAAGTTTTTGAATACTGTCCAAATATTGCAAAACCTTCTTCAAAAGGGCCAGTACCATCTGCTTCTAATTCTGCTAATCTAGCATCTATTTCTTTTAATTCATCTAGTGTTTCTTGGCTAGGATTTTTAGCCCATTGTAGTTCAACACCAATATGTCCTCTTCTAGTTTGTAACCTACCTTTTTCCCAGCCTTGTAACATATTTTCTGGAATTTCAGCAAAGTCATGAAACAGTTTTTCTAAACCTTGTAGATTTTCTAAATTGTCATAAGCTAAAGCTGCAAATTTAGGATCGGTTAATTGCTTGTAAAGAACAGGACTATATCTAGATAAATTCAAGCTACGCATATGGTCTGCTTGTTTTTTTCTTTTCATCAACTCTATTGCTTTATCGCTATCTAAATGAAAACCCGGTGGCAAACCAATTTCTTCTGCTAATCTAAATGCCTCACCTACCCTATTAGGATCTCTTTGCATTACAGCTTGTAAGTTTTGTTTTATTTTTAAATCTCTAAGCTTCTTGTCTTGATCAATAAAACCTTGATAAATGTTTGGAACTTCTTCATCTTGTACCTGTGAAGCATAATTATTACCAATAATTAAATTACTATTGTCTTGATGAAGAGTTTCTTCTTCTTTAAAATCGTTAGCTATGTTTTGATAAATATCGGTCATTTTAAACTATTTAAAAATTCTTTTGAATATACGTCCATATCAAATTTAGTTTTTGCTTTTGGCTTTCCAGCACGAACCCAAAAAGTAGCTATGTTTTGTTTTGTTGGTGGTATGCCATTTTTTAATAATGTTTCAATTATTTTTTCATTTTGATATTTAGGAATGTTTTTAAACCAAATAGATTTACCACCTACTTTGACGTAAATGTCATCTAACTCATCTTGATCAATTGCAGAAATTGGTAATTCATAATCCTTGCCACCTAATTTTATTCGTTGATTTCCTGTAGGATCAAGTATTACTTTGTTGTTTAGTATGCCTTGCAATATTTCTCTTTTTCTTTTTAAACCTACTTTTTTTCCTGTAGCAGCTTCTTCTTCTGCAATTTCTTTTTTCCATGCATCTTGTATTTGTATATAGTCATCTTGTTCATTTTCATTCCTATCACTTCTGTATAAATTTTCTAAACCTGCAAGTTTTAATTCATTTTTGTACATATTTATATCAACTGAAACAGATTCTACATCGTCATTATTTTGTAGTTTTTCTCCTTCTGCTACTAACTTGGCATAATCAACATCGTTTAATTGAGTTCGGTACATTTTTATATTATTTTTTAACTCTCCGGGATTTTCAATTAAATGTATATATACATTTTTATTAGAGTTGTTAGGTTGTCCTTTCTTTAATTGTTCTTGATCTTTTTCTTTAAACATATTTATGTCTATACCATTTGCTTCAAGTTGTTTCCAACCTCCGGGTTCAGCAAATGCAATCTCTTGTGCATTTATAAGATTAGTAGTGTATTCGTTGCTTTTTTGTTGTGTTATTGCATTATGTTTTAACTTTAAATCTTCTAACGCAAACGCTAATTGTTTTGGATCTGTTATTGTACTTTTTAAAAGTTCTTCATAAACGGCTAAAGGTTGCAAACCACTTACTGGATCTACATCTTTATACCTAACACCGTTATGTAAAATATTAACATCTTTAGTAAGACGGCTAACATATTTTTTATTATTTGTATTCCAAACTTCTACGGCTGCTTGATATTGTTCTGAACCCGATCTTGTATTTGGATAGTTATCACGTTTTGGTTTTGGGTCTAATGCGTTTTCTTTCTTTGTAAATTTTTTATCTACTTCCTTTATAAATAAATTTCTAAATTTTTCTGAAACTCTTTTATCAACTTCTCTTTTATATCCTTCATCATTTTTATATTTTTCTTTATCATAATCTACCTGTTTTAATGCTTTTGCATAATACCGATCAGCTTTTTCTACACCTATATGTTGTATGGCAAACAGATGTATTGGCTGATTTACTTCACTTATTCTTGTTTTAGAGTCTGGTTGAAAATAAACTGATTCATTTCTTTTTTGTTCTAATATACCAACTTGTTCACCTTCGGTAAAATCACTTAAATCTAATTCATTAGTATGAAATCCATTTACACATATTCCACCATTGTCATTGTCTTCGGCATTATTAGAATCTAAACATAAAACTAAATTAGATTGATTTTCAAAACTGTAATCTGTTGGACTATTGTTTGTTAATACATGATCTACTATTTTTTCGCTGTTATATTCTTTATTATCTTCTCTAAACTTTTCTACTAATATTTGTGCATCTCCATCAGATATTTCATTTTGTTGACGATGTGCTTCTATATATTGAGGAATTTGGCTTTGTTTACCTGCTTTTTTTAACGCTTCAATAGTACCCAAATGTATGTCCATATTATATTCACTAACACGAGTTAGCCATTGTTCGCTTGTTTTAGGGCCTCTAGTTATTAAACCATCTGCTATAGCTTGTTCTTCTAATAATTTTAACCCTGCTATTTTACTTGTGTTATGAGTACTTTCGGGATCTTGCCAACTTAATCCGTCAACTATAGATGCATTTTTATAATTTCCAATTGTAGTTTTACGTTCATTATCGTTATATATACGTTGCTGTTCTATCGAATGAACTGTCATACTTGACTGTGCTGACTTAACAGAAACAGAAGCCATGTTTTCAAACATGAATTTAACTTCACCATTACTGGATCGACCTCTATAACTTTCAAGTAAAGTTTCTATTCTTTCGTTATATACATCGTATTTTCTTTTTGGCTCTTCACCTTCCGTTTCTGGTTTTTCTGCACTAACAGCAAGTGCTCCTTTTAAATCTAAATATTCACGTCTAATAGTATCTAAATCAGAATAAAATTCATTAAATAATTGTTTTGACTCCGCTTCATTTATTTCATCATCAAGCTTGCCAATTACATCGCTTACACTTGTTAATGCTTTTCCGGCTGTTTTTAAATTATCAGGAGTTTCAGATTCAAAAGGATCTACAGTTTGTGCAGACAATTGCACTTCACTTCCTTTATATTGTTGTGTTAATCCAGTTTGTAAAGGTACTCTTGCCATTATTATCCTCCTTGTGTGTTACCTTCAGTTGTAGCAACACCAGCACCTTTCTTTAAGAACATACCTGATGGCAAACTACCAAGTACACTACCTGCACTTGTAAGTAGACTGCTAGACATATTCATAAATGGACTAATAGATGATGCTGTAGCAAATGCATTACTTGCCGATACACCTAACATTGTTGCTTGATTTTGAAGACCTACAGCTTCAAGACGTTTGTCAGACATTGCCCTTACCTTGTTTGAGTTCATTGTCATTCTGTCTATTTCTGCCAATATTTCGCTACTTACAAATGCATCTTTAGTACTACCTACTCCCATTTTTATACCTCTAGCTGCCATTGATGCTCTAGCTTTTCCTTTTGCTACACCTTGTTTTAACGATAATATTTGCATCTGTTTATTGTATGCACGAGCTATATGTTGAGCTTGACTCTCTTTCATCCGCATATTAAACAGAGCCATATTTTTTTGATGCTCATAATTTAATGCTAAACTTTTTGTCTGATATTTTTTTGCACTAGCTGCTGATAATGCACCAAAAGCACTAGTAATACCACCAGCTACACCTAAACCTAATTGAACTCTACCTAACGTACTTAAATCCTTAAACCCCATTTGTGCTGCCATTGTTGTCTAAACCTCAACGCATTCTTATTTTTTAGTATATATATAACTTATATGATTATGGTCACATTAACCACCCACAGCAACTTCTAATGTTAAACCTACAATTGTTAATGGTAATGGATCAGTTTGTCGTATAAATAATTGAGCATTATCTGTCCATGAAGGGGTCACCATAATTTTTATATCTTCTGTTTTTAAATTAGGAGGTGTTCCATATGGTTCTGTACTACGTTGTTTTGCTTCTATTAATTTATCTGCGGTTGGCCCTGCAAAAATACCAGATGATTCTAATACTCTTAACCAAACGTGATTTATATTTTTTACTCGACCTTGACCAAACGCTTCTATTTGTAATGCTAACGGTAACGTATTTAAATCACTTTCATAAGGTAAACCAACATGGACAACACTAGACGCACGTTGCAACGTAACAGTACCATTGCTTACAACTCTTTGTGGATGTACAGCACCATCATTTAAAATGCTTACTGTTTTACCTTCTAACCACGTCAGACCAGATATAACATTTCGTGCTACTTCAAAATTTGTTATTGCTGTATTACGCAAATTTACTGGTAAATCTTTATCAAGTTTTGCAGTTGCTACTGTTTGACTAGCAGTAGATAAAATAGTGCAACGATAAAAAATTGACCCATCTACTAAAACAATTGCATCATCTTTATCATCTACACTTGGCGGTGCATTAAATAAATTGTAGTTAGCTGTTATTACAATACTTTCTCCTTTTGTATAATTAGTACCGCCTGATATAGTTACTGTTTTATTTGTATCTGTATTTGTGCCATTATATGTTGCACCTGCATCAAGGAAAAAACTATCACGTTGTGTTGCAAATAATCTTGTACCCATACGTTCTATATATCTTTTACTCTGACCATTTATAGTTCTTTTTATAACGGCATATGTAACATCATCATTACCTTCAGAAACACAAGCTACGCTTTCAAACGTGCCATCAGTATCATGTTGATGCCATGCTCCTAACTGTTGTTCCGGGACGTATGTTAAACCTAATAATTTACCATTAGTACTTACCATCCATACAATAGGTATTGGGGCTTTAGAAAAAGCCATATCTGTAATAGTAAAATTATCAAACAAATGCGGAGCACGAAGCGATAAATCACCTGTAATAAATCCATTAGCTTGCCAGTTATATCCTAACTCTCTAACGTGACCGCCACGAGCAGCACCATATACCAAACTATTATTAACAATTACCGGTTGTGCATTATTAGAACCTACATATGATTGAGGTTTTACAGATATAGATGTGGGAGTTATAGCGTCACTATTGACAGAAGTTATTCTCCATTCTGCTGATCCTGTAAGCATAAGCAAGTTTGTCAACGGAACAATATGTCTAATAGTGTTTGCTTCTCTTGCAGCAACTCTAAATTCAATACGATCATCATCTTTTATCGGCAAACCAAATGACATATTACTTTCAGTACCTGACTTAGTCATCCATATATCTTGTGGTGCATTGTCTGTGCCAGCAAATACTCTGCGTTGTTCAAAATAAGAAACAGCCCCCGGATAATTACCAGTACCTACAAAATCATTTTCATGAATTGGTGGAGTCTTAGTAAAATCTGGTGCAATGTTATTATCTACAATTGTCGTAGTAGTTGTTTCTCCAAGAAATCCATATATACCGCCTTGGTTTTTATAAACTCTGTATCTACTTGCACCTGTAACGGCTGTCCATGTAATAGTATTTTTTGCACCAGTTACAAATATATTGTTAGTTGGAGTAGCACCAGCACTAGTTAATCCAACTGCTGATTGATTACTTTCATCTACTAAATTAGCTTTTACAGCAGTAACAACATATTCGTGATCTTCAAACGTATCTGCGTTTGTACTAGTAGATGATGGGGTGTAAGTAGTAACTGTTACACCTGTTGGAGGAGATAATGGACTTCCAAAATCTATTGTTTTAAGTTCCCATTTAGTTGCACTAAGCCTTCTTAATTCTTTAGGTGCATGATTAGGATGCACTATTGTCATTACGTCAGCAGATTGTACATAATGCACATCAAATAATTCTGCCTCTAAATATGGACTAGGTACTTCATATACATACGTTGCTGGCAGTGGATACCAATAAGCTGTGTTAGGTGGTACTTGATTTGTATGAGCAACTGTACAATAATAATTAACACCACCTTGCAAAGCTATATCACCAACTGTGTATGCAGTAGCGTTATTCCATGCAGCACCATTGCTATAATTTAAAGTTTGTCCTTGCGTATGAAATCTAAAATATTGATCACCCATTTCTATAACCATTGTTTGCACAGTAGAAAATGTGAAAGACAATAATCTAGTTTTTTTTGTACTGTCTTTTACTTCTTTTACAAATGCAAAACCCGACCTGTTTTGTGCAGGGCCTTGTGGTTTAACAATAAAATTACGAACTAATGCTGCACCTTGCTGAAATTTATTATCGGCAATACGACCAAACATTTCTGGTGATATTTCTCCTCCAGAAAAAGTTTGTTTAAATGAGCGTGTAACTGGCATTAACTACCTCCCAGATGTCCAAGGAACTATATGCTCTACAGTAATATCTCTGTGTAAATTGTCTGATTGTTTTGCAGTAGATAAATATTGAACCATTGTTTGTGTACAGCGTTTAGCTTCTGCTGCTCCTTGGTCACCTTTAATTACAGGCCCTGCCAACATAGATGCAAGATGCCACGACAAAGTATTAATAAACAAAGGAGAAAATAACGTAGGATCAGTTACATATGCTTGATATCTAAGTACTGCATTTTCTTGATTTGTATAAATATATGCTCCTTCTACTGCAAATTGTTGTGGGCTATATTGACCTG
>Ga0310343_10001002_pt1 | contig 14175 bp, 10 predicted proteins | sample HC15DNA2025_MG_FD_203519 | JGI IMG/M metagenome (GOLD analysis project Ga0310343, IMG submission 203519) | Marine microbial communities from station ALOHA, North Pacific Subtropical Gyre - HC15-DNA-20-25_MG | ecosystem: Environmental > Aquatic > Marine > Oceanic | place: Pacific Ocean: North... | reverse complement strand
ATCCAGCGGCACTGGAATTAAGGTTTTCAAATAAGGTTGCCAAGCCCTAAGTGGCGATCCCGCACTCGCAGGAGAGTGGGGACAATTTTGCGTTTGTCCAAAAGCGTTTGAAATAGGTTAAATAAGCAGTAGCGATTTTATTGTTCTTATCTGCACGCTCCACGAATTGAATCCATGCTTCCAAGCTACCGAAATTCGCTCTTAATTTGCTCGGCTTTAACAGCTGGGTATTTTAGTTCGTTCGTCCACGCGAGCGCCGAAAGGTTTGCCTACGAAGAAAGCGTAGGACTGCTTTTCGAAAAGTACTGCTACTCTTGTCACGGACCAGATGAGCAGGAAAATGGTTTACGGGTGGATACTTTGGATCGGGATTTCGTAAACGGCCGCGATGGCGAGACCTGGCATGATATGCACGATGTGCTAATTCTTGGGGACATGCCTCCTGAAGAGGATGACCAGCCATCAAATCGGGAGCGACAGTTGATGATCGATTGGATTACGGCCGAGTTGGAGCATGCCACAGCGGTCAAACGAGCGACCGGAGGCCGTGGTGTCATTCGTCGATTGACGCGATACGAGTACAATAACACCTTAACAGACTTGCTTGGCATAGAACTGGACTATTCCAACGACTTGCCTCCAGAGACGGCTCCTCGTGGCGGTTTCCAGAACGACGGCTCTATCATGGGAATGTCTGGGATGCAGCTGGAGTACTACCTCAAGGCAGCTCGCATGGGATTGGATGTAGCGTTAGTCGATGGTTCGCAACCGACGCAATTTTATCACTATGGTACTTGCAATGTCGACCGAAGGGCCGACCGCCAGCCGGAAAAAACGCATACTAATAAGATACAGCCGGGCAATGCCTTCATGACTCGAATGATGGAGTACCCGGCGACGGGGCCTGTGACCATTCGCGTTAAAGCTCATGCTGTGATGCCGGATGGCAAAGGGCCGCCTCGCATGCGCGTTCGTTTGGGGATACGTGCGGACACCTACATTCCCGGCGGGCAAATCGGTACCGATATCGATATTTTGGCTACGGAGGAGTCTCCTGTGGTTTACGAATTCAAGGGGCAGCTCGATCGATTCGAAAAGGTGCTGGCGACTCCCTCCAATTTCCCTGGCCTGATGATCACGGTACATAACGTTTACGACGACGGGTCCGATAAAATCAATATATTGGATCTCAGACTCAATGAGCAGGAGCGACAGCTAAACAATCCCGATCCCTGCCAGCCATGGATCGTCGTGGAATCCGTTGAATTCGTCGCCCCAGACTACGCGGTTTGGCCACCCGAGCATCACACGCGAATCCTGTTCAAGGGCTTAGAGGTCCCTGCGGATGAGTCTGCTTATGCCGAAGATGTCCTGGGTCGCTTTCTTCGAAGGGCCTATCGTCGTCCAGCCACGGTTGAAGAAATCCAAGAGCCCTTGAAGTTCTTCAATGAGATACGGGGCGAGTACGACTCTTTCACAGGTGCGATCAAAGCGGCTTTGGCGATGGCCCTGATTTCCCCTCAGTTTCTCTACTTGGTTGAACCGAGTGACGAGAATCTGGGCGCTCGCAAGTTGACCGATTTCGAAGTCGCCTCTCGGCTATCCTACTTCCTTTGGAGCACGATGCCCGATGAGGAGCTGCTTCAAATCGCGGAAAAGGGCCGCCTTCTTAAAGGTCGAAACCTTGCCAAGCAGCTCCAAAGAATGCTCGAGGATCCGAAATCGAATCGCTTCGTTCAGCGGTTCACGGAGCAATGGCTCGATTTGGGCGCCTTGGATCGCGTGGCGATCAATCCCCAGTTTTATCCAAACTTCAATGAACGGGCGATACCGGATATGCGACGGGAAACGGAGGCATTCTTCGCTGAGATACTGCGAAATGATCTATCCGCTCTGAATTTCCTGGATTCGGACTTTTCCATGTTGAACGAGCGACTGGCCAAACACTACGGGATCAGCGGTGTGGTAGGGACCTCGATGCAGCGGACCCCATTGCCCTCTGATTCAAAAAGGGGTGGTCTGATCACTCAAGGAAGCATGCTGGTCGGCAACTCAACTGGCGAAGATTCCCATCCGATCGACAGAGCTGTTTGGATAATGGAGCGGATCTTGGATGACCCGCCGCCACCGCCTCCGGCCATGGTGCCCGACCTTGACCCCGAAGCACCGGGATTTGCCGAAATGCCCTTGAAGGAGCAGCTAGCCGTTCACCGCCAACAGGAGAGCTGCAATAATTGCCACAAGAAGATCGATCCCTGGGGAATTCCCTTGGAGGAGTTTGACGCGATCGGTCTCTATCGAACGAAGTCTATGCGGTTGATGTCTAAGGATAAAGGAGGGGCTCGGACGGAGGAGTTTCATGCCCCGGTAGAGGTTTCCGATGTGATGCCTGACGGAGCGGAAATAAATGGGGCCCAATCCCTTAAAGATTATTTGCTGGAAACCAGGCGAAGCGATTTCGCCCGGGCTATGGTGGTGAAGCTGGCATCCTATGGACTGGGGCGAACACTTGAGTTTTCTGATGAACCGACTATAGAGGAGTTAACGACTCAATTTGAGAAACGGGATTATCGACTGGATAAACTAATAGAATCCATTGTACTGTCCGAATTGTTTCTTACCCGATAAGCACTCGCAGGGAGAAAATTGTCCAAAAAATTGAATTCAAACCAAACAGAGATCTGTAGGAGCGGCTTTACGCCGCGATGAAATGCGAGATCGCGGAATAAAGCCGATCCTACGACTATATTGAATAAAACCGAGGCGAACTAATAATTTAGATTAAGCATAGGAGGACGCTCAAATGGCAGACAAATCATGGCATATGGATCGTAGGACTTTTCTCAAGGGGACGGGGGTCGCTCTTGGGCTGCCGTTCCTGGATTGCATGCGTTCTCCCGCTCACGCGGCTAAAAGCTCGTCCTTGGCCATGCCCAAGCGGATGTGTGCCATCCACTTTCCCTATGGAGCTAGTGTACCGTCGGAAGACCATGAAGATCGTGATTGGGGATGGTTTCCGGTGCGAAAAGGAGACAACTTCCGTTATACCAGGGTGCTGAAATCCTTGGAGCCGTTGCGTGATCACACCACGGTGATCGGCGGACTTTCTCATCCTACTGGACGCAAGATAGGTGGTCACGACACGGGAGACATTTTCCTCACTGGGGCCGACTTTAGCGGAGCCAATTTCAAGAACACTATTTCGTTCGACCAGGTAGCAGCGGCGAAGGTCGGGGACAATACTCGTTTTGCCTCACTGGCCCTTTCCAGTGATGGGGGCATTGGTATGCCGACCCGATCGAAGACTCTTTCCTTTACAGCATCGGGCCAGCCGATCCCAGGCCTTGATAAGCCGCAATTGATTTTCGACCGCCTTTTTGGTGTTGATGGAGGCACTTTGGCCGAGCAGCGGCGGCGCCTGGAAACCGAGTCCAGTTTGCTGGATCGCGTTATGGATCAATCGAGATCACTTCGGAATCGATTGGGTAAGAGCGATCAGGAAAAATACGACGAATATCTTTCCTCTGTTCGCGATATTGAGCAGCGCGTGGCTCGGAGTCAGCAATGGCTAGACATACCCAAGCCAGACGTCGATGCCTCCGAACTCAACCTCGAGGTAACTCAAGAAGCGCCTCTCGAATACATGGAAACCATGTACGATTTGATGTACCTGGCTCTCCGGACGGATTCGACGCGCGTGATCACTTATATGCTGGGAGCCATGAATGGCAGTACTTCCAATCAATTCTCTAAGGCTTTGGGGCTCGGCACGCAGCACGAATTAGCACACGGAGCTGGCAAGCCAGGCGGATTCATACGTCAGGGCAAATGGAATGTTTGTTTGGCAGAGAACCTGGCTCGTTTTCTGCAGAAAATGGCGGATACCCCTGAAGGGGACGGAAGCCTTTTAGACAACACCATGGTGCTGATGGGCACTTCCAATAGCCGCACCCATAATAACCACAACTATCCGCTGATTTTCGCAGGAGGCAACAATATGGGCTTCAAGCACAATCAGTACCTGACCTACGAAAAGAATGGCGAAGACATGCCTATGTCAGACCTGCTCTTTACGATGCTAAATCGTATGGGAATATCCAATGCTGGTTTCTCGGATAGTGTGGGCGATCTATCAGAGCTGTATGGGTGAGAGTGATTTTGGGTAGCGGGCGATCTCCGAAGGCCCATCCAAGGATTAAGGTGATGGTCGCTCGGAGATAGACCGCTACCTCCCAAATTCCCAATGACGAATTTGTACTCAAAATTACCGTTTTCTATCCTCATTTTTCTCCTTTCCGCGGGAACGATCCTAACCGGTAAGCCGCCTGTGGCACTGGAGAACGCTATCGATGAGGAACAGCTCCGCCGGGGCCACCATTGGACTCCTGATGAGGCCAACTTGATGATGAAAGAGTTCGCATCTCAATGGATTGACAAGAAATCTTGGGAAAAGCGGGCCGAGGGTATCCGACAAGGAATATTGGAAGGGCTTTTTTGGGATCGAATGCCCGATTTCGAGGGCGACTTCGAACCCATCATCCACAGCCGACGGGAAATGGATGGCTATTTCGTGGAGAATATAGCCATCAAAAGCTTTCCGGGATTCTACATTACTGGGAATCTCTATTCCCCCGCCAACCCGAGAGAAAGGAATCCCGCCATCTTATCCCCGCACGGCCATGCCTCGAATAAGCGACTCACCGAGGATGTGCAGAAACGCTGCGCGGTATTCGCCAGAATGGGGGCCATCGCTTTCGCCTACGATATGGTTGGCTACGCGGAATCTACGCAAACGACCCATAGGATGCCGATCGCAGCTCTCCTGCAGACTTGGAATAGTAAACGCGTTCTAGAATATTTACTGTCTCGCCCGGATGTGGATCCGAATCGGATCGGTATGACTGGCGGATCTGGCGGGGGGACGCAGACATTCGTGCTTACGGCGATCGACGATCGTATCAAAGTATCCGCTCCGGTGGTACAGGTTTCCGCCCACTTTTTCGGCGGTTGCGTCTGTGAGAGCGGAATGCCGATCCATCAGAGCGAGAAGCATGAGACTAACAATGTGGAACTCGCGGCTATGGCGGCTCCTCGTCCTTTATTGCTGGTTTCCAACGGAGCGGATTGGACGCGAAACACTCCTCGTATCGAGTATCCATACGTTAAGAGCGTATATGCCCTGTATGATGCCGAACATAAAGCGGAGCATGTCCACTTGTTTGGCGAGGGACACGATTATGGTTATTCAAAACGTTCCGCTGTGTATCCGTTCTTCGCTCACCATTTAGGCCTACGATACAAGCGAATCCCTTACGATAACGGTTTTGACGAAAGTTTCGTTACCATACTTTCGCCCGATGAGCTTTATGTTTTCAATGATTCCCATCCACGACCTGCGAACGCCTTGCACGGAGATAAGGCGGTAATGGCGGCTCTGGGGTTCGAGTGAGGTATCTACGGTAGCGCAGGCTTCTAATTGTACCGGTCATAGCTCGAAGAGCGACGACTGGACGGTTTACAAAGAGGCAGGATGCCTGTTCTACTCTTCGCGCGCTTAAGTTACGTGCCGCTGATTTTGGTTGTTGTTTGGGCCGATTGTCTCAAATCGGCAGAAGTGGGTGAGTTCGGCTGCTTAAGGACAAGCAGCCCTACTATTGGTTTGAAGGAGGTGGCAGTAGATCTGCCTGCTCCAATGTGTCAGACTACATGCTGCCCGCGATTGACATTGATAGGATCGATTATTGACTCTCGAGTGGTATGACTTGCATATCGTCGATTTCCCTCTCTTTACTCGCGCTTCTTTCGGCGACCGGCCTGACTGCCGATCTGGTGACGATTGAAAACAGTTGGCTTCGCGTTTCCGTAGACCCCTTAGGAGCAGAGTTGCAGAGTATACGTCATATAAATACCGATACGGAGTATCTTTGGCAGGGCGATCCCGATTATTGGGATAATCGAGCTCCAGTGATGTTTCCCGTGAACGTTCGCTTCAAGGACAACCAGTTTTCCTATAGAGGTAAAAGGTATGAGATGCCCCGAATGGGGTTGGCAGTAATTTCCGAGTTCGAGACCTTTCTCTCGGAAGATGGCGAAGCGGTTACGCTCAGTCTTGCGGCTAACGAAATGACTCGAGCGCATTATCCTTTCGAATTTGTATTCGACGTTACCTATCGCCTGAAGGGCAACCGACTTGTCAATGAATACCGGGTGTCCAACAACGGCTCCGAAACGCTGTATTTTGCGATGGGTGGGCACCCAGGTTTTCGGACACCTTTTAACAAAGGCCGTTCACGGGGAGACTACGAAATCTCCTTTTCCAAGCGACTGAATCTGGATCGCGTAGAGATCAATGACAGCCTCATAGAGACCTCGAGAGTTCCCTTTCTGCGGGACGAACGGAAATTCACTTTGGACGATCCTAGGATTCCAAGCGGCGGCATGTTTCAGGAGGACATGCCTGCTCGTAAGATTGGCGTTGGACTAGAGGACATGTTGCCGTATGTAACAGTCGACCTTGGCGACTTTCCCAACGTCAATATCTGGACTCCTCCTGGAATGCCATTCGTGTGTATTGAGCCCATGGTAGCCCACCACGATATCCAGGACTCCCCGCTGGCTATCGATAAGAAGCCGTTTTTGATTCCAGTGAAGGCGGGAGAGGCGAAAACCTATGCGTTCTCGATCATCGTAACCCACAATGGCGATTTGGATTAAGAAGCCGGTCCTGGATGGTCGGTGATTCTGGTAACGGGCGATCTCCGATCGCCCACTACCCTAATCTTTCAGATCAAAGCCTATGCTTGCCAGGCCATCGAGGATCGTTGATACAACCAACTCAACGAATTCGTTTTTCTCCGCCTAAAAGATGGTTGCCTCCCCCAACAGCAATGCCCCTCGTCTCCTCGAAATGAAGGAGATCGTTAAGGCCTTTCCAGGCGTGAAAGCCCTCAAAGGTGTCTCTTTGACGCTAAGCAAGGGAGAGGTCCTGGCCCTGGTAGGGGAAAATGGAGCGGGAAAAAGCACGCTCATAAAGGCGCTAGGCGGTGCCCACCTTCCAGATTCGGGTGAGATACGCATCGATGGAGAAGCTGTCACGCTGCCCTCGCCTCATGTTTCGCAACTCGAAGGTATTGCCATAATCTTTCAGGAATTCAACTTGGTGCCGAAACTTAGCGCTCGAGAAAATCTATTTCTGGGGAAGGAGATCGTTAAGAACGGTTTTATTGATCGTCGGGCGGAACGAGCCAGAGCGGGGGAATTATTTCAAGAACTTGGAATGTCGATTGATCCGGAAACTCGTTGCCAAGACCTGACCGTTGCCGAGCAGCAAACGGTAGAAATAGCGCGGGCACTGGCATCTGATGCTAGAATTATCGTGATGGACGAACCTACGGCAGCATTGAGCCAGCAAGAAGTGGATAAGCTCCTATCGATCATCCGTCGCTTGCGAGATGAAGGGATCTCGATCATCTATATTAGCCATAGGCTCGAGGAAATCTACGAGATAGCCGATCGAGTGACCGTGCTTAGGGATGGAGAAACGGTGGGCGAAGCGCCTGTTTCCGAGGTATCTAAATCGGAGCTCATCGAATGGATGGTCGGGCGTCCGCTCGAAGAGGAATTTCCTAAATGCCGATCTTCGCCTGGACCGGTAAGGCTAAAAGTGGAAGGGCTTGGGCGCGGAACCTCTGTAAGAGGAGTCAGCTTCGAACTTCGAGCAGGAGAAGTCTTGGGGGTATCAGGATTGGTGGGCTCTGGGAGAACAGAAATGGCTCGCCTGATCTTTGGCGCGGATAATTTGGATACAGGCAAAATCGCGATCAGTGGAGAGAGGCGAATTATCAGGCAGCCTCGAGATGCGATCCGAAATGGCATTTGCCTACTAACCGAGGATCGAAAGGAGCAAGGTCTGATATTGATACATTCAGCTCAAGAAAACTTTGGACTGCCAAACTTGAATGCTTTCAAGAAGGGATTCCTGATCGACGGAAAGGCGGAGGCTCAGGCATTCGATTCGAGTCGTAAGAACTTGAAAATAAAGGTTTCTTCCGGGGCCCAGAAAGCTGGGCAATTGTCGGGAGGGAATCAGCAGAAAGTTGTCTTGTCAAAGTGGTTAGAGGGAAATGCGGATATCTTCATCTTCGATGAGCCAACTCGAGGTATCGATGTGGGAGCGAAATACGAAATATACCTGCTGATTAACGCGCTCGTGGCCCGAGGAAAATCGATCTTGCTCATTAGCAGCGAGTTGCCAGAGGTAATCGGTATGAGTGACCGGATACTCGTCATGAAGGAAGGCAAAGTCATGGGCGAGATCGAGAACGCCCAATCAACCTCGCAAGAGACCGTTCTCGCTCTCGCGTTGAAGGAATGAGCAAAGAGCGACTCTCAAGACGATTTCCCACCATTTCCCTAGGCGACTACGGTATGTTGATCGCTTTGCTGGCCCTATGCCTTCTGTTCAGCCTATTAACGCTTAAACGACAGGCAGGGACGGGACCAGCGGCCGAAACCGAGATGGTCGGAGTTGTACTCAATCGGATCTCCGGTAGCGAATTGGCTCTAATCGTCGGGGCCTCCAATACGGATTCCGAAATCCTGGCCCGCAACGTTTATCAGCAGGTAATAGCTTCAGGCCGCGATACGGCTAGGCTCATAGTCGGAACGCCTCGTGATTTGCGTTTGGCGCTTGATGAAATGGCTGCCAACGACCAGCGACTCGGTGGCATCGTAATGAGCGGTGACGCCATTAAATGGCGAGTCATCGAGCAGATACCTATGAACTTTCCTCAATTTTCCAACTACTTGTTAGCGGTGCCATCTGAGAGATTGTGGCCCGATTTCTTAAAGGCGTCCAACCTCCTAGCCATTGTCGAACGTATTGTCGTCATCGCCATCATAGCGATCGGTATGACGATGGTCATTATAACTGCTGGAATTGACTTGTCCGTAGGAAGCTTGATCGCTCTTTCCGCCGTCCTGAGTGCGACGGTTGTCAAGGCGTTTGGGGGAGCTGATGCTCCCGGTTGGTCGGTTGGCCTCGGCTTCCTTGTCGGGACTTTGAGCTGCGGATTGATCGGCTTGTTCGCCGGCTCTCTCGTGCACCGATTTAAGGTCGCGGCCTTCATCGTTACTCTAGGCATTATGATGATGGCTCGCGGTCTCGCGTTCATGACCACGGGCGGCTTTTCTATCGATCAGGTGCCGAACTCGTTCGTCTGGTTAGCCCAAGGTTCTATCATAGGCATACCGAACACCATCCTCCTCTTGGTCCTGATTTATGGGTCGGCCCATATTTTTATGACCCACACCCGCTTTGGCCGCTACATCTATGCGGTAGGCGGCAACGCGGAGGCAGCCCGTCTGACGGGAGTCCCAGTTGGAGCGATGATACTGCTGGTCTACACCGTCAGCGGTTTGTCGGCTGGACTAGGTGGCTGTTTGCAAGCTTCTCTGGTTAGAGCGGCTGCTCCCAATATGGCCAATATGTATGAGCTCTATGTCATCGCTGCCGTAGTTGTAGGAGGTACCAGCCTATCGGGTGGATCTGGCCGCGTTTTCGGTACGCTAATTGGAGCCTTCATAATCGCCGTGATACAAAATGGGATGAATTTGATAGGGATTCAGAGCTATACCCAGATGTTCACCCTCGGTGGCGTTATCGTTCTCGCCGTGCTCTTAGACAAGGCCCGGCAAAGCGGAGGAATTAGGCAGCTATTCAGTAGAAATTGAGTTCTGCTGTGAAGAATCGCTCATAGTCCCTCGATCCGCGCGAGTTAGGCGATTTCCAACCAAGGCAATAATCGCTTGCCAGAGTGGTGTAGTGGGCGTCAGTTTGCTATTGTGTTTCGTTTATCTGCATCCTGTTTTCGATCGATTTCCAATGGCTTCTTAGCCTGGGCTTTTGCCGTTACCTCGCTGGCCTTGCTGGTTTCCTGTTCCGACAGAGGCGCCGATCAGGGAAGCGATACCCAATCGAAGGGGAAGATCGGCATGACCTGCATGGCATTAACGAATCCTTTCTTCAAGTTGATTGCTAATGTTATGGAGGAGGAAGCCGCTAAATATGGATACGAATTAGTGGCTCTGGATGGAGCTAATGACGGAGCTGCTCAAAATGCCCAGATATCGGATTTCATTGCTCAAGGGTATGACGCCATATTCTTGAATCCAGCGGATTCCAAAGCGGCAGCTGAGGGCGTTCGAAAAGCCCACGCCGCAGGCATACCTGTATTCACATTCGACATTCAAATCGATGACGACGAAGTGAAACAAATGGTAACCTCGCATATTGGTAGCGACAACTTTCAAGGAGGCCAACTTGCGGCCAAGAGTATGATCGAAGCGACTGGGGATCGCGGGCAAATCGCGATCGTCGGATTACCGGAAGTGACGTCCTGTATTCTGAGAGTCGAAGGATTCAAGGATCAGCTGGAAAAGAGCGGAAGCCAGCTGGAAATTGTAACGGAACTGAATGGAAAAGGGAGCCGTAACGAAGGCTTCGCCGTAACCAACGACATTCTTCAGGTTCATCCGAATATCGTAGGAATCTTCGCCATTAACGATCCTTCTGGATTGGGCGCCTACGCCGCCATCGACAAAGTGAACAAGACCGACCAGATCACAATAGTCGCTTTCGATGCATCGCCAGCTGGCAAGCAAGGCGTTTTCGAAGGCAAGCTCTTCGACACGCCACAACAGTTTCCTAGAAAAATGGCTGTAGGAACGGTGGAGTCCTTTATCAAGCATTTGGAGGGGGAGACCGTGGAGAAAGCCATATTCATACCGTGTTCACACTATCGATACGAAACCGCGGCCAACGATCCGACCCGGGTTAGCGAACAATGGTAGTTGGAATGGCTAATTCGTGGTAGTCAAAATTGTCCCATAGCGAAATGAAATCGCTCATTGAGAATTCTTGTCTGAAACTGGAAAAGGTCCGCGAGTCGATAGCGGAAGTAATCGTCGGGCAAGAGCCCTTGGTTGACCGGCTGCTCTTAGCATTGCTTTGCGATGGCCACGTTCTCATAGAAGGCGTGCCTGGGGTAGCGAAGACGCTCGTCATAACCACTTTGGCCCAGTCCATGAAGGCCAATTTTAGCCGGGTTCAATTCACTCCGGATTTGCTGCCCAGCGATTTAGTCGGCAGTTTGGTTTACGATCCGAGAGAGCACACTTTTACTGCTGAGAAAGGACCTGTATTTGCTAATCTACTGCTAGCTGACGAAATTAATCGCGCCCCCGCTAAGGTGCAAAGCGCCTTGCTCGAGTCCATGCAAGAGAAGCAGGTGACTTTGGGGAAGGAAACATATCGTCTGCCTCACCCGTTTCTGGTACTGGCAACGCAGAATCCGATAGAGCAAGAGGGTACTTATACTTTACCGGAAGCCCAAGTGGACCGATTCATGTTCAAATTGAAAGTCGGCTACCCAAGCATGGAAGATGAGCATCAGATTATGCGTCGCATGGCCCGTTCGGCTCCCAAAACGAGTGTTGAGCCCGTTATCGATCTGAAGGACATCCTAGAAACACGCGGGCTGCTGGACAAGGTGTTCATCGACGAGAAGGTTGAGAAGTACATATTGCGTTTAGTCGACGCGACACGTAATCCGTCAGCCTACGGGATTGATATTTCCCGCTATCTGCGTTTTGGCGCTTCACCACGGGCTACAATCTTTCTATCGCTCGCTGCTCGGGGGTTAGCCATGCTCAATCAACGCGAGTTCGCTGTACCGCAGGACATAAAAGACGTTGCCGGGGATGTTCTAAGGCATCGAATGGCGCTTTCGTATAGAGCGGAAGCGGAAGGTCTTACTTCTGACGATCTTATTGAGAAAATTCTGAATACCGTTCCCATCATGGAGGAATGAATCTAGCCTGGATTTCCCACAAATTTCGTAGCGATAGCTCGATGGACCAGGCCAGCGGTGGCTTGAACGCAGTCGAGCGGGTGAAGCTGGGTAGTCTCCCTGTAAAGTCGCGTGGCAAGTCGAAGTCGCTGGGGATCGGGCATGCGGGCTTGCAGCAGAAAGTCTGTGAGAAATCCGGGCTAATCGCGGACAGACAACTAGATCTGCTAGAGCTTAAATGTCGGCGTCCAGTCGAGCATTTGTTAGCGGGCGAGTATCGAAGCGTATTCAAAGGGAGAGGAATTGAATTCGAAGATGTTAGGCCTTATACGCCAGGAGACGACGTGCGTTCCATGGATTGGAAAGTAACCGCTCGGACAGGCGTTCCGCACGTTAAACGCTACGTGGAGGAGAGGGAGCAGATGTTCTACCTGATGGTTGACCTTTCCGCATCCACATTGAGCGATGCTGAAAAAGCCAAGCGAAGGACGGTAGCGGAATTTTGCGGATTGCTGACGCTTTCCGCGCTGTCGAACAACGACCGAGTGGGTTTGATAATGTTCACTGATAGGGTAGAGCTGGTTGTGCCCGCATCGAAAGGAAGGCAACAAGGCATGAGAATCCTTGATGCCCTCTCGGGCTTCGAGCCTAAAGGGTCGAGTACGCGACTTGATGTTGCCTTGGATACCTTTAGCCATCTAGCTCGAAAGCGTTCGGTGGGATTCGTGATTTCCGACTTTCTCGCCGAAAACTACGAGCAAGAGCTTGCAGCAGCGGGATTCCGGCACGACGTAATCGCTGTTAATCTCTTTGAAGCTATTGAGCTAGAAGCGCCGAGATCTGGAATGGCTCGTATTCGAGATTCGGAGACGGGTAAATTGGATGTTGTAGACTTTCAGGCCGCTCAATCGAGGAGCAGGTTGGCCAAAATAAGGGAGTTAACCTTGGAGTGCGGCGTGGATCTGATCAACCTTCAGTCTGGCGGCGACTGCGTAGCGGTTCTTTCCGAATTTTTCAAGTCGAGGCAGCGTATGGCAGCAGATGAAGCAGGAGGCTAGGTCTGTGTTCATGCATCTAAAACCTGCTTTCATATCGGCCATTTTCGCCCTGGTCCTGACCAGTCTAGCATTCTCCGATACTCCCTCGAGAGATGATAACGCCATTTTGAACGTCGAATCTCGGCTGGATACGTCTAGGAGTTACGTTCCGGGCAATATTATCGAGTTAGCGGTAATCGCTACCGGCCGTTCTTATTTGGATTTGTCATTGCAGCCCCCAGTGCATCCGCATGCCCGATTGCTGGAAATTCAACCATTCCCCATAAGCCAGAATGAGGAGGGGCTTTTCCAGAATCAGTGGATTGTTCTTTATCAAATCGGGCGGTCGGGTTCGCTCGTCTTGGAAGGGGGCAGCATTGTCTTAAGCGCTGAACCTGAGTCGGAGGCCAAGATATTGCCGGAAATTTCTTTCAATGCTGCACCCATCGGGAAGGATCCCATCGGGGACTCCCCCGAGAGCTGGGTCGATGAAGCGAGCTCGAATGGCTTCCTAGACTTTTTTGGCATAGTCGCTCTAGTGGCGATTGGAATAACCGTGTATTTGATTTTCCATTATTTTACAAGTAGGAGAATCAAAAGGATGCCCGAGCGGTCTGAAACATCTGTTCAGGCTATCGCCTGTCAGCTGCAAGAGGGCCTAGAAAAGGGGGATTTCAAGCCAGAAGTACTCGAACGGTTTTTGCTTCATTATCAGTCCAAGTGTTCGGATCGACTGGTGGCTTTGATTGAAGCGACCTTGTATTCTCGGAAACTCCCAATCGACGAACTAACGAGGCATCTAAAGAAGGAGTTTACGGAATGAGTTTCGTCTTTCCCTGGGCTTTCCTTCTCTTGCCTTTCGCTCTCTGGGCCGTTTTTCGTGGGAGTGGAAAATCGGGTACGACTGTGGCCTCCCTAAGGCAATGGGGTAGCTTTAAGCGCGGCAAAACCCGCTTTCTTTGGATACAAAGGGCTTTAGAAGCGATCTTCTTCACGGGGCTCATTTTTGCCTTGGCCCGTCCGCAAGCGGGAACGAGTGAGACAGTTGAGGAGGCGGAAGGGATCGCTATTGAACTACTGGTAGACGTTTCCAGCAGCATGGATCGATCTATTGAAGTTCAGGGAGAGGGAGTGAAGACGCGAATGGAAATAGCCAAGGATCTTCTGGAGCGATTTATTGCTGGCGATGGTGAACGCCTCGCCGGGAGACCAGACGACCTCATTGGATTGATCAGCTTTGCTCGCTATGCCGACACGCGAAGTCCGCTTACTTTCGGCCACGATGCCTT
>Ga0310343_10000999_pt1 | contig 14183 bp, 11 predicted proteins | sample HC15DNA2025_MG_FD_203519 | JGI IMG/M metagenome (GOLD analysis project Ga0310343, IMG submission 203519) | Marine microbial communities from station ALOHA, North Pacific Subtropical Gyre - HC15-DNA-20-25_MG | ecosystem: Environmental > Aquatic > Marine > Oceanic | place: Pacific Ocean: North... | reverse complement strand
CGTCGGAGCCTGAGGCTGGTTTCGCTCCAACCCCAATTTCGGCACTTAAGTGGAACTTGGCTAACAAGCAAAGTGTAATGGCTATCCCTGCGAACCATCGGTTTTGAGAGTGATTCATGACCATAGGCATATCATGCTCAAGAGATCTGCCAGCATCAAGCCGGATCCTTGGACTAAAAGTTTCCGCGAAGAATCATGGGCTGAGTGTAGAGGATCTTCTCTTGATCCGTGGTCAAGTGCGGGGCACCCAGTAATTCATACCCAGCTCGTATGTGCTCCTTGACATCGTTTTCGAGGTCTTCAACTTGATACCTTTGGATCAATTTGTAGTCTTTGATTCGGTCAGACATGGTGAATCCAGGATGGAAGGTTTGGGTGCGTTTGCCCAAGGGACCTTCTCGAGTCGAAGTTTGACCTCAGGAAGGCCTTTTTTGAGCCAGGCACTTTGTTGGAATGCTCTTATCATGAACCTCCATCCATTCAGGATCAAGCCGTTTGTGGGTTGCCTTGCCTCATTAGGCAAACTGAATGGGTTTATCCTCATCATGGGCATGCTCGCCGCATGTCGTGATTCCGAGAGACTCAGCCGGGTGGATGCCCCTGCGGACCTCACATTGGCAGCTGCTACAGACACTGCCGGCTACCCATCGGAGGTCATTCAATGGGAAAAAAAACTGGAGCCAATCCATGCCGCGATTGAAGGTTTTTGGGATGCTCTGAATCAACAACCCGATCCCTGGGCTGTTTTGCAGACCGTTGGGATAAAGAACTGGTATCACGGATCATGGTCGCCCTTCAGGGTGCTAGACCATGGGGTTCACATCAGGCGGATGGGGGAGCCTAAGGTTGAGAAGGGTGCAAGTCACTGGGAGCTATTGCTCCATACAGGGCGGGAAGAAGAGTGGCAAATTGAAGCCACTCAGTGGCGACATGTGGCTTTTTCAACAGCCACATCTGACAGATGGCCCATGTCCAAAATCGCCTTCGAATGTTTCGCTAAATCTCCTAAGCGCCTGAAACGTTACATCATCAGAGGTTTCTTGCGCGTGGGATGGAACATGCATGAGGAGCCATTGAGACCAGAGACTGTTTATTTGGAGCAGGTGGAATGGGTAGAACGCGAAGGAATCACTCCTTTTGAATATGTCATGGCTGCCGATGTCTCTCCTTCCGTCGAAGCTCGGGTGCTCGAACCCAATCTACAGGTGGTGGATCTGGATGGCGATCAGTTGCCGGAGATGGTTCTTTCCCGAGTCAACCAAATTTTCTGGAATGCGGGGCAAGGCCGTTTCAGACGTGGGGCTTTGTCTTCCTTCCTTCCCGGAAATTTGCAACACGGTCTTTTCGCGGAATTTTCTGGCGATGCCCATATGGATTACATGGCAATGAGTGGAGAGGGACTCTTTCTCTTTGAAGGCCATGGCACACCTGGATTCCCTTCTCCTCCCCGTAAACAGGCCATTTTCAATGATCTGGCTGAAAATCCATTCGTTCTGAGTGCGGGTGACATCGATGGCGATAGCGATCTCGACTTGTGGATGGGGCAATACAAAGTGCCTTATCAAGGAGGTCAAATGCCAACGCCTTTCGATGATGCCAATGATGGCTATCCTGCTTTTTTGATGATCAATGATGGGCGAGGCGTTTTCTCCGATCAAACCAGCGCCTCTGGTTTGTCGTCCAAAGCATTCAGGAGAACCTATAGTGGATCCCTGGTGGATCTCGACAGGGACAGGGATCTTGATCTCGTCGTTGTGAGTGATTTTGCCGGAATGGATGTTTATGAAAACGACGGGTTTGGGCGGTTTGTGGATCGCACCCTACCCTGGCTGGGGGTTTCGAAGGGTTTTGGGATGGGGCATTTGATCCGGGATCTCAATCGGGATGGTCTGCTGGATTTATGGATGATTGGAATGCATTCTCCAGCTGCCGATCGCATGCTTTCTTGCCCTATGTGGAATGTGGCCACGGAACCCATGCGTCAACGGATACAGAGGATGAATCATGGAAACCGTTTGTTTCTTGGCGATCGTAAGGGTGGGTTTGAATGGACTTCAGGCATGGCTTTGGATCGTACAGGATGGTCGTGGGGTTGCAGTGCCTTTGATGCGGACCTGGATGGGGATCAGGATCTCTATGTCGTCAATGGACACATCACTGGCCCCACGGTGGCCGACTATGAATCCGAATTCTGGCGTGAAGATGCCTGGATCGGAGACTCGCAGGACCATGTGGGGCGTGATCAGCTTTTTCAAGATAAACAAGATTCCTTCAGGCGCGCAGGGGCATCTTTTGGGGGGCATGAGAGAAATCGTTTCTTTCTGAACCAGGGAGCGGAAGGGTGGTTGGAAGTGGCCTATCTCTTTGGTTTGGCACTTTCCCAGGATTGTCGCAATGTGGTTGCTGCGGATTTGGACCTCAACGGAAGGCCCGATTTATGTGTCATTTCGTTTGAACTATGGCCTGATGAGCGTCAAGCATTGCACCTTTTTCCGAACTTTTTGGAAACCGATCATCATTGGCTGGGTTTGAGCCTTGACGAGGGGCAAGGTCCCGAATCGTTCATGGGATGTGTTGTCGAGCTCCGCTTGCCAGGGGAAACGGTTCCTCAGGTAGTGGTTTCTGGAGACGGATACCGAACCCAATCCCCTTATCAATTATTGTTCGGTCTGGGTGAACTCTCGGAGGTGGAAGAAGTGTTGGTTGCCTGGCCTAGTGGGGCGACGCTTCGTCTCAAGCATCCAGAAGTCGATCGTTACCATCGATTGAATCAGCAGGTCGGGTCATCAGGAGAATATTGATTTGCCCTTTCCTTCCCGGCAGCTGGGGATTAACTTGATCTCTGCATGAGTCAGTCCTCCGCTACCCAAAATCGAAAAATAAATCTTCGCCGACCGGATGTCATGCAGGAAGTGCAGGCGGAGGTGGTGAGTCACTACCGCAGCCAGTTGGTGGAATACATGCGCTCCAACGGCAACCGACTCCATATTCCTGGACAGTTGACCATTCGATTGGCCAAACAATTTGGTTTTTGTTACGGCGTGGAGCGCGCCATCGATTTGGCCTATGCGGCGCGCAAAGTCTTTGCGCTCCCCAAACGTATCTTCCTTCTGGGGGAAATTATCCACAATCCAGAAGTCAACGAGCAAATCGAGGCCATGGGAATCGAGGCTTTGTCAAGCCGACCTACCGATGAAGAACTTTCAAGATTGAACGATCAGGATGTGGTCATCATCCCAGCTTTTGGTACCGAAGTGCATACCCGTTCCGCTATAAAGGCAAAAGGCTGTGTGATCGTTGACACGACCTGCGGCGATGTCATGAGCGTTTGGAAGCGAGTCAAGCAATACTCTGGCGATGGCGTCACAAGTATTATTCATGGGAAGGCCTGGCATGAGGAAACCAAGGCGACGAGCTCACAAGCTACTGCCTCGAAGGGTCACTATCTTGTAGCATTCACTCTGGAAGAAACGGATTTGATTTGTGACTATATCCTTCAAGGTGGAGACAAGGAATCGTTCCTCGAAAGGTTCAAGGGAGCCTACTCTGATGGTTTTGATCCAGACCTGCATCTCGTCACCATTGGTGTTGCCAACCAAACCACCATGCTTCGCGGTGAGACCGAGGAAGTGCAGAGGCGATTGAGCGCTGCTATGGAAAAACGATATGGGCGGGAGCAGCTGGCAGAACACTTTCGTTTCTTTGATACCATCTGCAGTGCGACCCAGGATCGACAGGATGCCCTCCAACGTCTGCTGCAGGAAAAAATGAATCTCTTACTGGTGGTTGGCGGTTACAATTCCAGCAACACGTCTCATCTGGCGGAAATGGGTGAGACCGTCTTGCCGACCTACTTCATCAAGAATGCGAAAAAGATGGAAGACCAGCGTGTGATCTACCACTTTGATCAACATCAACAAAAAGAGATTCGTACAGACGACTGGCTCCCATCCGGAGAGGTTACCATTGGAATTACAGCCGGTGCGAGTTGTCCCAATAACTTGATTGAAGATACCCTTCGAAGGCTTTTGCAGCTGAAGGGAATCGCTTTGGAGGATGCGTTCCCACCGGATTTGCTTTCTTTGGCCTGACGCATGCAAGGGGTTTGTGATCGTTTGGAGCTCGAGGCGCGGGAGGTAGCCTGTCTGGCGCCCTATGCCCAGTTCAGTCAGGCAACGCAAGGTAGAGTGCATCTGGAACCACCCCCAGAGTGGCGAACACATTATCAGCGTGATCGCGACCGAGTGATCCATTCTAGGGCATTCAGGCGATTGGAATACAAAACCCAGGTGTTTCTTAACGGGACCGGTGATCACTTGCGGACCCGCTTGACGCATACCGTGGAGGTGGCAGGTATTGCGCGCAATATCGCTCGCGCACTTCGATTAAATGAGGATCTTTGCGAGACCATTGCATTGGCCCATGATTTGGGGCACGCGCCCTACGGCCATAAGGGTGAGGAAACACTTGATCACCTGATGAAGGATCACGGTGGCTTTGAACACAATCTTCAAAGCCTTAAAATAGTTGAAGCCCTGGAGCGTAAGTATCCAGGTTTCCCCGGCCTAAACTTGACTTGGGAGACACGCGAAGGTCTCTGCAAACATCACGTTTTCGATGAGGGGCATCCGCATAAACCGCACATCATCCGTCATCAGCCCTCCCTTGAGGCACAAGTGGCCAACCTGGCTGACGAAATTGCGTATTACAACCATGATTTGGATGATGGCCTGGAATCAGGTCTATTGAATGAGAATCAATTGAGTGCCTCGGTCGAAGCGTGGCGTTTGGCCAAAAAACACGTTGAGCAGCAATTTGGTGTGTTGGAAAAAGAAGCCAAGCACTTTTATGTGATCCGATGCCTAATCGACGCTATGGTTCGTGATGTGGTCCACTTCACCTCACGGAGACTCGAGTCAGAGGGCGTGCGAAATGTGTCTGAGGTGCGAGCCTCTCTTGTGCCTCTGGTTACCTATAGTCAAGCACAACAACAGCATAATCTGGAGCTTCGGGAATACCTGTACCGAAACTTGTATTATCACCCGGAGGTTCACGAACCCAACCGGAGAGCTGTCGCACTGCTGGTGCCACTTTTCGACTATTATTTGAAAAATCCGTCGGAAATGGGCGCGCAATATGGTCAGGTGAATGGTCAGAATGAACTCGCCCGAGCGGTCTGTAACTACATCGCGGGAATGACCGATCGCTTCGTTTGTAATGAGTGTCAACGGCTGGGAATTGGAGGATGAAATCTCTCCGGCCAGATGGAGATCTCGCCAAAGGCTTTTCATCTCTCCTCGGCGTGAGTAGTCTTCTCTTCTACAAGGCATGAGTCGACACATCAAACACGGGAAGCAGTGGGTCTGTGTGACCCTCTTTCTCATAACTTTTCTTTGGGTCCTGCTTCCTGAATCCCTCAGTGGCCCTTCGGTCCTTTGGCCAAGCCTTCTAACGCTTATACTGGCCTTCATGACCCGCGATATTTACTTTGCCTTGCTTTTAGGGGCATTTTCCGGGTGTTTGCTGCTGGATCATGGAAATCCTTTCAGGGCATTCATTCATTTTTTTGATCAGCATCTAATCCCGGTTCTGGCCAAGCCATGGAATGTCAGTGTCATTCTCTTCTCTTTCTTCATGGGTGGGATTGTGGAACTTTTAAACCGAAATGGTAGTATGTTGGCTGTCGCACAACATCTCTTGGGCAAAGACATGAGCCGGCGTCGTGCTGGGCTGGGGGCTTTTGCCATGGGGTGGGTTGTTTTCTTTGATGGCCTCGCTAACTGCATGCTTGTTGGCAAAACCATGCGAGCAGTGACGGATCGAGCGGGCATTTCCCGTGAAAAGTTGGCTTTCATTGTCGATTCCACTGCCTCTCCCATCGCTTCTTTCGCGCTTGTGAGCACTTGGATTGCCACAGAAATGGGCCTCATCTTGGCAGGCTTTCAAAACGCGGGAATCCAGGATCCTACCGGGCAATTGGCCCCTTACAGACTTTTGATAGAGAGTCTACCCTTTCGTTTTTATAATTATTTCATGTTGGCGATTGTCTTTCTCACCATATGGATTCGACGTGAATACGGCCCCATGGTGAACTTTGAACGTCATGCTCGACAAGCTCTGCCATCGCGACGTCGAGCGACAGCCTCAGCCTCCAAAAAATCCACTATGTGGATTGGTGTGACGAGCCTGGTTATTTTGGTAGCCGGGGTTTTCCTCGGTCTCTTTTTGGATGGCGGTGGTTTAGGGAAACCGTGGGGAGTTTCCAGTATGATTGACGTGTTGGGACAGGCCCGTGCCGACGTTGTCTTTTTGACAGTCACAGCTTTTGTCTCTGTTGTGGTGATCGTGCTTACCCGATTCTATCTGCCTGAAGTGACTAAAGAACCTTTAATCCAGGTCTATCTGGACGGCATGCGCACGATGTTCATGCCCATGTTGATTCTCGTTCTTGCATTTACCCTGAGTCATGTGGTTCGGGAGCTGGAAACGGCCCAATGGCTGGTCGGGTTTCTTGGGGATTGGTTTCCCCCCTCGTTGCTTCCGATGATGGTGTTCCTCCTTGCCGGAGTGATGTCCTTCAGCACCGGAACCTCTTGGGGAACCATGGGTGTTGTGATGCCTCTGGCTATTCCCGTTGCGTTGGAGCTCACTCAATGGGAGCTTGGTCAGGATCTGCATCCTGTCGTGATTTCCACCATAGGTTCCGTGTTGGCGGGAGCCGTCTTTGGCGACCATTGCTCCCCGATCAGCGATACAACCATTGTTTCTTCTTTTGCCAGCGGTTGTGATCCCATGGATCATGTCAAAACTCAGCTCCCATACGCATTGTGTGCGGGGGGGCTGGCTGCTCTCATAGGATACCTTCTTTCAGGTCTCGAGGTGTCACCCTGGTGGTCGCTGGCATTGGGGCTTGTGGGTTGCTGGTGCTTTGTTCGCTTCAAAGGCCAATGCATTTCGCCTATCCCCATGTCAGGGAGCACAAGCGATGGAGCCGAATCTCCCAGGGATGCTTGAATGATGCCGGTGATACGTTCCTTGAGAGGACGTTTCGGCGACTAGAAACCTTCCAACTTGTATCCAAAGTATTGAAAATACTGGTCGTCCATAATTCCCTGAACGATGGCAAATCAATGTCCGGGGTTCTAAGGCATTATCTCCTGATGGCCAAGGCGTGGATTGCCGACGGGCATGAGGTTGATTTTATGGTCGCCAAGGCGGCATACCCACAGATCCAAGGGCACCTACCGTCGGTTGGCTTGGTGTGTTCCGATCCGTGGTTTGATGCGACTGGTTACCTGGAGCAGACCTGGAGATACCTTCCTGCTTATGCTTTGCGCACACTCTCGGCATTCTGGATTTCGAGAAGAAAGAGCTATGATGTGGTTTACGCTTCCAACCTACTTATTTTTGAGGTTTTCCCTGCGTGGGTGTTGAGCCGTAGATTCAAGGCAAGGTGGTGTGTCAAAATACAACACTTACTGCATGGTCAAAACCAACGGGTTAGTTTTTTCGATCGACTGTTTCTGATTTCCGAGAAATGGAGTATTTGGCTTAGTTGTCGATTCGCGCAGGGAACACTTTGTCTCAGTCAGAGTGTGGCCGATCAATACAAACGTCTGCTGGTCGAGTGGCGCATGCCATCGAGCCCGACAAAGGTCATCGGTTGTGGACTTGATCTTTCTGATTTTGACCCTGCACGGTCTGTTGAGAAAAACTATGATGTGGTTTTTCTGGGGCGGATCCATATGCAAAAAGGGGTTTTTGATTTAGTTGACTGCTGGCAGCATGTTTTAGCCAAACGCAGAAACGCCCGATTGCTCGTCATAGGTGAAGGGCCTCATCGAAAAGCCATCATGCAGCAAGTCCGACAAAGGGGTTTGGCAGACTCCGTTACTTTTACTGGCAGCATCCCTGAAGAGCAGAAAAATCAGTTATTGAAACAATCGAGAATGGGTATGAGCCTTTCTTTTGAAGAAGGCTGGGGGCTCAGCGTGACCGAAATGTTGGCAAGCGGTCTCCCTGTGGTGGCTTACGATCTGCCGGTATTCCGCGAATTGTTCTCCAAAGTCATTCAACGGGTGCCTTCCAGAGCACCCTTGAAGGTTGCCGAGCAAATTCTCAAATGGATGGAATCTCCACAAGAGGCTTTTGAACTTGGGAGAAAAGGTGCTTCCTTTGTCAGGTCTTTTGATTATCGTACGGTCGCTAATCATGAACGAATGTTTCTTGAGAGTATGCCCAATCTGGAAGGTCTTCCCAATGAGCCGGCTACGTTTCGGTGAGGGGATGTCATTGGCTAAATTTCCCACCTTTCTTCTTTTGTTTCTGATGCAGACAAGTGCCCATGCCGCCTCCTTTCAATTTTTGGGATGGCGATCACTTCAGCCTCACGTCACCGAAGGCAGTTTTCAGGAGCGGAGCTGGGAGATTTCGATACCGGGTGATTGGCAGGAAGGGACTCAGTGGATCCCTTCTTGGAATGTGAAGGGAATCGGAGAGCATGATTTGAGCATTGATGTAGAATTGGTTTTCGAAGATGGGCACCAAAGCAGCTACTCCTTTGGTCATTGGAATCGTCAGGCCCAAAAACGAGGAGAACAAGGATCCCGAACCAGTGTGAATGGGCAGAATGATGCTTACGGAGTGGTATACACGGACACGCTGATCCTTAAAAAAACGGCGCATTTGGCCCGATGGACACTTGGATCAGCCGTTCAGTCTTTATCGGAACCTCAATTGAAACTGTTTGGAGTCTGTGTCGGACGACCTGGGTCAGAACCGTCACCCAGCCCATTGTTGCCAAGTGACGATGGATGGTCTGTTGAGGTTCCACCCCTCTGTCAGTTTGATTATTTGGGCGGCAAGGTTTGGTGTAGTCCAACTTCGGTAACGATGATCATGCAGTATTGGTCGAAAATGAAGGGAATGGATTCCTGGCACTACGCAGTACCCGAAACATCGGCCAAAGTTTTTGATCCTGGCTGGCCCGGAACCGGTAACTGGTCCTTCAACGTAGCTCACGCAGGAGGGCATGATGGGTTGCGTTCATGGGTGTGTCGCCTGGCATCATTGGACTCACTGATTCATCTCCTTCGACTTGGAGTTCCAGTGGCTGCATCGGTTTCGTACGACTTGCTCAAGGGGAAGGCTACCAAGGGAGACAATGACGGGCATTTGGTTGTCGTGTCAGGCTGGGACCAGTCACAGCATGTCATCGTGAATGATCCTGCCAAGTGTCCCATGGTCCGCACGAAGTACCCTGTAAATGCTTTCATGAGAGGTTGGAATGCATCCCATCGGACTGTTTACATCATCCTACCCAATGGACTGAACATGCCCGAGGAGTTGACCGAAATCCAGTGGATGGATTCTGCTTCCTAACCTTTTCCCTTTGTTTTGTTTTTTCCGGGTACCGCGTGTTTCGCAATAAACTCGAGTACGCATCCTGCGACATCCTTGTGAGTGCATTCTTCGATACCTCGAAGGCCAGGGGAAGAATTCACCTCCATGACAACCGAGCCATGATTCGATCGGAGAATGTCGACACCCGCAAAATTTAATCCGAGTATGCGGGCTGATCGGATTGCTGTGGAACGCTCCTGCGGAGTTAGCTTGATCGCTGAGACCGTTCCTCCACGGTGAAGGTTGGACTTGAACTCCCCGTCCCTGGCGGTTCACTTCATGGAGGCAATGACTCTTTCTCCGACGACCAAGCAACGGATATCGGTTCCACCTGCCTCTTCAATGAATTCCTGGACGAGAATGTTGGCTTTTAATCCTCGAAAGGCTTCGATGACACTCTCTCTGCCGCCTTGTTGGTCTCAGCCATGACCACACCGACTCCTTGAGTGCCTTCAAGAAGCTTCAGAACAAGAGGTGCTCCTTTGACCAATTCGATCACATTCCTGGTGTCGTCTGGGCTGTGGGCAAAAGCGGTTACTGGCATACCGATGCCTTTTCGGGACAAAAGCTGGAGACTTCTCAACTTGTCTTTGGATCTTCCAATCGCGGCAGATTCATTCAGGCAATACACTCCCATCATTTCGAACTGTCGCAAGACAGCCAATCTATAAAAGGTAATGGAGGCGCCAATGCGCGGAATGACAGCATCGAACCCATCCAGCCGTTTCTGAGGGTAATAGATTTCTGGTCGATGGGTCGTGATGCACAAATAGCATTTTAACAGGTTGATATCCTTCGCCTCGTGTCCTCGTTGCTTGGCGGCTTTCACCAATCGGCTGGTCGTGCATCCCGGAAAAAGTCATCTCTTGCTTGGTTCTAAATCCCCGAATGAGCCATAGGACAGATTTCGCAGGCTCCAACGGTGAAAAATAACAGACTGCATGATGACCGAAATTTTGGTAACCTTGCTGAGTCTGATCTTTTCTGGTCGCAATAAATCCTGTGGTTGGGATTTGATTTTTTTCAGTAATCGCCAATAAAGGTTGGCCATCATTTCGGAGGCAATCATGTTGGGGCGATCCAACGGTGAGAGGGCCTCTCGGGCCATTTGGTAGTGTTTAGATGCCACAGCAGACATCTTCTCTACCAGGTCGGCAAGCTTGGCCTTTGGGATGCGACATTCAATGACTTCTGTTTCACTGATGTCCAGTTGGCTTAGTAGTTCCAAGGGCAGGTAGATGCGCTGAAGCATGGCATCATCACGGATGTCTCGGAGAATGTTGGTCAACTGAAGAGCCTGCCCCAAGTGGAAGGCGTATCTTCGAGCCGAAGGGACTTGATAACCAAATATTCGAATGCTGAGTAGTCCGACAGTGGATGCGACTCGGTAACAATAGGCCTCAAGATCTTTCCAGGTTGAGTAGCGGTTCAGATGCAAATCCATCTCCATGCCTTCAATTAAATCATTGAAGTCCTCAAAAGAGAGTTGATAGCGATGGATCCATGGAGTGAGTTCGGCTATGACCGGAAGGTGGGAGCTAAAAGAGGCATCGGCGCATGCACTGCGAATGTTCTGCTGCCACTCCTTCAGTAAGTTTTTACGTTCTTCGATAGCTACATCGACGTTGTCTGCGATATCGTCCACACAGCGGCAAAAGGCATAAAGAGCCGTCATGGCACTTCGTTTTTCTCGAGGGAGTGGAAAAAAAGCTATGGCAAGGTTTGATGAACTACCTTTGGTGACCTGGTGACTGACCGAATGACCGGAAGGGCTAGCCATAGAATTCATTCATTCTTATCTGAATTGGGGTAGCCACCCGTTTCCGATAGTGAAGGATTTCTTGGGCGATGATCTCGTTTTCTCCGGCGCCGTTTTTTTCTGTGAGATGGGTCACCATTCGGGCTATTTTTGTCTATTTTTCGGGTGTCAGGTATGTGTCTAAAGGCCTTGCCTTTAGTGTTGCTTGCACCTTGTTTCTTAATGAGTGCTGCTACGACAGCCAAGGCAACCATGATCGCCAGGGCGATACCAGCCACAAGCCCCATGTCATCGAAATACCACACCGGCTTGTTGGCATCATTGTTTATTGGTATTCCAGAACCGGTCGTTCGTTGCGGGTCCGATTGTGCGAGTATGGGAAGAAAAAGGTTGTGCGGTGACATGGGGCTTGAATCAAACTTCAAACGTTTTGCGAGATTCTTTCAATGATCCAATGCGTTTCCGGGAAGATGAATCTGACATTGATGCATTCGAAATTTTAGTTCGTGTTCAGGCATTTGTAAGGCCAAAGCTGTCGGTTCCATCTGAAAGTCATTATCAGCTAACTTCTTCAAGAGGATTTGTCGCTCAAACCGTGCCATTTGCTCCTCGTAAGACCCGTTCGAAAGCTGCTCGGATGTGTCAGTGCTTCCTAGTTGGGATTCTACCTTAAAATTTGGCAGACTGCTTGACTGTATGTGTGAACCTTGCTCGAGGATGACGGACCTCTCAATCGCATTGCGCAATTCGCGCACGTTGCCTGGCCAGTGGTGGTTTCGCATGATTTCAACCGCCTCAGGGCTGAATTCTCGAATCGGCTTGCCCATGGTTGCAGCGAATTGTGAAAGGAAATGATTGGCCAATAGGAGGATGTCATCACCGCGCTCCCTCAAGGCAGGTGGGGTAAATTGAACCACATTCAGTCGGTGGAAAAGGTCCTCACGAAATTGGTGGTTTCTGATGGCGCTGACAATGTCGCGATTGGTCGCAGCAATCAGCCGAACGTCGACCTTGAGCTCGACATTACCGCCTACGCGAGTGAAAGTGCCGTCTTCCAGAAAACGCAATAATTTTGCCTGGAGAGGTCGGCTCATATCGCCAATTTCATCCAGAAAGACCGTTCCACCATCCGCTTCCTGCATGCGACCGGTCTTACTGCGGATGGCTCCGGTGAAAGAGCCTTTTTCATGGCCGAATAGTTCGCTTTCCAGCAATTGATCGGGAATGGCGGCACAATTGATGCGAGTGTAACTTTCCGCTCGCCGGTCACTGAGAGTGTGGATGGCCCCTGCGATGAGTTCTTTCCCTGTTCCGCTTTCGCCCAAAATCAGAACGGTGGCATTTGTTTTAGCTACCGTAGCAACCAAGTCTTTGATTTTTTCGATGCCATCTGATCGACCAATAATACTTTCCAGCGTAAAGGAAGGCACTTGTGCGTTTTTAAGGGCCAGATTCTCCTGGATTAGTTGATGTCTTTCGCCGCACCGGGCCACAGCATGCAGGAGTTCTTCGGGAGCAAATGGTTTGGCGAGGTAATCAATGGCGCCTGACTTGATGGCTTCCACAGCTAATTTTGGCGTGGCATATGCGGTGATCATGAGGACTGGGAGGTCCGGACTCCGTTTGGCCATTTCCTTTAAAAAGTCGTATCCGCTCATTCCGCCCAGGCGGGCGTCGGTAATGACCATGAAGAAGGGTTGTTCGCCTACCAGCTCCAAAGCCATTTCGGCTGATTCAGCTGCCACCACATCATACCCCTCATCATGCATCACTGTTTCAAGTGAAGAGCGCATGTTCTTCTCATCATCAACGATGAGCATAGGGGGTAAAGGATCCTTCATGACTGGTTTTTTCGGAGCTTGATAAGGGCCCGAGCGGGCAATTGTATGATGAATTTGGTGCCGGCGCCAAGTTGTGATTCCACCATCAACTTACCGCCGTATATCTCGACGTTGTGCTTTACTATGGCAAGCCCGAGGCCAGTCCCTTTTTCTTTAGTCGTGAAATAGGCCTCGAAGACCTGATCCAGCAGTTCCTGGGACATCCCTGGACCATCATCTTCGATCATAATATCAATTGAGAGACCTTCCCCCAGCTTGGCTTCCACGTGAATGTTGCCCTTTCCGTTCATGGCATCCCTGGCATTGTGCAAAATGTTGACAATGATTTCACTGAAATGACCTTTCTGCATGGTGAGCTTGGGCAAAGCAGTTCCATAACGACGGTTAATGCTCATCCCCTTACTCAGTGCGTCTGGGAAAACCTGCTCAATAGCTGAGTCGAGTTCGGAAGTGATATCTAGAGGTTGAACGGTTCCCTCGGCAAGCTGCGCAAACCCCATCAAATCCGTGATAATCCGATCACTACGGTGAACCTCTTCGCGGATGAGATCGATCTGCTGGGTGATGGTTTTACCGTCCTTGACGGTGCGCTGCAATGTGAACGCGGCATTGTTGATGATGCCTAAAGGGTTTTTCAACTGGTGGGCAATCTCTGCGGCAAGCCGACCGGTGGCTTGGAGTTGTTCCTGTCGTATTTGGAATTCCTTTGCCTCATCTTCGGCTTCGCGCAATTTGTCAAACATGGTTTGGAAAGCATACGAAAACAGGGTCATTGCCCCCAGGATGAGCAGACGCAGGGTAAAGGAGTCCGCGTTGGTTTCGATGGGTTCGCCAGCAATTTGAGCGATGCGGATGTCGGTCAGGCCGGCAAGAAGATATGCAAGAATCGTAAGTGCATTGACGGTGATTTGTGTGGTGGGTGAGTAGATGCTCAGGGAATTACGAAAACTCAATAGGAGATAAAACCAGAACAAGGGGCTTTCCAAGCCTCCTGTGATTAATGTGAGAGCAGAAAGCAGTATGATGTCCAAAATGGCCACGGTTAGAACCACCAGTTCGGTGTACCACAGTGGTAAGGATCGGATGCCTGAAATCATGATGGAGCATCCGATGGTGAGTGGAAGATAGAGCAGAAAAAAAATCTTTACCGATGACAATGCGACAACCCGAGCACTTTCCGG
>Ga0310343_10000998_pt1 | contig 14202 bp, 8 predicted proteins | sample HC15DNA2025_MG_FD_203519 | JGI IMG/M metagenome (GOLD analysis project Ga0310343, IMG submission 203519) | Marine microbial communities from station ALOHA, North Pacific Subtropical Gyre - HC15-DNA-20-25_MG | ecosystem: Environmental > Aquatic > Marine > Oceanic | place: Pacific Ocean: North... | reverse complement strand
AACTCAAATGAAATCTGTTGGTGAAGCGATGGCCATGGGAAGAACATGGCAAGAATCTTTCAATAAGGCACTTCGGTCTTTGGAAACTGGCTTATCTGGTTGGGGCTTGAATAAGAACGATGGTTTGATGCAAAACGACCCGGAACTGATCAAAGAACGCTTAGTTGTCCCGTCCCCGGAACGTGTCGTCGCCCTGCATGAAGCATTCATGTCTGGAATGTCCGAAGATGAAATAGTTAGACTTACCACGATGGATCCATGGTTTATTCGTCAGCTAGGAGACTTGTACCAAACCGAATGTTGGTTACAATCTTTGAGCTCTATGGACGATTTGTCTGTCGAAGACTGGACTCAAGTAAAGCGTCGAGGATACTCCGATGTGCAAATCTCTAGAGCCTTCCCGGGAACTACGGAAGCCGATGTTAGACAAAAACGTAAATCCTTGGGTGTTATCGCGGCCATGAAGCGTGTCGATACGTGCGCGGCTGAATTTGAATCAGACACGCCGTATATGTATTCTTCTTACGATGGCAACTGCGAAGCGAAACCGACGAATGCACGCAAAATTTTGATTCTTGGTGGAGGACCAAACCGAATTGGTCAAGGTATTGAATTTGACTATTGCTGTTGCCACGCCGCCTTCGCACTCTCTGATGCTGGCTACGAAACCATCATGTTGAACTCCAACCCGGAGACTGTTTCTACGGATTATGATACTTCCGATCGTTTGTATTTTGAACCACTCACAGTTGAGGATGTCTTAAACGTTTGCGAAGTTGAACGACCTGAAGGTATAATCGTACAGTTTGGGGGCCAAACTCCGTTATCTTTGGCTACGAAACTTGAGGCTGCTTTGAAGGCAAACCCGATTCAAGCCGCGTCGGGCAATGGCGTGACACACATTCTCGGCACGCCACCGGATTCAATCGATGCGGCGGAAGATCGCGACCGATGGATGGATATCCTCAAGGAGCTCGATATTCGACAACCGTCTGGGGGTGTTTGCATAGACGAAGGTGAAGCTTTAAGTACTGCAGAGCGTGTTGGTTACCCGGTTATGGTTCGTCCGTCTTACGTTCTCGGTGGACGTGCGATGGAAGTTGTTTCCACACCATCGCAGTTGAAGAGATATTTGGGTACGGCTGTTGAAGTTGATCCGGAACGCCCAGTTTTGGTCGATAAATATCTCGACCAAGCGACGGAATTGGATGTTGATGCTTTGTGCGATTCTTTCGGTAATGTCGTTATCGGTGGTATCATGGAACATATCGAGCAAGCTGGGGTGCACTCTGGTGATTCTGCGTGCTCTTTGCCGAGCCAAACGGTTCCGGAATCAGCTTTAGCTACGATTCGCGAATGGACGCCGAAACTTGCTCGACGGTTAGGTGTTGTCGGATTGTTGAATATGCAATATGCGGTCATGCCAGATGGCACGCCATACATTATTGAAGCGAATCCAAGAGCTTCAAGAACGGTTCCATTTGTTTCCAAGGCGATTGGACATCCATTGGCGAAATATGCTTCGTTAGTGATGGCTGGTAAATCCCTCGAGGAGATTGGGTTTATGGAAGAACCAATCACGAAGCACGTTTCGGTGAAAGAAGCTGTGTTACCATTTGAAAAATTCCCGGGCTGTGACACATTGTTAGGCCCTGAAATGAGATCAACCGGCGAAGTTATGGGCATTGACTTTGATTTTGAGAGGGCGTATTTCAAGGCTCAAATTGCTGGCGGACAAAAGTTGCCGAAGTCTGGAAAAGTGTTCATCTCTGTTAAAAATTCGGATAAGGAAGCTATGGTTCCGGTCGCTAAAGATCTCATAGACATGGGATTTGAAGTTTTGTCAACTGGCGGAACTGCAACCACTTTAGGAAGCGCTGGCATTAAGGTGACAAAAGTGAAGAAGATTCACGAAGGCCGACCGAACATTGGTGATATCTTGCGCGATGGTGACTTGAAGTTGATGTTTGTCACGTCTTCTGGTGACGCGAACGATTTAACAGACGGTCGCGAGTTGAGAAGAACTGCTGTTGGCTTGAAAGTTCCGATATGCACAACTGTCGCTGGTATTAAAGCGACTGCATGCTCTTTGCGCATCTTACAAGAAGGAAACTTACAAATGCAAGCACTCCAAGACTTCTTTTGAAAAAACAATATTTAATACCTATGGTTCATATCGATTCTATATAATAATACATAACCTATAAACTACACATATCTCCCCTCGCTGCTGCTCATCTCCTCTTCGGTTCTTTAACTCCTAAGGATGTACCACGTCCATTTGTTGATGGACGATTCCTCATTTCTCTATATTTTGCAATTAAATCTTCTCTTAAGACTGCCAAGTCGTGCTGTTTCTTCAATCCAATAATAGGACCTTGATGAGACGTAGTCTTTCTCTTTTTCTTGTTGGAATTTGCTTTAGACATGAGGTCGGCGAAAATTTTAGATTGACGATTTCCAGCACCTCCATTCATATCAACTTTTGCACCACCACCTTTCCTCTTAATGGTTATCTGTGGAGGTGCCTCTGCAACTTCTCCAAACTTAGGAAGCTCTTTGACTATTCCAAGAAACTCGTCTTTTTCTTCTTTTTGTATCCTTGCTTGTGCTCGTTTTTCTTTCTTTCGCTCACGAAGCGATTTATACTTTGTCTTCTTTGCTTTCTTTGTCTTTCTGCCTTTATCTCCGAGCATGCCTTCGCTGAACAAATGACCTTCTTCACCTTTATCGGGCATGTTTCTTCTTCGAACTTCTTCTTCCACGTCTTCGCTTTCATAATCGCCGCTAAAACTACTGTTACCCCCATTATCGTTGGCATTTCTTTCACTATCTTCTTCCTCCTCTGCTTCGTCAGCACTGCATTCATCATCGTCCTTCTCGCCCGTCTTCTGAGCGGTCTTTGAAGCAGGCGGTGCTTCTACATCATCCTGCACCCCCGTGTATTCTCTAGCATTCGCGGGATCCTCGTCGTAAAAGCCTTCGTATTTCTTTTCGTCGTTTTCTTTCTTTTGTTCCTTCTTTGTCTTGTTCTCGTTGTGTTTTTTGACTCGTCTGCTCTTCTCTTCTTTCTTTCCATTCTTGCCGTCCTCTTCGGCATCATCCTCAACTATTAAGTCGTTGATATCTAACCCATTTTCTCTTCTTTTCTTGATTTCATGTCTCATCTGTCTCATTTTAATCTCCTCTTGCGCGCGCATAAATCGTTTAAACGAAGATGGCGCTTCGAGCATGGTGTCGGCTTTCAGAGCCTTTTCCACGAAGGAAACTTCGTGCTCTCGAAACGTGTTGTTCTTCTTGTCGAAACTCTTGCCTTCCCTCAGAGCTTTTTGCCGTCGTCGTTGGCCTTTGCCTCGCTCGCCGGTACCCATCTTTTCTCTTTATTATCGTTCAAAACAGCAAGGCAAGCGGAGGAGTGTGGATTGTTTTTTTCTTCGTTTTGAGAGAGAGAGAGAGAGAGAGAAAACAAAAGAAAAGGAAAATAATTGGGAAACCGAAACTTCAAAAAGAAAACGGTGCACACGCGCGGGGAAAAGGAATGGCGCCTTCGCCTTCGATAGAGCCAATCGTGGACCAACCATTGAGTTCGGGAAAAAATGAAGTCTCTTTATCTGCCTTTGCGTTTCTCTTTTCGGAAATCGTCCAATACCATTTACAACGCGTTTCGGACACGAACGAGTTAGAGTTGAAGTTGGAAGAAGCAGGCGCGCACGTCGGGAGAAGAGTTTTAGAATTAATAGCATACAGAGAAAAACCGACGAGACGAGAGACGAGATTGAATGGAATCTTAACGTTCATTCAGAACAACGTCTGGAAGAATCTGTTTGGACGCGCGGCGGATTCGCTGGAAATATATAACGACGACGAGTATATGATTTCAGATCGAGACGTTTTAGTGAACAGATTCATATCGGTACCAAAAGATTATCAAGGGATGAATTGCGCGAGTTTTGTCGCTGGAGTTGTCAAAGGATGCCTAGAAAGCGCGGGTTTTGACGCGCAAGTGTCGGCGTATGACGCACCGACCGCGGACGATGGACACTATTCAGTCACGAGAACAAACTTTTTGGTTAAGGTGGATGCTACCGTCCTGGAACGCGAGCAAAGTTTTTAGGCGGATGATGTATGTTTTAGAGATCAGTATGTAGCCATGAAATAATGTAGTGTAACGCTAAGCAGTAGTAGTAGTAGTAGTAATGATTATAGAATTAGTCCTAATCTAATTGATCGATGGCCCAGTTGAGATGTGCACGAAATTGCATGGCGGCAGGATATGTCATGTCTCTCGGAACTCCAACTCTGTCTCTCAAGTAGCACAAACACTTTGCAATTTCTTTGTCCTTCTTCGGCTCTGATGGTTGTAGCGGCTCGGCTAAGCCGTCGAGCATAGCTTCAGCGATAACTCTCAACCATGCATCGACCGAGTCGACATATTTTTCGTTTGGAACTGCGTATGGATCTGCAAGTGGAGCCGAAAATTGTTTACTTCCCTCTTTGCTCGCACCACGACAAGCGAATCTAGCAACATTTTTCGAATTCGATATGAGTTTATACGCAGCTTCATGTCGCGCCTCTACTTCTTTTCCAACATCGCACACATTAATAGGTTCCAAAGAATTCGTATTCAATTCAATCGGAAGTCTCCAGCTATCTCCCTCTCCATTGATGATACGCATCGCTTCCTTGACTTCGGCCGTGTTGTCCTCGTAACCAGGTCCATATTGTGGCGGAATGTTCATCACGTGCGTGTAGTAATCTGATTTTGTGGCTCTATACTCTGGAATCTCCTCGAATGCTTGAAACCATCGTTCGATATTTTTCCATCTGCTATTTCCTCGCAAGTTTAGTCCTTTCCAATATAAACACGAAGCGTTCATTCTCTCCACGTGACTGACAAACTGCAAATCTACCAAGCTCGGATGTTCGTGATTTTCCAAGAACCACGGTCCTGAAGTTACTCCCAGGGCTTCTTCGATACGATCTAACGTTGCCTCGAACGCTCCTCTCGTCCCTCCAACGCCAAATGGCATCGATGGTCTAAAAATTAAACCACACCACGCTCCGAATAATTCTCTTTCCATTCCTAACAGTTGGTTCACTCTGTCAAACTCTTGTTCCGGAACCATGACTTTATATTCCGGACCGGGAAACTCGCGTTCGATTCGTGCCATGATTTGAAGACTTTCTGTCATTAATTCGCCGTCGAGCTCAATCGCAGGTAACAGACCGTTCGGAACTTTCGCTAGAAACTGTTGAGGTTTATCGCCGTAAGAACGCATGTTGATTTTTTCAATGCGAAAAGGAACTCGTTTGATTAATAACATCAACCAAGTCTTCTGGCAATACGGACACCATGCCGCGTTATCTCGGTATAAAGTCAAACGGACCTCGTCTTCTGATTTCGCGTTGTATAAATATAACAGATTATCTGTGTGCGCTTCGGCTCTCCCTTCCTTTCTCAGTTCTGATTGGCTTTTCATTTTCAACCCAGTTTCGGTATGTTGTGATTTTTTTTGTAATTCAGTCCACGACGGTGGTGATAACGACGCTGATGTTGCAGACGTGCTCGTATTCTTTTTATTATCCATCGTTCTTCCTATTCTCCTTTCTGTCGCATAGTTCTTTTTATTATTACCAGTGAAGACGGAGTTTCTCGCGTGATGTTGCGCGAACATTTCGATAATCTTTTTCTGGGGAGTTTTAGACAAAAGGAAATGGAAAAATGCTGCTTTATTTATATGTATGGTACCTCAGGTACCGGTACCCGGGTACCCGGGTAACAGTCCTATAGACAATATTAAGAATGTTCATAGCATTAATGGTAGGTACCACTGTTTAAATAGTACTGTCATAAATCGTTCGGTCTTGCGGGAACAATATCGGAGGCAGCGGCGGAATGTGTCCTTTTTTCGTCATGGTTGCCGCAACATCGTTTTCAATGGGCAAACAAAGAGCTGCGCGATACTCTTTCTCTGCCCGTCTCGTTAAGTCGCTCGATTCCGGACGCAACGCTTTCCCTTCTTCGTGTATGTAATTTTGGGCGTCCGCTAAGATTTTTCTCAATAGTTTCACGTTGCATCCGACGATTTCGCCTTTCTCGACCACTCTCTTTCCGTTTACCCAACACTCAGCGAGCGTCGATCCGCAACCCGCGCCTTGCGCTCTGCTTCCTCTTGCGAGCAAACCAAGCGGATCCGTTTTCGGCAAAAGCGCCAAAGACGTCAAATCCCACAAGCACACGTCCGCAAGGCAACCTTTTTCGATTTTCCCGCCACTTCTCTTCCCTTTTCCTCCTCCTCCTAAGTTCACGCTATGATATCCATTTTCGCACCCGAGCTTCAAATACGTCTCTCTGGGTGACGGCCAGAGTTTATAATCCGGAGTTTCCACGCACGGTAAAAAATTCGCAATCTTCACGACTTCGAGCATATCCTGTCCGTCAGAACTGCAAGAACCGTCCGCACCCAAGCACACTTTAACTCCGTTGTTTTTGTACCTTCGCAAGGGCGCGATGCCAGAACCCAAGCGCAAATTCGACAACGGGTTGTGCACGATAGTCGCATCCGCTTTCGAAACAATCTCACATTCTTCGTCAGTCAACCACACGCCGTGCGCGAGCGACGTTCCCGCGCAGCTCAAAAACCCCGTCTTCTCCAACAGTTTCACCGAAGAACCTTCGCACCCGTTATCTTGCAAAAATTGTTGCGACTGTAATGCTTGCGCCCTCGTCTCCAACAGATGTATGTGTCCGCACAAATCATACTTTTTTCTCAACTCTGCCGCGCTTTTCAACATCCCAAAACTCACACTAAAACACGTCACTGGTCCGATGGCAATGTTCACTCCGTTCTCTGGATCATGAAATTTCTCCACCGCTTCCTCCCACAACTTCAAATTCCTCGCCTGCTTTTCCGGGTCGTATTCGCTCTTCTTCGTCCGAAAGCACCCGTTCTTATCTAACCCACCGCAACACCCGCACCCGTTGCACGCCTCCAATCTCTCCTTCGCGTCTTTCGCCAACGGGCAGTAGTTATGATACAACGTCCCGTCGTCGTCTAACATCGGCGCCACGAAACATCTCAACCCGAGCGCCTTATACGCCGTCACCGCTGCCTCCACATCATCCACGTTCCTACACAACAAGTGATCCATAATCACCGTCCCTCCGCTCAACAACGTCTCTATCCCGCAAATCAAAGACGAAATCGCAATCATCGCACTTGGCGTTTCCATCCACGAATTTTCTTCAAACCATCCTTTCGAGCCTCTCGGTTCATTCATCACCAGCTGAAATATCCACATCTCAAGCGGCAAAGGAGGGATCCCCCCACGGAGCCAGTGCTCGACCGAGTGCGTGTGGCCGTTGACTAAGCCGGGAGTGAGCATGCGTTCCGTGCAGTCGATATAGTCAGTGTTTTCTCCGTGCATATCCTCATCCATTCCGTCAGTCGTCTTTTGTTTCTTCGAACTCTTTCCATCCTCCAAAATTGAGCACTCCGCTAGCCGTCCGGTGTCCCGGTCGATGGTCACGTCCATACGGCGATATCGATCGTCCACGTTGGCATCGGGCACCAAAACATTTTTCAGGACGGTGAACCTTTTGTCCGCTGTTCGAAACGTTCGGTTTTGGACACAGTCGTCGAAATCGCTCTTTTGGACGCCTTTAGAAGGCATTTTGTTTTCGGGGTGTCCCTTGGTGTGGAATTGCGTCGCTTCGGCTCCGGAAGAATAAAAATGCGTTTTAACTGTCGGTTTTAAGAAAAAAACTAAAAATTGTATGTTATGTGGAGGAGGGAACAGTTAGAAAAAAATATTAAAACGTCGAATCGAGAGGTCATATCCCCTGGGTCTCAAAGTTTGGCATATATACATACACTTTTTACCATTTGATCAAGGAAGGCTCCATTTCGTCCGGAGCTAAGTAACCCATCAAGTTGATGTAGGTTCCGGTGATGTTTGCCAAACCGGCTTCAGGTAAATCGTCTCTCATCTCGATGCTCGCTGGTAAACCCGGGCCGCCAATGGCAACTGGAACCGGGGCCAACGTGTGAGAAGTCAACGGCAGAGGATTACCATCGGCATCCTTCAAGCACTCCTTCTTTTTGCTTCTTTGTACCATGTCGTCGGCGTTGCCGTGGTCTGCAGTGACCAAAAATACACCTCCCAATTCATCCACCAAATCCAACAATTCTTTCAAGCAGGCGTCGCACTCTTCGCAGGCAGAGATTGTAGCGGCGAGGTCGCCCGTGTGACCAACCATGTCTGGATTCGCATAATTCACGCGAACTACGTCGTACTTACCAGATAACATGGCTTCTTTCCCAGCGGCTGTAATTTCTCTCGCTTTCATCAACGGCTTTTCGTTGAATTGGCAATTATCCGAAGGAATTTGGACAAACGTTTCCAACGCTTCGTCAAAATATCCGGATCGATTTCCATTCCAAAAGAAGGTAACGTGCCCAAATTTTTGCGTTTCCGAGCACGCGAAAGTTCGCAAACCATTTTTGGCAAAATATTCACCAGACGTTCTCTCAATTAAAGGCGGTGGGACGAGATAGTTCGTTGGCAAGTGCAAATCACCGTCATATTGCATCATGCCGGCATATAACATCTTTGGGAAACGTTTTCTATTGAATGAATCAAAGTTTTCGTACTCCAACGCTTTTGAAATCTCAACGACGCGATCAGCGCGAAAGTTGCAGCACACGACAGCATCCCCGTCTTGTACGGCACCAACCGGAGCACCGGCTTCGTCGACGATGACGAAAGCAGGGATATATTGATCGGAAACATCATCTGTTTTCAACGTTTTCAAAGCCACCGTAGCGTCAGTAAACTTGTGTTCAGCTTCGCCCAAAATGTGCGCATTGTACCCTCTTTCAACCATCCCCCAATCAGCTTCGTATCGATCCATAGTCACGCTCATTCTACCCCCTCCAGAAGCAACTTTTGCATCGCATCCTCCTTCTGTGAAGTCGTCTAAATCCTTTTTTAAAGTCGCGAGATACTCGTGGCATGTTCCGTCTGGGACGTCTCGACCATCCGTGAGAATGTGCAAGCGCATGCGTTTGCACCCATCTTTCACGGCTCCTTTCATGACGCCTAAGAGTTGGTCGTAACGGGAGTGCACGCCGCCGTTTGACAACAACGCAATCAAGTGCAACGTGTTGGACGCAAACGCCGGTTTAATGTAGTTCCACCCGGCGTCGGTAAACATGGTACCTTTTTCGAGAGAGATGTCTACTAAAGAAGCCCCTTGCGCGATAATTTTACCGGCACCTAGTGCGTTGTGACCAACTTCTGAGTTTCCCATGTCAGCATCCGTGGGCAATCCGACGGCTTTCCCGTGCGCTCGCACGGAGCGATAGTATTTTGATCCTCGATCGCGTAATTTATCCATCGTCGGCGTGTTCGCCACGTGACAGGCGTTATACTCGTCTTTGACATCGTTCTCGCCCCATCCGTCGAGAATACAGACTAAAACGGGTTTTTTCTTTGGAATCACCGGATGCGATTGTAACTCCATCTTTGACGTGTCTTTCTTCTTTACTTGTTGACTGCGTACTATGTGTGTTGTAAACGCGCTTTTTGGGTATTTATCTTTGTGGGTTCTCAAAGATAGGAACTTTTTTGACGGCAGACTTTTCGCTGTGCCCTAAAATTGAGTTTTTATGTACGAGTAAGTTTTGGAAGAAGGACGAAGGAGCCCAAAAGGAAAAAAAGAGGAGATGGACCAACTTTGCTACTACAAACTACATACTGCAACTACTTCTACTTACAACAACTAATACCAGCTAACCGTCCACTCGTCCATGCCCAAAGAAAATTAAACCCGCCAATTCTTCCGAAGATATCGCATATTTCTCCACACACGTAAATATTCTTCATCTCTTTCAGTTCCATGGTTTTGGTATTGATGCCTTCAAGTGCTATACCGCCACCAGTCACCTCGGCTTTTTTGTAGCCTTGGTGACCAGTCGCTTTGATTTCATAATTCGAAAGAATGTCAATTAAATGCACCCTTTTCTTCTTCGGTAAGTTTGACACGTTCGTGTTCAAATCTATATCTGCTTCTTTCAAAAGCGCTTCGCACAAACGCGTTGGTAAGAGCGGCTTCAAGCGTCTGACGACCAAGTCAGAACCGCTCTTGCCCGGACTTAAAACTTTGTTCCAATCGCACGACGGATTCCAGTTCACGACCAGTTTACTACTACGACTACTATCATTATTACTATTACCGTCATCATCTGCGATACTTTTAACCACATTGTGGCTTAAATCTAAAATCGACGGACCAGAATATCCTTTGTGCGTAAACAGGAAACCCATCCTCGGCGCTTGCTTCGCTTTCTTCTTTTCAACATTTTTTATCTTTACTTGACAATCGAGCGACACGCCCGGAAGATATTCGCCGCCTGGATGCTCACCAACCAAAGGCACTAGCGCCGGATACGGTTGGTTCACCCCAACTTTCAAATCTCTCTTGGCGATGACGTATCCCGTTCCGTCTGTCCCCACCGCTGGAAAGGAGGAGCCACCCATCGATAACACCAAAACGTCTGCTTCGATATCTTTTCCGTCCTCGGTATTCACAACCCACGTATCATTCGCTTCATTTTTCGTAATTCTCTTCACGTTTGTTTCGTACTGAAACACAACGCCCTCTCGCTTGCACGCCTCAACGAGTTTATCTCTCACTTCTCTCGAAGAGTTGGAAAGAGGAAAATATTTGTTCGTCGTGTGTTCGATGCCAAGTTCGATTTGCACCTCGTCTTGAAGCCAATACAAACAATTTGGAATCGTCCAACTTTGTAAAATAGCTTTGGCTAAGCGAGGATTAGAGTCCGTGACGTAATCGCTTATGCTCGCTTCCACTGGTAACACGTTACACCGCGCTCCTCCGGACATTAAAATTTTCTTCCCACTCTCTTTCGTTTTTTCGTATACGGTGACTTTTGTGTTAACAAAATTCTTTTTTGACTTTTGAGTGACGGCGGCGAAATATGCCGCCGTCAACCCAGCTGCGCCAGAGCCGAGCACTGCAACTTCTTTCATTTCTGTTGAAGGATGTAATGATGATGATGATGCCGACGATACTATTATTCTGCTATGTCGCCCCCGTTTAGCAGGAGGAGGAGCCATTATTGTTTGAGGACGAAGAAGACGACAGTTATAAAGCGACGACGCTGGTGTCGCTAATGACGACGACGACCCACATCCTCCGATCTGTCGATGCATCTTCGCGCAATAGCAATATTGAAAGTGAACTCCTCCGTGCAATGTGTTGGTCACAAGTCTCATTGCGGCGGCGGACATTCGTTTTTTTTATGCGGTACGTAAAAGAACTGTGACAAAACACGAAACGCTCACAGAGAGAGAGAGAGAGAGAGAGAGAGAGAGAGAGAGAGAGAAAGAGAGAGAAAGAGAGAAAGAGAGAGAAAGAGGGAAAAAAAGGAAAAAAAGAAGAGCGAGTGAGCTAAAAGACGGCCTCAACATTCAACATTCAATTCAACATTCAACTTGAGCTTGAGGAACTTTTAGAGGACAAAAAAAGAAAAAAAAGATTACCTGAACCCACCCTAGACGATCGATATCGTCATACCTTTGGTCGCGTTCGAAAGTGTCGGTTAAGAAGAAGGTATTCGTCCGTTCATTCGTTCGTTCGATCGATCGATCGATTACAGCACAGAGTTCTTTACGAGCATTTCAAACACTTCTTATAAGAAAAAATATCGTCGTTCCGTGACCTTTTGATCTCCCTTTTTCTTGGAATCGATAAATCTCATCAAATATACAACAGACGATGAGTAGTAATAGTAACAACGATAATATGAAGACCGCTATGACCATTATTGGCGTTTCGGGTTCTTTGTATGTCGCCGTAAAATTATCCTGGTTCCGTAAGAACCCGTTCCACGTCTTCTCCGGCAAAACTGGCGCCATGTCCAAGAGTTTAGTCGATGCTGGGATTCAGTCCTACAACGCCTTCTTCGAACAAGAAGATGGGAAAGGCGTTGGATCGAAAATCTTGTCCACTCCAGACTTTGTGAACAAGTTTTACTCCTTGATCACGGACTTTTACGAGTACGGGTGGGGTGAATCGTTCCACTTTGCGGCGAGAGAGAAAGGAGAGTCTTTTGAAAAGTCCATTATTCGCCAAGAACTTGCCATCGCGGAGAATATCGGCTTGAAACCAGGGATGAATGTGTTGGACCTCGGGTGTGGCGTTGGTGGCCCAATGAGAAATATCGTCAAAGGAACCGGTGGTAAAGTTACTGGTATTACGATTAATGAATACCAAGTTGGCAGATGTGAAACATTGAACAAGGCGGCAAAGTTAGAACATTTGACGGAGATTATCCAAGGTAACTTTATGGATTTGACGAAAGTTTTCAAGGACAGAAAGTTTGACGGTGCGTACGCGATTGAGGCGGCGTGCCACGCGAGTAACACACAAGCGTTGTACGAGCAAGTCTTTGCCGTCTTGAAGCCAGGCGCTTCCTTTGCTTCATACGAATGGTTGCGAACAGATAAATACGACCCTTCAAACAAAACTCATGTAGACATTGTCGACGGTATTGCGGAAGGTAACGCTCTTCCAGAGGTCCGCACGATAGAAGATTGCATTCAAGCCGCGAAAGGTGCTGGTTTTGAAGTCACTTTGACTTTTGATCGCGCGACGACGGGTGGTATTCCGTGGCAACAAGCCATGAAATCTGCTCGTAGAGCTGCTTATTTGACGCACCTATTGACTGGTTTATTAGAGTTTGTTGGGTTCGCGCCGAAGGGTACGCAGGCTGTTCACACCATGTTGCTTAAAGCAGCGGTGAACCTCGAGAAATCTGGTGACTTGGGTATCTTCTCTCCGATGTATTTGATCGTCATGAAGAAACCGCTTTCAGCATGAAAAGAAAAAGATCATTTACAAGCGAAGGTTTCTTAATATATATATATATATATATATATATATGGACGCTATATAGGAAACTACTAGTATATGTAATTATATAACAGTTATTTGAGTAATTGATATGCGTATTGCGATGAATTTTCATCATCATAACTTATAGATAGGTGTGCGATTATTGTCTGTGTAAGTTAGAACATTTTCATTACATATCAATTTATGGTTTACCACTACTGACCTTAACCATGGAGGCACGCACTAACTTTTCACCCACTAAATAACCCTTTCTGAACTCTTCCATGATATGGTCTTCCGCTACATCCTCCGATTCTTCTCTCATGATTGCCTCATGCATGTTCGGGTCGAACGGTTCGCCTTCACCAGGAACCACTTTCAATCCCTCGGCTTCTAATGTTTCAAGCAATTGCTTGTGAAGCAGATGGTATCCTTTGATTATTTTTTCTTCTCCTTCGTTTTCTCCCTTGACGTTTTTCGCTGTCAAGTCAAAGTTATCCAACACTGGCAACATAGCTTCGATCATCTTCGATTTCACCGCCGGCGCCAAGTCTGCTTTTTCCTTTGCCGTTCTCTTTTGGAAGTTTTGGAAGTCCGCCACAGATCGCATATATTGATCTTGAATAGCCGCCTTTTGGTCTTGTTCGCCTTGAACTTGCGCTTCCATATCTTTCACGGACTTTTCCAAAGCCATGACTTCCGTTTGGAACTTGGCCAGCATGTCCACGTCGTTATCAGAATTTTCCATCAACTCTGCGAAATAAGAGGTAAACTGGGACTCCTTCAACGAGGACGATTCGTCCGCTCCTTCTGAATCCTCTTCTCCTTCTACTACTTCTGTATCAGACATGCTATCGTTTTCGTCTTCATCTTCAACTTCAATGGCATCAGACGCGCTGTTGTCATCGTCTTCATCTTCCACTTCGATAGCTTTGGATACGATGGCGTCTCTCACGAAGCTTCTTTTATTAATAAGAAAAGTCGTCGTCGTCGTCGTCGTCGTCGTCTTCGATTGGTTTCGATTTTTGTGTCTTTGGTAAAAACTGCTGCTAAACGTAGTGAAAGAGTTTCTTTGACTTGAGGCTGACGCGCGAACGGACAAGGAAGAAGTGTTCGCGGTTCGTCTTCTCGTCGTGGTCGGTTGCGAGATTCGGATGGAGTGCGCGTGCGTGGTGAACGACATATCTATTGAATCCTTTCTCCAAAGGAAAAGAAGAATTTTTGAGGTTTTTTTGGCTGCGTGGCGACAGACAACTTTATCTTTTTTGGCTGCCCCGGGC
>Ga0310343_10000997_pt1 | contig 14204 bp, 15 predicted proteins | sample HC15DNA2025_MG_FD_203519 | JGI IMG/M metagenome (GOLD analysis project Ga0310343, IMG submission 203519) | Marine microbial communities from station ALOHA, North Pacific Subtropical Gyre - HC15-DNA-20-25_MG | ecosystem: Environmental > Aquatic > Marine > Oceanic | place: Pacific Ocean: North... | reverse complement strand
AAAACGGCATTCGATGCAAGTTGATAATAATTAAATGAAACGCCTATGCTTTCAATATCTTTATAAGTCTTATTTCTTAGCTTCCAATCATCACCAAGCATCTTTTTTACTTTAAAATATGACGGAGTTGCGACTGGAAGGCCTTCGCCCCAATCAATTGGGGTTTTCCTAAAATAAAGAAAGTTACTCATCTAATAATTCATTTAGAAGCTTGTCTTCTAAATTAAACTTTTCTTTTAAATCTATTTTTTGAAGTAAGTCTATATTTCGCATCAAAAGCTCTACTGTTTTTTGACTACTTTCTGTTACCTTTTTGGTATAGTTATCAATTACTTCATCGACATTATTACGATTAACTATTTCATTTATAATGCCTGAATAGTGTAATTTTTCTAAATTCACATTCTTTGAATTAATCAAAATTTCCAGTGATAAAGATCTCGACAAGGCTTCTGATATTCTAGATATCCCACCTCCAGCAGGAATCAATCCTAAAGTAGTCTCTGGCAAGCCAATTTGTGTATTTTCATCAACAATTAGGAAATCGCAGCTTAAAAGAAGTTCAAAACCTCCTGCAAGGCAATATCCTGATGCATAGCCAATTATTGGTTTATAGTAAGTTTTATCTTTTCTATAAAATTTATCTAATAATTTATCCTTTAATAAATCTGATTCAATTTTGCTTTTTGGCTTTAGATCGCCTTTTAATAGTGGTATTAATTCTTTTAAATCAGCACCTGCAGAAAAAAATTCTTCGCTTACGCTTCTTAAAATACCTAGTTTTACATTTGAATCGCTTTCAATAATTTCCCAAATATGACAAAGTTCATTAACCATCTCTGGATTGAATGCATTCTTTTTTTCTGGTCTATTAATTTGAATTTGTACAACAGAATTATCTATTTGTAAATTAAAGTACTTATATTTATCTGAATCCATACAGCATACCCTCTATAGTTCAGACTACAATAATTATGATTAGGAGTAAATTTGTTAAAAATAATATTTAAGAAGCTTATTTTTATACCAATTGCTTCTTTTATTGTCAGCAGTCTTGCATTTTTAGTTGTAAATGTGACACCAGGCGACCCTGTAGAAGTAATTGCGGGTGGAATTGCATCTGAAGAAACTAAAAATGAAATCCGAGCAGAACTTGGTTTAGATAAAAATTTAACAGAAAGATATTTAAGTTACCTTAATGATTTAAGCGAGGGAAGCCTGGGAAGCTCTTTTTATACTAAAGTTCCTGTTTTAGAAAGCATAAATCAGTATTTATTTGATACTTTTGAATTAATCATCATGTCATTAATAATTGCTTTATTTCTTGGATTTATTTTTGGCAGCATGGGTGCATACTTTAGGGGAAAATTTCCTGATAAAATTTCAAACTTAATTCTATCTGTAATTCAAGCTGTCCCAGACTTTTTTTTAGGGCTATTGTTAATCTATTTTCTTTTTTACAAACTTCAACTTGTTCCTGTACCAGTTGGCAGATTAGGGCTTTTGGATATTCCTCCTGAAGAAGTTACTGGAGGGTTGTTGATTGATAGTATTATAGCTGGAAATTGGGATACTTTTAAAACAGGGCTTAGACATGCAATACTTCCATCAATTACATTAGGCATCTTTTACTCGTCTTATTTTGGAAGAACTACAAGAAATGTTTTGGGAAATGCCTTAAATTCAAATCAAGTTGAATTTGCAAAGGCACTGGGTCTTTCTAAATTAAGAGTTTTTCTTTATGCACTTGTTGACGCACGAACACCAATCATTACTTACATTGCAATCTTATTTGCAGGTCTATTTGGTGCATCCGCAATTATAGAAACTGTATTCGCTTGGAATGGAATTGGTGGATGGGCAATTGATAAAATACTAATGTTAGATATTCCAGCAATACAGGGGTTTATTTTGTTTGCAGGCTTAATTACTTTATTTACCTATACATTTTTAGATATTCTTATAACTTTTATTGACCCTCGTATAAGAAAAAAAACAATATGAATAATTTAAGACATCTTGTAAAAAAAGAAAATTTATTCGTTGCTCTATCTTCTTTGGTTCTTTTGTTTTTTTCATTTGGTGCGTTCTTTATTAATTTCCAACACGATCCGTATATTACAGACATCGCAAATAGGCTACTTGAGCCAAATGAAGTATATAAATTTGGAACTGATGAGGTTGGCTTTGACGTGTTTAGTAGAACAATAGTGGCAGGAAAAATTGATTTATTTATATCGCTGAGTGGAACTATTGTTGCTTTAGTAATTGGCCTTCCCTTAGGTTTGCTTGCAAGTGAGAAAACAAAAAGAGCAGAAAGAATAATGAGGATGCTGGATATGTTCCAGGCATTTCCGTTATTAGTACTTGCAATAGTTATTGTTGCCATGTGGGGAAACAATATCAGAAATGTTATTTTTGCGATCATACTAATAAATGTACCAAGATTTACAAGGCTCATACGAAGTGAAGCACTTACTGTTAGAGAAAGAAGGTTTATTGAAGTAGCAATAGCTATGGGGGGGAGCAACTTAAGAATAATTTTTAAACACCTTATGCCAAATATCTTAGGAACATTGCTGGCTCAAGCTTCAATTACCACAGCTCACTCAATTGTAGTGGTTGCTGCTTTGAGCTTTATTGGCATTGGGGTGGTGCCCCCAGAAGCTAGTTGGGGCTCTATGATAAGAGCAGGATCTCAGTATATGACTACGGGCCAGTGGTGGACATCATTATTTCCTGGGTTAGCAATATTACTTTGTGTATTAAGTTTTAACACAATATCGCAATATATTTTGAGAAAATATGAGTCAATTTAATAAAGAAAATTCCATAGAAGTTAGTAATCTTTCAGTTACTTACGATCTAGACGGCAAATCAATACAAGCTGTAAAAAATACTTCTTTTAATGTACCTAAAGAAACAATGATTGGAATAATTGGTGAAACTGGGTCAGGAAAATCATCGTTAATTAGAGCGTTGAATGGACTAATCAAATTTCCAGGAATTGTAAATTTTGATAGTTTAAATATCCTGAATGAAGAGGGATTAGAAAGTGAGTTCTCTTTTAATAAGTTGCGAGGTAAAGATGTTGGTTTTATTCCTCAAAATCCTTTCGGTTCCTTGAACCCAGTATATAAAATTTCAAAACAATTTGGATTTGTAAATAAAAGACATAATATTTACGACTCAAAAGTCTTGGATTCAGAAATTAATAAAGCATTAAGTGAAGTTGGAATAAACGACCCCGAAAGAGTGAAAAGTTCTTATTCTTTCGAATTAAGCGGAGGAATGGCACAAAGAGTTGTAATTGCCTTGGCTACGTTTGCAAAACCTAAGCTTTTATTTGCTGACGAACCAACTACAGGACTGGATGTAACAGTAGAGCGTCAGCTTTTGGATAATTTTTTTGACTTTGTAAAAAATAAAAATATGACTTTAGTTTTAGTAACTCATGATCTTGGGATTGTAGCCCAATATTGTGATGTTACATTCGTAATGTATAAGGGTGAAATAGTTGAAAATGGTACTGTACATGAAATTTTTAAGAATCCAAGAGATCCTTACACAATTCAATTGATAAAGGCTTCAAGTGAAGAAATTAGTTGAAATAAATAATTTAAAAGTTGTTTTTAAACAACCAAACAACCTATCAGTCCATGCATTAAATGGTATTGATTTAAATATTTATGAAAATGAAACATTAGGACTTATAGGCGAGAGTGGATCTGGAAAGTCTACATTAGGAAAGGCTATTCTTGGATTAAACAATTTCGAAGGTAATATTGAAGTTTTTGGTAAAGCTGTAGATTTAAATGATAAATATAATTTAAATACAATTAGAAAAAGTATTGGAGTAGTTTTTCAAGAACCCTTTCAATCTCTAAACCCAAGAATGAAAATCAAAAATATCTTATCAGAGCCTCTTGTTATTCATAATAAAAAAATAAGTAAAGAAGAAATTGAACAAAGAACTTTTAGAGTAATGGAAAGCGTGCTTTTAGGTAAAGAACATCTCGAAAAATATCCTTCTCAATTAAGTGGAGGTCAACAACAGCGTGTAGGTATTGCCAGAGCTATTATTAACAATCCAAAATTAGTAATTTTGGACGAGCCAACATCTTCATTAGATCTAGCAGTAAGAAATGATGTTTTAAGACTTTTAAAAAATATACAAAATGAATTTGGACTTACTTACTTATTTATTAGTCATGACATTCACACAATTAAAAATATTTCAAATAAAACAGCAGTAATGTATTTAGGAGCAATAATGGAATATGGTGATACAAATAAAGTAATTACCGAACCGCAGCACCCTTATACTCAAGCTCTATTGTCTTCTGTGTTGTCCCCTGACCCAACTCAAAATAGAAAGCAAATTAAATTAGTCGGTGAAATTCCAAAAGTTACTTCTATACCTCAAGGTTGCTTATTTCAATCAAGATGTCCGAATTCTAATAATGAAAAAAAAGAGAATGTTGAACGAGTATTAGTAGAAGTGGGTGAAAATCATTTTGTTGATCAGTGTGGTGCAAGTTGTGAATAATTTCAATAAAATATAGCATATGAAAAACAACGATTTTGGTTATGTTCCCCTAAATATAGCTAATGGTATAAGAGAATTTGCTATAGCTAATCCTTCTAAGGTCGCTGTCATTGATGGGGAAAGGAAGATTACCTACAAAGAGCTTGACACAAGATCAAGCCAAGTCGCCAATTTTTTTATTTCAAAAAAATTTGTAAAAGGTGACAGAGTTGCGGTTATATCAGGTAATAGATTAGAGTATCCAGAAATTGTAGCTGGACTTTCAAAAGCAGGGTTAATAGCAGTTTTGGTTAACCCTAGATCGGTTGCTAGAGAAGTCGAGTTTTTTTTAAATCACAGTGGTTGTACAGGGCTAGTAATAGAAAACAGTTTGTTAGGCCTTGTTGATAAATGTATAAACAACACAGGAGTTACATCTATATTAACGATGGATGGAACAGATTTTGGTTTAAATTATGAGTCTACTTTGTCAGAACAAAAAAAGTTTGATCCATACGTTTTTGTAGATGAACGCGAGCCTTTTAAGATATGCTATACCTCTGGAACCACCGGTGAACCTAAGGGTATTACGATAAGCCATCGTTCAAGGTGCCTTGTTTTTATGGCAACTGCTTTAGAGTGGGGACTGGGTCCAAGTAAAAGCACTATTGCAGTTGCACCAATGTATCATGGTGCAGGTTTTGCATTCAATTATGGAGCTTTGTACACAGGAGGACAATTAATAATTCAAAGAAAATTTGACCCCTTACACTTACTGGAATTGATCAAACAACATAAACCAGACTCTATATTTCTAGTACCTGCACACGCAATTCAATTAAGAGAATTGGGTGAAAAAACTATAGATAAATTCGATACTTCGTCATTAAGTTGTTTATATTTTAATGCAGCTCCACTTCCTCAAGAATTGAAGCTTTGGGTGATTGACAGGTTTCCAACAGCTGGGCTACATGAGCTGTATGGAGCAACCGAGACTGCAATAGTTACAAATCTTAGACCTGAATTTCAAAAAGAAAAAGAAAGATGTGTAGGGCCCCCTTGGTTTTTCAATCAGGTTGAACTTCTAAATGAGAAAGGTGAAGAAGTAGATGTTGGTGAACAGGGAGAATTATTTGCAAAATCACCTTTTCTTATGAATGGATATTGGGAGGACGAAGAAAATACAAATAAAAATACAAATGAAAGAGGCTTTTTTGGAGTCGGAGATGTGGCAGTCAAAGATGAAGACGGATTTTATTATATTGTCGATAGAAAAAAAGATATGATTATTTCCGGAGCAACAAATATATCGCCGAGAGAAATAGAAGAGATATTGCTAGAAATCGATGGAATTATTGATGTTGCAGTTGTTGGTAAAAAATCAAAAGAGTGGGGAGAAGCTGTAACTGCTGTAATGGTTAAAAATAAAGAAAATATAGACCTTAAACAATTAGAAGAATACTGTAGAGAAAACCTGTCTTCATACAAAATACCCAAAGAATTTCATTTTGTTGAGTCTTTACCAAGAAATGCTTCAGGGAAAATTTTGAAAAGAGTAATTAAGGAAGAAGTAGATAATAATCAGCTTAAAGTTTTATAAAACTTGATTACTTCTGTTCCGTATATTTCTGGCTCTCTCAAATGTAATTGACCCAAATGATCAGTATGTAGAGAAATTGTACTATTTTTTGCTACCTTGTTTGCTTCAATGTCACAATGAGTTAATAGATCATTGTTAGTATTCAAAAAAAGAATTGGAACGTCAAGTTCTTCAATCAACTTATCAGGAACATAATCAAATGCTGCATTATATGCCCAGTTATATTTATCTAAACAATTTAAAATTCCTATAGTTCCAAAATTTATCATCTCACTAGATGCCTTGTCTCCATAAATGTTTTTATACCGATTCCATGCCCACATAAGATGTTCACCTCTATCATCAATCTGAACTTCTGGTGACCAGCTATTTGCATATTTGTTTCTCTCTTCCTCGGAGAAATATGGAACACCATTTAAAACACAAAACAATGCATTTTGTTGACCAAGTTGTTTTATTACTTCTAGTGCAATCGAAGCACCGGTATGACACCCCCCGGTAGCATAATTGTTTATTGGTAAATTTTTTATAGCACCAACTAAAAGTGCTGAATAGTCAACTATATTTAGGGGCTCTTCAGGTGCATCAGACATACCATATCCTGGAGTGTCAAAAGCATAGACGGTAAAGTCTCTCGACAGGTAAGGAAACGCTTTTAAATAAACCTGGCCTGACTGAGGAGACTCATGAAAAAGAAAAAGGGAATTCTTACTATCTCCGGATTTATAATAATGGATTTGTAATCCTTCTGATTCAACGTAATGCCGAGTAATTTTATTCATACTGCTTCAAATTCTTGAACCATTTCTTTCACAATATCCTTGGCATTTTTAACTTCATTAATCATTCCACTAATTTGACCCGCAGGATTATTCATTAGTTCATATTTTTTAGATTGTTCAGCTGACCAAACAAAATCATCAAATAATACAAACTGAAGTGGCATTGGTAATGTAGGTAAATTTTGAGAATTCCACTTTTCGAGAATTTCTGTTTTATAAATTCTTGATGGCTTACCCGTATATGTAGTACTTACAACAAAGTCCTCGGAAGAGCCTTCTATCAATTGACGTTGATGCTGACTGTAAATATCAACTTCTTTTGAAAAAAGAAAAGCGGTCCCTATCCACACACCAACACACCCAAATGCTACAGACGCGGCAATGCCTCTTCCATCTCCAATTCCACCAGCCGCAAGTACAGGAACATTTACAGCATCCACAACTTGGGGTAAAAGTGCGAAATTAGCAATCTTGCCTGTGTGGCCACCTGCTTCATAGCCTTGAGCAACAATAATATCAATTCCAGCATCGTTATGAATTTTTGCAGTTTTTACATTACCAATTAAACCAAGTGTTTTTGTATTAGTGTTCTTAGTTCTGGTCACCAAATATGTAACATCCCCAAGCCCCATTGAAATAAAAGGAACTTCTAGATCTAAGATAAGATCTACTTGTTCTTCTGCAACTCTTCTTGATACAGTTTCTTTAGCGGGTAATTCTTTGAACTCAATTTGATACTCTTCACATAATGCTTTTACGTAAGAAAAGTGTTCAGGATATTGTTGTTTAATGATATTTCTAACTTCATCCCTGCTCTCTGACTGAGCTGCAATATCAAAAGGTAGTAATGTACCAACACCAAATGGTTTATCAGTGTTTTTTTTAATTTCTTTAACGGACTTTTCAATCTCTTCCAAAGTAAGACCGCTTGCGCCAAGAAATCCGACACCTCCAGCATTAGATACTTCATAAACCAATTCAGGAGTTGTGGGAGTTCCCATAGTTTTTCCCATACCTGCCTGGAATATAGGATATTTTATATCAAATTTTTCACAAAAATCTTTATTAAATTGCATAAAATTTAATCAATTACCACGTCACCTTTTACAAGGCCCTTTGCAATAATTGTTTTCATAATATCATTAGTTCCTTCACCAATTGCCATCAATGGTGCATCTCTATAAAGCCGTTCTATTGAGTACTCAGTAGAGTATCCCATTCCACCATGAATTCTCATTGCATCTAAACTGTTAGCAATTGCAACTTCAGAAGAAAAATACTTTGCCATCCCAGCTTCAGTATCAACACGTTTCCCTTGATCTGCCATTGAAGCTGACCACCAAGTTAAAAGCCTTGAAGCTTGAACATTAGTGGCTAGTTCAGCAAGTTTAAGTTGAATAGCCTGAAATTCATTAATTTCTTTTCCAAAAGCTTTTCTTTCTTTGGAATAAGCTAAAGCTTGATTGTAAGACTCTTGAGCAATGCCTACTGCTCTAGCTGCAATATTCAATCTTCCTATTTCAAGTGCTGAAAGAACTTGTTGAAGTCCTCTGCCTTCAACTTCTCCAAGCAACATTGATTTATGAACTTTAACATCAGAAAACATTATCAAACAACTTTCGGGACCCTTGTATCCCAATTTTCCAATATCTTTACTTATTTCAAAGCCTTCGGCATTTTGATCCATTAATAAAACGCTCATTCCCTTATGTGCGGGTTCTGCTTTTGTATCAGTCTTAACAAGAACAGGTAATGGGTTTGCATACCTTCCATTGGTTATCCACATTTTGCTACCATTAACAATGTAGTGATCACCATCTAAAACTGCTTTTGTTTTAATGCCTTGCAAATCAGTACCAGCATCAGGCTCTGTCAGCCCAACACCTGTACGTAACTCACCTGTTGCTAATTTTGGAAGGAACTCGTTTTTCTGCTCTTCTGTTCCGTGCTTATTGATCATCCAAGTTGATAAAGAGTGGCTTCCTAAAATTCCGGCAATTCCCATCCATCCTCTTGATATTTCCTCAAACAATATTGACATAGAGACCATATCAAGGTTTTGTCCACCATATTCCTCTGGTATGAGTATTCCAAATAAACCCATATCTTTCATTTTTTTTACAATTTCATCAGGGTATGTTCCTGATTTTTCAAGTTCTGAAGCTACAGGTCTAATTTCTTTGTCAACAAACGACCTAATAGTTTCTCTAAAAAATTGTTGATCTTGTGATAGGTTAAAATCCAAAATTGCCTCCTAAATAATGTTATTTACATATTTTACCTTTATCATTAAAGAAAAGAAAATTGGAGTGTTCGTTCTATGGGTCCTACAACCTATCTATATGTACCAGGCAATAAACTCGATTTTGTAGAAAAGGCTTTTATTAAAGGTGCTGAAAATATATTTATTGATTTAGAAGACTCAATACCTATTCAGTTAAAAGGTGCTGTAAGAGATTCTGTATGTAATTTTTTAAAAGAAGGTAAGCCTTCAAACATATATGTGAGAATCAATTCCATTAATAGCTTTCAAGAAGATGACATTTCTGCATTGAATAAAATCAAATTTAAAAATATTGTAATTCCAAAATTAGAGAAAAATTCAGCAATTATTAAAAATGGTCTACATAAAAAATTTGAGAAAATTATTGGTCTTATTGAAACCGCGCATGGATTAGATGAATTAAAAGATATTGGTCAGATTTTAAATCTTGAGCGAGTAGGCATTGGAGAGGTTGATTTTGCAGCCGACCTCGGGATTGCTGAAGAAGAAAAATATCTTGAATTTTATCGCTCAAAATTAGTTTATTTATCAAGATTAATTAATTTGCCAAAGCCAATTGGTGGAGTCTTTAAGAACTTTACTGATATGAAAGCTTTAGAGAATTTTGCACATGAATTGAGCAAATTAGGATTTGGTTCCATGCAATTGATTCATCCAAATCAAATAGAGGTTGTTACAAAAGTCTTCACACCTTCAGATGAAGAAATAGAGGGTGCAAGAAAATTATTAGATTCAATATCTAAAAATCAAGACTCTGGGGTTGGTGTTTTCGTGAATGAAAAGGGAGATATTGTCGATGCTGCAATGATAAGAAGGGCTAAAGAAATCTTAAATTTTATTGAAAAATTATAACTCCCTCATTATTAACTTCTTTAAATTTCACTTCTTTATCTATTGATACGTCATCTGTATCCAGGTCTAATTGACAGATTATTTTAATTTTGTTATTGAGTTCCACAAGTCCAACAATATATGGTGTTTTAAATTTTTCTGGATTTGGTGATCTGAATATTTCAGTATAAGAGTAAATTTTGCCAACTCCATTAATTTTTTCTAATTCAAGATTGTCCTTATTGCACTCAACACAAAAAGATCGTGGATAAAATTGCTGTATATCGCAGTCTTTACAAGTTTGTAAAGTAAAGACTCCTTTTTTTGCTAAATTGAACCACTCCTCCCAAAGATACATTATCCAAGCCTTTCTAAAATCATTGTTGCATGTGTAGAAAAAACTCCGCCAGTTCCGTGAACTAGCGCAGTTGAAGCATTTTCAATTTGTCTATTGTCCAATTCTCCTGACAACTGTTTAACAGCTTCGATTACAAGTAATAGACCTAGCATTCCTGGATGACAATAAGACAAACCTCCACCTGAAGTATTAACAGGTTGCTGACCGTTTAATGAATAGTGTCCCGATTTAAATTTTTCTATAATGTTTTTTGGTTGATCCATACCAATAGATGCAAGGGTTGATAGTACTGTAATTGTGAAAGAGTCATACACCTGAAAAATGTCTATATCATCTAATGACATTTTTGATTGATTCAAAGCATTTTTCGAAGATTGTTCTGCACCAGTAATTAAATAATTTGGCATTTGGCTGTAACTTATATGAGTATCTAGCTGACCAAATCCTTTAACTTTAATTTTTGGAAGGCCCAGTGATTCGGCTATTGTATCATTAGTAATAAGCACAGCTCCTCCGCCATCAGTCACCAAACAGCAGTCCAATTTATGCAGGGGTGATGAAATTATTCCAGAATTTAATACGTCATCTACAGTTAGTTCATTCTTGCCGTAATTAAAGGCCTTTTCATTAAGAAGAGAATACTTTCTGGCTGATACAGCAATTTCAGCTAAATCTTCTGAATTAATATCCCATTCATGAAATACTCTTTGAGCCACAAGAGCATAAAGTGAAAGTGGAGATAATATGCCCTGGGAATACTCAAAATATTTTTGTGGTGTATGATCTTCAATCACACCACCTATCTTTCTTGTTTTTGCAGATCTTTGATTAGAGCCATAAGAAACAATTGCAACATTGCAATACCCCATCTCTACAGCCTCTATTGCTCTTTTTACAAAAGTAAGGTATGAAGAACCCCCCAAAAATGAACTTTCACTCCATTTTGGATTAATACCGAGATATTCGGCCATACCAACACTTGAAAACCTTTCTACGCCATTTGTTGCAATCCCATCTACATCTTTAGTGCTTAGTCCTGCTTTTTTTAAAAGTGTAAGAATAGACTCGGTTTGTATTTGATAAATACTTTTCTGATCTCCAAATGGTGTGTTGTCCACAGCAAGGTTAATTGAAGCTTCATTCATTTAAAAAACCAATAAAGGATATAGCATTGTCGATGACAACTCTATCACCACACAAAATCTTTGATTGAATTTCAATTTTATCTGAGGCCTCATTTACGATTACGCTGCTGATTTCAATAGACTCACCACTAAAAACCATTGATTTATATTGAAAATCCATCGACATTACTCTAGAAAATTGGCCAAAGTGTTCTAATAGTTGTTTTGAAATTAAAGCCCCAAATACTTGACCATCAACAACAGAGCTTGGAATCTTGTTTGCCTCAAGATAGTCCTTGTCATAATGAATTTTGTGCCAATCCCATGTTGAGCCAGCATACAAAATCATGTTTGCTTGATCAAATGAATGTTTCAAATTTTGGATAGTTTTCATATTTCTTGGTAAATTACTGTTTCATAATTATTGCACTTAAGAACATTGTCTTGATTAAAGTATTTAATCAAATTTGTTAGGATTAAAAGAGATTTATTTTTAGAAGATTGCTTTTCAGCAATTTTTTCAATAGTATATTGGGCTTTAATTATATCTCCTACGTAAAAAGGTTCAAAAAATTCATATTTATTACTCCCACGTATGTATCTTGTACCTGGTAGGTTAATGCCCCACTCGTGTGCTATGGCACCATCTTTACCGGGGGGACCTTGCATAAAGCTATTTGTTTCTGTTACAAAGGTTGGCGGAACCGGAGTCGTTTTATACCCGGAATCAATAGCATATTTTTCATCACTGTAAATTTTATTATTTTCACCAATTGCTAAACAATAATACCTCACCATAGAGTGGGAAATTGGATCTGGCGAAATGTACTCAAAACTTTGCTTTGCTAATTCTTCTATTTGTGGAGTTAATAGTGTTTTAGTCATTAAAAATACTTTGCAAAAGGGTCAATTTCAATTAAAAACTCTGGCCTTAATAGTGAATGACAAATAATTCCTGTAGATGCTGGATAGGGTTCAAATAATAATTCTTTTCTGATTCCTGCAGTTGATCTATATTCTTCAAGACCAGGTGGTGTTACATATTCAATTGTTTTAATAAGATTTTTTGGGGACAAATTTGCTGCTTCTAAAACAGAAATAATATTTAAGTAGGTATATTTAGCTTGCTCATAAATACTATCTGCATAAACTGCTCTTTCAGTCTCTGGGTCTAATGCAGCTTGGCCTGACATAAATAAATTGGTGCCACATTTTACCGCTGGTGAGTATGTTAGTTTTTCATACCGATCCCAACCTGGATTAATAGATTCCTTTTCACCTTTAGCTGCAGTCATATTAATTGATATCATTGACTTATTATCAAAAACTTTTGACATTAAAATTCCTGTTGCTCCTGGATAAACCGGCCCTAAATTTTCTTTTCTAACTTTTCCAGTATATTTATAATCAAACAGTCCTTCAGGTGTTAGGTAATCAACTGTTTTAACAATGTCGGATAGGCTAAATTCCAATGACTCAAGGATTTTTTTAGCCTGAGCATAAATACTTTCAGTCTGGCCAACTAGATCATCTTTATCGACATCTTCTAAAGGAACTAAGGTAGGCAAGGATATTACAGAATCAGATCCAAAATCCACATTCTCTATACGAATCTCTAATTCCACAAATGCATCTGGCCTAAGTAAAGAATCTACAATGACAAGCTGCCTACTAAAGTTCTTAGGGAGCCGTTGGGATATCACGGCATCATATTCTTTGTAATGCTTAAGTCCCTTAATAGTGATGTTTTCAACTAAATGTGTAGTGTCAGATAAAGACTTGTTCTCAGCTAGTAAAATCGCCTCAATTTTATCCAAAGCTGTGTTAGTCTGGTCTGCCATGTCACCTTTTACTACTATTTTTTTTTCAGCGGGGCTGTATTCAGAAGCAGAATGACCTGACAAATACAAATCATTATTGAGATTAAGACCTAATGAGAAACTATAACGCTTATAATCAAACCATTTAAAGTTGTCAGGATTAATACTCTTTAATACATTCACTTATAACTCCCTTAATAATTTTACCCGCATCATCTGAACCTTGTATATTAATTAATTCATCCAAGATTTTTGATTCAGTTGGTAAATTAGTGTTTTGATAAAATTTATTTAAAACTTTTTCTGAATCAATAATAGAGTTATTTGGATTTTTTTCGGTGTAAACCTTACTTCTCTTATCAGTGTAAAAAATTTCAACCTTACCTTCTACACTCGCTGCATCTTCAGTGTGTTTAATTTGTTCAATTTCAATTTTGTTTGCTAAATTTGAAATTTGGGGATCATTTAGATAATTTTGTTCAAAGCTATCAACATTTAACTCCTTTTTTAATAGGTAAAAAGCTAAGGTCCAATAAATACTAAATTTTGCTTCGTAAGACGATTGAGGATTCGATTTTGATTCTTTGTTTAGAGCAACTATATCATAACTATCTTCAGGTAAATATACAGTGACTTTATCTATGGTATTTGTGTCTATAGCTATGTCTAAATCTTCTAATAACCTAATCGAAGCAATGTTTAACTGGCAAATTGGATAGGGCTTAAAATTTACTTTTTTAATTTCGTAATCATCAATATTTGTTTTGATTTTTTTGCTTATATTCTCAACATTTGAATACAGATTAAAAAACCCATAATCGTCTTCGAAAATACTTTCTGAACCGGTAACTGAATAATTAGTTATTTCTGTTGCTTT
>Ga0310343_10000996_pt1 | contig 14205 bp, 6 predicted proteins | sample HC15DNA2025_MG_FD_203519 | JGI IMG/M metagenome (GOLD analysis project Ga0310343, IMG submission 203519) | Marine microbial communities from station ALOHA, North Pacific Subtropical Gyre - HC15-DNA-20-25_MG | ecosystem: Environmental > Aquatic > Marine > Oceanic | place: Pacific Ocean: North... | reverse complement strand
AAACATTCTACGTTTATGATGTTCAGGAAATACAGAGACGTATCTTTGATCAGCAAGATGGTATATTCTATCTAACAGCTGTTCGTGGTAACATATCTCCATTCCCACAAGGTGCAGGTAACTTAGGCAACTTCAGGAACTTTAAGTTCTCTCAACCAATTAGTAAGTTATTCCCATTAGATTACAAGAATGATCCATTATGGTTTAAACAACTTGATCCTAATGCTAAGGATCCTGGTCAAACATACTCTGCTGCTGATAACTATGTTCATGGTTTAGTTACAGTTAATGACTTCAAGGGTTCATTAACAAAAGAATCTGTTACTGATTTCCTTGCTACTGAAGCACTTAAGAATAATAATTACACAGGTAGTAATAAACTTGAAGCACAAAGTGGTAATGCATCAGCTGGATCAGAAGATCGTAAGATACCTATTGCAGGTGACAGCACAGTTGTTGTAGATCAACGTATGTACGTTGAACTGAGACGACCATCTATTGCAAGAGCAGGTAACCACACATTTGAATATCTCGGTTTTGGTCCAGGTAACTACAGTACTGGTTTACCAGCACGTCAAGAAGTTCTATTGACTGTAGAGCAAGATTTCTTTGCACAGTCTAAGAAACAAGATGGTGGTCTAGTATTCTACACTGGTCTTAATAGTAATGGTGACCTATACATTGGTAACCGTAAGATTGATGCTATCACTGGTGAAGAAATATTCCTAGAGTCTGCATCACTTACAGCATCTGAGGATGAAGATGATGCAATAGGAAATCTAGTTACTACATTTGACACTCCTGTTACATTTAATGAGTATATTACAGTCAATGGTGGTGAAAATGGTGATCAAACAAGCACCTTTAACTCACCTGTAACCATTAATGTTGGTGCTGACGTTAGAGATTTAACACTAGGATTGCCTAATGTTGGTGTTCTATCTTCACTAAAAGTTGTATCTAATGTATCCTCCACTAAGGATGATGCAAGTCTTGATAGAACTTCAATGACTAAGAATCGCCAGACTAATGGTGATATTCTAATTGCAGGTAATAGAGTAACAGCTGGTGTATTCCAGTTCAACCAACGTGGTTCACTTGGATCTGGTCAAGGTTATAAGATCCAGACACATTCTGTTGCATCTATAGCATCCAATATTACACCTGATCAAGATGGAACTTATGATGCATCACAGGTTGTTGCTTATGGTTCAGCAGGTGCTCCTTTAACTGGAGATATTCTACTTAAAGGTGAGTCAGTAGGAGCAAGTGGTTCACTTGGTTGGATATTCTCTAATTCCTTTACAACAATTACCTCTCAGATTGAGAAGTTTATATTTAATTCTACCAGAACTGTCACTATTCAATGGAAGTCTGGTGTTACTAATGCAAACGTCATATCTGGTGGTTTGGTTGCTGGTCAAGAAATTAAATTATCAGGATTAACTGAGAACAAACTTAATGGAACTTTCTTAATTAATACTGGATTTACCAACGGTGGAAATACATGTACATTTAGTATCAATGCTAATGATACTATTTCAGCTGGCGAGTTAATATTTAATAGTACAAATACACCAAATGCTGTGGTGAAACTTGCCAATGCTTCTTGGAAGGAAGTTGGTGTACTTGGTGCTCAGACAATTAGAACTGATACACAGACTATCGGTGAGTTTAAGATTGGTATTAACACTGTTGCTCGTGCTGCTCATGCTGATTATTCAGAAGCATTTGTATCTGCTGCGACTGATCCTCTTGCTAACTTAGATGTTGTTGGTACTGCATGGATTAGTGGTAAGACTATTGAAAACTTTGCTGCTCATTCAACATATGCAGCAAGAACTCAAACTGCTCAAGACCATGCATTTATGGTTGGTGGTGATAGTTCTGCTCCACAAACAGCAGCAACATTTAGAGTTTCTACTACAAATAATGGAAGAGTTGGTATTAATACAACTCTAGCAAATATGAACAGTGCATTGACTGTTACTGGAACTTCTGAATTTACTGCTAGTGCTATATTCCAAGACGATATATCAGTCAATGGTGGTGGTGCAGGTAGTGCTAATAGTGCTGATATTAATACAACTATTACTAATGGTACAGCAACATTATTCAATAACAATACGTTTGTCGGTCTAACAACTGGAACCAGACCAACTCAAGGTCTATTGATTGGTGGATCTGCAAGAAACATTGAAATTGGTAATGTAACAACTGGATCACAAAATATCAAGATTGGTAATGCAAGTGGTGACAGTGAGATTACTATTGGTGATACCATTGACGGACCTAATACTAATAAATCTAAGTTAACTCTTGGTGGTGCATATGCAAGCACTGAGTCTGACTCTTTCGTACAAATTGATACTAAGGCACTTAAGGTTGCTGGAGATTTCCAGTTAGGTACTAGAAGAGGTTTGTCAGATTTAGTTAAGTTAGAATCTACTGCTGGAACTGTTGAATTTTTCTCTGGTAATAGTGCAACTTCTACAATTAAATTCGGTGAAAATTCTTCTGAGATAACAATTGCAGGCCAAGGTGGTACTACTACAGTCAGAAATAACCTCGTTGTTGATGGATATTTGAGAGGTAACTCTGATATTACTTTATGTGGTGGTTATGCTTCTTATTCATTCAAAGCACTAAGAGCACAGGCAGGTACTATCATTGAACCTCATTCTTCTGGTATTCTCAGTGCCAATACATTCAATAAAAATGTAGATATTATTGATGTTCTTCGTAGCACCGCTTCAACGGGTGAGTTTAACCAAATTGATACAGCTGGTTCTGGTGCATGGGGTGGTAATGCATCAAATGTAGGACAAGTAAACTTCCAAGCTACTCCTGCTGGTCAAAGTGTTGCTACATTCCCAGATCTAACAGGTACTGATAAGTATTACTTACCAATAAAGAAAACTCCTTATGCTGCGGATGGTTCTCAATATTATACTGAGAATGATATCCTACTTATTGATACAGCAGAAGGTTATGGTACTCGTGCTACTCTTGACATGGGTGTTAGTTCTAATATATTAGCAACCAGTACTGATGTAGGACTTGCAAGTTCATCTTCAAATCATACTGGTGCAGGTACTGGCCAATCAGGTGGATTTAACAATAGTGGTCTTGATTACTTATGGTTCTCTGAGCAAGTAGATAATGTAGGAAATGATGGGCGATATGTTATTTTACCTAAGATAGACGCATCAGCAGCTGGTAATGGTGGTATTCCATTAGAAAGAATTGAAATTGAATCTTTTGTTGGTAATAATAATAATGGTGGTGAGTATCCTGATATTGTTGGTACAGCACCAAGAGATCAAACTTCAGAATCCTTATGGCTTCAGTATTCTACTGATGCTGATCCTACATTAAGTAGTGCAACATGGACTAGCGTTGGTGAAATTATTCCTATTCAAGGAAATAACGGAGCAAATATTCCAAATGGTACATCTACTTATGGTATAGATGTCCCAACAGCTGCTCAAGTTTCTAGTGTAGCGTTCAGATTATACCAACCAACTAATACTGGTGTAGATAACTATGGTATTACAAAGGTTAATTACAAAGCTCTTGTTGGAGGAGCTCCTGAATTTGTCAGAGTAACTCGTTTACCACAAATTAATACTACACCATACTATGTTGAAGTTCAAAGACAACCATTTGGAACATTTAGTTCTATTAACTTTAAACATCCTGATACAACTGCTATCTATAAGTGTATTGTTCAGTTTGATGCCACATGGTTAACTCAAGATGTTGATGGTGCAGTAGCTAACTTTACTGATACAGATGACATATATCTTGCACAGTTTGGTGGTAGTTTAGATGTAGATGATTATGTTATATTATCACGTAGAGATTTAAGTGATCCAGCTGATAACATTTTTGATGATGGTGAAATTTTAAAATTAAAATCTACATTATCACAGGTTGCTAAAAAATTATCAGTTAAAAATGGTTGTGATAGTGGCAATGAAATAACAGTCTTTGAAGTTGATTCTGTAACTGGTAATGTAACAATCAATGGTGACCAGACATATACTGGAGCTCTTACTATTAATGGTACTTGTTCAACACCATTTACCAATTCAACTACTAATAAGAAGTTAACTATAACAAATGGTAGTGGAGTTAAAACCTTTGAAGTTGACACTTGTACAGGTGATACACAGATTGGTAATAAACATGGAGTTCACTTTGCTGTTGCTGAATCCTTTGGTACATCACCAGCTGCATATACAACCAGTGATGTAGTTCATGTTTATAAACATGATCCACAGTCAACCAACCCTAATTTTGGTTCAGTACCGTTTACAACAATAGCATCCACTGTTTCAGCACCAACTTCAAATATACAAATTCAATCAAACTATGACTCATTTACAATAGGTGATTTAGTAGCAATTTACAATAGTTCTCAGATTGAGATTATACAAATTACTGCTAACCCATATGTAAGTGGAACAAGTCAGTTCTTACCAACAGCATCTAACGCCAATTATCCTAATGGTGGTAGAGGTGTAGAAGGAACAACCGCAATAAGTGCTGCTGTTGGTCTTAATGTTGTTAAATTGAACAAATTAGGAACTACAACATTACTAGAGGATTTACCTGGTACTCGTGCGTTAAGAGCACTGTCATTTAAGGCAAGAACTCCTAACACTAGTGATACAAGACTTGAACTTGGATTACTTGATGCTGATTTAATTCAACCAAAACTTGATTATATTCAATTCATCAGAATTGGATCTGAGTTCTTCCTTACTGATAGTGTTGATGGAAGTCTTGATGCTTTCTATGCAATCAAGATGCCTAAGTCTATTAGGTATCCAAATGCTGTTGCTACACCTTTGGTTAATCTGTTTAATGGTGGTAAAACAGTCATTAATGATGATGTTACTATCAATAGTGGTGTGTTCAGAATGTATGGTTCTGATAGTAAAACTTTAGTTCTATCTATTGCAAACGATGATGGACACGCAGGTGATGGATCAATTGAAGATCCAGTAACTAATACCAATGGTATGACACTCAAGGGTGCTGCTAACTTCTTTGGTGATCTTAGAATATTCTATGAAAACTGTCAGTCTACAGGAGTCTGCAATAACGTAGAATCTATCAAGATGACCTCTCGTGAAGGTAGTCTGTTCATAGGTGATCAATATTATCAGGCAGGTAAAGTTACTGCTGTAGAGTCTTCATCTGATAAGATATTCCAAATAGATAATCTTGGATCTGCTGGAGTTGGTGGTACTGCTGGTGCTAAAGACTTTACAATTTATCAAAACAATGCTATTGATTCATTTGGTATTGAAAAATACTGGACAGCAAATGGTGGTAGAAGACACACATATGTTGCATTTGATGCTTCAACTGGTATAGGTCAGCAAGAAACTAACCCACTACAGTCTAATAATAACTACTTAATCAATGCTTCATCTGGAAGTAATATGGTTTTATATCTACCAGATAATCCACAAACAGGTGATATGATTAGAATTACTGAACTTAGTGGTAATTTAACATATAATACAAGTCTGATTATCAGAGCAAAGAAAATAAATAATGTTGCTACAGCAATTCAAGGTGATAATTCTGGATCTAAACTTGAAGCAGGTAATGGTCAGTTCAGAACAGTAGCATGGGATTCTGGTGAAATGGTAGTTCAAACACGTAACTGTGCATTTGGATTAGTCTTTGTTGGTGTATATGATATAGAAGGATCTACATCACAACAAACAATTCCATCTTCACTAAGAGGTTGGTGGTTAATGGAGTTATAAATGGCAGTAAAATACGATTCAATAAAAACAATGAGATCTGCTAAAATTGGCACGATCATGCCTTGGGGTGGCGATGGAGGAAATGGGTTCCTTGAATCTAACATCCCAAAAGGATGGATTGTATGTAAAGGTGATACACTTAGTGCTGCTGATTATCCTTTATTAGCATCAGTTATAGGTGATACTTATGGTGGTGATATGACTGATTCTCAGGGTAATCATTATGAGTTTCCTTATGTTACTACAGCAGCAACATTTAGATTACCTCAGTTATCAGCAAGTGTGCTGATGGATTTAGAACCTGCAAATTTATTTGATCCCAAGTATCAACAAGGACAATCTGATGCTGTAACTGTACTAGGAAATAGAGTTGCAGATTATGGTGAAACTAATTTAATATCAACAACATATTCAGCAACATCTGATATTGATTTTTCTTTAAATCTTGCTGGTAATTTATATTTTAAATTTTCTGGATTTACATTGAGTGCTCCAGATTTTTTAGAAACCGTGTATGTGCTCAATCGTAAATTGGGTATAAATCATACACCAGCACATAGTCATGGTGATACACTTCAAACCGCTAATCCAAATGCAACTGGACCTCAGGCTTTTGAGACAGACCAAGGTATTGCAATGACTGGTACTGCTCAAGAAACTATTTGTGGTCAAATAGAAGGACCTAACACTTGTGCTAACGCAGCTGCTCAACCAGTATCATGGCAAGAAGGTGCTGTTGAACTATCAATGTATGGAGATAGTGCTCATGAGTGGACATTACCAATAGTGGATAGATTTTATGAATTTACTAATGAACCTAGTAAAAATTATTGGAGTAATGTTCCAGCTGGTGCTTCTAATTGGAGGGGAGCTGATCGGGGATCTGGTCAAGCAACTCAAACTTATACTCAAAATATATTTGGTAAAGGAAATACAGCTGCTATTAATGCTACAACTCCAGTAGATACTCATCAACAACCTGCACACGTTGGTATGTTTCCAAGACCAATGGAAAGAAGATCAAGACCAAATTATCTTGGATATGATGGACAACCAAGACCCGCTGATGGTTTGGCTGATGATCCAGAACATCCAAATGCAGCATTTGAAGTCTCTGGTGTGACTATTCCTGCAAGCACAAGAGAGATTGTATTGCCAGCTGGCGTTAATATTGGTAGAACTTATGGTACTGCACCTAATACATGGACTCAGCATGATAAAATTACTCCATTAATGTTTGTTATTGTAAAAGATCCTGCTAAAAAATATACTTATTGGACAAATACTGGTGGTTCAATAGTAGAAAAGGTTGTATATGATTCAACATCGGATCAATATACAATCACTGTAAAAGATCAACTAGGAACGGTTTCTGGTACAGAAACCCTAGTGTTTAGGCATGGTTCATGGCCGATGACATTTAATCAGGGAAAAGAAAATAAAAATCCTCTAGAGTCAGCATTCAGAGCACATAATCATGGTAGTTTTGAAATAGCTCAAGGTATTGGTTCAATGACTGGACCTCCATCACACACTGCTGATGATGCAAATGGGTCTACATTGCAAGCAGATAGTCTTGAAAATGCTCTAAATATTGCATGTGATACATCACAACCTTGTTTAACTCTTACGTTTATAATTAAAGCATACTAATGGCAGTTTTATACAGTAAAGAAAGATCTAAATATGGTAATTTGACAGGTCAAATTATAAATTGGCCAGTTGATTATAGTGGGTTACCAGATGACGGAGGAAATAAAAATAAGTTACCTGCTGGTTATTTAAAATGTGATGGTACAAAATACTTTGCAGAAGATTATCCACAACTTGCTGCTATTTGTGGAACAGGATCTAATTGCAAATTTATTAGAAAAAATGCAGATGGTACTAATTTTGATACTTTGTTAGACACTCAGTTCATGGTTCCTGATATGGGATCTAAATATGCTGAACCAACTTCAGGTGCTAATGCTGGTGTATATAACAATATAAGATTAGATAATTCTGTAGGTACTGAATTTAGTAGATCTGGTATTGGTATTGATGTAGAATCTGCAATTGGAAGTCCTGTAAATATAGAATACTCAGGACAGATTAATGTACCTAGTCAAGAAATTCCTGTTAAAGGTAAACCTTCATGGACATATGCTGGTGCTACTCATTATACAGATATAGAGGGTGTTGAAGAAAATGCTATTCATCCACATTCACATTTTCATGACGCATATAGATCAAGATTGTTATCCACTAATGAACCTAGCACTAATCAACCACAAGTTCAAGGATTTACTGGTAGAAGAAATGCAACAACAATTGCTGTACAAGATTGGTTAGATGCTACTGTAAATAATAGTGGTGAACCTGGAAGTGGTCAAGAACAATGTCGTACTGGTCGTTGGTGTCCTGTAAGTCCTTGTGGAACTGCGGTTAGTACCCAATTTTTAGGGTTTCAACAAACAATTTATTGGGGTCACTGTATAAATGGTGGTTGGCTTCCAGGTGAGAATCAATACACATACCAATGTCTTAATAACGATCCATATTCATTACAAGGTGGAAATAATCAACCATCAGGCACACCAGCAACAGGATCACCAGACGGACAAAATACTGCTCGTTATAAAAACTCAGTAAAAGGTGTATTTGGTGGGTGTTTAGCTCCTGGATCTGGAGATGATGCAAGTCACGTTTTTACTGTTCCTGTAACTTATGCTAATGGATTTCCTGGCGTACCAGTTGATTTTAACAGTGCAAGTTTGCATGATGTGTTACCAATGCAATCAAATCAACAGGCTGGTACTACTAGTATAGTTCCTGACTTACAAAATGAGGAGTATGATACTGAAGATTTATTACAACCAAATGGTGATCCAACATTACATAGTCATCGGGTTGATTTAGAAAAAGGTGATCATACATATAAAGTAAAAACGGATGCAATTACTGTTAGTCCAGAAAATTTATCAACAACGATGACTATAGGAACGGATGCATCAAAATCAATTGATTCTGCTGTTGCTCCATTTATTGTAATGGAATTTCTAATTAAGATATAATTATGACACAAGCATATAGAAATAATAGAAAAGGATATTTAACAGATCTTCTCATAGATACAACACCTATCGGTTCTATTGTAACTAACTTAAAGGCGGGTCAAAATTCTTATGATCACAATTTTGTTAAAGCAGCTGCTGGTAATTATCCAAATCTATCTGAAAATTCTGGTAATGCTTATCTACAAGGTGATGATCCTGCATATACACATGAAGGATACTTATATTGTGATGGGACAGAATATAATATAGCTGATTATCCAGGATTATATGAAATTGTTGGTACAAAATATGGTGGAAGATCTAGTAATGGAATTGATGTAATTACTGGTGGATCTGGATATACAACATCCTCTGTTGTAAGTATAACTGGAGCACCAGCTGGTGGAGTTAATATAGAAGCATCAGTTGGAGCTGTTGATTCAAATGGAAAAATTTTGTTCTTAAATATTACAAATAATGGACAAGGATATTCTACAGCTCCCACTGTATCAGTAGCTGGTGGAACTGGTGCTACATTTGCAGTAAGAATATCTCCATTACTTATAGGTGGAACATTACAACCGATTAATACTAATAATGTAATGGAGCATTGGGGTGATCCATATCTAGGAACATTTAAAGTTCCTGATTTAATTGCTAAGAAAATAGTTGGTAATGGTCCTGTATATGGCAATAACTCTCCTAATGTTGGAAATGCTAGTATATCAACAGGTATTACAGGTGGTGCATGGTATCTTGATAAAGATCAACAAGATGAATATTTCTCTTTAGGTACAATTATTACCAGTGGATATGATCAGGTAATTGAAACTACTGGTTGTAGTATTATTGGTAGTCAGGATGTTACAATAACAATGAGAGAAAAGAAACTTTCTGGTGTCCCTCAACACAGTCATATCGTATTTCTTTCTACTCCTGGTATTAATGAATGGGTAGGTGGTGCAAGTGGAGATAGATATCTACAAGATTATGAGACAGGTACAGGAAGAGTTAAAAGATGGTATCCAACTGGTGATGGTATTGTATTAACACATAAACATGGTCTTTTAAGATCACCTCTTACAGATAATACAGTTGCAACATATGATGCACTTGATTTTGCAGGTGGTGCTGGTGGTATAGGTGGTACTGCTGATCCTGTTACAGGTTTTGCAAATGGTGCTAATGAACCTGGTGATTATTATCTTGCATCTGGTAGTGGATCTGGATCCTATGAATTTCAGACTATTATACCAAACCCTGTAATGAAACCTATTCTTACTACCACTGTTATTGGTGGTAAACTTATTACTACAGGTGGAGTTCCAGTATTTGATAATACTGATTTTGAATATGGCAGTCCTGGAACATATAATATTGATCTAAATTCAATCACTGGAGATCCAGATAGATTAACATATACTTTAGGTGGTGGTGGTGGATCGGGTGCTGCTGGTACACAGGCAGGTAATGATGGTAATCAAAGTTATGTTAAGGTTGGTGATGGATCATTTTTATTCTTAAAAGCTAATGGTGGAGAAGGTGGAAAAGCGACTACTGGTTTATTTGGTGGAGGTATTAGCAGTGGTGGAACAGCAGTTAACACTGGTTCTACAAATGCACCTGGTGGAGTAACAGGACAAGATGGTGGTGCTGGTGGTGATGGTACAGCAGGTAATGGATGGCCATATGTTGATTATCCGAGTAACCCTAATGATGGTGGTGCTGGTGGTGCTAATACTGGTTCATATAGTGATGGTAGTGCAGGAATAAATGTATTGGTTGGTGGACAAAGTGGCACTAGCACTCAAGAGTTTACCAGTGATGGTACTTTTAATTTATCTGGTCTTTCAGGAATTACTTCAGTTACTTTTGAATTACATGGTGGTAGAGGAAGTATGGGAAATTATGGTAGTATTCCTGGTGGTGCTGGTGGTAAAGTAAATGTATCCTTAAAAGCAAATCAAATAGCAAATTTTGCATCAGCCACATGGACTTGTGAGATAGGTTCAGGATTTGCATACGGTAGTTTTTCAAAAGCAGGAGGATCAAAAACAGCTTCTGGTGATGGTGGAACTGGAGGTAATGGTCATCCAGGTGGTTCAGGAACTGCTCATGGTGGTGGAGGTGGTGCAGTCACAGGAGTATTAAGAAATGGAACAGCTGTTCTTGGTGCTGGCGGTGGCGGTGGCGGTGGTTCTAATGGATATGATGGTGGTGCAGGACAAGGAGGACAACCAGTTCCTTCATCTATTGGAGGTATTCAAGCAACAAACGCACTACTTGGATTTGGTGTTGGTGGTGCTGGTGGTAATTATGGATGCATCGGTGGCGGTGGAGGAGGAGGTGGCGGTGGCTGCGGTACTTCTAACCAATTAATCGGTGGAGGTGGAGGTACTGGTGGTATCGGTGGTGGACCTGGTGGTTCTGGTGGTCACGGTGGTGGTGCAGGTGGTTCCCAAGGTGTCTCATCTTATTCTACTACTTATTTTGAATCTGGAACTCTTGCTGATTCTGATAGAAATACTGGTAAAGCAACAATGGTAGTAAATTATAATAGTGATTATTGGACTCCAGGTGGAGGAGGTGGAGCTGCTGGTGGACTATTCGGTGGATATGTGGAATTTTCTCAATTAGGTAGTCCCTCAAGCATAGAAGTTAAAGTAGGTTCTGGTGGTAATGGTGTATCAATGACAGGTCAAACATCAGGAACTTCAGGTAATGGTAATGATGGATATGCTAAAATTACAGTTGGTGTTATTACTGGATATAATAACCCTACACAGATTGAAACTAGTGATCCTATTATTAAATCAGCATCATTTAATCAAACTGTTGATGATGTTTCAATCAAAACTAATGGTGCTGGAACTGGTACTGGTGGTGGATTTAAACTTCCAACCGCAGATCCAGAGGTTTATATAATTGGAGGTGGTGGAAGTGGTGCGACAGCAACACCAGTTATGACAAATGGTATAGTTACGGGTATCAATGTAACTAGTGGTGGATCTGGATATACTGAAACACCATATGTTTATGTCTTAAATGGTCAGAGTGGAGGAACAATTGCGACTGCAACATTAGGAAGTGGAGGAAATTCGGACAAAGTTGATAGTATTGCTGTACAAGCAGGATCATCCTCAACATATACAAATTATTTTTTATTTGGTGGAGCACATAGTCAAACTAGTAAAACAAGATTTGTGGAATTGATGCCAGTAGATACAACAGATGCTACTCATTTCTCAATTAAAGCAGCAAGAGGTAATGGTGTAAATGGTGGTGATCAATCAGAAGAATCATTACAGGTATATTATTCAACATCAGGATCTCCTACTACTTGGATATTACTTGACACTATTATTGCAGGAAGAACCTCATCAAGAATAGATCCTTTTATTGGCAATGTGCCAGCTGTGGATTCTGGTACTAGTTGGGATGGTGGTTCTGGTGATACTAAATGGTATACTTACACTGTTTCATTACCACAGAATGCAAAGGCATCAGGTACTAATTTTAAGATAGAACAAGTACGTGCTAATGCATCAGCTGCAAATGATAACGATGGTAATACAGATCATTTTGCAATTTGTGAATTTATGTGGTGGAATGGCAAAAAGACTACTTTAGTATATGTTCCTACTGCTGGTAAAATACTTAAACAAAATGTTGACTCATTAACATATACTGTTCAAGGTGAAGCAGGACCTTCCATTACATATAGTTCTGGTCTTGGTTGTAGTGATGCTACATTAACATTAAAGGCAACAACTAAGATTGAACCACAAGCAACTATTGACCCAGATATAGATGTGCCATTGATACACCCATATAGAACGTGTAAATACTTGATTAAAGCATATTAACTAAATAAGACGGAGACTATAATTAGAAAATGTCAATACCAGTATTACAAGTGCAATTAGATGTAATAGCACAAGAATTATCATATATGGGATCATCAAAACCCATTCCAGAAAATTATTGGAAGGACACTTTAAGTCTTTTACTTTATCCTGATTGGGATAGTGAGAAAGATAAGCTCATAACATTTAGTTACTATAGTGATAGTAATACATATATTGCTGCACGTAGAAAATATGTAAGAAACTTTAAAACTAATAAAGATGAGTGGATAGATTATGAGATGGAAGCAGTTGATAATACAAAAGCTCTTGCTCTTAAAGATAAACTAATTGAAGGTTTCTATTTAATTGACTCTATTGAGAATACTAATTTTCAAGTAGAGTTGGCACAAATGTATGCCAAACAAGCAACTGTTACACCATTAAGTGTGAGACTTGCAAGGAATTTCTTATTAGATGAATCTGATTGGGTGATGTGTAGTGATTGTCCATTGAGTGCTGATGATAAAGCACTGTATGCTACATATAGAACTAAACTGAGAGATATTACTGGTACTCCTGAGTTTGCTGGTAATGCAGAAGGAACTAAATTTCCAATAACACCAGAATTTTATAACAAAATTTACAAAGTAGAGAATCCATCTAATGCATATCTTACAACAGATGATCAATTCTTACCATTGTCAGCTCATTATCTTAAAGCATTTAAAGATAAAATAGCAAATTTCTTACTATTAAAATCAGTAACACAAACAAATTATTTCAGTCAAATTCTCATTCAATATCAAAATAGTAAACCTGTAGTATATGATGCTGATGGTGCTAGTGATGCATATGATAAGACTGAATTTTTAAATTTGGTAATTCAGAAAGCACAAGAAGAACTAGGATCATGATTGTACAAGGAAACGAACTATCTTTATTTGATTTGGTATCTTATTATGCCAATAGGAACCAGTGTGCATGTTTGTATTTTAATCTAGACAAATATAATAATCTTGATGCCACGAAGAAAGCAACTGTTACAACCTATTACGAAGCATTTGTGGATGACTATATTATGGATATAATAAAACAAGGTGGTATATACAATACTATTAGATTTGATGATGATAATGCTGCTTCTATTAATGCAGGATCATGGTTTCCTAAAGAATCTCTTTGCCCAGATTCAGATCATTATATAAAAGCATACGTGGTTGACTCTTATGGTGACATATCTTGGGAAAATTCACCCAAGTCATAGGACACTATTACAAACTGTCACATACCCCCTTCACAGGGGGTTTTTTAATGCTATAATAGGTACATAACAAACAAATTACATCATGATTAAAGTTGGAACTAACGTCAAGTCAAAAGTACATGATGATCTTACTGGTCATGTTGTAGTATGCGAACCAATCAACAACTATGCTGTTATTATGACAGACATCATTGAGTATGAAATGATGACAGTTGAATGCTTCCTATCTGATTTGGAGGTTGCATAATGTTTTCAACTAAACTGCT
>Ga0310343_10000994_pt1 | contig 14228 bp, 15 predicted proteins | sample HC15DNA2025_MG_FD_203519 | JGI IMG/M metagenome (GOLD analysis project Ga0310343, IMG submission 203519) | Marine microbial communities from station ALOHA, North Pacific Subtropical Gyre - HC15-DNA-20-25_MG | ecosystem: Environmental > Aquatic > Marine > Oceanic | place: Pacific Ocean: North... | reverse complement strand
AGATATACACATAATAATTTCAACTCATATTATTTACCAATATGAGAGCTTACAGAGATATTTGTATAAAACTATATGATTAATTATTGTGGGAAATGCATTACCAGCCAGTTGCTCATGGTACTTAAATTTCAGCCTATTGTAATTAAAGTCTATGTAGATAGATCACTCTAAGCTAACAATCTTTTATTTGAAATAATCCAGCTGATGATGCTAATTCGCTTCAATAAATCTTTGTGAAGTTGCTAGTTTAAATGCATCTCGATTAAACAATTGTTCTGTCCATCTTCCTATATTTGGCTTTAATGCTTCGTTGATATTTAAAGAAGTGGCTAAGTAAATAGCATAGCTGACACATATATCAGCTAAAGTGAATCGGTCGCAGCAAAGGTATTCCCTGGTTTCTAACTTTTTTTCTAACAACCTTAGTCTTGCCAAAAACCATCTTTTGTAACCTTCTGCGGCAGCATCAGCTACACCAACTTCTTGGAGGGCATATCTTAGGTAAACCGTAAGAGGAAAGGTCAAAGTTGCATCAGAATGCGCTAGCCAATTTAGATAATCAGCATAGTCATCTTCATCAGGAGAAACTATTAAATCAGATGGACCGTATTGCTCGCATAAATAAGTACACATAGCTACTGATTCGGTCATCTCAACTTGTCCGTCTTTTAGATATGGAACAGTACCAAGAATGTTTGTTTCCAAATACTCCTTTTTAAAATATCTTGGTGGAAAGGGCATCATTTCTAACTCAAATTCTAAACCCATTTCTTCGGCAGTCCATAAAGGACGAACGTGCCTTGAATCATTACAACCAAATATTTTTATCACAATATTTTCTTATTAGGTTATATAAATTAATTAATAGTTAAATCTTTTGACCCATCTAGCAAGATTACTCTCTATTGGAGATAAATGCACTGAGTAGTTTTTCCATTTACCAATTGAATCGCTGTAGATGGGTTTTATAACTTGATCATAGCTAGCAGTGTTAATCCTCTTATTCTTAGCCCTATCATAAAAATTATTAATACTTTCCTCCCAATCACATCCAAGAAAATCAAGTAAAGTTTCAGTCGTATCTTTGAAATTATTTACGAGATCTTCATACTTAATTTCCAAAAAATTTATTTCAAATTTTTCTTTACAAATTTCCCATAACTTCATCATATTGATGTAAGTATTTGTTGTATCTTCTAAATCTATAAGGCCTGCTGTTGCAGAACTTAATTTAAAGTACTGCATGTATGAACTTAAAACACAATCCATTGGATGGCGAACCATAAAAATAATCTTAGCTTTAGGAAAATGGAATAGGATGTCACCAACATAAACAGTATTAAAGGGATGCCTATCAATGCATATGCGACTATTGCTAGAATATTTTTTTATCTCATCTAAATAAAATTTATTTGCTTTTAAAATTTCTTCACTTCCAGTATTTATGATGTAGCTTGGATCAGAAATATCTTGAGAATTTCTTGAAATCATTCTTCTAATAAAAGGTTTCTCTTCTATGCAGCTAATTAGAGTATGGGAACTGAGAATATTATCTATTAAAGTTGTACCGGATCTTGGAAAACCAATTATAAATACTGGTTCTTCTTGCGCGTTTATCTCAGTTGTTTTTTTATCAATCGTTTTTGAACTGTAAAATTCTAATCTATTAGAAATAATTTTTTGGAATCGTTCCTTTCTAATATTTTTATCAGGCTGATTAAGATAATAGTAATCATTAGCTTTTTTAAAAAAAATAAATGCGTCACTGTAGTTTCCTATTTTGTCATTGCATTTTGCAATTAGATTCAATCTTCTAGATTCGAGCTGAAAGAATTCTCTTTTTGAGTTATCTATTTTCCCTATCTTATTCAGAAGATTTAATGACTTTTCGTAGTTTGATTGACGATAAAAGAATATTGCTTCATATAATAAAAAAGGTTTTAAATCCCTGACTTCTTTGGGAACCTGGCTTATAAATTCTTTTAATTTTGCAAGCTGATTAGTTTTTTCATAAAAATCCATTAAATGTGGATAAGCGGATAATAATTTTGGACTTGCTTTTATTGCCTGTAGATAAAAATCCTCAGCTTTTATATAGTCAGAACTTTTTTTCTCTTTATAGATGTTTCCTAAGTTAACTAGTGATGGCACATAGTCATGTTTTTCGGCAAGAGCACTCTCATAGCATCTAATTGAATTAGGTATATCGGATAATCTTTTATTGATTTCTCCAAGAGAATGGAATGCTATATATTTTTTATGTAGATTTTTACTTTCAAGCGCAGTCTCATAAAGCTGCTTAGCTAAAATCAAATTATCTAGTTTGTTATATACCTGAGCAAGATATATTTTATAAATAGGATCATTGCTATGTGAGATTGCTTGATTTAAGTATTCAATAGCTTTATCTGAATTACCTATTTTGAAATAGCAGTTTCCAATGTTGGACAACACCTTTGGATTGACAGGAATTTTTTTAAGTATTAGCTTGTAGGCATTAATAGCAGATTCAAAATTTTCATTACGAAAATCATTATCGGCATCTTGGGCTATTTTTTTTAATTCCATTGAATCTAATAAATTTTAGTAAGATAGAATATATAACATCCAAAGTATAAAAATGAAAATAGATGCGTCAATTATCACTAGAAATCCAGCAGATGCATCCTTAATTGCATCACGAATTGAAAAGAGTGGTTTTAATGGTCTTTTTACCTTTGAAGGACCTCACGATCCATTTCTGCCTTTAGCCGTTTCAGCTCTCAATACCTCAAAAATCAAATTGATAACCTCAATAGCAATTGCATTTGCCAGAAATCCAATGTTACTAGCTAATATTGGATATGACCTTCAATTATTATCAAAAGGACGTTTTATAATGGGCCTTGGTTCACAAATAAAGCCTCACATAGAAAAACGCTTTTCAATGCCATGGTCCTCACCTGCAAAACGAATGCGAGAGATGATTCAGGCAATAAAATCTATTTGGGATTGCTGGGAAAATGGAGCTGATCTAGATTTTAAGGGTGAATTTTATAATCACACTCTAATGACACCACTTTTTAATCCTGGAAAATCTGAATATGGCCTGCCAAGCATTTATCTTGCTGGTGTAGGACCTCTTATGACATCAGTGGCAGCTGAGGTTGCTGATGGATTAATGGTGCACCCATTCCATACGACTCAATCTCTCAATAAAATTACAATTCCAGCAGTTAACAAGGGTTTACAGATATCAAATAATCGAGATTTTAAAATATCGGTAGGCGTCATGATTGCAGCTTCTGATGAACAGCAAGAACTTGATAAAGCAATTGAAGGATTAAGGACGCAACTGGGTTTTTATGGTTCTACACCTGCATATAAAGTTGTACTTGAAGAGCATGGTTGGGAAGATATACATTTAGAGCTAAACAAGCTTTCAAAGCAAGGAGCTTGGGATGAGATGCCAAAACTTATTAATGATGAAATGTTAGAGAAAATTGCCATTGTAGGAAGCATTAGTTCTGCTAGAGATCAAATCTGTGAAAGGTACTCCAAAATTGCTGAAAGAGTAGCACCAACTTTTTTTAATCCTAATGCTGAAGCACCCTTTAACTTTATAAATGTGTTTAATAAGAGGTCTTAATTGAAAACTCTGCCAGATATATCAGACCTATATCCTCAGATGCTAAATGTCTCAAATAAAAGATTTCTACGATATGGCAAATCTAATATTCTTAATGGTGAGATCGAAACTGTTTTCTGTACCGATGATAACAGCCTAGTTAAATCAATTCTGGCAGAAGATGGTAGAGGAAAGATATTAGTTATTGATGCAGCAGGAGTTAATCATGTTTCCATGATTGGTGATCAAATTGCTGCTGAGGCAGTAAAAAATAATTGGCAGGGAGTTGTCTTAAACGGAAATGTAAGAGATGTTAAGGAGATAAATGATCTACCTATTTTAATAATGGCAAAAGGCAGCGTATTTAAAAAAACTAAAAAATTTGGTCTTGGCAAGAGAGGAGTTATGATTTCTTTTGCGGGATTAGTATTTAAACCAGGATATTGGTTGTATGCAGATGAGAATAATTTCGGAATCAGTCGTCAAAAACTAGAATTTTGATCAATGATCAATTGCTTTTTTTCCCAAATATCATCAACGAAAGCCTTAAATTCTTCCTTATAGTCACTTGAGCTCTTGTCATGATGATTAATCAGCTCAATGGGTATTTGGTATTTTTTAACTATAATTTTTACATTTTTCATTTCACCACAAGCAAATGCCCATGCTGAGCGTTTCTTTGTTTCATAGATTAAGGTGAAATCAATCAATTCACTTACCATTGGCATACCTGCAAGCGCAGTTGCAAGTGCCCCAATTTTTGGATTAAGTAAATTTTTATACTCAGATTTCATTGCCGCTTTCTTGCTGTCAGAAAATCTTGTTCCCTCAGCAAAACTGAAAGCTGTTGCTGGATGCCTTGTAAATCTTTTCGCTGCAATTCTTGAATTTTCAAAATCAATTTTTTTCAGGTTAGGATTTTTAGTTATTTCTTCCCTTGAGTGTCGATTTACAAATGGCATATCTATCGTCTTGTGAACTAAATAAATAAGCGGTATCCATTGCAACTGTTTTTTCATAAAGAATTTTAAAAGTGGAGCTCTATAATTCGCAGAAAAAAGAAGCACAAATATATCAGCCCATGACATATGATTACTGGTGCCTAAGTACCAACTTTTTTTAGAAACCCCTTCAGGAAACTCAATCTTCCAATTAGGTCTATGAAGAGGAATTAATGCAATTTTCATTGTCCACACAACAATGTCACCAATCCCATTTGCAATTCCAGTGATAAATCTTTTTATTTTTCTTGAGGGCAATATGCGAGGTAAACATACAATCGAAAGTACAATCACCCCGATCGAAAGAATAATAATAATTGTGTTAACTGTTAGAACACCAATTATATTTTTATAAAGACTTTTCACCCCGTTTAACCTCTTCCCAAAGCTCATCAAGGTCGTCTATATTAGCATTTTCTAAATTTTGATTTCTTTTTTTTGCAATTTCCTCAAGTTTTATAAACCTTCTCATGAATTTTTGGTTGGCTGATTCAATTGCAATATCAGGATCAATTCGAAGGTGTTTGGCTAAATTAATCAAGATAAAAAAGAGATCTCCTAGCTCCTCTTTTGCCTTGTCTTTTTTTTGTAGAGTAGATTTTAATTCGTTTAATTCTTCATAGACTTTTTCAAACACATCTTCAGTAGAATCCCAATCGAAATTCTTCTTTGAGGCTTCTTTTTGAATTTCTTTGGATTTTTGAATTGGAGAAAGAGAGCTAGAGATCGATTCAAAACTTACTTTGTTTGTATTTTGATTTTTTTCTTTCTCTTTTATTTCATTCCACAGCTTTGATTGCACATCTGCTGTAATCTTTTCATCAAAATCCGGATCAAAAACATTTGGATGTCTAGTGATTAATTTTTTGCTCAAAACCTCAATAACATCATTAAAATCAAATGAATTATTTTCTTTTGCAATCTGTGAGTGAAAGATTACTTGAAGCAAAAGATCGCCAAGCTCTTCCTTTATATTTTCTTGATCATTTTTGGCTATTGCTGAAACCAGCTCATAGGCTTCTTCTATGGAGCAATGTGCAATTGAGTTGTGATCTTGTTTTATATCCCATGGACAACCCTTATCTTTATCTCGAAGCTTTTCCATCAGCTCAAGAAGAGGGTTAATATCAGCCAACCTAGTAGCCGCTTATATCTGCGTATCTAGACTTATGATAAGTTGAGGAACCAAAAATTTGTTCTGCCACTCTTGCACGTTTTAGATAAAAACCTATGTCATACTCATCTGTAACACCAATACCACCATGCATTTGTATTGATTCATTACTTACTGTGTGCAATGTTGTTCCAGCTTGAAATTTTGCTAGGCTTGATAGCCTTTCAAGCTCATTAGAGTTTTCATCTGCAGCATGCATTGCAGCTATCACAGCTGATTTTGTTAACTCGATTTCACAAAACATTTTTGCTGCTCTGTGTTGCAAAGCCTGAAATGACCCAATCAGAACACCAAACTGCTTTCTTTCCTTAAGATAATTTAACGTTATTGCAAATGCTTCCTCAGTATTTCCTAGCATTTCCGCTGACATTGCAATTCTTCCAAAATCCAAAACTTTGTGAATTTGATCAGAAGCACCATCAACCTCACCAAGGATTTTATCTACTGAAATTGTTACACCCTCAAATGAAATATTTGCATAATTTCTTGAATCTGCAGTTGGTACTTTTCTTCTATTTATGCCCTTAGAACTAGGATCTACAATGAATGCTGATAATCCTTGGATATCACCTTTGTTACCAGAAGTTCTAGCTATAACGATCAAAAGATCAGCACTTGAACCATCAATTACAAAAACCTTTTCTCCATTGAGGACCCATCCATCATTATTTTTTTCTGCGGTAAGCTCTGTATTTGCAGGTTCATGATGTGATCCTTCATCAATTGCCAGAGCAGTCGTAATCTTACCTTCAAGAATTTTTCCAAGGAGTTCTTCTTTTTGAGACTCGGAACCCATTTGATTGATCGTAGTAACGCCTAAAACACCTGTAGCAAATAATGGAGAGGGAACTAGAGTTTTACCTAACTCTTGAAGCACCACGCTTATGCCTGCAAGACCAAACTCAGAACCTCCATATTTTTCTGGAATAAGAATGCTTGTCCAACCAAGCTCAATCATTTCATTCCATAGACCTTCATCCCAAGAATTTGGATGATCTTCATCTCTAAGTTTTCTTAAGTGTGACACAGGAGCTTTATCTTTTGCAAAGTTTGAAGCAGTATCTTTTAAGAACTGTAATTCTTCATTTAAAACCAGTTTCATATTAATCCTTTACTAAGCCGGAAGATCTAAAACTCTTTTAGCGATTACATTTAATTGAACTTCAGAAGTACCACCTTCAATTGAGTTTGCTTTTGTTCTCAACCATGCCCTTGTAATAGCTTTCTCTTTAGATTCAGCTTCATCACCATCCCATATAAAACCTTTGTTACCCATGGCTTCGATCATGAGCTCATATCTGTTTTTATTATGTTCTGTACCGTAGTATTTAAATATTGATGATGCAGCTGAGGCTTTTCCACCTTCATCGCCAGCTCTTTGAAGAGTTAAACCGAAGGAATGCTCTTTCATCTTATGCTCAGTCACTCTTGATCTAAAATCTAGATCTGCAATTTTTCCATTTTCTTCACCAAGGTATGTTTTTGCGAGGCCAACTACGCCTTTAGTCTTAGATCCATCACCACCTCCACCAGCAGCAAGTCCGAAATTTGATATAAAGTTTCTTTCATGTTGAAGGAGTTTTTTTGCAATCGTCCAGCCTTGATTTTCTTCTCCAATCAAGTTTTCTTTTGGGACTTTCACATTATCAAAAAAAGTTTCACAAAATGGAGACTTTCCACTTATTAAGGTTATAGGTTTTGTAGTAACCCCAGGATCAGCCATATCAATCAATAAAAAACTAATACCACTATGCTTTGGTTCTTTTGGGCCAGTCCTAACCAAAGCAAATATCCAATCAGCCTGATCAGCATATGACGTCCAAACTTTTTGGCCATTTACCAGATAATGATCACCCATATCCTCAGCTTTTGTTGAGAGGGAGGCTAAATCAGAACCTGATCCTGGCTCGGAATAACCTTGGCACCATCTAATTTCACCTTTAAGGATTTTTGGTATGTGTTCCATTTTTTGAGCTTCATTACCGTATTCAATTATTACTGGAGCCAACATCCAAATACCAAAACTATTGAGTGCAGGTCTTGCTCCAATTTTGAAGAGTTCAGAGTTAAGAATCTTAATTTCATCGCTATTAAGACCACCACCACCATATTCCTTTGGTAATGCTGGCGCAGTCCAACCTTTTTCACCCATTTTATCTAGCCATATTTTTGATTCAGGATTTTTGTAGACAGCGTTCCTGCCGCCCCAGACAACTTCGTCTTCTACCATTGGAGTTCTCATGGATGGAGGACAGTTTTCTTTTAACCACTCACTAACTTCAGCTCTAAAATTTTCTAAATTGCTCATAAAGGTTATTTCCTAGATTATTTACTTGATAAATTGAAAGGTTATTATAATCAAAAGATTAAATTAATTGTAATAAGGAAAACATATGAAAGCGTATCAAGTTGAAGAGCCAGGAAAACCTCTAGTTTGTAACGAAGTTGAAACTCCAAACCCGCAAGGCAAAGAAGTTTTAGTAAAAACTATCAGTTGTGGCGTTTGTCATTCAGATGTCCACATTCATGAGGGCGCATTTGATCTTGGGGGTGGTAATAAGCTTGAACTGCCTTTGGAGAGACCTTACACCCTAGGGCATGAAGTATTTGGAGAAGTAATTGCCTGTGGAGATGATGCTACTGTTGAAATTGGATCTAAATTTGTTGTGTATCCATGGATTGGATGTGGAGAATGTGAGTTATGCAAAAAAGGGGATGAGCATCTTTGTAATCTAGCTCAAAACATAGGTGTGCAGAAGCCAGGTGGTTTCGGAGATCACATTTTAGTCCCTGACCAGAAATATTTACACGAAGCTGGAGACATAGAGCCTCATCTCGCAGGAAGCTATGCATGCTCAGGTTTAACAGCATATAGCGCTCTAAAAAAAGGATTACCTTATACATCCGATAATAAAGCAATCATTTTGGGAGTTGGTGGGGTTGGAATGATGGGATTACAAATTGCAAAATCTGCGTTTAATGTTAACCCAATTGTTATTGATGTTGATGATGAAAAACTTGAGATAGCATTGAAAAATGGTGCTTCAAAAGCATTTAACTCTACTAAGGAAGAATCATTAATGGAGATCCTTGAACATACTGAGGGCGGTGCAATGACGCTAATAGACTTTGTTGGTTCAGAGTTATCAGTGGGCTTTGGAACTAATCTTTTAGCCAAAGGTGGTAAATACGTTATTGTCGGTCTTTATGGTGGCGAATTAAAAATGCCATTACCCTTAATCCCAATAATGGAAAGAACCATTCAGGGCTCATATGTTGGAAGCCCTGGAGATATGGAAGAATTGATGGAGCTAGTTCGCGCAAATAAAATCGATCCAATACCAGTTGAGAAGAGAAATGCATCCGAGGCTTACCAAACTCTTTTAGATCTTAAAGATGGAAAAATAATTGGAAGAGCAGCATTAATGCATGATTAGTCAAGATTAATCTCTGAAATAACATCATTAATATTCGCATTAATAACTATATCAGCCAATCCATCATAAGGAGTCTCGTCATTGTTAATAATTGCAAGCTTTGCATTATTTTCTAATGCAATCTTTGGAAGTGAAGCAACAGGCTGAACAACTAGCGATGATCCAAGCACTAAAAATAAATCACAATGCGCAGTTAAATTCTGAGCATCAATAAGGTCATCTGTATTCATCGGCTGACCAAATGAAATGGTGGCAACTTTTATTAAACCTGAACAGTCATGACAGGTTGGAATTGGTTCGTTATTCCTTACGGCTTGATGAAAAATCTTTAAAGAATATTCTTTTTTACATTGAAGACATTTTGCAGATGTTGCATTTCCATGGATTTCAATAACATTTGTATTTTTCTTGAATACTCTTTGATGCAAACCATCTATATTTTGAGTTATTAGAAAATTATCTTCATTGAGATCTAATAGTTTTGAAACAAATCGATGCCCTTCATTAGGATTAATTTTCTCAAGTAAATTATTTAATTCAATATTTCTTTTCCATGAAAGAATTCTCGACTGCTCATTTTTAATAAAGTCATTGAAATAAATTGGTTTGTTTGATTTCCAAAAACCATTGTCACTCCTAAAGTCTGGTAATCCGGAGTCAGTACTAATTCCTGCACCAGTAAGAATGATAGTACGGTTTGAATTTTTAATAAGATTTGCTAATTCTTGAATTTGATTACTCATAAGGAATAAATATCTAGAGTAGTTATAATACGCGCATGTTTAAAAAAATAGGCTTAATTTTTAAGAATTCTCTTTCAGATAACGATAAGAATAGTCTTAAGCAATTAATACCAGTCTTGACGAAGTTAGACTGCACTGTTTTTGTCGAGGAAGAAAATAATCTTGATGGGAATTTTGAGGCACTGGTATTAAATGATTTTCCAAAAACGTTAGATCTATTGATTGTGTTTGGTGGAGATGGAACCTTCTTAAGTTCAGCTCGAAAATTTTTAGAGTTTGAAATACCTATGCTGGGAGTTAATTTTGGAAGTGTTGGTTTCCTAACTGATATAAACGTTGAGGGATTTGAGGAGACAATCAAAGATGTTTTGTCTGGGCAACATATTATAGAAGAAAGAGATTTAGTAAGAGTCTCATTTTCGAACCAGACATACTTCGGCTTGAATGAGGTTCTTATTCATTCGGGATCATATGCTCAATTGATGAGATATAAGTTAAAAATTGGTGAAAGAGTCGTTTATGAGCAGCGCTCCGATGGACTTATAGTAGCTACTCCAACTGGCTCTTCAGCTTATGCATTATCCGCTGGAGGCCCCATCATAGATCCTGAACTACCTGTTTTTAATATAATTCCAATGATGTCGCAAAGCTTATCTTCTAGAGCCCTAGTATCACCAAACAATAAGAACATTTCAGTTGAAATAATGGAAGGCCCTCTGGAGCATGGGATGGTGTGTGTTGATGGTCAAGAAAATATTCAGGTAAACTTTGGCGAAGAAATTTCATTATTCAAAAATGAAATTAAATTAAAAATTGTTCATCCAAAAAATAATAACTTTTATGAATCATGTAGAGAGAAATTAGGTTGGAGTCTAGATATTACAAATAACAAGTCATCTTGAGACTATCTTTTTCAAACTTACTAGTATTTTTGGCTGTCTTAGTAAGCTTAGCTACTTTTTTTGGACAAAATCAACTAACCTTTTATTTAACATTTTTAAAGCCTGAAATAATTAATGGGTTTTTAAACTTTATCCCAATTGAAAAAACATACTTAGAAGATTTTGAGTTTTGGAGATTATTGTCTCCAATATTCCTTCATTTCTCAGTTGCACATTTAGCTTTCAATTCATTATGGATTTATATTTTGGGTACTAGAATTGAAGATATAGAGGGCTACAAAAAGTTAATTTTTCTTATTCTTTTTTCTGGCATCCTTAGCAATCTCGCTGAATCCGTTGCATCAGGAGCTATTATTTTTGGTGGGTTATCCGGTTGTGTTTATGCATTACTTGGTTTTTGCTATATCAGAGAGTTCATTCAGAAAAGATATGCCTATAGAATGCCTCCCGCAATATATGTTTTTATGATTGTTTGGTTAGCATTAGGTTACTTGGATATTTTGAATCTTTTTGGTTTTGGTAAGATTGCCAATACTGCTCATTTGACTGGGCTAATTTGCGGTATATCATTTGCACTAATTAAAAAATGAGTAATTCCAAAGCCATAAAAAAAGCAGTACTGCCTGTTGCAGGCCTAGGTACAAGATTTCTTCCTGCATCAAAGGCAATACCCAAGGAAATGCTCCCAATTGTGGATACTCCTCTAGTTGAGTTTGCTGTTAGAGAAGCAGTAGAAGCAGGAATCGAAGAAATAATTTTCATTACAAGTCATACAAAAAGGCCAATTGAGGATCACTTTAAAAGAAATGAGGAGCTTGAAAAACAATTACATAGCTCAGATAAAAAGGACTATATAGATCGTATAAACCCTAAAGAGTATGAAGGAGTAAAATTTTCCTTTATCAGGCAAAGAGATCAAAAAGGTCTTGGAGACGCAGTTTTGCAGGCTTCGCATCTAATAAATCCTGATGAATATTTTGCAATACTGTTAGCAGATGATTTGTTTGATGGTTCACCCGGTATCACATCTCAACTTTTAAATGTATTTGAATCTCATCAAAGAAGTATTATTGCAATTAATGAAGTAACTGATGAAGAGACAAAAAAATATGGCGTTATTGATGGTGAGATCATTTCAGAAAATTTAACTATGATTAAAGAAATAGTTGAAAAGCCTCAATCAAATCCTCCAAGTAACTTAGCTGTTACAGGCAGGTATTTGCTTAAAGGTAGTATTCTAGGATCTTTAAAAAGAATAAAACCTGGCTTTGGAAATGAGATTCAATTGACTGATGCTATTTCAATGCTTCTCAAAGAGGAAGAAATTTTTGGATTAAAATACAAAGCAGAAAAGTTTGACTGTGGTTCAAGAGAGGGCTTTATTCATGCAAACATTCATTTTGCAAGGAAACAAAAGATAATAATTTGATAGATTTAGTATTAAAGCTAACAAGGTTGTTGCAACCTGAGACTTCACATTCTTTAAGTCTTATCCTCCTCAAAATTGCTCATAAATTAAATTTATACCCTTTTTTTGGGATTACACCTAAATCAGCACCAAGAGAACCATTCAAATTTAAAAATTTAATTTTTAAAAATAGGCTTGGAACAGCAGCTGGCCTCGATAAAAATGGAGATTATATAGAGGCTTTAGGTGATTTGGGATTTGGATTTTTAGAGGTTGGAACTGTTACTCCAAAGCCACAATTAGGCAATGCAAAACCAAGAGTTTTTAGATTCACTAAGGAGAGATCGGTGATTAATAGGTTAGGCTTTAATAATAAAGGCTTAGATCACCTGATTAAGAATTTAAAGAAGTCAAAATATGAGGGTGTACTAGGTGTAAACATAGGTGCAAACAAAGACTCTGATGAAAAAGAACGCATAAAAGATTATTTATGTTGTTTCAGAGGGGTAGCAGACTACGCAGATTACATTACGATTAATATATCTTCACCCAACACTCCTGGCCTTAGAGACCTCCACTCTAAAGAAAACATAAGAGAGCTCCTTAGTAAAATTCAAAATGAACGAGAAAAACTAAATTTTTTAAATCCTGTTTTTTTGAAAATAAGCCCTGATGAGGACCCTAATAACCATCTAGAAATCGTTAGATCCCTTATAGATTTTAATTTGGATGGCTTAATAGCAACAAATACCACAATTCATAGAAACTCATCTCATAACAGCTTAATTAGAGAAACTGATGGAGGGCTTTCAGGGGAACTACTATATGAAAAATCGAATGAAATTCTAAAAAATATAGCAAATAATATTAGTCATAACCTTCTTATAATTGGAGTAGGAGGAGTACATAGCAAAGATTCATTCAATTACAAACTCAAATTAGGAGCATCCTTGGTTCAAATTTATACAGGATTTATTTTTCACGGCCCTAAATTAATAAAAGAAATACTCAGATAGAGAATGGAATTAATTATTCCTCTTTTGGTTATATTATTTTTAGCTGGATCTATTGGTTTCCTAAGACCCTCAAAAAAGATGAAATTTCTTGCTGAATTAAGGCTTTCAGCTTTGAAGCTTGGATTCAAGATTGATTCGTCAAACGCTATTAAAGGGATGTTTAAAAATGACCAATCTGATTTAGTTTCATACCAACTAAGGAACACTACCTTTATAAAAAAAGGGCAGTTCGTAAGAGAAGGAGATGCAATGAATTTGTTTGATCCAGCATCTTTAAAATTTGATCAAAACTTTGCAAATATTGAAGAAAAAATCAATCAATTACCGCAATCAGTACTTGAAATTATTTTTTTTGAGTCCAATATAGCTATCCTTTGGGATGAAAAATTAGGTATAGAAGAGTTGAAAAAAATTCATCATTCCATAAATAAGATTTAATTAAGTACATAATAATCCAATGCCATCAAGTCTTGTAATAGTAGAGTCACCAGCAAAAGCAAAGACTATTTCTAAATATTTAGGAGATGAATATATAGTTAAATCAAGTGTAGGCCACATTCGTGACCTTCCGAAAAAAGGGATTAAGTCGGGTGCAAAACGGAATGTAATTCCCAAAAATCTGCCAGCCGATGAAAAGGCAAGATTAAAAAAAGTTAATGAAAGAAAAAGACTAATCAACAGAATGGGAGTTGATCCTGATAGTAACTGGAAGGCAACTTATCAAATTATTCCCGAAAAAGAGAAAGTAATTAAAGAACTTAAAACCTCTGCTAAGAAAGTTGAAAATATTCTTCTTGCAACGGACTTAGATAGGGAGGGTGAAGCGATTGCTTGGCATTTAAAAGAGGCTTTAGGTCCAGAAAAATATAATTTTCAAAGAGTAAGGTTTAATGCGATTACGAAGGATTCAATCCTTGAAGCATTTTCTGATCCAAAA
>Ga0310343_10000993_pt1 | contig 14234 bp, 11 predicted proteins | sample HC15DNA2025_MG_FD_203519 | JGI IMG/M metagenome (GOLD analysis project Ga0310343, IMG submission 203519) | Marine microbial communities from station ALOHA, North Pacific Subtropical Gyre - HC15-DNA-20-25_MG | ecosystem: Environmental > Aquatic > Marine > Oceanic | place: Pacific Ocean: North... | reverse complement strand
TTTTCTACATAAATTAGCTCTGCTTTTTTTATTGTACCTAATTTATTTATCAAAAATTTTGTTGCATCAAAAATATTAATTTTATATTTATCTCTAATTTCCTCAAAATATTCAATGGATTTATGATTTTTAATACTTAGATCAGAAAGCTGAGGTAATACGAATATAGACATATTACCTTTGTGGAAATTATTGATATCTAAGATTAATCTCGTCAAAAGCCCCCTAGTTTCTTCGTTAGAATAACATTTATTGGTAAATTTAGAATTTGATTTCATTCTTACAGTTAAACCTTCAGGGTCAGATATACTTGCTAAAAAATTTCTTCTAGTGAGCCACTCTGTATATTCAAAAAATTTCAAAAATATTGAAGAATTTAGACTTATTATATTTTCCAAATTAAAAGCCTCATCTTTGAATCTTAGTTTATACATTGTATCGTTGATTAATTCAGAAGAATTATTTTTAAAAGCTTTAAATATACATTCATAATCTGAAAAATTACTTATAGGATTCTTTTCTAGAATTAATTGATTATCGAAAGAAATTGAAAATTTTGGTTTAAAACCAAAAATATTTCCTGTCTCATGTAAATGTCTCCATCTAGTATTGATTCTTACAATAGATTCTGGAACAACTAAATATATGATATGTTTTTTATTTAATGAATCTTTGTATTTTTTGCACCTTAAATAAGCTTGATCAAGTCCATAATTTCCGACCCCATAATTTGGTATATAGTTGTTTAACATTTTTCCTAAGTAGTGAGCTATTGTCTCATTTTTTTTGACTTGCCTTGATAATGCATAACTATCTCCAAAAATTGCATATTTTGAAAATTTAATATTAATGTTAGGATCTGATCTTCTAGCAGCTTTGTCAAATCTAAGAAATCCATTTTTTCCATTTCCTAAAGATTCTTTCTTCTTGGAATTAGGTAATGGTTCCCAACCTAATTCATAGTTAAATGTTGAATTGTAGAATTTTTTTAATTTTTCTTGGTTTATTTTACTTATATAGTTTTTATTCGTATAAAACCACTTATATTCATTCACGATTTTTTTTCTACTAAATTTAAATCTGAAAGTGTATGAATATCTACTAAATCTTTGGTGTATGTTCCAAGATATGTACTCAAGGTTTTTTGGAAAACTGTTTTATAAGTCATTATTCTAATTGATCCATTCTGTTTCCCATTATTGTTTATGCATATTAATTCTTTACAACCATTTGTTGAAGTTAGTTTTTCAAAAGACTTTAAACAGTTAACCAATAAATTAGCCGTTACTTCTGGGCTATTAGCCTGAAGACTTATTATTACTTCAGGTACATAAAATTCTTTCTCCCATAATTCTTTGCAAACATCAATTATTACATCCTGTTTCGCGGAATAATCCAAAGCCAGTATTTTAGATCTTTTTTTGGTCTCTATATTTTCTTCATTGCAATAACTTAGGATTTCATCATCATCACTTGAAACAATTATCCTTATTTTCCCTGCTATTTTACAAGCAGCCTTAACACTATGCATAAATAAAGGTATACCATTCAATGAAACTTTATTTTTACCTTTTAACCTCTTTGATCCCCCTCTAGCAGGAATAACTATAAGTGTTTCTTTTGACTTATTCAAAGAATTAATAAACCATTGATTAATAATATAGCTAAATATGTAATATTTAAAATAAGATTTAGAAAGTGTAAATTGTTTAGTTTAAATAATAATTTTTATACCAAGTTGTAAATTTTTTTATGCCATCTTTAATATCTGTATAAGGTTTAAAACCTATATATTTGAATATCTTACTAGTGTCTGCATAAGTTTCTTTAACATCACCAGGCTGCATTGGCTCGAATTTCTTTATAGCTTTTTTACCCAGTTCTGATTCAAGAATTTCAATAAAATCCATCAAATTAACAATATTATTATTGCCTAGATTAAAAATTTGATGAGGGCACCAACTTGAAGATGAGTCTTGATCTTTAAAATCATATGATTCATTTTTCGTGGCTGGTTTATTTATTAGTTTTAATATGCAATTTATGATGTCTTCAACGTAAGTAAAATCTCTTGACATTTCACCATTATTAAAAATACTAATTGGTTCGCCAGATAAAATTGCTTTTGTGAAAATCATCGGAGCCATATCCGGCCTTCCCCATGGACCATAAACAGTAAAAAAACGAAGTCCAGTGGATGGAATTCCATACAAATGACTATAGGTATGGGCCATTAATTCATTCGACTTTTTAGTAGCTGCATAAAGACTTACAGGATGATCATTATTCGAGTTTTCTCTAAAAGGAACAGAACGATTTCCACCATATACTGAACTACTGCTTGCATAAATTAGATTTTTTACAGGGTATTTTCTACAGCATTCTAAAATGTTATTAAAACCTACTATATTTGAAGATATATAAGCTTTGGGATTCTCCAAAGAATATCTAACACCTGCTTGAGCAGCTAAATGAATAACAATTTCTGGATTATAATTTTTAAAAATTTTGTCAAGTAATTCAGTATCAATTAGATCGCCTTTTATAAATTCCCAAGAGTAAATACTACTTTTAGCTTTCAAATCTAATTCTTTAAGTCGATCTAACTTTAAATTTTTGTTGTAATAAGAATTTAAGTTATCAAATCCTATTAAAAAGTTTGATTTAGACATAAGTTCATTGGCTAGATGATATCCAATAAAACCTGCTGCCCCCGTAATGAGAATTTTCATTGATTATTCATAGTTGATACCTATTCTCCAAATGTTCATTCCACATCTCTTAGCCTCATCCAAATTTGTAATACATCTTGTGTCAAATACCCATGCAGGCTTTTTCATACTATCTGCTATAGGCTGCCATCTTATATCTCTAAATTCATCCCATTCAGTAAGAATTAGAATAGCATCAGAATTTTTAGAAGATTCAATTATTGAACTGGAAAAAGACCAAGAACCTTCTGAAGCTGAAATTGAAATATTTTTATTTTCTATTTGACCTAGATCTGATTCAATTTGTTTTTTATTGACTTGAGGATCGTATATCGCTAAATTAACACCTTCTTCTAAAAGTTCTTTACAAATTTTTATCGCTGGAGATTCTCTAGTATCATTTGTGTTACCTTTAAAAGCAAATCCTAAGATAGCTATCTTTTTACCTGATAATGTACCAAATAATTTTTCTACGATAAGTTTAGAGATCCTGTTTTGTTGCCAATTATTTATTTCAATTACCTTCTGCCAGTATGCAGAGACTTCTTTTAGACCATAAAAATTACAAATGTAAACTAAATTCAATATATCTTTCTTAAAACAACTTCCTCCGAAGCCAGGACCAGAATTAAGAAAATATTTTCCTATCCTTTTATCAGTCCCAACAGCCAAAGCCACCTTATTAACATCAGCCCCCGTGGCTTCGCATATTGCAGAAACTGAGTTAATTGAACTAATTCTTTGAGCTAGAAAAGCATTTGAAATCAATTTTGAGAGTTCTGAGCTCCATAAATCTGTAGTTAAAATTTTTGTTTTGGGAACCCAATTAAGGTAAATACTTTTTAAAGCATTGATAGCATTTTCATCATCCCCGCCTATTAATACTCTATCTGGATTCTCTAAATTATTTATTGCGGTCCCTTCGGCTAAAAACTCTGGATTTGAAAGAACATAAAAATTATTTCCTGAATCTTTTTTATTTGACAAAAGAATTTTTTTAATTGTTTCAGCGGTTTTTACTGGTAAAGTACTTTTTTCTACAACTATTGTTTCACCTTTTGCATATTTTGATATCTGTCTTGCTGAAGATTCAACCCATTTCAAATCTACGGCTTGCCCAGCTCCAATTCCTTTGTTTTTTGTAGGAGTATTGACCGATATGAAAACCATATCAGCTAAAGATATTTGTTTTTCAATATCAGTTGAGAAAAATAAATTCTTGTTTCTGCAGCGCTTAATTATGCTATCTAATCCAGGTTCAAAAATAGGTAATTTTGAAAAGTCATTATTATTCCAATCTGCAATTCTCTTCTCATTTAAATCAACCACATTGATTTCGATCTGAGGACAACGGTCTGCGATAACAGCCATCGTTGGACCACCAACATAACCAGCTCCTATACAACAAATTTTTTTTATATTTTTTGAAGTCATTTAAAATTGCTTTTTAAAATAGTTGATAGTAATTTCTAGGCCCTCCTTTAAATTTGTTTTCGGTTCCCAATTTAGTTTATTTTTGGCTAGTGAGATGACTGGTTTCCTTTTTAAGTGATCATCTTGCGGTAATGGATGATTTTCAAATTTTATCAGTGGATTTATTTTTTCTTTTATTAGATATGCCAAATCATTAATCGTATATTCTTCATCTGCATTACCAAAATTCATAGGCCCTTTTTCGTCGGAGTTCATGAATTTCATTAAACCATCTACCAAATCTTCTATGAAGCAAAAAGATCTAGTTTGTTCGCCATCGCCATAAATAGTCAAGTTTTTATTATCTAATGCTTGGCATATAAAGTTGCTTATGACTCTGCCATCATTTGGAAGCATATTAGGTCCATATGTATTGAAAATCCTCGCAATTTTTGTATCAACATCATAATATTTGAAGTAATTAAAGAATAATGCTTCAGCTATTCTTTTCCCTTCTACATAGCAGCTTTTGTTACTAGTTGTATTTACTGATCCTGTATAACTTTCTACTTGTGGATGAATTAATCCATCGCCATATACTTCACTTGAGCTTGCTAATAAGATAGTTGAATTATATTTTTTTGCAATTTTCAACATATTAAAGGATCCGTTAAAACTTATATTTAAAGTTTTAATTGGATCACTTTGATAATGTTTCGGAGAGGCTGGACAGGCAAAGTGCCAAATTCTTTCAACATTTAAATCTATTGGTTTAACTATATTGTGTTTTAATAATTTGAAATTTGGATTATTCATCCATTTTTTAATATTACTTTTTGATCCGGTAATAAAATTATCTAAACACAATACATCTTCTCCTGATTTAATTAATTTATCAATAATATGTGAACCTATGAATCCAGCACCGCCAGTTACTAAATTTCGCAAATTTTTATTAAAAAATCACCTATTTAACCAATAATACTACTTGTAATTATTAGTTAATAAAATAATTTTTAAATTTGTGAAATTTGTAATAAGTAATTTAAAAATAATCAATAAAAAAGTCTTGTATTTCAAATGTAGTAAAATTAATTATCATATAAATATGCTTAATTTTTAATTTTGAGAGTATTAGTTACAGGTGGTGCAGGATTTATTGGAAGCCATACTAGTTTAGTTTTATTAAAAGAAGCTCATGAAATATTGGTAATAGATTCTTTTATAAATAGTAGTTTTAAATCATTAGAAAAAGTACAAGAAATAATTAAAAATGAAAATAAAGATTGGCATGGAAAATTAACAATTATAAAAGGGGATATAAGAGATAAGGATGTACTTGATAATATCTTTCTAAATGCTAGAAATCAAAATAAACCGATAGATGCCGTATTGCATTTCGCTGGATTAAAGTCGGTTGAAGAGTCTTTTGAATTATCACTTGAATATTGGGATGTAAATATAAGCGGAACTATTAATTTACTTAAAGTGATGAAAAAGTATGATTGTAAAACTATTGTATTTAGTAGCTCAGCTTCAATATATAAGAAATCAGATGGGCATTTGATTAAAGAAAATTATGAGATTCATCCATCAAATCCTTACGGCCTAACCAAATATAATGTTGAATTAATTCTTAAAAATATATTTGATGATGATTCTAAAAATTGGCGAATAGCATGTTTAAGGTATTTTAATCCTATTGGGGCGCATAGTTCTGGATTGATTGGAGAATGCTCTAAAAAACTTCCTAATAACATTTTCCCTTTTATAAATTTGGTGGCATTAGGTAAAATTAAAGAATTAAAAATTTTTGGAAATGATTGGCCTACTAAAGATGGTACTGGTATTAGAGACTATATCCATGTAATGGATTTAGCGGAAGGACATTTTGAGGCCTTGAAATATTTGCTAAACGGTGAACCAAGATTCCTAACTTTGAATTTAGGTACTGGACTTGGTACAAGTGTTTTAGAACTTATAAAAACATTTTCAAAAGTGAATAAAGTTAAAATCCCATTTTCTTATTCAAGCAAGAGAAAAGGGGATCAATGCAAAGTTATTGCAGATTGTTCCTTAGTAAAGAAAATTCTAAAATGGGAGGCAAAAAGGAATCTTGAACAGATGTGTAAGGATGGATGGAATTGGCAATTAAATAACCCTAACGGTTATTGATTGAGATTGATAATTATCCTTAAAATATATTTTCATTCTGATAATCTAAAATAGTTTTTTTAATTCCTTTTTCAATACTTATTTTAGCTTTCCATCCTAGATTATTAATTCTAGAAGAATCTAATAACTTTCTTGGTGTGCCATCAGGTTTATTTCTATCCCAAATTATTTCACCTCGGTAATCAATTTCATTTGCAATTTTTTGGGCTAAATTTTTAATTGAGATTTCTTCGCTGCTCCCAATATTTAACCAACTAAGTTCATTCCCTTTAATGTCCTTTGGAGCATATTTATCAGAAGGATCCCAATTGCACAAGCAAAAAATGCATGCTTCTGCTAAGTCATCCACATGTAAGAATTCTCTTAAAGGTTCTCCTGAACCCCAACAAATAACATATGGTAGATTTTTTCTTTTTGCTTCATAAAACTTCCTTATTAAGGCTGGTAAAACATGACTATCATTTAGATCATAATTATCATGTGGTCCATATAAATTAGTTGGCATTAGCGAAATGGCATCAAATTTATATTCCTTCCTTATTGCTTCGATTAATTTTATCCCGGCAATTTTAGCAATCGCATAACATTGATTTGTTTCCTCCAATTGACCTTCTAGAAGGTATTCTTCTTTTATTGGTTGTTTAGAATATTTGGGATAAATGCAGCTGCTTCCCAAGAAAAGCAATCTTTTTACTTCGAAATTTCTTGAAGCATCGATTATATTATTTTGAATTTTTAAATTCTGGATTAGGAATTCATAAGGATAATTTTTATTAGCATTGATACCTCCAACTTTAGCTGCTGCAATAATAACAATATCTGGTCTATTTTTTTTAAACCATAAGTTTACTTGATAAGGATCAGATAAATCTAAATCTTTTCTTGATGGAATTAGTAAATTTTTTTTATTAATTAATTCGAAATCTGTTTTCTTTAAAAATCTAGAAATTGCACTCCCAACCATTCCATTAGCCCCTGAAATAAATAATTTATCTGTTTCGGATATATATTTATTTTTCATTAATTTTTAAAGTAATTTTTTTATTGGGTTCATTTTTTAATATCCGTTTTTATTAAGAAAGTCTTCTTTCTTTGCAGTTTCGAGATCTGAATTTAACATTTCATCAATTAACTCATCAAGACTTATTCGCGGGAACCAATTTAATTCTTCTCTGGCCTTTTTAGCATCTCCTAAAAGTTGCTCGACTTCTGTAGGCCTAAAATATCTCTTGTCGACTTTTATAACTATTTTGCCATTATCACTTCGTCTTCCAATTTCATTAATGCCTTCCCCCTCCCATAAAATTCCAGGTGATTCTTCATTCTTATTCCAGTGTAATTTTTTAGCACAAATATTGATAAACTCTCGAACGCTTTCCATTCTCCCAGTAGCAATAACATAATCTTCAGGTTTATCTTTTTGCAACATCAACCATTGCATTCGAACGTAATCCCTCGCATGTCCCCAATCTCTTTTTGAATCTAAGTTACCTATAAAAAGGCAATTCTCAAGTCCTAAGTGTATTCTTGATAACGCCATTGTAATTTTTCTCGTAACAAAAGTTTCTCCTCTTCTTGGGGATTCATGATTAAATAAAATCCCATTACAAGCATACATTCCATAAGCTTCTCTGTAGTTAACAGTTATCCAATAAGCGTAAAGTTTTGCAGCTGCATAAGGACTTCTAGGATAAAAAGGGGTATTTTCATTTTGAGGTAGTTGCTTAGTTGCACCAAATAACTCGCTTGTACTCGCTTGATATATCCTAGTTGTAGGAATAAGGTTTAAAAGTCTTACAGCATCAAGGATTCTCAAGGGTCCAAGAGCATCACAATTTGCTGTATATTCAGGCGACTCGAAACTTACTGCGACATGACTTTGAGCTGCAAGATTATAAATCTCATCAGGTTTAACTTTTTCTATGATTCTAATTAAATTTGTGCTATCAGTTAAATCTCCATAATGAAGGATAAGATTAGACTCTTCCTCATGAGGATCTTGATATAGGTGATCAATTCTTTGAGTATTAAAACTGCTAGCCCTTCTTTTAATACCATGTACTTCATAACCCTTAGATAGAAGAAATTCTGCTAGATAGCTTCCATCTTGACCAGTAATTCCAGTTATTAATGCCTTTTTTTTATTTAGCATGGTTATTTTCTTATCTATATATTCAATTTGAGTTGTTGCTCATTAATTATGCATTTTAGACCTGCAAGCAAAATCCAAATTATTAAACTAATTTTCCCATCATAATAAGTGATATCGCTAAGTTGTAATAAATATACAACTGTGACAGATGTCAACCAGTGCAGATCTAAAGATAATTTTTTATCGTCGTTAGTTATTAAAGTTTTCCATCCTTTATAAATTAGTAAAATAAAAAAAGAAGATAATATTAAAGAAAGAGGTATACCAAAATTATAAGACAACTCTAAGGGTAAATTATGCGTATGTTGAATCTTATAAAGTCCACCTTTAATTAAGTATAAAGCTGCAAAGCTTGAAGCCCCCCATCCTAATAAAGGTCTTCTAATGATTAAGTTATAAGCCTTATCCCAAATTTCAAATCTAGGAATACTATTTATTGAATTTATATTAAAAGTTGTTATTTTTTCCAATAAAGCAACTGGTATAAATTGGACTAAATTTTGATTATTTATTAATGAATTATTTAAAAGTAATATATAAATTGCTGTTAAGATGATTAAAATAAATATTGAAGTAAAAAATGTCTTTAATCCAAATAGAATCGGTATAATTAATATTAGACCAAGTACTGAGTTTCTAGAATTAGTAAGAATACCAAAATATAAAACAAAAAAATTAATAATAGCTAATAATATTTTTTTAAATTTATTAGTATAATTTCTGCGGAACAAAAATATTGAAAAGGGCCAAAGCATAGCAAACCAAAACCCCGTATAGTTTTGATTACTAAAAAGTCCTGAAATCCCGTCGTTACGTATCAGAGGTTTCTGGAACCAAACAATTAATCCATTAAGAGTCTCAAAAGGCCCAAAAACTTTAAACCAATATTGTAAGATACAGCTAATAATAATAGGTATTGATCCCGCTATTAATACTTTTATAAATAATTCTCTTTGTTTATTATTTTTAAGATAAATTTGTGATCCCCAATAAACAAAAAACATTGGGATCCAATTTAAAGTGCTTATCCATAATGTTGATTTATTAATATCATGAATTTCATTAGGAATATTTAAAATTGAATTACTAGCTGTACTAAATATTATTAATCCAATTGATATAAATAAAGGGTAATTCCATTTATCGTGTATTAGTTCAAATTTATATTTTTTAAATGAAATAATAATAGCTATTAAAAAAAATATTGCACTTATAGGTAAGGCAGAAGAAAGAAAAAAAGTTCCAATCAGAAAGAAAATATTTCCATAGTAAAAAATATTATTTTTATTCTGCTGAGAGAACATATTTTTTTATTTTGCTTCTTTATAAATATCTTATATAATTTTTATTTAATAAAGTATTATAATTAAATATATTTAAAATTTAATTTGCAATATAATACTGATATCAATTCATTTTTTTATGAAAATAAATACTGCCCTTTATGTCAAAAGAAAAATTACGAACTAAAAAAATCAAATTATAGGAATGTTTATTCAGAATTAATATCTAAATATTTAAAAATTGAAGAAAAAAAACTTTTTGAAATTTCTAAATATTTTAAGTGCACTAATTGTTCCACCTTTTATTGGCAGAGAGAAATTTCTAAAAAATTAAGGATTATTCTATATGAGGAAATTTTACCTGACCATCCAAAAGGTCTTGATTCAAGTGGCAAGTTTTTTTCAACAGAAGGATTTAAAGAAAAACTAATAGGATTAGAAAAAGATCCTACTCAGAAATCCAGAATTTTAAATGGCTATATCTCATCATTTAATTTTAAAGATAAAAAAGAAAAAGATTTGATTATTGATTTTTTTGCTGATGTGGATAATAAAGAAAAACCTAATTTGTTATCCGATCTTTTTAAAAGAGGACCTAAAAACTTATCAAGACATGCAGGCTTTAGAAAAACAATATTAAATGATTTTATATGTAAAAAAATTGAAAAAACTAATAGTAAAACTTATGACCATATTGAATATGGCTGCCAATATTGGGGACCAATTAATTCACTCTATCAGGATTATTCCTGTCTAAGCATAATTCCTAATAAAGATGTATTTTGGCATAAATATCCTTATGAAAAAAATAAAAAATTTAAATCTATTTTCGAAAAAGACATAAATCATTTATCAAAAGACTTTAAAGATAGTAATTTGAGTTTAATTTTAGTTTTAGATCATATTGAATATCCTATTGATTTTCTTAAAAGGTTTTTAAATTTAGGAATAAGTTCTATCTCACTAATTGTAGAAAAAATAGATGATTTTAAAGGATTACCTATTCAACATTTAACTGGTTGGTCAAAAAATAATTTGAGGTATATTGCTAGTTACCTAGACCTTAAAGTTGAACTGTTGAATGATGAAGATGATAATTATATTTTTGCTTTTTTCAGTAAGAAAAATAATTAATAATTTTTTTACTATTTATGTTTGGAATTATTTCTTGTAGTATTATGAAAATTTAATTAATGAAAATAATCGTATCTTAAATAATTATTGTGAAGTTACCATCTTGGCCAGTTTTTGATAAAGAACAAATAGATAAAACTCAAGAAATATTGGAGTCAGGCAAGGTTAATTATTGGACGGGCAATGAAGGAAAAGAATTTGAAAAAGAATTTTCAAGAAAATTTGACTCTTTATATTCAGTTGCATTGGCAAATGGATCATTAGCTTTATCTTGTGCGTATTTGGCATTAAATCTTAAAAAGGGAGATGAAATAATTACAACTCCCAGGACATTTATTGCCACCTCATCAAGTGCTGTTTTATTAGGTTTAAAACCTGTTTTCGTCGATGTTGATTTAAATTCTGGTGCCATTACAGCAGAATCAATTCTTAAAGCAATAACTAATAAAACTAAAGCGATAGTAGTTGTTCATTTAGGCGGATGGCCTGCTGATATGGTACAGATATGTTCTATAGCGAAAGAATATTCTATACCTATTATTGAGGACTGTTCACAAGCTCATGGCGCTAAGTTAAATGGGAAAAATGTAGGAACTTATGGAGATATTGCTACATGGAGTTTTTGTCAAGATAAAATAATAACTACTGGCGGTGAAGGAGGGATGTTATCAACAAATAATTTTAATTATTTCAATAAAGTTTGGTCTTTTAAAGATCATGGGAAATCTAGGGAATTAATTTTAAATAAAAGTAATTCAACATCCTTCAAATGGGTTCATAATACCTTTGGATCAAACTTTAGATTAACAGAAATACAATCATCAATTGGAAGAATTCAATTAAAAATGTTAGATGAATGGGTATTTTTAAGAAATAGAAATGCAAAAATACTTATAAATTACTTAAATAAATTTCACCAAATAAGAATTCCTATTCCTAGTAAAGAAATTCAACATGCTTATTATAAATTTTATTGTTATGTTGAAGAGAAAAACTTTAGAGATGGATGGAACAGAGATCGTTTTGTTAATGAATTAAATAAATTGGGCTTCCCCGCTTTTTCTGGAACATGCAGTCAGATATATTTGGAAAAGTGTTTTGAAAATATAGAATTTAAAATAAATGGTTCCCTTAAAAATGCAACCAAATTAGGTTCTACAAGCTTGATGTTTTTAGTACATCCCAACTTAACAACTAATGATATGCATATCTATGCAGATAAAATTTCAAGTTTATTCGAAAAGACTTTGAAATAGAATCTTAAAATAATCTTAATGATAGTATTAAGTAAGATTTATAAAGACTTTGATAAAGTTTGATTGTTTTGGTTTATCTCTAAAGAATCTTTTTAAAACAAGAGTTATTCTGATTTCAATAGAGAATTTTAATAGAGAGTTCGTTGGTAAAAATATTTTGTCATCCTCTTTTGCCAAAAAGGGGTATATTGTTTTGCTGGCTCATAAATCTATAGTTAGAGCATTAGTTTCTTATCTTCCTTTGCGAAATAATATCTACATAGAAAAAGGTAATAGACTTGGATCTATAAAGTACCTTAGTAAAGCAAAGAAAAATAACTTGTTGATTTATACTTTTGATGAGGAAGGTTTAATGCAAACAGATGTTGATACATATTCAAGAAAAAATCATGAAAAAAGAAGTGTAAAACTTATTGATGGAATTTTCTCATGGGGACCTCAACATACTGAATTATTGAAAAAATGTGGTTTTAAAAATTATCAGATATTAAAAACTGGTAATACTCGTTTTGATTATTATTTGATTAATAAAAAAAAAAATAACCTCAAACTCTACTCAAATAATGGTTGTATTTTAATTTGTTCTAGATTCGCTTCCGCAAACCCCAATAAAGAAGTTAAATCTAAGACTGAATTTAGAGATGGAAATGCGAAGTATATAAATGACTCAAAAAAAATGCTTAGATTAATGTTAAATATCCCAAGACTTATAAGAGAAGAAAATATTAAAAATAAAATTATAATTAGACCTCATCCTTCAGAATCTAAAATAATTTGGGAAAAAGCATGTGAAGGTCTAGACAACGTTTTTATATCATGCGAAGCACCAATTCATGAGATGCTATTAGAAACCTCTGTGCTTATTCATAATAGATGCACCACTGCGATTGAAGGGTTTTTGTCAAATGTTAATGTAATTTCTTATGAACCTTTCAACTTGGATTCCCCACCAAGTCCAAATAAAGAATTTATTAATTCATTTGCAAATTGTATTTGTTATTCAGATAAAGAACTTCTAAAAAGATTAAAAGCAAATAATTTGAATAATAATATTCCATCAAAGAATAATGCTAATGAATATCTTTATAATTTAAAATCTTTAAGTTCTTCTAAAATTGTGGAAAAAATATATTCTTTATATCCCTTCAATTTTAAAAAAAATAATTTAAGTTTAATACTAATATTTGCTTTTATTCCAATAATTATTTTGCATCATAAAATTTATAAAATTTTTTATCGAGTTTTTAGATTTAAATATTATTCATATTTAAAACAAAAAAATGGGAATATCAAATTTGCTAAATTTTTAGATTTTAAGGAAGATTATTTAAGAATAAGATTTTTTTCAAAAATTTCTTTGTTTTTACCTTTGAAAAAGTAATTATAAATAAACTAAAAATTATTTAGTTTTTTAAAAATATTTTCATCAAAAGTGGTAATATAAATGAGTTTATTTTTTTATTGATATGAAAGTCAAAATGATTGCTGAAATTTGTCAGAATCATAATGGCGATCCAGGATTAATAAAAGAAATGGTAGTAGCAGCAAAAGAAAGCGGTGCAAGTTTTGTGAAAATGCAGACCATACATTCAAGTCAATTAACTCATAGAAAAAGATTTGATAATGGTTTAGTAGAAGGTAGGAAAATAAAAACTATAAAAAGACCTTATCTGGATGAATTAGATAGACTTTCTAAATTAGATTTATCTGATAAAGCAGTTTCTGTTTTTATACAGGCTTGTGAGGATAATCAAATATCGCCTATGACTACTATCTTTACGAGAGATGTAATCAAGAAAACTTTTAGTCAAGGATTCAGAAATATAAAGTTAGCCAGTTTTGATTGTATTTCTTCAATTATGGCAGAGGAGATTCTTGAATTTGATCCAAATTTGTTAATTGTATCAACAGGATGCTCTTATAAAAGAGAGATAGAGGAAATGGCTAAGGTCTTAAAACATTCAAAAAATCACTCATTACTTCATTGTGTCTCTATTTATCCAACCCCATTATATGAAGCAAATCTTAGTAGACTAAAGTACTTGAAGAGTCTAGTTAAATCAGTAGGACTTTCTGATCATAGTAATTATGAAGAAAATGGACTTGAAAT